>Ga0335079_10000260_pt1 | contig 62031 bp, 58 predicted proteins | sample Lox_Sample_33_FD_206719 | JGI IMG/M metagenome (GOLD analysis project Ga0335079, IMG submission 206719) | Soil microbial communities from Loxahatchee National Wildlife Refuge, Florida, United States - Lox_Sample_3.3 | ecosystem: Environmental > Terrestrial > Soil > Wetlands | place: USA...
GGGGGGTGGGGGGGGGGTTTTTCCCCGCCGGCGTTGCCTACCCCCCCCCCCCGTTGGGGGGGGGGCCCCCCCCCGGTGGGGGGGGGGGGGGGGGCCCCTTCGGTAACAACAGCTACCCCCCTCCCCAACCCTCCCCCACAAGGGGGGAGGGAGCAGGCTGCGGCAAACAGTGAGGCAAACAGAAAACTCACCCTCGCCACCATCCCGCCTGAAGACCCCGCCGTTTACCGCATGCTGTCGCGCGCGGATTCGCTCGGCGTCTTCCAGGTGGAAAGCCGCGCGCAGATGTCGATGCTGCCGCGGCTCAAACCGGAGAAATTCTACGATCTGGTGATCGAAGTGGCGATCGTGCGCCCCGGCCCGATTCAGGGCGACATGGTGCACCCCTACTTGCGCCGCAAGCAGGGACTGGAGCCGGTCGTCTTTCCATCCAAAGAACTGGAGGCGGTGCTGGCGAAGACGCTCGGCGTGCCGCTGTTCCAGGAGCAGGCGATGAAGATCGCCATCGTCGCCGGCGGTTTCACGCCGGGCGAGGCCGATAGGCTGCGCCGCGCCATGGCCACCTTCAAGCGCACCGGCACCATCGGCACGTTCCGCGACAAGATGATCAACGGCATGCTGAAGAACGGCTACGACCGCGACTTCGCCGAGCGCTGCTTCGGGCAGATCGAGGGCTTCGGCGAATACGGCTTCCCGGAGAGCCACGCCGCGAGCTTTGCGCTTTTGGTCTACGCGTCGTCGTGGCTCAAATGCCATTACCCGGACGCCTTCGCCGCGGCGCTGCTCAACGCGCAGCCGATGGGTTTCTACGCACCGGCGCAGATCGTGCGCGACGTGCGCGAGCACGGCGTCGAGGTGCGCCCGCCGGACGTGAATTTCTCCGATTGGGATTCGACGCTGGAGCCGAGTCCGACGGCGGCTGCGCGTCTGCACGCGCTGCATACCGACATGCACGACGACATCCGCGCCACGCACGCCATCCGTCTCGGCCTGCGCGAGATCAAGGGGCTGAGCGAGGAGGATGCGCAGCTGATTGTGGAACGGCGGGGTGTCCGTTCCTCCACCTCCCCCTTTGGGGGGGTGCCCTACCACCGCGGTCTGGCCGGCGTTTATCGGGAGGGGGGTAAGCAACATGGGCTCGCGCAGATTTCTACCCCCCTCCCCAACCCTCCCCCTCAAGGGGGGAGGGAGCACTCTGTGCCTTACGACTCCCTCCGCGATCTGTGGCTGCGTACGGGTCTCGCGCCGCGGGTGATCGAGCGGCTGGCCGATGCCGACGCTTTCGGCTCGCTCGGCCTATCCCGCCGCGACGCGCTGTGGGCTGTGAAGGCGCTTGGCCGCAGCGGCGATCACGAGGACCTGCCGCTGTTCCGCGCGCCGGCGGCACGGCGCGAGCCCGACGTTAAGCTCACGCCGATGCCGCTGGGCGAGGAGGTCGTCAACGATTACCGTTTCCTCAAGCTGTCGCTGCGCGCGCATCCCGCCTCGTTCCTGCGCGCCGATCTCCGGCGTCGCAACATCGCGACCAACGACACGCTGCGCAACGTGCGCAACGGCACTTACATGCGCGTGTCCGGCCTCGTCACCATCCGCCAGCGGCCGGGCACCGCCAAGGGCGTGATCTTCATGACCATCGAGGACGAGATCGCAGTCGCCAACATCATCGTCTGGCCGAAGGTGTTCGAGCGCTTCCGCCCGATCGTGCTCGGCGCCCGCTATGTCGCGGTCGCCGGTCGCATGCAGGCGGAAAGCGGCGTCATCCACGTGGTGGCCGAGCGGCTGGAGGATTTAACGCCGCTCTTGGCGCGGCTCGCCGAAGGCGGCGCCGAGCTCGACGCGCTCGGGCCCTGCGACGAGGTGCGCCGGCCGGTGCAGGACGATCCGCGCGACATCGCCGCGCGCGGCGGGCGCAAATTCTCCGCGCTGCTGCACGACATGCCGGAACTTGCCGCCGATCTCGACGTGCCCGCGCACGGCAGCGCCCACGTGCCGGCGAAGCGGCGGAGGACGGCGTAACCTCTCACCCATTCATTCCCGCAAAAGCGGGAATCCGGACTTCTTTGCCCTGGGTCCCCGCTTTCGCGGGGACGAACGGAATTAAAATCATTTCCTCGGGTACACCGCGATCATGTCGAGCTCGACGCGCGCGCCGGGTGTCGAGAGCTGGTTGACGCACACCGTCGTGCTCGCCGGCGTCCAGTTGCCGAAATACTCGGCCATCACCGCCACCATGCCGTCCATGTCGCGCATGTCGGTCAAATATTTTGTCACTTTCACCACGTCGGTGAAGGTCAAGCCTTCGCGGTCGAGGATCGACTTGATATTCTCCATAGCAAGCCGCGTCTGCTCCTCGATGCGCACCGGATGATTGTGCTCGGCGAAGTCGTGCGGATGCTTGTGATAGAGCGGCGACGGCGTCGCCCCGGAGATGAACAGGAGATCGCCGGGCGCCTCTACCCGGATCGCCGGCGCGTAGGGCATGTCTGCCTTGCGCTCGGGCTGCGTCTGGATTTCCTTGAGCGACGGATTGGTCGGCGAGGTGGCGAACGCGGGCGGCCGGCTGCTCATTAATGCTCTCCATAATCGAAATTGGCGGAGGGAGTGTAACTGCAAACAAATTTCTCTGCCCGCATGCCAGAGCATTGCCTCGTGGCCCATCGCAATCAAGGGTGCTCCGCCGTGCTTCGCGCGAGCAGGCGCCCTCCCGGCGAGAGTAATGAGTAATTTTACCAATGCGGTGCCGCTCTACCGCCGACAAAAATCTTCCGCCTTATGATACCGCTGATGTCCGCGCTTCGATGCGTCTCGTCCTGCGCGCACACGTTTTCACTCAACTGACACTTGGTATCTAACTGAAAATTTACAGCTCAATCGCTATCCGAACAGCGCGAGCGCTATGACAGAAGATTTCGTCAGGCGCGTTTTTCCGCGGAGCCGAGAGCATGACGGCAGAAGTGGTGCCAACGCCGTCAAGCGCGCGAACCTCGGCAGCTAGCCCCGTCGACGTCGATTTGTCACGCGCGAGCGCTCAATTGCTTTGCCGGTTCGCTCATCAATTGCTGGCGCTTCCCATCGAATACGTCATCGAGATAATGCGTCCGTTGGCGGTCGAACCAATTGCCGGCGCCCCAGCTTACGTGCGTGGCGTTTGCGTCATTCGCGGTACGCCGGTGCCGGTTGTCGACGTCGGCCTGCTGACCGGCAATCGACAAACGCAAAGCGCACGTCTGGTGACTGTCAGGGCCGGGAGCCATACGGTCGCGCTTCAGGTCGGCTCGATTGTTGGCATCAAACCACTCGATGTCGGCACGTTCAAAGAGCTGCCACCGCTTCTGCGCGACTTGGCGACCGAGACCATCGCCTCGATCGGAACGCTCGATTCCGAGTTGCTCTTGACGCTGGAGGTGGCCCGAATTGTTCCCGACGGCGTGTTCAGCAGCCTCGAACAAGCGAGAGCCCCATCGTGAGCCTCGCCTCGTCGCGGCAGGACATTGAACGGTTCCGAACTGCCATCATCGAGCGGATCGGACTGAATTTCGACGACGGCAGGCTGGGATTTCTCGGCGAGGTTCTGCAACGGCGCCTGCACCGGCTCGGCCAAACGAGCGACCTCTATCTCCAGGAGCTCGAGCGCCAGCCGGCCGACAAGGAATTCACCGCGCTGGCGCGCGAACTCACCGTCGGCGAGACCTATTTCTTTCGCAACATCGAACAATTTCGCGCGCTGGCCGAAATCGTCTTGCCTGCGCGCATGAATGCGCGGCGACCCATCTCGAGTTTGCGTCTGCTGTCGGCCGGTTGCGCCTCGGGGGAGGAGCCTTACTCAATGGCAATCGTCGCGAAGGAAACCATCGCCGAACCGGGTTGGAACGTCGAGATTCGCGCTGTCGATATCAATCCCGCCGTCATCCAGAAGGCGCAGCAAGCGCGCTACTCCTCTTGGGCGCTGCGCGAAACGCCCCCCGACGTGCAGGACAAGTGGTTCCGGCCGGACGGCCGAGACATTGTGCTCGATCCGTCGATTCGCGCGGCGGTGGAGTTTACCGAGGCAAATCTCGCAGGCGACGATCCAAATCTGTGGCGGCCCAGCTATTACGACGTGATCTTCTGCCGAAACGTACTCATGTATTTTTCGGCCGAGCAAATGCGCGCCGTCATTGACCGCGTTGCCAAATCGCTCGCCCCCGGCGGGTTTCTATTTCTCGGTCATGCCGAAACCCTGCGCAATGTCTCCGACCAGTTTCATCTGCACCACAGTCATGCGACGTTCTATTACTCGGTTAGGGACTATGCTGAGCTGGTCGAGCGGCCCCTGGTACAAATCGTACCGAGATCGTTGTCCGGATCGCTCGAGGCGGCATTCGATACGCCTCCGGTGGCGCTGGACCAGACCTGGTATCAAGCCATCGCCAAGGCGACCGAACGCGTCGCCGCGCTTGTGCCAGATCGCCCTCGCGACGATGCACCGACCGCTCAGCCTTTGCTGGCGTGGAACCTGGCGCCGGCATTCGACCTCATGCGGCAGGAACGCTTCGCGGATGCGCTCAATCATATACGGGCCCGGCCAAGCATTGCCAGTAAGGACCCCGACGTGCTGCTGCTTGAAGCGACGTTGCTCGCGCATAGCGGGCAACTGACCGCCGCGGAAGACAGTTGCCTCAGCCTACTCCTGCTTGACGAATTCAACGCCGGCGCCCGTTACGTGCTGGCGCTCTGCCGCGAGCATGCCGGCGAGATCGAGCGGGCGATGGAGCACGACCGGGTGGCGAGCTACCTCGATCCAGAGTTTGCGATGCCGCGGCTGCATCTCGGCCTGCTGGTTGCCCGCACCGGGGATCGCGCGCAGGCGCGCCGCGAGCTTGGCCGTGCCCTCGAACTGCTTAAACGCGAAGATGCTTCGCGCCTTCTGATGTTCGGCGGCGGTTTCAACCGCGAGGCGTTGATGGTGCTGTGCAGTTCCGCGTTGAAGGACAATGGAGGCGAACCATGACGGCGAATGGATCAAGAGTCATGGAGCGCGCGGCCGAGATGCGGCGCGAATTCGATCAGGCCTTCGTCAGGCCGGTCCAGTTCGATGCGACGTTGACGGAGCGACTGCTGACCATCCGCGCTGGCGGACAAGCGCTCGCCATCCGGCTATCGGCCGTCGCCGGGCTATTCGCCGACAGGAAGGTCACCCCCGTTCCTGGCGGCCATCCGGCCTTGCGCGGCATTGCCGGTTTCCGCGGCGCGATCTTGCCGGTCTACGATTTGCCGCGTCTGCTCGGCATCGCCGGCCCGCAGTCGCCACGCTGGCTGGTCATCGCCAAGGCGGCGCCGGTTGCGCTCGCCTTCGACGCCTTTGAGGCGCAGTTGCTGGTGCGGCCCGAGGCTATCGTCGCGCAGACGGTGCGGCCGGAACTGAAGGATTTCGCCCGCAACTTCCTGCGTACCGCTGATTTCTCCGGACCGATTTTGCATCTGCCGTCGGTGCTCGATGCGATCGGCATCTCGCAACGCGACACTGCACTTAACTGAGGAGCAAGAGGGCCATGACGAACTTCAGCAACTGGACGGTCGGCAGGCGACTGTTGACCGGCTTCAGCCTCTCCGCCGCCACGCTCGTGGTGATCGCGGTGATTTCCTATTTCAACACCACGCGCCTGATCGAAAACGACGGTTGGGTGAAGCACACCTATCAGGTCCGCAGAAACCTCGAGCAACTGCTGTCGCTGATGAAGGATGCCGAAACCGGCCAGCGCGGCTACCTCATCACCGGCGAAGAGTCTTATCTCGATCCGTACACGGCGGCGCTCGGCTCGATCCCCAGTACGCTGAACGAGGTGCGCACGCTGACTTCGGACAATCCGCATCAACAGGCCCGGCTTGATGCGCTCGAACCCCTGCTCAACGCCAAGCTCGCCGAGCTCAAGCAGACCATTGAGCTGCGGCGTAATCAGGGCTTCGACGCCGCCTTAAAGGTCGTCGCGTCCAACGTTGGCAGGGACACCATGGACAAGGCGCGCAAGATCATCGGCGAGGCCGATCAGGAAGAGGAGGGCCTGCTGACCAAACGAGCCGAAGAGGCCAAGGCCTATGCCAACCTGACCACCTCGATCATCATCTGGGGCGGCCTGCTTGGCACTCTGGCGGTTGCCGCCATCGGCTGGTTCATCTCCAGATCCCTCACCAACCAAATCGGCTCGGCGGTCGGGCAAGTGCGCAGCTCCTCGACCGAATTGCAGGCGGCCGCCAACCAGCAGGCGACCGGCGCCAAGCAGCAAGCGGCGGCGATGACCGAGATCAGCACCACGATCAGCGAGCTGCTGGCGACCTCGCGGCAGATCGCCGAAAGCGCGCAGCGCGTGGCGCAGAACGCCGAGCAGACCGCCAACGCCGCGCGCAGCGGGCATGGCACGGTCGACATCACGCACGAATCGATCGGCGGCATCCGCCGGCAGGTGGATCAGATCGTCTCGCACATGCTCGAGCTCGGCAAGAAGTCGCAGGAAGTCGGCGCCGTGCTCGAAATTGTCTCGGAGCTCGCCGAGCAGACCAACATTCTCGCGATCAACGCCACGATCGAGGCGGCCGGCGCCGGCGAAACAGGCAAGCGTTTCGCGGTGGTGGCCGACGAGATCCGTAAACTCGCCGACCGCGTCGGCGGCTCGACCAAGGAGGTGCGCACCCTGATCGACGACGTGCGCAGCGCCGTCAACACGACGGTGATGGCAACGGAAACCGGCTCGAAGGCGGTCGACACCGGTTCCAAGCAATTCGCCGACGTGGCGGCCGAGTTCAGGCGCATTGCCGATCTGGTCGCCACCACCACCGATGCGGCGCGCGAAATCGAGCTCTCCACCAAGCAGCAATCGAGCGCGGTCGAACAGGTCAATCTGGCGATCGCGAACGTCACGCAGGCTTCGGTCGAGACGGAGACGAGTGCGGGGCAGACGCTGCAGACCGTGTCGCAAATGGCGACACTGTCGAAGGACCTGCAGCGCATCGTGCAATCGCACGTGGCGGCCTGATGCATGGCGCAAGACCCTTACAAGTACTTTCGGCCCGAGGCGCACGACCTGGTCGACCAGTTCGCCAAGGGTGTCCTTGCGCTCGAGAAAGGCGGCGGCGGCGCCAACGAGGTGCAAAAGCTGCTGCGCCTGGCTCACACGCTCAAGGGCGCCGCGCGTGTCGTCAAGCAGGCCGAGATCGCAAGCAGCGCGCACGCGATCGAGGACACGCTGGCGCCGTTTCGTGATGCGCCCGACAAGCTCGGGCGCGCGCAGATCGACGCGGTGCTCGAGCAGGTCGACGCGATCACCGGCCGGTTGGCGGCGCTGACGACGGCACCGGCGGGCGACGGCGCCGCTCCCGCCCGGCGTGAAGTCGATCAGGCGCCGCGCACCGTGCGCACCGATATCGCCGAAACCGAAGCCGTGCTCGACAGCGTCAGCGAGACGCACGTGCTGCTCAACGGATTGCGCGGCACCGCGCAACGCGTGGAGCAGGCGCGGCGGTTGGCCGATCATCTGCTCGGCCAGATCGTGTTGGCCGCCGGCGCCTCGGAAGGCCCGCGACCGACCGGAACGGTCAACCCGCGCGCGGCGATGGCAGACGAATTACGCCGGCGCTTCGGCGGCATCGAACGCGAGCTTGCCTCGACCATCGATCAGATGGACCGCGAGCTGCGGCAGTTGCGTGAAACCGCGGAACGGTTGCGCCTGGTCCCGGCCGGCACACTGTTCACCGCGCTCGAACGCACGGCGCGCGACGCCGCGCGCGCGCAGTCCAAACGGGTGACATTCGAGGCCAAAGGCGGCGACATCCGGCTCGATACGTACGTGCTCGAAGCGCTGCAAGGCGCGTTGATTCAATTGGTGCGCAACGCGGTCGCGCACGGCATCGAAACGGAAGCCGACCGCAGCGCGGCCGGAAAAGCGGCCGCCGGTCGGGTGTCGATCGAGGTTTGCCGGCGCGGGCGCGACATCATGTTCGCCTGCCGCGACGATGGGCGCGGTGTCGATCTCGACGCCGTTCGCCGGGTAGCGCTGCGGCGCGGCCTGCTGCAGCCGGGTGGGCAGCAATCCGATGCCGGCGACTTGATGCAAATGTTGCTGCACGGGGGCATCAGCACCGCCCAGACCGTGACCGACGTGTCCGGACGTGGCATCGGCCTCGACGTCGTGCGCGAGGCGATCGAAAAGCTCGGCGGCGAGGTGAACATCGACACCAAGCTCGGCGCCGGCACCAGTTTTGAGCTCGTCCTTCCGGCCTCGCTCGCCTCGATGGAGGCCTTGGTCGTCGAAGCCGGCGGCGCCGGCAATGTCGTCAGCATTCCCCTGGAAGCGATCCGCGGCGCCCTGCGCATCACCGCGCAAGACATCTCCCGCAGCGGCGCGAGCGCAACGATCGTGCACGGCAACACGGCGATCCCGTTCGCGCCGCTCAACGGCGTGCTGACCGGCGCGCAAGCGCCGGCCTCCCGCAATTGGATCGCGGTGATTGTCGCCGGCGCCACCGGCAATGCGGCCTTCGGCGTCGACCGCTTGCTCGGCATCGGCCGCATGGTCGTGCGGGCCCTGCCGGAGGGCATGCAGGCGAGCGCCGCCGTCGCCGGAGCGTCGCTCGACGCCGAAGGCAACCCGCAATTGGTGCTCGATCCCGACGGTCTTATGACCGCGGCCTATAGCGGGAAAAGCGATGTGGCGGCACCGGCGGCGCCGAAGTTGCCGGTGCTGGTCGTCGACGACTCGATGACCACGCGCATGCTCGAAAAAAGCATTCTCGAATCGGCCGGCTATAGCGTCGAGCTGGCGGTGTCCGGCGAGGAGGGGCTCGAGCGCGTGCGCGCCAGGCGCTTCGGCATGATCCTGGTCGACGTCGAGATGCCGGGGATGGACGGCTTCACGTTCATCGAACACATGCGCGCCGACGCCGGGCTGCGCGACATTCCCGCGATCCTGGTGACCTCGCTGGCGTCGCCCGAACATCTCAAGCGCGGTCGCGAAGTCGGCGCCGACGGCCATATCGTGAAGAGCGAATTCAACCAAGCCGAGCTGCTTTCGTCGATCGAACAATTGATGAGTGGCCAGCAATGAAGAAATTGCGCGTGCTGATCGCCGAGGATTCCCAGACCGTGCGCAAGCGGTTGGTGGAGATATTGGAGGCCGATCCGGAGATCGAGCTGGTCGGCGAGGTCGATAACGGCAAAGACGCCATCGAGCTTTGCCAGGTCGAGCGACCGGACATCATCACCATGGACATGATGATGCCGGTGATGAGCGGGCTCGCGGCGACCGAGTTCATCATGGCGCATTGCCCGACGCCGATCCTGGTGGTGTCGGCGTCGACCAACCGCGGCGAGTTATTCAAGATCTACGAGGCGCTTGCCGCCGGCGCCGTGGACGTTCTGGAAAAGCCGACGGACAGCGAGCCGGACGAGACGTGGGCGCGGCGTTTTCTCGCCACGCTCAAGATCGTGTCCCGCATTCGGGTCATCACGCATCCGCGCGCGCGCCTCACCGCCCTTGCGCGACCGGCTGTGCCGAAGGTTTCACCGAGCAAGCCTGTTTTGCGTTCCGGATCAGCCTGCGAAATCGTTGCGATCGGGGCCTCCACCGGCGGCCCCGGCGCGCTGGTGGATGTTCTGCGCGGGCTACCGGCGGAGTTCACCTTGCCGCTCCTGATCGTGCTGCACATGAACGAGCCGTTCGCCGCAGCGTTTGCCGATTGGCTCGATGCTCAGACCGAGCACGCGGTCATCCCCGCGCGCGACGGAATGCGCGTCGCCGACGCCGCCGGCCGTGTGGCGCTGGCGCCCGGCGATTGCCATCTCATCGTGCGTGACGGCCGCATGCGGCTGACGAGGGATGCTGAGCGGCATTCCTGCCGACCGTCGGTCGACGTGCTGTTTGAATCGGTGGCGACCGAATACGGCCCTGCCGCCGCCGCCTGTCTGCTCACCGGCATGGGCAAGGATGGGGCACTCGGCCTGCTGAAGATCAGGCAGGCCGGCGGGGTCACCATCGCGCAGGACGAGCAGACCTCGATCGTGTTCGGCATGCCGCGTGAGGCGATCAGTCTCGGCGCGGCGCAGCAGGTTCTTCCCATCGGGGAGATCGGCGCCCGGCTGGCGGCGCTTCAGGGTCAAACCTTGGAGGCATGCGTATGAGCGCTTCGGTTCTCGTCGTCGACGACAGCCTTACCGTGCGTATGAACCTGACCGAAATGCTCACCGCAGCCGACCTGAATGTCGTTGCCTGCGCCAGCGTGGCCGAGGCCAAAGCGGCGCTGGCACAGCAGAACTACTCGCTGGTGATCTTGGACATTTTACTGCCCGACGGGGACGGCATCGAGCTGTTGCGCGAAATCCGCGCCGCGCCCGAAGCCGCCGGCACGCCGGTGATGTTGCTGTCGACCGAGACGGAAGTGCGCGACCGGGTGCGCGGGCTGACCACGGGCGCCGACGAATATGTCGGCAAGCCGTACGATGCCGGCTACGTGCTCGCCCGCGCCCGCGAACTGGTGCGCAAGAGCGCGGGCGACACCGGTTCTCCGGAAGAAACGATCTTGGTCGTCGACGACAGCGTCACCTTCCGCGAACAACTCAAGGCGGTCCTGCAGGAGGCGAACTATCGGGTGGTCATGGCCGGCAGCGGCGAAGAAGGCCTGCGGCTCGCCGCGGATCTGACGCCGACCGCCGCCATTGTCGACGGTCAACTGCCCGGCATCGACGGAGCGACCGTCATTCGCCGCATCCGACTCGACGCTGCGCTACGCGCCTTGCCCTGCCTGTTGCTCACCGGCAGCGACGATCTCGGCGCCGAAATGCGCGCGCTCGACGCAGGCGCCGACGCCTTTGTGTTGAAAACCGAAGATACCTCGGTGGTGCTGGCGCGGCTCAACGCGATGTTGCGCAGCGCGGCTGGGACGTTCAAGCAGGCAACCACCAGCCTGCAAGGACCGAAGAAGGTTCTCGCCGTCGACGACAGCGAAACCTTCTTGCAGCAGGTGGCGGAAGCGTTGCGGGCCGACGGCTATGAGGTGGTGCTCGCGCGTTCGGGCGAGGAGGCTCTCGAACTGCTCACGGTGCAGCCGGTCGACTGTATCCTGCTCGACCTGATGATGCCGGGGATCGGCGGGCGGGAAACCTGCATCCGCGTCAAGCAAGCGCCCAGCATCCGCGACATTCCGGTCGTCATGCTCACGGCGGTGGAAGATCGCGCCGCCATGATTCAGGGCTTGAGCGCCGGCGCCGACGACTACATCGCCAAATCGAGCGACTTCCAGCTGTTGCGTGCGCGCGTGCTCGCGCAGATCAGGCGTAAACAATTCGGCGACGAGAACCGGCTCATCCGCGAGCAATTGCTGCGCGCCGAAATGGAGGCGGTGGAAGCCCGCGCGGCAAAGGAAATCGCGGAGACGCGCGCCGCGCTGGTCGAGGAGCTCAAATACAAGAACGAGGAGCTCGAATCGTTCAGCTATTCGGTGGCCCACGACCTCCGCGCGCCGCTGCGCAGCATCGACGGCTTCGGTCTCGCGCTGCTGGAAGATTACAGCGACAAGCTCGACGATGCCGGCAAGGAATACCTCAAATACGTGCGCGAATCCGCGCAGCAGATGGCCGAACTGATCGACGACATGCTGGCGCTCTCGCGCGTCACCCGCAGCGAATTTTCTCGCAGCAAAGTCGATATCAGCGTGCTGGCGCACGAGGTCGCGGAACGTTTGCAACGTTCGGCGCCGGAGCGGAACTCCGACATCGTCGTGGCCAGCGACCTTGCCGCAGAGTGCGACGGCCGCCTGGTGAAGATCGTGTTGGAAAACCTGCTCGGTAATGCCTGGAAATTCACCCGCAACCGCGCCGACGCCAAGATCGAGGTCGGCACGATGGGTGGGACGCCGAGAACATTCTTCGTGCGCGATAACGGCGCGGGCTTCGACATGGCCTATGCCTCGAAGCTGTTTCGTACCTTCCAGCGCCTGCACTCGAACAAGGAATTCGAGGGGACCGGCATCGGCTTGGCGACCGTTTTGCGGGTGATTCGGCGCCACAGCGGAAAAATCTGGGCCGAAAGCGCGGTGGGCCAGGGCGCGACCTTCTACTTCACGCTGGAAAACGGCGTGCACGCCGACCCACTGCACGCGACGCGGCAATTGGCGCAAGCGAATCTTCATTCTACCAACGGAGCCGCAGCATGATGAGCGAGCCAAACGTGATCCTGTTGGTCGAGGACAATCCAAAGGACGAAGCCTTGACCTTGCGCGCACTGAAGAAGGGTAATATCGCGAACAGCGTTATTGTCGCGCACGACGGGGCCGAAGCGGTCGACTATTTCTTTGCAGCAAAGGCTGATGGGAGCTTCAACAAGCTGCCGCAGCTCATCCTTCTCGATTTGAATCTGCCCAAGCTCAACGGGCACGAGGTGCTCAAGCGGCTGCGGGAAAACGAGCGCACGCGGCTGCTGCCGGTGGTCATTCTCACGACGTCGGTTGAAGACCGCGACCGCTTCGAGGGCTACCGGCTCGGTGCCAACAGCTATGTACGCAAGCCTGTCGACTTCAGGGAGTTTGTCGACGCGGTTACCCAGCTCGGCCTTTATTGGCTGGTGCTGAACGAAGACCCGCCCGTCATGTCCGCGTGACGGGACGCGGATCAGGGAGCTGCGTTGTACGAAAAAAGGGGCGGCGGCGCATATGCCACGGCAACTCAATGTATTGATCGTCGACGATCTGGAGCAAGATGCCGTACTGCTTGTCCGGGCGCTGAAGCACGCCGGCTACGATTTGTCCTGCGAACGGGTCGACAGCGAGTCGGCGATGGCCGACGCGCTCAGCCGACGGCCCTGGGACATCGTGCTCGCAGATTATTCGATGCCGCTATTGGATGTGGAGCGTGCGCTCGCAGTCATCGCAAGAACAGACATCGACATCCCTTTGATTGTGGTGACCGGCGCGGTCGGCGAGGAAGCGGCCGCCGAGGTGATGCGTGCCGGAGCGCACGATCTGGTTCTCAAGCACAATTTGAAGCGACTGCCGCCCATCATCACACGTGAGCTGGAGGCAGCGAAAGCACGCCGCGAGAGAAAGGCGGCGAGTGCGAAATTGGACAGCGAGCGCCAGCTGCTTCACCAGCTCATGCAGGGCATTCCCGACGCAATCTGCTTTAAGGATCTGGAGCGCCGCTACATCCGCCTGAACGACAAAGAGCGTGAGTACCTCAATATTCCGCCGGAGACGGACATCATTGGCCAACCTTCCGACAGCTTCAGCGCGCCGGCCCTGGCCGCCCGAAAGCGAGCCGAGGAAGAGCATGTTCTTTCGACGGGAGAGGCCTTGGTCGATTGCGTACACCGGATAGCCGCGCCCGACGGCTCGGCGCGGTGGCTGTCCGACACCAAAGCGCCGATCCGAGGACCGAACGGTGAAATCGTCGGCATGGTCGAAATCAGACGCGACATCACCGAGAATAAGCGCCAGGAGCAATTGAAGGACGAGTTCGTCGCCACCGTCAGTCACGAGTTGCGCACTCCGCTCACTTCGATCATGGGCTTTATCGGCATTATCGAGAGCGGCGCCACGGGAGAGCTGCCGGACCCGGTTGCACGATTGCTGAAGCTCGCGCTGGCGAATTGCCGGCGTCTCGCGGCCATCGTCAACGACATTCTCGACATCGAGAAAATCGAAGCCGGAACCATGGCGTTCGACTGCAAGCCCGTCGATGTCCTTCCGCTCTTGCATGAAGTGACGCAGGCGAATCAGGGAATAGCGGAACAGCACGGCATTGTACTGCGGCTGGACGGTGCATCGGCGCCGGGCGCGGTTCTTGCCGATGCTGATCGCCTCGCGCAGGTCATTACCAACTTGGTGTCAAACGCGATCAAGTTTTCGCCCCGCGATTCGGAAATCATTCTCAGCGCCGAAAATACGGGCGAGAGCGTGCGCATCAACGTTCGCGATTACGGCCCCGGCATTCCCGACGACTATAAGGATCGAATATTCGAGAAATTTGTCCAGGTCGATGCGACGGATCAACGTCAACGCGGCGGAGCCGGCCTTGGTCTAAGCATTGCAAAGCGGATCGTTTCGCAACTTGGCGGCAACATAGGATTCAATCGCGCCCCTGGCGGGGGCACCGTCTTCACGGTCGAGCTCAGGTCGGTTGCCGCCGATTATCCGACGGCGGCGAAGACATCCGCCCTGGCCTCGTAGTTGATGCCTAACGCGGGCCGAATTTGCTCGCGCCGGCTCATAGAATGGTGAAGATTGCAGCGCGCGAATGGATTCGGACGCCGCGCATCTAAGCCTGGCTTTGGCGACGAGAGAACCGAGCCGGCGAGAAGGTGGCGGAGGGAGTGGGATTCGAACCCACGTTACGGTTTCCCGTAAACACGCTTTCCAAGCGTGCGCCTTCAGCCACTCGGCCACCCCTCCATGAGCGAACTGTAACGGCCCGGCGGGCGGCCGGCACTATAACCACGCAAGCCCCCGACACAACCCGCTCAATTCTCTTTGTTATTTGAATGGTCTATGGCCCGATAGATAAATTCCGGTTTCAATTTTGCGACCTGCGTCCTAAGCAAACTGCCATGACCGGCGATGCTTCCGCCTTGCAATTGGTGCTCAATGGCGATCCCGCCCTCTACGCGATCGTGAAGCTGTCGCTGCTCATGAGTCTCTCCGCCCTGCTCTTTGCAACGCTGATCGCCGTGCCCTGCGGGGCATTTCTCGCGCTGGTGCGGTTCCACGGTCGCGAAGCCGTGATCGTCATTCTCAACGCGATGATGGGTGTGCCGCCGGTGGTGATCGGCCTTGCGATTTTCCTGCTTCTGTCCCATTCGGGCCCGCTCGGCGCTTGGGGGTTGCTGTTCACGCCGCAAGCTATGGTCATCGCGCAAACCGTCATGGTGACGCCGATCATCGCCGCGCTCGCGCGGCAGACCATCGAAGACTTGTGGATGGAATACCGCGAAGAGCTGGCGGCGATGAGTGTGGGGCCATCCCGCCGCATCATTACATTGATATGGGACGCGCGATTTTCCCTGGTCACGGCGCTGCTGGCCGGCTTTGGTCGCGCGGCATCGGAAGTTGGTGCCATCATCATCGTCGGCGGCAACATCGAAGGCTTCACCCGCACCATGACGACGGCGATCGCGTTGGAAACGTCCAAAGGCGACCTGCCATTGGCGATCGGCCTCGGCATGATCCTGATTTCCATCGTGATCCTCATCAACGCGTTGGCCTGGGGCGCACGCCGCCTCGGCGAACGCTACGCGGGATGATTATGCGCGCGCCCGCCTCCGACCTGCCGCTGTTGTTCGAGGGCGTCGCTGTCGTCGCCGGCGCAGTCACTATTCTGGACGATCTGTCGTTGACCATCGGCGCGGGAGCGCCGACCGTCCTCATCGGCCCGAACGGCTCCGGCAAAACCACGCTGCTGCGCGCCGCCATGGGCCTGATCCCTCCCACAAGCGGTCGCGTCACCTGGGGCGGGCGTGAGCATGCCTTGCCCGACCGCAGCGCCATTATGTTTCAGCGTCCGGTCATGCTCCGACGCAGCGCCGCCGGCAACGTACGCTATGCGCTCGCCGTGGCGGGCGTGCCGCGTCTTGAGCGTCGCACGCGTGCCAATGAGCTGATTGCCACGGTCGGCCTCAAAGGCCTCGAGCGTCGGCCCGCGCGCAGGCTCTCCGGCGGCGAGCAGCAGCGGCTGTCGCTCGCGAGGGCGCTGGCGCGCGATCCGGCCGTGCTGTTTCTCGACGAGCCGACCGCCAGCCTCGATCCCGCCGCGACCAAGGCCATCGAGGATCTGGTGCGCGCGATCAGCGGGCGCGGCGTCAAGGTGGTGATGTCGACGCACGATCTCGGCCAGGCGCGGCGTCTCGCCGGCGAGGTCGTGCTACTACATCGCGGCCGATTGGTAGAAGCCGCGCCGGCGGCGGATTTTTTCGCACACCCGCGGACAGAAGAAGGGCGACGTTTCATCGCCGGCGAACTGCTGGTCTAAGCAAAGTCAACAAGGAGGATTCGATGTTCATTCCTCGCACCGTGGTTGTCGCCGGCGCACTCGGCGCGCTGATCGTCGCCGCGCCGGGCTACGCGCAGGACAAGTCAGTCGTGGTCGCCTCGACCACCTCGACGCAGGATTCCGGGCTGTTCGAATACTTATTGCCGCTGTTCAAGCAGAAGACCGGCATCACCGTGAAAGTGGTGGCGCAGGGCACCGGGCAGGCGCTCGATACCGGCCGGCGCGGCGACGCCGACGTCGTCTTTGTGCACGCCAAGTCGGCGGAGCTGAAATTCCTCGACGAGGGCCAGGGCGTGAAGCGCTACCCGGTGATGTACAACGATTTCGTGCTGATCGGCCCGAAGAGCGACCCCGCCGGCATCAAGGGCATGAAGGACGTCGCCAAGGCGTTCCAGACCATCAAGGAGAAACAGGCGCCGTTCATCTCGCGCGGCGACCGTTCCGGCACCAATATCGCCGAGCTCAAGCTCTGGAAGGATGCCGGCATCGACATCGATAAGGACAAGGGGCCGTGGTACAAGGCGATCGGCCAGGGCATGGGCGCGGCGCTCAATACTGCAGGCGCCAGCAATGCTTATGTGCTGTCCGACCGCGGCACCTGGATTCACTTCAAGAACAAAGGCGACCTCGAAATCGTGGTCGAAGGCGATAAGCGCATGTTCAACCAATACGGTGTCATGCTGGTCAATCCGCAGAAGCATCCCAACGTCAAGAAGGAGCTGGGGCAGCAGTTCATCGACTATTTGATCTCGCCGGAGGGGCAGAAGGACATCGCCAATTACAAAATCAACGGCGAGCAGCTATTCTATCCGAACGCCAATGATCCCGGAGCATAGTCTCTTCGCTCATCTCTTGCTGAGGCGGGGGACACCCAGCGCTCCGCTCGTTGTCGCGCTCGTCTTCCTGTCGTGCGCTCTGCCGCTCATGGCCCACGCCGAAACCGTCCGCCTCTACGCCGCCGGCAGCCTCAAGGAGGCGCTCGACGACGTGGCCAAGGCTTACGCCGCCAAGACCGACAATAAGGTTGAGACAACATACGGCCCTTCCGGCGTGCTCAAGAACGAGATCGCCAACGGCGCCAAGGCAGACGTGTTCGCCTCCGCCAATATGGAGCATCCGCAGGCGCTCTACGACGACGATACCGGCGGCCCGGTGGTGCGCTTCGCGCGCAACAAACTGTGCGCGCTGGTGAAGCCAGGGCTCGCCGTCACCTCGGCCAATCTGCTCGACCGCATGCTCGACCCCAAAGTAAAGCTCGGCATCTCGACGCCGCGCGCGGACCCCTCCGGCGATTATGCCGAGCAATCCTTCTCGCAAGCCGAGGCGGTCAAGCCCGGTGCACAGGCGACGCTGATGCTGAAGGCGCTCAAGCTCACCGGCACCAGGGAAAGCGCGGTGCCGCCCGCCGGGCGCGTGGTTTATGGCTGGCACGTCGCCGAAGGCCGCGCCGACATTTTCATCACGTACTGCACCAACGCGCTGGCGGCGACGAAGCAATATCCTGCACAGCAGATGGTGGAATTGCCGGAGGCGCTGGCGGTCGCCGCCGATTACGGCCTAACCGTGATCAACGGCGCGCCGGCGGCGGCGCAACAATTTGCCGAGTTCATTCTCTCGCCGGAGGGACAGAAGATCCTCGTCGCTTATGGATTCGCTACGGGAGAGTGACGTAAGCGGCACAACGCTCGCCGCGGCCTCGAAATGACCGGCACTCACTTTGCCGGCACCACCAGCGAATAGCGCGGGTCGGCGGCCAGCACCTCGGCCTGCGGCAGGCCGAGCTCCTTGCGCACAATGTTGGTGCCGAGCACCAGCGATACGATTTTGTAGTAGGCGTGGCGGCGGCTCATGCCCTCGCGGCCCATGCCGCAGTCCGACGACAGCACCAGCCGCTCAGCCGGAATATATTTCAACGCCTTGCGGATGTGCTCGGCGATTTCCTCCGGACGCTCGACCTGCAGCGAGTGGTGGTCGATGACGCCGATGCAGATTTTTTTGTCGGAGCCAATCGCCTTGCCGAAGGCCTCGAGATCCATACCGTGCGCGCTCGCCGACTCGAAGGTGATGACGTCGGCGTCGACCTTGTTGAGCATCTCCAGCGCGGCTTTGTAGCTCTGCACTTCCTTGAACATACGCTGCTGCGACGGGTTGCCCCAGCAGGTATGGCACCAGACTTCCGTCTTGCCGCGCAGGCCTTTGACGGTGCGGTTGAACACCTCGACGCTGAAGCCCGGATTGATGACGTCGTCGACGATGTTGCGGATCGCCAGCAGATGGATTTGTGGCTCCTCGAACTGGATCACCGGGCAGCCGGCGTCGGCCAGCTCGTGCAGCTCCTCGTTCAGCGCGTCGGTGATGGCCAGGATGCGGTCACGGATATTCTTGTAGTGCCGATCCTGCACCGCGAAGGCGACCAGCTCCGGCCCGATGGTGCCGAACTTGACCGGCTTCTTGGTCATGCGCTGAGCGACCTTCCACATCGCGGCATATTGCAAGTCGCCGCGCGTCACCGGGCCGGCAATGCCGGGCATGACACGCGATTCGAGATAGTCGTGCAGAATGTGCCCAGGCGGAAAGGCGATGCCGCCCTTACCGGCGGGCGTCGGCTGCGGATTTTTGTCGAAGCCGCCCATGTGGCGCGGCGGATAATTGGTCCAGCTCTGACCGCCGACATCGGAGTCGAAATGGGCATCGCCGTCGGTGACGATATCGAGCCCGGCCAGTTCCTGCTCGTGCAGATAGATCGAGACGGCGTCGACATATTGCTCACGGAACTGGTTGTTGACCATGGCGTCGAGGAATGAGCGTGCGCCCAGGTTTTGGGTGTACCAACTCGGCCGCGGCAGCGAGCCGGTGATGGTGGTCGGCAGCACGATGTCCTTGGTGGCACGCAGCATGGCGTCTCCCCGAATGGCTTATGTCGTTGCGCCCATCATACGGTGAGCGCACGCGGCTTGGGAACCGGGCAAATGAAAAAGCCGCGCCGCATATGGACAAATCGCCCGTCATTGCCCACTTGAAGTGGGCAAATTTCCACCAGCGAGTCTGCTATAATTGCGCCATGCCAAAGCCCGACGGCTACCTCATCAAACCCGACCCCGCCGATCCGCGGCTGACCGAGCGCGTCGCCGGCATCGACCAGACCGGCGCGCCGATCGAAACGTCGGTGACCGTCGAGCGCGCGCTGACGATCTTCCTCAACGCACAGGAGATCGTCACCGCCATGACCATCAACGACTATCCCGAATATCTCGCGCTTGGCTATCTGCTGAACCAGAACATGCTGCTGCCGGACGACGTGGTGACAGGCGTCGATTACGACGAGGAGCTTGCAACCGTCGTCGTGCGCACCAAGCGCAAGACCGACTACGAGAAGAAGCTGCAGAAGAAGGTGCAGACTTCCGGCTGCGCGCAGGGCACCGTGTTCGGCGACCTCATGGAAGCGCTCGAAGACGTGCAATTGCCGAAGGCGAGCTTGCGCACCTCATGGCTCTACGCGCTCACGCACGCGATCAACACCACGCCGTCGCTTTATCTCGAGGCCGGCGCCATCCACGGCTGCGTCCTGGCCAAGGAAGATCGCCCGCTGGTCTATATGGAGGACGTCGGCCGCCACAACGCCGTCGACAAGATCGCCGGCTGGATGTTCAAGAAGAAAGTGCCGGCCGCCGACAAGATTTTCTACACCACCGGCCGGCTCACTTCGGAGATGGTGATCAAGACCGTGCGCATGGGCATCCCGATCCTGATCTCGCGCTCCGGCTTCACCGCCTGGGGCGTGGAGCTGGCACGCAAGGCCAATCTGACGCTGATCGGGCGCGCGCGCGGCAAGCGCTTCGTCGCCCTCGCCGGCGAAAGCCGCATCGTGTTCGACCAGGACCTCGCGTTTGTCGAGGAGGAAAGTTCGAAGCACCGGCGCAAAGCGGCGGTGGGTGATGAGTGATGGCTGACATCCCCACTCCCCCCACCCTCGGCCTGGTCCTCGCCGGCGGCCTTGCACGGCGCATGGGCGGCGGCGACAAGGCGCGGATCGAGATCGGCGGCGTTTCGATCCTCGATCGCGTGCTCGCCTGCCTGTCGGCGCAATGCACCGGCATCGTCATCAACGCCAATGGCGACTCCCGACGCTTCGCCGACACCGGCTGCGCGGTGGTGTCGGACAATGTCGCCGGTCATCCGGGTCCGCTCGCCGGCATCTTGGCCGGGCTCGATTGGCTCAAGGCGCAGGACAACGGCGTCGAATGGATCGTGAGCGTCCCCGGCGATTGCCCGTTCCTGCCCGACGACCTGGTGGAGAAGCTGCACGCGGCGCGCCGCCAAAAGGGCGTCGGCGTACCGCTGGCCTGCGCGCGCTCCGGCGAATGGCGCCATCCCGTGATCGGCCTGTGGCCGCTGGCGCTGCGCGAGGATTTGCGCCAAGCGCTGGTCGAAGAGGACATGCGCAAAATCGAGTCGTGGACGGCGCGTCACGGCATCGCCATCGCCGATTGGCCGGCCGAGCCGGTCGATCCGTTCTTCAACGTCAACACGCCGGAGGATGCCGAGCGGGCGGAAGAGCTCGCCGGCGGTTAGCCGACCAACTGCGCATACGACAAGAATCCGACGCGGTCGCCGGGTGCGACCGACGTCACATCCTCGGAAAATTCCAGCAGGCCGTCGGTCTCGGTCAGCGACGTCAAGATGCCGGCGCCGTCCTGCGGATGCTTGACCGCTTCGATCTCGCCGTCGCTCGCGCGCCGTAACGCGACGCGCACATATTCGCGGCGGTCTTTCTTCTTTTTGTAGGCGAAGGCGGCGCGCACCGGGAGCGCCACCAGCTTGTCAGGCCGCGCGCCGGAAAGCCGCCGCAACAACGGCTTCACCACCCGCACGAAGGTCACGAACACCGCCACCGGATTCCCGGGCAAGCCGACGAATGCGGCGCTGCCGCCAGCCTCGGCTGGAATCACCCCCATGGCGACCGGGCGTCCCGGTTTGATGGCGACGCGCCAGAACACCAGGCTGCCGATGCGCTCGACGGCGCTGCGCACGTGATCGGCCTCGCCGGTCGAAACGCCGCCCGAAGTGAGCACCAGATCGTGGCTTGCCGCCGCAGCTTGGAGCGCGCGCACGAGATCGCTCGGCCGATCGGCCAAAATGCCGAGATCGGTCACCTCGGCGCCCAAGCTGCCGAGTAATTCCGCCAGCAGATAGCGGTTCGAATCGTAGATCGCAGCGCTTGGGCGTGCGCTGCCCGGCTCCACCACCTCGTCGCCAGTCGAGAAGATCGCGACTTTCAGCCGGCGCCGGACGTCGACCGCGGTGAGGCCGAGCGCCGCGAGCAGCGCCACATGCTGCGGGGAAAGCACACTGCCGGCGGGCAAGACCACTTGCCCCTTCGGCACGTCCTCGCCGGCGAGCCGCCGGTTGGCGCCAAGTTTCAGTCCCTTGGGCACGGTGACGCCGTTCCCCGCAGCCGTCACGTCTTCCTGCATGAAGACGGTATCGGCGCCTTCCGGCATCGGCGCGCCGGTGAAGATGCGGATCGCCGCGCCGGGCTTGAGAGCGAGTTTTGCGCGTGCGCCGGCGGTCAACCGGCCGACGACAGTGAGCGCGGTGTCGCCATCCGGCCTGAGATCGGCGTGGCGCACGGCATAGCCGTCGACGGCGGAATTGTCGAAGGGCGGCAGATCGACCGGGGCCACGATATCAGCAGCGGTGACGCGGCCGTGGGCCGGCAGGAGCGCGACGCGCTCAGTCTCTTTCACCGGTGCAACGCGCACGCCGATCAGCTTTTCCATATCGTCGAGCCGCAGCAGCGGGCCGTTGAAGGCAAAGCAGTCGTCGGACAATTGCGCCATTAACGCTACCTCCGTTCATTCCCGCGTGCGCGGGAATCCGGAACCAAAATCGCCGGCCCAGCAAGTTGTCGCCCTGGGTCCCCGCTGACGCGGGGACGAACGGAAATTTGGACGACGGACGACATGCTTCAACTCCGCTTCACCGCGTCCACCGGCACCGCGTGCTTGAGCAAAAGCTCGGCGATCGCCTCGACGTCGTTAAGGTCGACCACCGGCACCTTGGCCGCCGGCAACGTGACATCCGACGCGATCGCCACGATATGCGGGTCCTCCGGGTAGATCAGCGGCTTGCCGTTCGCGGCGCGATGAATCTCAAGCTTGGGAAAGGCGTCGCGCTTGTAGCCCTCGACCAGCACGAGGTCGACCGGCGACATCTTGCCGACCAGATCGGGCAGGTTCGACTCTGGTTCGTCGCGCAGCTCGTGCAGGATGGCGAAGCGCTTGGCCGACGAGACGATCACCTCGGTTGCGCCGGCGGCGCGGTGGAAAAAGCTGTCTTTGCCAGGCTGATCGAGATCGAAGCCGTGATGGGCGTGCTTGAGCGTGGACACCTTAAGGCCACGCGTGATCAGGCGCGGGATGACCTTGGTTATCAGCGTGGTTTTGCCCGACCCGCTCCAGCCGGCCAGACCGATGATGCGCATGTTGGTCATATAGGCGAAAGGCTCCCGGCAATGAACCGGCACCTATAGCATGGCGGCAGGCCGGCTCCGGCAAACTATGGCATTGTCGGCGCGCGCGCGGGCAGGCACATTCGATAGGCTCGAAATGGCTAGGTAGAGGCACGCAATGTCGCAAGCTCCGGCATGGACGCGGCGTGAGGTCTGGACGCGCAAACTGCTTTATCCGGGCCACACGTTCCCTACTGCTTTTGCCCCGGTGATCGTGGCGGTTGGGCTCGCCCAGCACGATCGGGTGTTCGCGCTCGGCCCGGTGTTGCTTGCCTTTGTCGCCGGCTGGCTGATCCAGTTCGCCGGCGTCGTCACCGACAATTACTCCAATCTCAAGCGCGAGCCGGACGACCACGAACACCCCGAGCTGGTGCGCGCGGTCGCCAGCGGGCTCCTCTCGCTCGCCGATCTGCGCACGACGATTCTCATGAGCTACGGCCTGGCGGTCGTATTCGGCGTTGCGCTGACGGTCATCGCCGGCTGGCCGGTGATCGTCATCGGCCTCGCCAGTATCCTGGCGAGCTGGGCCTATTCCGCCGGGCCTTGGCCCTTTGGGCGACATGGTTTCGCAGACCCGCTGTTCTTTTTGTTCTTCGGCACGGTGTCGGTCATCGGCGCCTATTACGTGCAGGCGGCGGCGGTACTCGGGCCCGCGCATTGGCGGGAGGCGCTGCCGCTCAGCGCGGTCGCCGTCAGCCTGCCGATCGGTGCGCTGATCACCAATATTCTCATCATCGACGACATCCGCGACCGCGACTTTGACCTGGTCAAGGGCAAAAACACCATCGCGGTGCGCTTCGGCAGAAGCTGGAGCCGCGCCGAATTTCTCTGCTTGTTGCTGTTCGCCTACCTCGCCCCATTCTGGCTGTGGCGATCGCTCGGCTTTTCCGCCTGGGCGCTGTTGCCGCTGATCACGCTGCCGCTCGCCGCCCTCGTCGCTCATGCGGTCTGGACGCGTCAGCGCTTCGAAGAACTGGTGCCGATGACGCCGCGCATGGCGATGCTGACGGTAGCCTATTCCGTTTGTCTCGCCATCGGGCTGGCCACCTGAGCAAAGCCGCATTGATCCAGGTCAAACCGCTCGGATTTGTCACAATTCTTTTTATTTGAATATTACACCGCCCGCGCGCTACTTGTTCGGCGGCAGATGCGCGCATTATCGCGCCGGTCTATCCGGACTCTGAACGCATGCGCTGGCGCACGATCATCCTTGTGTTCGTCATCGGCGGGCTGGCCGGCGCTGGCGCCTTGATCGCCAGCCTCGAAATCAACCGCGTCACCTCGACGGACGCGTTCTGCAGCTCATGCCACAGCATGACATTCGTGGCGAACGATCCGTTTTTCCTCAAATCGGCGCATCGCAGCAATGCCGCCGGTGTCCATCCAAGCTGCGGGGACTGCCACATCCGCAAGACCAATTGGTTCGTCGAAACCTGGGAGCATATCTCCTCGGGCACGCGCGACGTGATTGCGGAGCAGAGCCACGACTTCAGCGATCCCAAGGTCTGGGAGGCGCGCCGCCTGGCGCTCGCCGATGAGGTGCGGGAAACCATGCGCGCGCAGGACAGCGTAACCTGCCGCTCCTGCCATGATGCCGCAACGATCATGCCAACGAGCGAGCGCGGCAAGGCGGCGCACGCGCTGATGCGCGAAGGCCGCATGACCTGCATCGATTGCCATTTCAACCTCGTGCACGCGCCGCTGCCGCCGAGCATCGAATTCATCCGCGGCTCGGGCATCACGCCGAAATAGGAGGCTGCCATGCGCACACCGGTTCGCCAGGTTTTTGTCGCGGCACTGCTGGCTGGAAGCGCTTCCGCTGGCATCCTGGCGCTAGCAACCCAGTTGCGTGCGCAGACGCCGCCACCGGCCGCCCCGCCGGCGGCCGCTCCCACGGCGGCGCCCGCGCCTACCCCCGCACCGGCCCCGCCGCCCGGCATGATCTCGACGGCGGAGGTGCCGTTCTATGCGCAATGGGCGAGCTCGCCGCACGCCAAGCGCGACGCCGAAGAGTTCAACCACTGGAACAAGGAGGGCGTGATCCCGGTCGAATGCGCGCGCTGCCATTCCACTCCCGGCTTCCTCGACTATCTCGGCGCCGACGGCAGCACCGTCGGCGTGGTCGACCACCCGGCGCCGATCGGCACCGTGATCACCTGCATGGCCTGCCACAACGACAAGGCGGTACGGCTGACCAGCGTGACCTTCCCCTCCGGTCTCACGATCGCCAACCAGGGCGCCAATGCGCGCTGCATGACCTGCCATCAGGGCGTCGAATCCACCAACAGCGTCAACAAGGCAATCGCCGGCATGGCCGACGACACCATCGAGCCCAAGCTCGAGTTCATCAACGTGCACTACACCGCGGCCGGCGCCATGCTGTTCGGCACCATGGCCAAGGTCGGTTACGAATATACGGGGAAGACCTATTTCGGCCGCTTCCAGCATCGCGAGCCCTACACCACCTGCCTCACCTGCCACGCCACTCATACGCTGGCGGTGAAGGTTCAGGATTGCGCGGCCTGCCACAAGGAAGTCACCGACAAGGCCTCGCTGCACATGATCCGCGCCGACAAGATCGACCGCGACGGCAACGGCAATATCGACGAGGGCGTGGCCGTCGAGATCGATCACCTCAAGGCCAAGCTGCTGGCGGCGATCATGGACTACGCCAAGACCGTCAACGGCAAGCCGATCGCCTATACGCCGGAGGCCTACCCGTATTACTTCAACGACAACAACGGCAACGGCGCCGCCGACAAGGACGAGGCGAAGTTCCCCAACCGCTACAAGGCGTGGACGCCGCGCCTGTTGAAGGCCGCCTACAATTATCAGTTCGTGTTCAAGGACCCCGGCGCCTTCGCGCACAATCCAACCTACGCGGCCGAGCTGTTGCTCGATTCGCTCGCCGATCTCGGCGTCAAGGTGAAGGTCGATATCGCCAACGCCAAGCGGCCCTAGCGGGCGGTTGAGCGGATCAACAGCGCCTCGTCAGGAGGCGGCCGGCTGCATACCGAGGGCGCGGATGCGCGCGCGTGTTTCTTCGTCGCGCAGCGCGGCGAGGAAGGCCTGCACCGCCGGCCGGTCCCGCCGCTTTTCCACAACGAGGAAATCGTAGTGTTCCGGCGCGACCGGCAGAAAGCCGAGGCCGTAAAGCTTGCAAACCGGCTCGATGGCGAGGCCCCAATCGGCACGGTTCTGCGCGATCGCGGCGGCGACCGCGTTGTGCGATTTCGGCTGGTTGGCGTAGCCGGGCGGCCTGCTACCTGCGAGCAACTTGTCGATCAGTACGCGGGTGCCGGAACCGGCATTGCGGTTGACCATCAGCATCGCCGGATCGGCGAGCGCGGTCTTGATCGCTGCTTGCGCGCTGCGCGCCTCAAAGCGCGTATCGCCCGGGCGGAACAGCACGCCCTGCATGCGCCGCCAGCCGGGCACTAGCGTCAACCCGGCGGTAGCAAGATGCACATTATATTTGCCGGTCGCCGGGTCGATGAGATGCACCGGCGCGATGTCGCACTGGCCGTGGCTTGCCGCGGTCACGCCGCCCTGGCTGCCGACCGCCAGCACGCGCGCGGAGAAGCCGCGCTCGGCGAGCGCGCCGACCACCACGTCGAGCGCGACGTCGTGGCTGCCCATGATGACGAGGTCGGGAACGTCCGCGACGTCGCCGATCAGGGTGACCTGCACCTCGCTGGCGGCGTCGAGCGCGCCGGCAAGCGCGTCGATTTCGATGAAGCCGTCGGCCTGCGAGAAGCTCGTCACCGCGCCGGAGCCCTTGGTGATCGGGAATGCGACCGTGCCTCTGTCGCTCTCCACCAGGGAGACCAGAAGAAACTCCTTGCGGCCAAGCTCAGAGGCGACGCGCACCGGGACCTCTGCCATGAGAGTCGCGGCAGCTTCGGGCGGCAGGCCGGCGCGGGCGCGGATCGCCGGCGCAACGTAGGCGTGGAAGGTGAAGATCGCCGAGGTCGGGAAGCCGGGCAGCACGACGATCGGCTTGTTGTCGATGAGGCCGAGGCACAGCGGCTTGCCGGGCTTGAGCGCGACGCCATGCACGAGGATTTGGCCGAGGCTCGAGACGACGGTGTGCGACAGGTCGCCGGCGCCCTTGGAAGTGCCGCCCGACACCACGACCATGTCGGCTTGTGCAAGCGCGTTGCGCACCGCGCGTTCGAGCACCGCCGCGTGGTCTGGAAAGGCGCCGAGTGGCAGCGGCTCACCGCCGGCCTCGCGGATGGCGGCGGCTAGGATCGCGCCGTTGCTGTCGTAGACGCCGGGCGGTTTCAGCGGCTCGCCCGGCTGCACCAATTCGTCACCGGTCGACAGCACGGCGACTCTCGGCCGCCGCACCACATCGACATCGGCGAGCCCGCAGGCTGCCAGCATGCCGATCTCGCGCGAGCCGATGCGCGTGCCACGCCGCAACAACGTTTCGCCGCGGGCGATGTCGGAGCCGGCGTAAGAGATGAATTGCCCGGGCGCCGCGGCGCGCCGCACCTCGATGCGCGGCTCGCCCTGTTCGAGCAGTTCGGTGTGCTCGATCATCACCACGGCATCGGCGCCGCGCGGGATCAGGCCGCCGGTAGCGATGGTGGTGGCGGTACCCGGCGCGACTTGCAGCGCGGGCGCCACGCCGCAGGCAATCACCTCCGGGTTGAGCGCCAGCAGCTTCGGCGCCGCATCGCTCGCACCGGTCGTGTCGGTGGCGCGCACGGCAAAGCCATCGACATTGGAGCGGTCGAAGGGCGGCGCGTCGACCGCAGCGACCACGTCATGCGCGAGCACGCGGCCGAGCGCCGCGGCAAGCCCGACGCGCTCGGGGGAGAGCGGCGATAGATCGAGATGCTTTTCGAAGCGCGCCCTCGCCTGCTCCGCCGATACGACTTCCAGGAATTGCTCCTGGCGCGCGGCGGCGCGCACGCGCGCCAGCAAGTCCTCCGCCTTCTTTCGCTTCGGCGTTTCATTCATGGCCAAGGCCTTACCGAAACCGGTGAGCCGGCGGAATAGCCTTCGCTTTCCGCCGGCACTAGAATAAAGCCGTCCGACTGCGTCAGCGCCGACCATGGCAGGTATTTGCTCGCCAGCGGCTCGACCTTGTCGCCGGTCCGCCGCACCGGAATAAGTTCGGCAAGACCAACCGCGGACGTGACCTTGCGGGACAGCGTGAGCGTTTCACCGTTTTCCTCGGCACCCGCGCCGGTGAGCCGCCGCAACATTTGCCGGCCGACCGTGAGCCAAACCGCAAGCGCAGCATCGAGCCGGCCCGGCAGCAGCAACACCGGGCGCGTGCCGACAAAGCCGAAGGCCGCGGTTTCGCCGGGCATGAGCGCTAGGCCATGCACGGCGAGCCGGCCGTTGTTTGCCAGCATGCGGACGCTGCCATCGTTGCGGCCGCTCCCGGTGCCGCCGATGACAACGATGCAATCGACTGCCGTGCCCGCGAGCGCCGTGTTCAAATCGTTGCTTTCGTCGCGCGCGCCGCCATGGCGCGCGATATCGCCGGCGATCAGCCGCGCGGCGGCACCGATGATCGCATCGCCGCGTATCGGCACAATGCAGACGCGCGGCACGCGAACGCTGACCTGCGCGATTCGTGCCGCAGTGAGAACCGCGACGTCGAGGGCGCGCAGGCGTTCGCCGGCGCGCCGCAGCGGAGTCTTGCCGTCGCAATCGCCGCCGGCCGGCAGCACGCCGTCGCCGGCATTGACCGGCAGCAAGGCTTCGGCGCGACCGCCGCTCACCTCGATGGCCTCAAGCGGCGCTACGCAATCGGCGCCCGGCGGCAGCGGCTCGCCGGCGTCAACGCGTGTCGGCATCTGCGGCAGCAGCGCCGGCGCATAGCCACCGGCATCGCGCGTTGCCTCCGCGGCGAGTGCCCAGCCGTCGATCAGCGCCAGCGCCTTCGCGGGCGAGGTCGGCGCTACCGCATCTGCGGCGAGCACGGTGTTCAGCGCATCGTCCACCGCGATTAGACGTGGCGCAACCGGCTTCACCTCGCGTTCGATCACCGACAGCAGCTCGCCGAGCGGCGTCAACTTGGCGATGGGCGGATTGGCTTGCGTGTCGGCTGCACTTTGCACGCGCTTGACCTTGGTGCGGCGAAGTCTTCAGTGTAGCGCACCGCGGCGGAAAGCAAGAGGGCGCTCGGTCGGCGCCGGGATCAAAAGCGATGTCCAATAGTGGTTCCCACAATCTGGCCAAGCGCAAGCTCGCCAAAGGCGAACTCGTGCTGTGCATGGGCCTGCGCCAGGCGCGCACCGCCGACATTGCCATGATCGCGGCGGCGGCCGGTTTTGATTCGGTTTACGTGGACATCGAACACTCGCCGGTCTCGCTCGAGTCCTGCTCGACGCTGTGCATTGGCGCGCTGGCGGCGGGCATCACCCCGCTGGCGCGCGTGCCCGGACACGACGTGCACATGGCGACGCGCGTGCTCGACGGCGGCGCCCAGGGCGTCATTTTCCCGCATGTCGACAGCGCCGCCGAGGCGCGCGCCATCGCCGACGCCTGCCGCTATCCGCCGCTCGGCCACCGCTCGGTGATGGGCGCTGGCCCTTCGCTCGGCTATCGCACGCTGCCGCTTGCCGAGGTCAACGCCGCCGGCAACGCCGACACGCTGCTCATCGTCATGCCGGAGACGCCGACCGGCATCGCCAATGCCGACGCGATTGCGGCGGTCGCCGGCATCGACATGCTGCTCATCGGTTCCAACGATCTCTCGACCGAGATGGGCATTCCGGGCGATTTGCGGCATGCGAAGCTGCGTGAAGCCTTCGCCACTGCGGCCGCCGCCTGCAAGACGCACAACAAGGTGCTCGGTATCGGCGGCGTGCGTGGCGATCTCGAGCTGCAAACGGAACTCTATCGCATGGGCGGCACCTTCATCATCGCCGGCCACGACACCAATTACCTTTCGGCCGCCGCGCGCGCCGACGCCGAGGCCTTGCGCGCCATCGCCGAGAAGGCGTAGAGCGGCGTCATGCAGGACGCCCAAGACCTTTGGGCCGATTTTAAAAAGCCCATCGTCACCGCCGAGGACTACATCGCCTCGCTGCGCGGGCGGCGCATGATCGTATATTTCATGGGCGAGCGCGTGGCCGAGCCGGTCGATCATCCGGTGATCTTCCCCTCGATCAACGCCATGGCCGAGACTTATCGGCTCGCCAGCGAGCGGCCGGAGCTCGGCGGCGTCAGAAGCGACATCGCCGGCGTTACCACCAATCGCTTCCTGCACGTGCCGACCGCGCCCGAGCAGCTCGTCGCCAAGCACGAGATGCAGCGCGAGCTCGGCCGGCGCACCGGCACCTGCTTCCAGCGCTGCGTCGGCCTCGACGCCATCGGCACCTGCCATTCCGTGACTTTCGACATCGACGCCGAGCGCGGCAGCGATTATCACAAGCGCTTCCTCGCCTTCTTGAAGCGCGCGCAGAAGGCCAACGTCGTCATCGGCGGCGCCATGACCGACCCCAAAGGCGACCGCTCCAAGCCGCCGCACCAGCAGAGCGACCTCGATCTCTTCCTGCATGTCGTCAAGCGCGACGACAAAGGCCTCACCGTTTCCGGCGCCAAGATGCACCAGACCGGCGCGGTCAATTCGCATTGGCTGATCGTCATGCCGACTCTGCGGCTGACCGAGGCCGACAAGGATTGGGCGGTGGTCGGCGCCGTGCGCGTCGACGCGCCAGGCTTAACTTATATCGTCGGCCGGCAGACCAACGACACCCGCGTGGTCGACGGCGGCACGCTCGACGCCGGCAACGCGCAATTCGCCGGTCAGGAATCGCTGATCGTGTTCGACAACGTGTTCGTGCCTTACGAGCACGTGTTCATGGACGGCGAGTGGCAATACGCGGCGACGCTGGTCGAGCGCTTCACCACCTATCATCGTTCGTCGTACGTTTGCAAAACCGGTCTGGGCGACGTGCTGATCGGCGCCGCGGCGGAGGCGGCCGCGCACAACGGCGTCGAGGCCGCCTCGCACATCAAGGACAAGCTCGTCGAGATGACGCACTTGAACGAGACCATCTATTCGAGCTGCATGGCCGGCGCCTACCGCTCGACGCCGATGGCCTCGGGCGCCTACTTGAACGACGAGATGCTGTCGAACGTCGCCAAGCATAATGTCACCCGCTTCCCTTACGAGATCGCGCGGCTGGCGCAAGACATCGCCGGCGGCCTCGTCGTCACCATGCCGTCGGAAAAGGATCTGCAAAATAACGAGATCGGCCCGCTGATCCGAAAATTCCTGCAAGGCAGACAGGGTGTCGACACCCTCGACCGTATGCGCATTCTGCGGCTGATCGAGAACATGACCATCGGCCGCAACGCCGTCGGCTATCTCACCGAAAGCCTGCACGGCGCCGGCTCGCCGCAGGCGCAGCGCATCCAGATCGCGCGCGGCATGAGGGTGGAGGAGAAGAAGGCGCGCGCCCGCAAGCTCGCCGGCATCGAGCGCAAAGGCCCGTAAAGCGCCGCGGCTGCAGTTGCGCTATATCAACGCCGGCACGACCCGTATGCGATGAAGTGCGATCTCCGGCGGGAGGCATGTCATGGCCAAAGCACAAACCCCAGCGCACCGGCGCGCGAAACCAGGCAGCCGCAGCGGCGGCCGTTTCTTCCACATCGAGGTCCGCCCGGCACGCCACTTCGTCAGCTTTCGCGTGCAGGACGTCGGCGCGCCCGGCGGCGTCGAGCGCCTCGCCGGCCTGCGGGCGAACGGCACCTGGGATACGCAGAAATGGCTGATCGAGAAGACCGACGCGCACATGGAAGACGGCCGGCTGGTCGCCGATAGAGCCGAGGCCAAGAAGGTGCTGGCGAGCCTCGGCTCGGTGCCGGTGCATGTCGGCGGCGACCGCTTCAAGGCCAAGCCGCGCCGCGACATCCCCGAAGCGGAAAAGCCGACGCCGGCGATGCGCCGCGCGCAACTGCGCAACATCAAAATGGCGCAGGCTGCGGTGCGCAAGCGGCGCAAGACCGCGCGCGCTTGAGGGGCCCATGCCAGCTCCACTGCGCATTTTCGCCTTGGCGGCCAGCAAGGAGCTGGGCGGTGCGGTCGCGCGTGTGCTGGGACAGACGCTGGCGGTACATGAGGAGCGCGAGTTCGAGGACGGCGAGCACAAGACGCGGCCCCTCGACGTTGTCGTCGGCGCAGACGTTTACGTCGTGTACAGCCTGCACGGCGCCCCGCAGCAGAGCGCCAACGACAAGCTCGCCCGGCTGTTGTTCTTCATCGGCGCACTCAAGGACACCGGCGCCGCCCGCGTCACCGCGGTCGTCCCCTATCTTTGCTACGCGCGCAAGGACCGCCGCACCAAGCCGAACGATCCGGTCATCACCCGCTACGTCGCGCAGATGTTCGAAAGCGTCGGCACCGACTGCATCGTCACGCTCGAGGTGCACAATCCGACGGCTTTCGAAAATGCCTTCCGCCGCCGCACTGTCGCGCTCACCGGCACGCCGCTGTTCGTCGATTACGTCAAACAGAATCTGGCCGACGACAAGCTTGCGGTCATCTCGCCGGATGCCGGCGGCATGAAACGCGCCGAGCTATTGCGCGAGACGTTGGAATCGACGCTCGGCCGACCGGTTGGCAAAGGACTCGCGGAAAAGCATCGCAGTTCGGGCGTAGTGTCGGGCGACCTGTTCGTCGGCGACGTCGCCGGCACGACCGCGCTCATCGTCGACGATTTGATCAGCACCGGCGGCACCCTGCTGCGCACCGCGCGCTCGGCGCGCGCCGCCGGCGCCAAGCGGGTGATCGCGCTCGTTACCCATGGTTTGTTCATGCACGGCTCCGCCGAGGTCATCGCCGATCCCGCACTCGAGCGGATCGTTATTACCGACACGGTGCCGCCATTTCGGCTCGATCACCCGGCGCAGAACAAGAAACTCGTGATCCTGCCGGCGGCGCCGCTGCTCGCAGAGGCGATCCGCCGGCTGCACGAAGAGCGCAGCCTCACCGACCTGATGGTGTTTTGAGCAGTCCCTCGAGCCGGCCCGCGTCTCGTTCAGCCAGCGCCAAATAGGCGGCGGCAAGCGGCGGCCATTTCTCCGGCGTGCGCGGATGCGCTTCGGCAAGGTGCGCGATGGCGAGCCGAGCGCGCAGCATCGCCCGGTGACAGCGATAGAAGGTGAACAGCACATCCGCCGGTCCGTCGCGCAAGCGATCCATCATGCGCCGCCGCAAATAGTCGCCCGCCCAAGCCGCGCCCAGCCGCTCGCATTCGAGACTCAAGAAGGCGATCTCGTCGAACGGATCGACCATGCGCAGCCGGTCGTTGAATTCCAGACAGTCGATGATCCTCACTTTGTCGTCGAGCCAGATGTGTTCCGGGCGCAGGTCGCCGTGTCCGTCGACGATACGCCGGTGGCGCAGCCGATCGGCGATCAGGTCGCCCCGGCGTTGCAAGAAGCGGCGCTGCGTCCGGTTGATCTGACGGACCAACCCGGTCGGCATGCGGAAACGCGCGTCGAGCAGGCCGCGGAAATTCTCCGCCAGACTCTGCTTCCAGCCGACGAGATAGCTCGCCGGCGAGAGCATGGTCGGCACCGCCGATCGGTAAAAATTCGCAAGCGTGTCAACCAGCCGATCGAGCTGGGCCCGCTGCAGAGCTCCCACTTCGATCATGTGATCGAGCATGAAGTGCTCATCGAGCCGATTCATCGTCACCAGCCAATCGACCGGTTCGCCGGCGCCGCCTATCGCCAATCCGCCGGGACCCGCCGTCAAGGGAACGACACCAAGGTAGGTGTCGGGCGCAAGTCGGCGATTGAGCCGCAACTCCGCCCGGCAGGCGACCTCGCGCCGCGCAAGCGTAGAAAAATCGAGATAAGGAAAGCGCACCGGCTTTTTCAGCTTGTAGACCCGCTCGCCGGCGAGAAATACCCACGACATGTGGGTTTCCCGGCGCGCGACTTCCGCCGGCGCCGGATCGTAGGTGTCTGGCCGGCTGAGAACTTCGACCTTGGCCGCAAGCGCCGGCTCCACGCGCTGGGTCAAAAGTCCGTGCACGGCAGCTCCTGTTTTGCTCGACATTTAGGGCACTTCGGGCCGTTTCGATTGATTCCCGTCAAATCGACTATGCCGCGATCCGGCATGATTTTAACATTGTAACGGAAGTCGCCCATGGTTTCGCCAACCGCACGCCACGCCCCGGCACCGAGCGAGCGCGAGGTCGTGATCGGCCCGCTTCGCCTTGCCGGCAATCTTCGGCTGCCGGCCGCAGCCAATGCGCTGGTCGTCTTCGCGCATGGCAGCGGCTCGAGCCGCCTGAGCCCGCGCAACCGCATGGTGGCCGCGGCGCTCAACGAGCAAGGCATCGCGACATTGTTGTTCGATCTGCTCACCCCTGCGGAAGAGCAAGATCGCGCGAACGTGTTCGATATCCCGCTGCTGGCCGAGCGCCTGGTCGAGGTCGTGCGCTGGACCGACCAACACGCCGAGCTCGCGCGCCTGCCGCTCGGCCTGTTTGGCGCCAGCACCGGCGCGGCAGCGGCGCTCACCGCCGCGGCGCGGCTCGGCCGGCGCGTCGGTGCCGTGGTATCGCGCGGCGGAAGGCCGGATCTCGCCGGCGCCGCGCTCGCTGAGGTTACCGCCCCCACTCTGCTGATCGTCGGCGGTGACGACACGGTCGTCATCGAGCTCAACGAACAAGCCTTGGCGCGGCTGACGGCGACGAAAGCGCTGGAAATCGTGCCGGGGGCGTCGCATCTGTTTCCCGAGCCTGGCGCGATGGAGGCGGTCATTGCGCTCGCGGCGCGCTGGTTCAGCACCCATCTGCCTGCGTGCCGGCGCGGCGGATAGACCACGGAGTCAAACATGCCCTTCAGAGATCGCATCGAGGCCGGCCGCCGGCTCGCTAAGGCGCTTGTCGCGTACAAAGACAAGAAGCCGGTGGTGCTGGCCTTGCCGCGCGGCGGCGTGCCGGTGGCGGCGCAAATCGCCGCTGCGCTCGAGGCGCCGCTCGACTTGACCCTGGTGCGCAAGATCGGCGTGCCCTTTCAGCCGGAGCTTGCCATGGGCGCGGTGGTCGACGGCCCCGCCCCGCTGACCGTGCGCAACGAGGACGTCATTGCCTTGACCGGCGTGAGCGAGCGCGAATTCAACACCATCCGCGATCAGGAGCTCGCGGAGATCGAGCGGCGGCGCAAGCTTTATCTCGGCGACCGCGCGCATCCCGAACTGACCGGCCGCACCGCCATCGTGGTCGATGACGGGATTGCAACCGGAGCCACCACCCGTGCCGCGTTGCAGGCCATGCGCCAGCGCAAGCCGGCGACGCTGGTGTTGGCGGTGCCGGTTGCACCGACCGAGACGTTGCAGCGATTGCAGGGCGAGGCGGACGTCATCGTCTGCCTGGAGGATTACGCGGATTTCGGCGCGATCGGGCTGTTCTACGCGGATTTCCGCCAAGTGTCCGACGCGGAAGTCGCCAAGCTGTTGGCCGAACATCCGGTCAAAGAACAGACGAGCGCCGCCTGAGACGGGCTTCGAGGACACCATGAACCCTTCAAGCAGCCCGCTGCTCACCGATCTCTATCAGCTCAACATGCTCCAGGCCTATCTGGAGCACGGCGATACCCAAATCGCGGTATTCGAATTCTTCGTGCGCACGCTGCCGTCGCGGCGCGGCTTCCTGATGGCGGCCGGGCTCGAGCAAGCGCTGCAGTTTCTGGAGAATCTGCGCTTCTCGGCGGAAGAGATCGATTGGCTCGCCTCCACAGGGCGATTCGACAAGTCTCTGCTCGACCGCTTGGCGAACTTCCGTTTCACCGGCGACGTCCACGCCATGCCGGAAGGCCGCATTTTCTTCCCCAATGAACCGATCCTGCGCATCACCGCGCCGATGCCGCAGGCGCAGCTCCTCGAAACGCGGCTGATCAATCTCCTGCATTTTCAGACGCTGATCGCGTCCAAGGCCGCGCGCGTGGTGCTGGCGGCGCCCGGCAAGCTCTTGGTCGATTTCGGCCTGCGCCGCGCGCACGGCGCGGAAGCCGGGCTGCTGGCGGCGCGCGCGAGCTACATCGCCGGCTTTGCCGGCAGCGCCAACGTGCTGGCCGAGCAAATGTTCGGCATCCCAGCCTACGGCACGATGGCGCATTCCTTCGTCGAGGCCTACGATTCGGAAATTGCCGCGTTCGAGAGTTTCGCCCGCGCGCGTCCGCAGAATTTGACGCTGCTCATCGACACCTATGACACCGAGGCGGCGGCACATAAGGTGGTGGCCCTGGCGCCGCGGCTTGCCGCGCAGGGCATCAAGATCGCCGCGGTGCGCCTCGATAGCGGCGATCTGGAAGTGCTGGCGCACAATGTGCGCCGCATCCTCGACCGGGGCGGGCTGTCGCAGGTCGCCATCTTCGCCAGCGGCGGGCTCGATGAAGACTACATCACCGAGCTCCTTGAAGCGGACGCGCCGATCGGCGGTTTCGGCGTCGGCACCAGCTTGACCACCTCGTCCGACGTGCCGGCGCTCGATTGCGCCTACAAACTGCAGGAATATGCCGGCAAGCCGCGCCGCAAGCGTTCCTCTGGCAAGGCCACCTGGCCGGGGCGCAAACAGGTGTGGCGACGCTACGGAGCGGACGGGCGCATGGCGGGCGATACGCTCTCTATCGAAACCGATGCCCATCCAGGCGAGCCGCTGATCGAGCCGGTCATGCAAGCCGGGCGGCGGCTCGCGGCAGCGCCGACCTTGGCGGAGATCCGCGCGCGCGCCGCGCACGAGCTCGAACGCCTGCCGGCGGCCTTGCGCGAACTTGAACTGGATACGACCTATGCGGTCGAGGTCGCGGACGTGCTGGTCGAGCTGGCCGCCGAGGTCGACCGTCGCATGCTGGAGAGCAAGGAGGCGGCGATTTGAGCGAGCATTTTTCCATTGGCGAGCGCGACCTGTTGCTCGTGGTCGACGTGCAAAACGATTTCTGCCCGGGCGGCAAATTGGCGGTGCCGCACGGCGACGAGGTCGTGCCGCCGATCAATATGCTGGCGGAGAAATTCGCCCACGTGGTGTTGACGCAGGATTGGCATCCGCCCGGACATTCGTCGTTTGCCTCCTCGCATTCCGGCAAGCAGCCGTTCGAGACGATCGAGCTCGCCTATGGCACGCAGGTCCTATGGCCGGACCATTGCGTGCAAGGCACCGCGGGCGCCGCCTTGCGCGACGACCTGCGCATCACCCGGGCCGAACTGGTGTTGCGCAAGGGCTATCACCGAGCGATCGATTCCTATTCGGCTTTCTACGAAAACGACCACAAGACGCCGACCGGTCTCGGCGGCTATCTCCGCCAACGCGGACTGACGCGCGTTTTTCTCGCCGGCCTCGCCTTCGATTTTTGCGTGCGCTACTCAGCCGAGGACGCCCAGCGCGAAGGCCTCGAAGCGGTGGTGATCGAAGATGCTTGCCGCGCCATCGATTTGGACGGCTCGGCCGCGACGACGCGCAAGCGCTTGCAGGAGCTCGGCATCGCTTGCGTGAGCGCGAGCGCGATTACCGGCGCGTCCTGAGGTTCAATCACACCCGCAATTTGTGCTTATCCAGCAGCTTCACCGTGCTCGCCTGCGGACCCTTCTCGCCCACTTCCTCCGCGTAGGTGACGCGCGAGCCCACTTTCAAATCAGCAAAGCCGCCGTTGAGCACGCTGTTGCGATGGAAATAGATCTCGCGGCCGTCCTCGGTTTCGATGAAGCCGAACTCGCCGAGCGAGTCGAGCTCGACGACCGTGCCGACTGGCTGTCCGCTGTGTGGTTTGACCTGGCCTTGCAGCTTGCGCACCTGATCCTGCAGCTGGCGGCGCGCGCGCTTGAACACATCGTTGAGCGCGAAGTCGATATTGGAATAGCGCTCATCGTTCTGCGGCGTGTGGCTGATGTTGACCTCGCGGCCGTCCGGCAGCGCCAAGCGCACGTGGAGCTCATAGAGCCCGCCGGTACGATGATGTCCGCCGGGCGATTTAAGCACGACGCGGCCGGCGGTCACGCGGCCGAAGCGCTCCTCGAGTTGGGAGATGTGCTTGGCGATGGCGGCGCGGACCTGCGGGCTCGCATCCATGCCCTGAAAATCGATTTGCACCGGGGTTTCCATGGGTTCCCTTCCAAAGTTCATACCTTCATGAACAAAACTCGCGTGCCGGCCGGTGGGTTGCCTTGATCTGGCTCAAGCCGCCTGCAAGGCCTGACGTTTCAATAGTTTGCGCAGATCGGCGAGCCTGCGCGTATTGATCACGTCGGCGGCGGTCAGCCAGGCGCGCCGAGCCTGGTCAATACCATAGCGAATGTATTGAAACGAGTTGACCGCGTGCGAGTCGGTCGACACCGAAAGCTTGACGCCTTTGCTCTTGGCCATGTGCGCGTGCACGTCGTTGAGGTCGAGCCGTTCCGGCTGGGCATTGATTTCCAGGCAGCAATTCAAATCGCGCGCGGCCGAAGTCAGCCGATCCATGTCGATCGCGAAAGGCTCGCGTTCCCCGATCAGCCGGCCGGTCGGATGGCCGATGATGTGCACGTGCGGGTTCTCCATCGCGCGCACGACGCGCTCGGTCTGCGCGTCGCGTGGTAAATCGAAGAACGAGTGCACCGCGGCTACGACGACATCCAGTTGCGCCAGCGTCGAATCGGGCAGGTCGAGGCGGCCGTCCTTGAGAATGTCGACTTCGATGCCCTTGAGGATGGTAAACCCGCCGAGCTTGGCATTCAGTTTGTCGATGATGCGGCCTTGCTGCGCGACCTTCGCCGGATCGAGGCCATGTGACATCGATTGCCGGCGCGAATGGTCGGTGAGGGCCATGTATTCGTAGCCGCAGGCCTGCGCGGCCTTGGCCATCTCCTCGATTGGCGCGGTACCGTCAGTCCAGTCGGAATGGACGTGCAAGTCGCCACGGATGTCGGCACGCGTCACCAGCCGCGGCAGCTCGCCGGCCTGGGCGAGGGCAATCTCACCGCGGTCCTCGCGCATTTCCGGCGGGATATAGGCAAGGCCGAGCTTCTGGTAGACCTCCTCCTCGGTGGCGCCGGCAATGCGCCGCCGGCCGGAGAACAGGCCGTACTCGTTGAGCTTCCATTTGTGCCGCACGGCGATCGCGCGCAGCGCGATGTTGTGCGCCTTGGAGCCGGTGAAATATAGAAGCGCCGCGCCATAGCTTTGCTCGAGCACCGCGCGCACGTCGACCTGAATGCCGGAACGCAGCACCACGGTGGTGCGCGTCGGCCCATGCGCCAGCACCTGCGCAACGTTGTCGTAGGCCGCGAGCTTGTCGCCGACCACGGCACCGTGCTTGGTGGTGATCAGCACGTCGAGATCGCCGACCGTGTCGCGCCGCCGCCGATAGCTGCCGGCCACCACCACGCGGCCGCCGTCGCGCAGATAGGCTACCAGCGCCTCGGCTTCGGCCTCCGCGGTGGCGAGCTTGAAACGCTTGGCTTCCACCGGCTGCTCGAGCGCGCCGGCGAGTTTCTGCTCGATCACCGGGCCGAAACCTGTAATGCGGCGCAGGCGGCCGCTTTTCACCGCTTTGCGCAGATCGTCGAGCGTGCGCACATGCAGCTTGGCATAAAGCAGCTTGATCCGCTTCGGCCCGAGCCCGGGCAGCGCAGCCATCTCGCCGAGCTCGCCGGGCAGCTTCTTCTTCAAGTTGTCGAGCAGCTCGAAATGGCCGCTATCGACGATGGCCGCGATCTTGCCGGCGAGATCCTTGCCGATGCCCGGCAGCTCGGAGAGGTCGGCTTGCGCGGCCAGCATGCCACGCACGCTTTGCGGCAGGCCCTCGATGGTGCGGGCGGCGCGGCGGTAGGCGCGCACGCGGAATTGGTTCTCGCCTTTGATCTCGAGAAGATCGGCGGTCTGATCGAACATCGCCGCGATTTCGGCGTTCTGCACCGGCATGGCGCCCGCCTCGAGCTTGAGCACGAAACACCTTGTGCGGCGGCTCATACCGCAGGGCCCGGGGCTGCCCGCCCTCCACCCTTGGGTTTCCCCGGGGGCGCTCGGACGTAACAGCGACGGGCCCTTCCGCCGTGTTTCATCGGCATTCCGGCTCTCGGTCAGATTCGCGCCTTAAAGACGTTTCACCGCCTCGTGTCGCCGGCCTTGCCTCGCGCGGCGGCAATTCCATACCAGCCTTAGGAACGCACCGGCACATTGATGCAAATCAAAACGCCGCTATTTCATTCTCGGCGACTTGATTTGGCGCAAGGGCGCCGGTTGTGACTCGAGTGATAAGCGCGTGCCAACGGCGTAACGTCTGCGGCCAAGAACCGCTAGGGTGACTGATGCCGAACACCAGCCAAGATCAATCTTCCGCCCAAGACCGCGAGACCGCACTGACGATCTCACCCGAGAAGGTCTTCTTCATCATCGTCAAGGCGCGCGAATTCGACGCCAAGGACGAGGAAACCGAGCCCGACCCCGGTTCCAACCCCTCCGACGACAAGGAACCCGCCATCCTCGAAGATCACGCGGACGATCCGGTGGTTGAGGAGATCACGTCCTTCATCGACTCGCTGTCGGAAGACGAGCAGATCGACCTCGTGGCGCTGGCATGGCTCGGACTCGAGGATTATTCCGCCGAGGATTGGACCGATGTGCGCGCCGAGGCCGCGCGCGCCCACAACGAACGCACGGCAAGCTATCTGCTCGGCATGCCGCTGCTCGGCGATTTCCTCGAAGAAGGACTCGCAGTGCTCGGCTATTCCCTCGAGGATTTCGAGATCGGCCGGCTCTGAGGCCACAATGCAACGCATCCTCGTCGCCACCGATGGATCACCCGCCGCAGATCGCGCCGTCGACGCCGCCGCAAACATTGCGAAGGTGACCGGCGCCCAGCTCTTTATTCTGACGGTCGGCGGAAAGATTGCCGGCACCGAGTTAAGACAGCTCGCGAGTTCCGACGGCGACCTCAGCAAAAAATTGGAATCGATGGTCGATGAAATTCTCAGTCAAGCGCGAGAGCGCGCGCTTCGCGCCGGTGTTTCCACGGTGGAAGTTCGATCCGCTTGGGGCGACACGGCGGAAGAAATCCTCGATGCGGCCGCGCGGGAGAAGGTCGACATTCTCGTTGTCGGCCGGCGCGGGCAGAGCCGTCTGTCCGGCCTGCTCCTTGGCAGCGTCACGCAGAAAATGGCGGTCCTCGCGCCCTGTATCGTCATGGTGGTTCCTTAGGCGGATGGCTCTGATGGACCCCGCGAAAGGGTGTGCCATAGTGTTCTCATCCCGCATGCAGGCTTGACTCGGACATGCAGCCGTTCCGTCAGATCGCTTTGATCCTGGATCAGAAGCAGCTTTTGGCGCGCTTCTGGCAATCAGCCTCGCAGTTTTGGCGGGCGGACAAAGGTTGGGTGGCAGGTCTCACCATTTTTCTGGTCGTTGTGGTGCTGCTGCAACTGCTGATGCAGGTTCTGCTCAATCTCTGGAACCGCCACTTTTTCGACGCGATCGAGCGCAAAGACGCCCACGCGCTGTGGGTGCAAGCGCAATTGTTCGTCCCGCTGGCGGCGGGGAGCGTCCTGCTGGCCGCGACATCGGTCTGGGGCCGGATGACGGCACAGCGCAGTTGGCGGGAGGCGCTGACCCGGCACGTGGTTGAAAAATGGCTCAAGAATGACCGGTTCCGCCATCTCAATCATCAGCTGGTGAAGGGATCGGAGAACCCGGAATACCGTCTCGTCGTCGACATCCGGATGTCGACCGATGCGCCGATCGATTTGGTGTTGGCGTTTCTGTCATCGATTCTGACGTCGATCGCGTTTTTCAGCGTGCTTTGGAGCATCGGCGGCAGCATCGACATCATCTTATTTGGCCGGACGATCACGATCCCCGGTTATCTCGTGTTCGGCGTCATTATTTATTCCAGCCTCGTGTCGGCCCTGATGGTGTTTTTTGGTCATCACCTCACCGGCGTCATCGAGCGTATGAACCAGAGCGAGGCCGAGTTCCGCGCCGCGGCCGATGCTTTTCGCGGCGAGAATGAACAGGCCGAGGTCAAGACAAACGACGTCGAGAAGCAACAGACGTTGCAGCTCAAGCTGCGGGCCGTGCTGCTCTGGTGGCGTGAATTGTGCTGGCAACTCGTGCGCACCACGCTCGTCTCGAGCGGCAATTCTCTGTTCGCGCCGGTGGTCGCCTGGGTCTTGTGCGTGCCGAAATATCTGACCGGCGCCATGACGCTGGGCGAGCTCACGCAAGCGGCGGCCGCCTTTGTCGTGGTGCAGCAGGCGTTCAACTGGCTGGTCGACAATTATCAGCGGCTGGCCGATTGGCGCTCCTCTGCGCACCGTGTCGCAACCCTGCTGCTGGCACTCGACGAGCTCGAAACGAGGGAGCAGGCGGAGGCCGCGCAAGAACCGATCAGCGGGCGCGCGCCGCCTTGATCAACCCGCGGTACCATTCAAACGATGCCTTGGGAATGCGCCGCAGTGTCGGATAGTCCATATAGACGATGCCGAAGCGCACGTTGTAGCCCGAATCCCACTCGAAATTGTCGAGCAGCGACCAGACGAAATAGCCGCGGACATCGGCGCCTGCCGCCGCCGCCGCATTCATCGCACCGATATGGTCGCGCAGATAATTGATGCGGACCTTGTCGATAACGGCGCCGCCGGCATCGAGCTTTTCCGAGGCCCCTATGCCGTTTTCCGTCACATAGACCGGCAGCCGATAATCCTTGCTGACGATCAGCAGGGTGTCGCGGAAAGCATCGCTGTCCGTCGCCCAGCCGATCGGCGTCAGCGCAGTGCCCGCTGGCTTGTCGCCAAAGCCGAAGCCGAAGCGGGCGCCGGCATCGGTCTTGATGTAGTTCGGCCCATAATGGTTGAGGCCGAACCAATCGAGCGGGCGGCAAATGCGCTCCATGTCGCCCGACTGGATATGCGCCTCCATGGCGGCGCGCAGCAGTTGCGGATAAGCGCCAAGATGCTGCGGATCGGGAAACACGCGATTCCAATAGGCATCGGCAAGCGCCGCCGCGTCTTTATCCGCTGGCGTCGACGGCAAGCAAGGCTGATAATTGTGGATGCAACCGATCAAGCTGCCCGGTGCATGCGTACGGATGGCATCGACCGCCGCGCCATGCGCCAGGTTGACGTGATGGATGGCCCGGCGCCGCAGGTCGTCCGAAGTATCGCTCTCTTTGCCGAAGCCCTGGCCAAACAGCGTGAAGATCGACGGCTCGTTGAAGGTGGCAAAACGTCTGACGCGGCCGCCATAGCGCCGCGCAGCCAGCGCCGCGTAGTCGGCGAACCAGGCGACGCTCTCGCGGTTGGTCCAGCCGCCGAGATCGTCCAGCGCCTGCGGCATGTCCCAGTGATAGAGGCATAGCCAGGGTTCGATGTTCGCGGCGAGCAGCGCGTCGATCAGCCGATCGTAAAACGCCAGCCCGGATTCGTTCGCCGCGCCGCGCCCCTGCGGCAGAACGCGCGGCCAGGCCACGGAAAACCGGTAGGCCTGAACGCCAAGCCGCTGCATCAGCGCGATGTCTTCCGGATAGCGATGATAGTGATCGCAGGCGATATCGCCGGTATCGCCATTGGCGATCTTGCCCAGCTGGCAACGCGTGTCCCAGACGCTCTGGCCGCGGCCGTCCTCGCGGGTCGCGCCTTCGACCTGGAAGCTCGAGGTCGATACGCCCCAGATGAAATTGCGGTGCAACGCCGCAAGCGAAGGATAGTCGGGATTTGCAGCCACGGGTTACCTCGCGGAACTTGCTCGCCTGATCGTGATCTTCCGTCTAGTTCAGGCAGACCCCACCTAAATTGAGACAGGTCAATACGATATGGCGCCCGATGGGCGATCAATGGCCCATGTCAGGGCAAACGCCAAGAACGCGATGGGGCGGTATCGCCGACCGCCGGTTCGACGGAAGCGGATTCTTCCACGCCGAGCAAAGCGACGGCGTGTTCTGGCTGGTCGACCCCGATGGCGGTCGTTTCCTCTCGAAAGGCGTCAACACCGTGCGTTTCGACCAGGACGAGATCTGCAACAGCAAGCGTGTCCCCTACGCCGACACCTGCCGGCGCAAATATGGCGATGAAAGCGTCTGGCGCACGGCGGTTGCCAAGCGGCTCGCGGGCTGGTGTTTCAACACCCTGGGCGCTTGGTCCGACAATGCGGTGGCGAGCGCCGGCCGCGCACCGCTGGCGCTGGCGCCCAATCTCGATCTCGGCATGTCGTTCGCATGGCACAAGAATGAGCAGGCCGATAACAAGCAGCATTTCCCCGATGTCTTCGACGCCGACTTCGATAGTCACGTCAGGCGCCGGGCGCGCGAACACTGCGCGGCCTTGAGCGGCGAGCAGCGCATCATCGGTTGGTTCATCGACAACGAGTTGCGGTGGGATCCCGACTGGCGCGGTCCCGATGAATTGCTCACCCTGTTCCTCAATCTGTCGCCCGCTGCTCCCGGGCGAACTGCTGCTATCGCGTGGCTGCGTGAGCGGCATCATGATTTCGCGCGTTTCAATTCCACTTGGCGGACCCATGCTCATTCCTGGGACGACCTCAACACCGTGGCTCTCATCGCGGCGCCCTACACACGCAAGCCGCCTTACGAACGTGACGCGCAAAGCGAAGAGCAGGCCAATCGTGCCGAGCCAGCACGGGCCGTTTTTATGGCGGATTGCGACAGCTTCGCCAGCCTGGTGGCCTCGCGCTATTTCCAATTGACCGGCGCCGCCATCAAGGCTGCCGACCCCAATCATCTCGTGCTCGGCTGCCGCTTCGCCTATCCGCCGCTACGCCCGGTGATCGACGCCGCCGGACGGCACCTCGATATCGTTTCGTTCAATTGCTACGGCCTCGACCCAAGTCCCGCGATCGATGCTTTCGCCGGCACCGAAAAGCCGTGCCTGATCGGCGAGTTTTCCTTCCGCGCCGCCGACTCCGACCTGCCGAATACCAATGGCGCCGGACCGCTGCTGGCAACGCAAGCCGAGCGTGCCGCCGCTTTCCGCCGTTATGTGACGTTGGCGCTGCGTCAGCCCGCGATTGTCGGCTATCACTGGTTCGAACACGCCGACCAGCCGGCCGAAGGCCGCTTCGATGGCGAGAATTCCAACTATGGAACGGTGACCGTCAAGGACGATGTCTACGCCGAGCTCACGCAAACCATGACTGCGGTAAATCGCGAGGCTGAGGCGCTGCACGGCCTCGCGCCGTTCGTCTGAAGGAGAAGCGATGGCCGCCCCGACCAAGATCGTCTTTCTCGGCGCGACCAGCATGTCGTTCGGCCTGAGCATGCTGCGCGATATCTTCTCGAGCGACGAATTGCGCGGCTCGACACTCACACTCGTCGGCCGCAATACAGTGACGCTGTCGAAAATGACCGAGCTTGCCCGGCTCTTGAACAAGAAGAGCGGCGCTGGTCTCGCCATCGAGCAAACCACCGACCGTCGCGCCGCCTTCGACGGCGCAAGCTTCGTCGTCAACGCCACGGCCATCGACCGCAACCGGCTGTGGCGGCTCGACTTCGAAGTGCCGCGCAAATACGGCATCCGCCACACGCTCGGCGAAAACGGCGGCCCGGGCGGGCTGTTCTTTTCGCTGCGCACCTTGCCGCTGATATTCGATTTCGTGCGCGAGATGCAGGAGCTATGCCCGCAGGCGCTGTTCATCAATTTCTCCAATCCGGAAAGCCGCATCATCTTGGCGCTGGGCAAGTACAGCAAAATCCGCGCGCTCGGCCTGTGCCACGGCATCTTCATGGGGCAAGGCGACGTCGCCCGTGTCATGGGGCTGCCCCATGAGCAGGTCGAAGTCTGGGGCGCCGGCATCAACCATTTCCAGTGCCTCCTGCAGATCCGCGACCGCGCAACCGGCGAAGACCTCTATCCGCTGCTGCGCGCCAAGGAGAAGGATTACGACCCCTGCTTTGCGCCGCTGACGCGGCGGCTGTTCCGCGCCTTCGGCTATTGGATGACCTGCAGCGACGAGCATCTTGGCGAATACCTCGCCTATGGCTGGGAGGGCGGCGAGAAGGGCTATGATTTCGCCGCCGACGAGGGCTGGCGCGCGGACTTTGCCGCTGCGCTCGATCGCGTGCTCGCCGGCGCAGCGCTGCCGGCCGATTGGCTGACGCCATCGGGCGAACGCGGCGCGGCAGCGATCGGCGGCATCATCCATAACAAGCACCGGCTGCTCGAGTCGGGCATCGTGCCCAATGGCGGCACGATTCCGAACCTGCCGGCGGACGCCGCGGTCGAGGTGCCGGTGGTGGCCGACGCCGCCGGCATCCATCCGGTTTCGCTCGGTCCGCTGCCGGATGCGACCGCCAAGCTGCTGGCCCAGCAGATCGCGGTGCAGGAACTCGCGGTCGAAGCCGCCGTGCGCGCGTCGAAGGAGATCGCGCTGCAAGCACTGCTCATCGATCCGGTGATCAATTCGGCGTCAGCGGCGGTGAAATTGCTCGACGAGCTATGGGAGGTGAACCGGCCCTATATTCGGCCGTGCCTCTAAAGTGGTGATGGGACGATGGCAGATGCTTCGACAGGCGGCGCGATCGAGAGTGTCGCATTTTATTTTTCGCCGCACGAGGACGACTGGCAGCTGTTCATGAATCCGCCGGCGTTCCGCGACGTGCGCGACGGTGTCAAGAGCGTCTTCGTCCACGTCACCGCCGGCGACGCCGGCCTCGGCATCGGAACGGGAGGCCGCAAGCACCCGCTCTATCTCGCGCGCGAGAACGGCGCCGAAAGCGCCATCCGTTTCATGGCGGATTCCGATTACCGGCCGCCGGCGCAGACCCAAGTGACAGCGCCGGCATTGAACGGCCATGCCGTCCGACGCGTCGCTTATCGCAATACAGTCGCCTATTTCCTGCGCCTGCCGGACGGCAGCCCCGAAGGCACGGGCTATGCCGACACCGGCTTTCAATCGCTCAAGCGGCTGGCGGACAGTCAGATCGACATGTTGACGGCGATCGACGGCTCGGCCTCATATCGTAGCTGGAGCGATGTGGTCGCGACTTTGCGCGCGTTACTCGACTTTGAGCGAACGTCAGCCCCAGCGTTTGCGCTGCATGTTCCCGAGCTCGATCGAGGCCGCAACCCCAACGATCACGCCGATCATGCCATGACCGCAAAGGCGGTACTCGCCGCCGCCGAAGGCCTCGCCGCGCGCCGTTGTCATTATGTCTGTTACGCCAGTGGGAGCCTGCCGGAAAATCTGACGGGACAAGACCGCGACATGAAATGCGCCGTCTATGCCGTCACGCTTGCAGGCGTGCTCGCGCTCGACCATCAGACCGCCTGGCGGCATTACGATGAGATGTTCGTCGGGCGCAGCTATTTTCGGATGGAAGCAGGCTGAATAGACGACAATCAGCTTTCCGCGATTCGATAGCCAATTCCCGGCTCGGTCAAAATGATGCGGGGATCGTCCGGTCGTTCCTCGATCTTCTGCCGCAACTGCCCGATATAGACGCGCAGATATTGCGTGTCCTCGGTGTGCGCCGGCCCCCACACGGCGGTGAGAATCTGCTTGTGCGTGACGACACGGCCGGCGTGCCTTGCCAGGAATGACAGAAGCTCAAATTCCTTCGGCGTCAGCTTGAGTTCAGCGCCACCGCGCGTTGCCCGATGGCGCACCGCGTCGACCTCGAGGTTGCCGACCCGCAACAGCGGAATTTCCGCCTTGCGCTGCATGCGGTGGCGAAGCGCGGTCCGCATGCGCGCCAGCAACTCGCCGATGTTGAACGGCTTGTTGATATAATCGTCGGCGCCCAGATCAAGGGCTTCGATCTTTTCTGTCTCGCGTTCGCGCGCCGAGAGCACGATAATCGGCACATCGGACCATTCTCGCGCCCGCTTGATCACGTCCTTGCCGTCACCGTCGGGAAGCCCGAGATCAAGCAACACGATGTCCGGCACATCGGAAGCGATACGCTTAATACCCTCCGCCACGGTCCCGGCGCTCGACATTTCGTAGTTGTTCGCCTCAAGAGCCGGCTTGAGAAAGCGCAGGATCGCCGCCTCATCATCGATCACAAGCGCGCGGGAATTGCCGCTCACGGGGTTGCTTCCTTACGCGGAAAGAGCAGCGTGAACCGTGTACCCCGACCGTTCGGCCCCGGACTTTCCGCTCCAATCGACCCGCCGTGGGCATCCATGATGCCTTTGGCGATGCTGAGTCCCAAACCGGTGCTTTGCGTGCCGTCGGCACGCGATGCCGCAGCGCCCCCTCTTATGAACTTATCGAAGACATGGGGCAGCACATCGGGCGGAATTCCAGGCCCGTCATCGGCGACTCGAACCGCAACCGCATCGTCGGTGATTTCGGCGTCTATCGAGACGCGCGTCTCCTTTGGCGTGTGGACGACCGCGTTGGCAACGACGTTGCCGATGGCCTGCTCGGCCAGCGCCGCATCCGCACGAACCAGCGGCAGGTCCGCGGGCAAATTGACTTCGAAATGTTGAAGGGCGCCCCGTCTTCGTGCCGCGCTCACGATACGCTCTACGATTTCCCGAAGATCGATCCAATCGCGCCGAAGCTCCAAGGCGCCCGCGTCAATACGTGTAATGGCCAGCAGGTTGCGAACCATCTCGTCCAAGCCCTCGGCTTCCTGCTTGATTTGCCCGAGCAGGTCCTTTCGCGCCGCCGGATCGATTTTGTCCCCGTAGTCGAGCAAGCTCGTCGCCGAGCCGAGAATTGACGATAACGGGGTGCGGAAATCGTGCGAAATCGACGCCAGCAAAGTGTTGCGCACCCGCTCGGTTTCCGTCGCGGTCTTTGCGCTGACCATCTCGCTGGCGAGCGCAGCGCGCTCGAATGCCGCCGCCGCCTGTTCCGAAAGTGCATCGAGCAAAGCCCGCGCCTCCGAATCGAGCGGTGGCATGTCCTCTTCCTTGGCAACTCCAATGACCCCCAGAATCTTGTCGCCAATCCGCAGCGGCACGAAAAACCAACGGATCGTCGGCAAAGTTCCTGTGTCCGCGCCCGCCGGCTCTGCATGGCTGTAGGCCCATCGCGCCGCTGTGATTGTGGCCGCGTCAAGCACGTCTTCCGGCGGCCAGGCGGCGGTCAGATACAAATCATCGTCGCGCGCCAAAAGCACCACCACAGCGCGGCCAAGGCTGGCATGAATCTCGCTCGCCGCTCCCTCAGCCAACGCATCGAGCGTTGCCAGGCCCGAGAGCCGCCGCGTGAACTCATAAAGGCGCCGCATCGCTCGCATCCGTTTCGCGGCAATTTCCGCTTGTTGGCGGACGCGCCCCGCCAGTGCGGACACGAAGACCGCGACAACCAGAAAAATCACCAATGCGAGCAGCTCGAACGGCTCGGCGATGGTGAATGTGTAAAGCGGTGGGATGAAAAAGAAATTGTAGATCAGGAACGACAGCAGCGAGGCATAGATTGCCGGCCAGACGCCGAAGCTTACCGCAGTGAACAAAACGGCGAGCAGAAACACCATCGATAGGTTCGGTATCGGGGTGAGCTTCGTAAGCGCCTCTCCGACCGCCAAGGCGGCAGCGACCGCAAGTGTCGCGTAAACAAACGGCAGAGGAGCGAGCGGAAAGCCGCCCCACCATGACTGGATCAAGCGCGCCGGCGGCGGACCCTCGCCTTCGCGTGTGACCAGATGAACGGCGATACCCTGCGCCTGCCGTACCAGCTCGTGCGGCAAGGACCGGCGCAACAGTTCGCTGAAAAATCCTCCCCGCGAACGCCCGATGACGATCTGCGTCACGTTTTCGAATTTGGCGAAGCGCAACAGCTCTGCCGGTAGATCGGCGCCGGTCAGGGTTTGGGTCTCGGCGCCGAGACTTTGTGCGAGTTTCATCGCATCATCGACGCGTTGACGTGCGGCATCGCTGAGCGTGGTTCCGGGCCGCTCGACCGTCACCGCCAGCCAGGGCGCGTCCATGAGGTCGGCGAGGCGTTTGGCCGTGCGTACGACGGCGGGCGATGACAGATCGGGTCCGATGCAGGCAAGGATGCGTTCACCGGCCGCCCACGGACCTTCGATCGCCTGCGCCTGCATACGTTCGATCAGGTCGGCGTCAATGCGCTCGGCCGCGCGGCGCAGCGCGAGTTCGCGCAGCGCCGTCAGATTTTGCGGCCGGAAGAAATGTTCGACGGCGCGCGCGGCGGTATCCTGCACATAGACCTTGCCCTCGGCCAGCCGCTTGAGCAGCTCATCGGGCGGGAAATCGACCAACACGATCTCGTTGGCCTTGTCGAACACCGTGTCCGGCACGGTTTCGCGCACCCGCACTTTGGTGATCTTCTGGATGACGTCATTGAGGCTTTCGAGGTGCTGGATATTGAGCGTCGTCCAGACGTCGAAGCCGGCATCGAGCAATTCATCGATATCTTGCCAACGCTTCGGGTGGCGGCTGCCAGGCACGTTGGTATGCGCGTATTCGTCGACCAGCAGCAGGCTGGGCCGTCGGGCTAGCGCGGCGTCCAAGTCGAACTCGTGCATGATCTGATTGCGATAGACGATCGGATTACGCGGCAGCACTTCGAAACCGTCGAGCAATTGCTCGGTTTCGCGGCGGCCGTGGGTTTCGACAAGCCCGACGACTACATCGCGACCGCCGGCTTTTTCGCTGCGGCCGGAGGTAAGCATTGCATAGGTCTTGCCGACACCGGGCGCGGCACCGAGAAAAATCTTCAGGTGCCCGCGTCCCTCCTTCTTGGCCAGAGCCAGCAGGGCGTCGGGCGAAGCGCGTTGTGCTTCGTCAGCGGGCATAGGAATTCATCATACAACAAAAGGCCCGCCCCGGACGTCTGTCCAGGACGGGCAAACTTGGGAATCACAGCCTGAATTTAGGACTTCACGCCATCCAGTGCCAGGTTGAGCTTGAGCACATTGACCCTCGGCTCGCCAAGCAGGCCGAGCGTGCGGCCTTGGATCTGGCTGTCGACCAAGGCGCGCACCCGGTCTTCCGGCAGGTTGCGGGCCTTGGCAACGCGCGGCACCTGGAAATAGGCCGCTTCCGGCGAGATGTCCGGGTCAAGCCCGCTGCCTGACGTGGTCACCAAGTCGATCGGTACCGGCGCGTTCGGGTTTTCCGCCTTGAGCTTCTCCACATCCGCTTTCACCCGATCGACCAACGCCTTGCTGGTCGGGCCAAGATTCGAACCCATAGAGTTCGACGCGTTGTAGGGCGCGTCGATGGTCTTGGTCGGATCCTTCGGATCCGGCGCATTGGTGGCCGACAGCCGACCATGGAAATACTTGGCGTCGGCGAACTGTTGGCCGATCAGCTCCGAGCCGATCACCTTGCCGTCCTTCTCGATCAGGCTGCCTTGCGCCTGATAGGGGAAGATCACGCCAGCAATGCCCGTCATCACCAGCGGATAGACCAGGCCGGTGATCAACGTCAGCAAGATCACCAGGACGATGGCAGGACGGATTTCCTTCAACATGGCTGTCTCCTTACACGAGATGCAGGGCGCCGACGACAAGGTCGATCGCCTTGATCCCGATGAACGGAATGATGACGCCGCCGACGCCATAGATCCAAAGGTTACGGCGCAGCAGTGCGGCCGCGCCGATCGGCCGATACTTGACGCCCTTCAGCGCCAGCGGGATGAGCGCGATGATGATCAGCGCATTGAAGATGATGGCGGACAGAATCGCGCTTTGCGGCGTGGCGAGCTGCATGATGTTGAGCACCTGCAGCTGCGGATAGAAGGCGACGAACATCGCCGGGATGATGGCGAAATATTTGGCCACGTCGTTGGCGATGGAGAACGTGGTCAGCGCGCCGCGGGTCATCAGCAATTGTTTGCCGATCTCCACGACTTCGATCAGCTTGGTGGGGTCGGAATCGAGGTCGACCATATTGCCGGCCTCGCGCGCGGCCTGCGTGCCGGACTGCATGCAGACGCCGACATCGGCCTGGGCGAGCGCCGGCGCGTCGTTGGTGCCGTCGCCGCACATGGCGATCAGCCGGCCTTGCGTCTGTTCGTTGCGGATGTAGCGCAGCTTGTCCTCGGGCGTTGCCTGGGCGATGAAATCGTCGACGCCGGCTTCCGAGGCGATCGCCGCCGCGGTGACCGGGTTGTCGCCGGTGATCATCACCGTCTTGATGCCCATGCGGCGCAGCGCGGCGAAACGATCCCGCACGTCGGGCTTCACCACGTCCTTGAGATGGATGACGCCGAGGATGCGGCCGCCGTCGCAAAGACCGAGCGGCGTGCCGCCCGAGCGGGCGATCTTGTCGACGGCATCACGGAACGCCGGCGGCTCGGCGATATTTTCTCCAGCCTGCTCGCGCGCAAACTTGAGGATGGAATCAATCGCACCCTTACGTAGCTTGCGCGTGCCGATGTCGACGCCGGAGAGTCTAGTCGTCGCCGAGAACTCGATGAATCGCGCCCCGGCCGGAGCGGGCTGACGGCGCACGTTATACTTTTCCTGCACCATGCTGATGATCGAGCGTCCTTCCGCTGTCTCGTCAGCATCGCTGGCGAGCAGTGCCGCCTCCGCCGCTTCGCGCTCGGTCGCGCCCGGCACCACAAAGATCTCGGTGGCCTGCCGGTTGCCGAAGGTCACAGTGCCGGTCTTGTCGAGCAGCAGCGTATCGACGTCGCCGGCGGCTTCGACGGCGCGGCCGGACATCGCCAGCACGTTGAAGCGCACCAGCCGGTCCATGCCGGCGATGCCGATGGCCGACAGCAGTGCGCCGATGGTGGTCGGGATCAGCGTCACGAACAGCGCGACCAGAATGATCACCGACACCGCGCCCCCGGCATAGACGACGTAGCTCGGAATGGTGGCCGTCGCGAACACGAAAATGATGGTCAGGCCGATCAGCAGAATGTTGAGCGCGATCTCGTTCGGCGTCTTCTGCCGCTCGGCACCCTCGACCAGCTTGATCATGCGGTCGAGAAAGGACGAGCCTGGCGAAGAGGTAATGCGAATGATGATGCGGTCGGAGATCACCGTGGTGCCGCCGGTCACCGCCGAACGGTCGCCGCCGGACTCGCGGATGACCGGAGCCGATTCACCGGTGATGGCCGCCTCGTTCACCGAGGCAATACCGTCGATGACGTCGCCGTCGCCGGGGATTACGTCGCCCGCCTCGCAGACGACCAAATCGCCGGCGCGCAGCTTGTCAGCGGCGACCTTCTCGAACTGCTGGTAGGCCGCGACCGACTGGACACGCTTGGCGATCGTCTCGGTACGGGCTTTGCGCAAGGTGTCGGCCTGCGCCTTACCGCGCCCCTCCGCCACCGCCTCGGCGAAGTTCGCGAACAGCACGGTGAACCAAAGCCAGATGACGATCTGAAACTCGAAGGCGACGCTGCCGCCGCCGGTCAACAGATCGCGCACCAGGATGATCGTGGTCAGGATCGTGACCATCTCCAGTACGAACATCACCGGATTGGACGCGAGCGTGCGCGGATTGAGCTTGACGAAGGCCTGGCCGATCGCCGGAAAGACAATCTTGGGGTCGAGCAGCGTGCTCACCGGCATCCGCTTGCGCAGTTTTGAGGTTTCCATGGAAGTCGCTCCGAGAGGATCCGGTTAGAACAGGGTACCGGCGCGCATCGCGATTTGCTCGACAATGGGGCCAAGCGAGAACGCCGGGAAGTAGATGAGGCCGCCGGTGATGAGAATCACGCCGACCAGCAGTCCGGCGAATAGCGCGCCATGGGTCGGGAAGGTGCCGCTCGACGGCGGCACGATTTTCTTCGCAACCAGCGAGCCGGCAATCGCCATCACCGGGATGATGACGAAGTAGCGGCCGATCAGCATCGCCAGGCCGCCAGTGACGTTGTACCAGAGGGTGTTGCCAGTCAGTCCGGCGAACGCCGAGCCGTTATTGCCGGTCTGCGAGATATATGCATAGAGGATCTCGGAGAAGCCGTGCGGCCCGGCATTGTTGGTCGAGGCAACGGCGAAGGGCAGCACCGCCGCCGCCGCGGTGAAGCCGAGCATCGACAGCGGCAGGATCAGCATGGCGAGCAGCGCCATTTTGACTTCCTTGGCCTCGAGCTTCTTGCCGAGATATTCCGGCGTACGGCCGACCATCAGACCGGCGATGAACACGGCGACGATGACATAGAGCAGCATGCCGTAGAGGCCGGAACCGACGCCGCCGTAGATGACCTCGCCGAGCGCGATCATACCCATGGGGATTAGTCCGCCGAGCGGGGTGAAGCTGTCATGCATCGCATTGACCGAGCCGTTCGAGGCAGCAGTCGTTGCGGTCGCCCACAGGCTCGAATTGGTGATGCCAAACCGGACCTCCTTGCCCTCCATGTTGCCACCGGTGAGGCCCAACGCATTCAAGATGTCGTTGCCATGAGCTTCGGCCCAGTAGCAGACGACGAGCGCGCCGATGAAAATGACCGACATCGCGGCGTAGATCGCCCAGCCCTGACGCGTATCCTTGACCATGCGGCCGAAGGTGTGGGTGAGCGCCGCCGAGATCAGTAGGATGAACAGAACTTCGAGAAAGTTGCTGAGCGGTGTTGGGTTCTCGTACGGCACAGCCGAATTGGCATTCCAGAAGCCGCCGCCATTGGTGCCGAGCTGCTTGATCGCGATTTGCGAGGCAGCCGGGCCCTGCGACAAGAGCTGCTTGCCGCCTTCCAGCGTGGTGGCATCGACATAAGCGCCGAGATTCTGCGGAACGCCCTGCCAGATCAGAATCAGCGCGCCGACAATGGATAGCGGCAGCAGGATGTAGAGCGTGCAACGGGTGAGATCGACCCAGAAATTACCGACAGTCTTGGCCGACGCGCGCGCAAAGGCGCGGATGAGCGCGATCAAGAGCGCTATGCCGGTGGCCGCCGACACGAAATTCTGCGTCGTCAGCCCGACCATTTGCGTCAGGTAGCTCAGCGTGCTCTCGCCGCCGTAGTTCTGCCAATTCGTGTTGGTGGCGAAGCTGACCGCCGTGTTGAAGGAAAGATCGGGTGCGACCGCCGATTGTTCGGCCGGATTGAGCGGCAGGACCGCCTGCAGCCGCATCAGGAGATAAACAACAAGAAAGCCGGCGGCGTTGAACAGCAGCATACCGACCGTGTAGGTCATCCAGCCCTGCTCGCGCGTGGCGTCGACTCCGGCCAGCCGGTAAAGCACGGTCTCGACCGGCCGCAGCACCGGCGACAGGAAGGTGCGCTCGCCCTCGAACACGCGGGCCATATAACGGCCGAGCGGTACGACGAGTGCGGTGAGCACCACAAAATAGACGGCGATTTGCAGCCAACCGTTGACGGTCATGGTCGTAAGCCTTGTCGTTTGCGCGTGATGCCGGAGTCAGAACCGCTCGGGCGTGAGCAGTGCATAGACGAGGTAGATCGTCAGCCCTACGGTGAAGAGCGCGGCGAGCGAGTAGTCGAAGATCATCGTTGCCTCCTCACAGCCGGTCACAGGCGTAGGCGTAGCCGATCGACACCGCGAAAAAGACCGCGGCAAGGGCCAGTAGAATGACATCGAGCATGATTGCTCCCCCAGTTGTCGGGACCGCTGCGAAACGAAATTTCAACTAGGAAGCAAGGGATAAAGAAGCGATGTGAATCGCCTTTGCGCTATATCAAGAGAAAATAAAGAGCCGCGGGGTGCCGCATTCTTTATGACGCGTTTACGACGGCGCGTTGATTTTCCAATCGAATTCCTATGAGACGCCGGCCACCTTTGCGATCAGCGGCGGCCGGTACCCTCTTGCACGACCGGTCAAGGCCAGCCGCCGCCCCCACGGAGCGCGTCCATGTCGCTCGTCACTTATCGACATTCGAATACGAAAACAGCCGGCGCCGAGCGCGCGGCAGCCAAAGTTGAGAACGCAAGGTCCGGCTCTCGACCGCGCGCTCTCACTTCGGCTGTCGCACGGCTAGTAGCGCGCGCCGCCAAGGCATACGCAGAAGCGCGCGTGCATCGCGCGGCAATCGAAGCCGAGCTTTATCTCGGCCACCAACGGCACGTTTCGAAGAACGACGACGATCTGCCGGTCGTTCGCTGAAAACCCAACTCCGCACCGCCGAATAGTCAGGAGACATTTCATGAAGCAAAGCGACCCCCCCTCGCCGCAGCCGCTATCAAGATCGTCGCTCTTCCTGATCGGCAAAAACAGCCGGGGACACTGGGTGGTTCAGGATCAGAAGGGCGTCCGCGGCGGGCTCTTCGTCAACCGCGCCGAAGCACTTCGCTTTGCCATGTTCGAGAACGGCAACCAGCCACAAGCCGTCATCATGGTCCCCGGCATCTTCGAACTCGACCTGCACCACCAGCCCTCGACCGTCGACGCTTCACGCCAACGGCAGGCCGCCTGACACCAACCGCGACAAACCGCGTGAGGCAATGACAATGGGCCCCCGCATCGGCCGCCCCGTCGCAACGCTTTCCGGTTACGCCCCTGCTCTACCGACGCCCTTCAACGACGAAGGCGCCATCGACGTCGCCGCCTTTTCTGCGAAGGCGGTGAATGGTTCTGCTTGCTGTCGAAACAACCCTACCTGCCGGCGGCGCTCGACGACACCGCCGATGCGAGCCATGAAATCTTGCCGCGGGCAATTTTCGCCGCTTTCCTCAACGCGCGCCGCGCAAATGTCTCCTGGGAAGTCCGTTCCCCGATGCTCCTAATCCGACCGACATCCGATTGCGTGGTCTGCTACGACAATTTTGCTTAAATGGAATGCAAATCGGCATACCCAGTCCTTTATGCGCTCCTTATGGGATGCCGATGACTTTCCAATCGAATCCTTGCGCGCCTGCCCACAGATAAGCGGCACGGAAGAGAAGCTTCGTAAGAACAATGAAGGAGTGACTTCGATGTCCGCCCATGTCCTCGAAACTCGCGCCGCCAGGCCGTTGAGTCGGAGTTTGCGGACGTTTCTCACGCGCCTTAGCTGCGCCCTCGACGCGCTGGTCAGCGCCCGCGCGGCGCGCGAGGTGCCGGAATGGCGGATGCACGAGGTGCAAAGCGAGATCGCGCGCTACAGCACCTCCCTTACCTCACAGAAAATGCGGCGCGAGTAAGCGCGGAAATCGCGTAGCTTTGCGGGTACAAAAGGCTCGCAGACGGGACGGAAATTTCGTTACCGCGAGGATTTCGATAAAGCGCTGGCGGGCCACGACCGACGATGATGAGCACTATGTCTACGCCATAGCCTTATAAGGTGGCATGTTCGGTGTCGGCTGGGGTATTCCTTCGTTCGGGGTCGAGTGGATACGTCGCGATAACGGCTGGCGACTGTCCGGATAGGAACAAATGGCATACGCGGCTTTTGGGCACCGTTTCCGGTGTTGTGCTTCCTGTACGGCAAGGCGGTGCGTTTCGTACCGCGCTCCTTGTTGCCACCCGATGCTGAAGCGGTGGGCCCCATGAGTGTCCCGCTACCCGGTCAGACCGTTCACTTGATGAATTGGTGCAATGTTCTGCGCGTGCGGCACCACATAGAGGGCCGCAACAAACTCGAATTGCAGCTCTACACCACGGACGATTTGCGCCGGCGGTATCAAGAAAACGGCGACGATTTGATTAGGCTCCGCGATGGCATGCTCACCCGCGCCGAGCTGGTTGCTGAAATCCGCTGGCGCGTGTTTTGGGCACGGTTCGGCTATGGGGTGGTGCTGGTCATGACCGTGATTGCGGCAATTGCTGCGGTCGTCGCCGCCCTCGAAGGATGGAAGTGATCGTCGGAGCCAAGGCGTTAGGTTGTTCCTGAATTGCGATGGCGAAAGCGCCTTCAGCCAGCGTCGTTCGGCCAGCAAAAGGAACTTGTGCTTGTCATCTGTGCGTCAGCGAATAGCCGCCCCAACACAGCATCAATAGCTCGCGCGTGCGCCCAGTATGGCGCCTGCGGTCCGGCCGAAAGCTCGGATTCGCAGATTTTGCGATAATGTTCGAGCGCTGCTTGCACAGCAATCAACTCGCTGTCATTCAACGTGAGCCGATAGGCGTAAGTTGTCATTGATCGATCTCGCGTGGTGGATTGGCCGGAGGGATCACTTATTTGCAGGCGTCGAAGCACTGGTCCTTCGTGCGATCGGTATATTGCTGGCAGCGTGCGAAGCATTGATCGAACGACTGCTTGGTCGCGGGCGCGGCGGCGGGCGCGTTGCTGAATGCTGCCGTGCATTGCACGTCGGCGGCTCTCGCCTCCAGCGCCGCGATGTTTCGCTGAGCCATCGCCTGATAGGCCGCAGCCATGAGCGGGGTGGTCGCCATCGTCGCGCCTACGCCGGCGAGGCCCTGCTGCCGCGCGATTTCCGAGCGTATCCAGGTGCACTCTCTCATTCGCGAGTCGTCATCGGCCGGCATCGGTCTGTTCAGTACTGCATCGGCGTAGGACTGCGTATTGTTGTGGGCGCAACCGATAAGCAAGAATGACAGCGCGGAAGCGGCAACGGCTCTGCAGGAAATAGGCATGTTATCCCCTCAATGTGCTGCGGCGCGCCGATCAGGCGTGCGCCAAATTGACTTTGAGATCTCGATCGAAATCTAACCCCATCACTTCGCAGGCCGCGCGAAGGATCTTCTTCTTTTCCCGGTTTGCGATATTGCATCCGATGAACCATCCGGGCCCGACCTCCTTGACGTAGCGGACCAAATCGGGACGGCCTGGATAGACTTCTACGCGTGATCGGGCGATGTGATTGCGTGTCCGACCGCGGACCTTCTCCGCCAGCTTCGGATAGAAGTTGTCATCGTACTGGGCGAGATCGCTGAGGATGTTGATCATGGCCTCTGTCGCATCGGATGCCACATGCGTTTCCCCATCGAGCTTGTAAGAAGCGCTACCGCCGTTGGTGCTCGGTGTCGCAATCGCGCGTTCGGTCGATTTCACAGGCGGCTTTGCCGCTGGAAGAACTCGGCGAAGAACTTCGTCAAGACTTTCACGCTCCGATCGACGTAGCGTTAAGAGCCGGGCCAGCACATCGGATGCAACCGGAATCATCGCTGTATACATGGGTAGCTCTCCATTGAAGATCATGCCTCGGTATCTCGAAGAAGCACTCGCTGCTTGCTGCGAGCCGCGTGGTATGCCGTGATCACCCGATCGCCTTCCAATACCAAGCGCTTGCCAACCAGCTTTCGGACCTGGTCACGCAACTGCTTTAGCTCGCGGTCGAGTGCCTGGAAGTCCTTTTCGCGCACCAAGTATCCGCCCTCGACTTCGGTACCAATCCAACGGATCAGCTCGATATCGTCAGTCGCGAGTCCCCGTTGCGACATCCGCATTGCCGCATGAGCGGTCGGATACAGTGGGTTCATGATGACGCCTCCCCGGATTTGGACGCTTGAACGTCGGTCCTTGGCGGCCCATCCAAATCGCCGAGCAGATCATCGAGATCGCCATACTTGCGATCGAACTCGGCTTGCGCCCACTCAGCGCGCTGCTGTGGAGCGCCCTTTGGCATCTCGTGCAGGGCAGCAGCACCGCAGAGGATGGCGTGCCCCGCCTTGGCATCGTTCCCGACAATGGTCCCGGCCTCTTCTGCGCATATCTCGTAGCGGGGCCATAGGCCAGGAGACCACCGCACAGACTCCGCGACCTCGTTCGAACCGCTGACCTTGGAAAGGCTGTCCCGCAAGAATTCGACGAACGGATTCCGCTCCGCCTCATCGAAGTCGGCGTCGAATTCGCCCATGAACTGTTGCGCGTCGTCCAGCACCTTTCGGCCGAAGAGATCGCGAGCCTTAATCGACTGTTCTTCGCTGCTTACGGCGCTTTCGTCGACGGGCCAGTGCATCGGCAGGTGCCGAACGGCGCGCTGAAGATCGAACAATGCGTCTGCTGCGGAACGGACATCCGTTATGCGCTTTTGGCGGTCTTTGAGCGACTGTTCGGCAGCGATGAAAAACAACAGCGGCGCCACCTCGATGATACTCTCGCGGCTGATCCGATAGCGGAGTGCGACGAGCGTAAGAGCGTTCCTGGCAGCCGTTTCCATGCGGATTTTCATCACGTCCCGCTCGGCCTCGGCGGTCGGACCGAGATTGTCCGGCTGCACATCGAGCGCCTTTGCGAGCGCTCTAACCGTGTTCGCTCGGACGCGGCTCGGCTTACCTCGCTCGATACGAGAGATGGTCGAAACATCGACCTTTGGCTTCGTGGCGTCACTCAGCTCAACCTGCGTCCAGCCTTTCTTTCGACGGGCTTCCGCGAGCATTTTTCCGTCCAACATCGCCATGTTCGTCCTCCGCGGGCCACCGCTTGCGCCTATGGATAACCATATGGGCGTCCTTAGGTCCAAATCAATGCGCATTTTCTCGGAGTTTAGCGACACATGGCGCTGTGTTGTGCCTATTCAGCCGTCGATTACGCCAGAATGGGTGCCGAGACGGCCCAAGAAAGTGCAAGTGGCGGGCCGGTCTAGGCGTTTGACACGGCATCGCTTAGGGCCGGTCGGAACGGGCGCTCAATTTGGACGGCAAGGGAAAAGCCTGGATGGCTGCCGGTCGGATGTCTCTGAAGGCATTGAGCTTTCTGGACTCCCACCGGGTACCCGCTGCTGGCGCTTCTGACCGAAAGTTCAACGATATCAATGCGCCGAACGCCATCCACCTATCCCCAGGCCGCCCGAAGCCCTCCCTTGCTTGTGTTGCTTCAGTATGATAACTATATGCCGTGACGGAGCCGCGTGACCCGACCCTCGATGTGCTTCTCGACCTCGACGGGCAGGTTCTCGTGGTGGACCTGGAGGGCGGCCACTGGGTCCGGTTCGTGGTGACGCGGGTGCCGGTGTCGCCGGAGAAGCCGCACGGCATCGACTACTCGCTGACGCTGCACGGGCCGGAGGGCGAACGGTTGGTTGGCTTCGACAATGCCCATCGGGTCGCGCGGCAAAAGCGCGGTGAGCCGCAGGACCATCGCCACCGGCTACGGAGCATCCGGCCCTACGACTACCGGGACGCGGCGACCCTGGTCGCCGACTTCTGGGCAACGGTGGACGCGGTGTTGCGCGAGAGAGGAGTGATCCCATGACCACCTTGAAGGTCGGCATTGCCAGCTATTCGGAAATGAAGGCGCGCACCATGGCCGTGGCGCGCGGCGAGCGTCGCGTCTCGGCCGACGAGCCCAAGGTCTGGTTCACCTCGACCGAGTCCTTCGCCAAGGTCCTGTCGGCCGGCAACCGCGAGCTGCTGCGAGTCATCGCGGAAAAGGCGCCCGGCTCGCTGGACGAGCTGGCGCGCATCACCGGCAAGGCGAAGTCGAACCTCTCGCGCACGTTGCGGACCATGGAAGGCTACGGCCTGGTCCGCCTCGATCGCGGCGAGCGCGGCCGCATCACGCCCAAAATCATGCACGACCGCGTGGAACTGGACCTACCGCTTACACGGTCGCGCAGGGCAGGTTAATCGGTTCGCAGTTCTGTTCTGAAGTGGCGGAGAGGGAGGGAACTCCGCAAATTCCGCCGCCGTCCGTTTTCGTCCGCTAACCCATTGAAACATCAAGTTTTCCTGTCGACTTTCGTCCCCGACCATCGGAAACTCGACCTCCCGGACCGCTCCCTTTTCCACCCTCACGGCGGGGTCGGGTCGAGGTCGGGTTTGTTGCGTGGAGTTGGCGGACGATGCGGAAGTCAAACTCACTATCGGCGCGGCAGATCGCGCGCCTGACCGAGCGCGGGCGCTATCCCGATGGCCGAGTGCCCGGCCTCTATTTCCAAGTCAGCAAGTCGGGCGGGCGCAGCTGGGTGCTCCGCTATTGCCTCAACAAGCGCGACCGAATGCTTGGCCTCGGGCGCGCCGATCTGGTGTCGGTCGATTACGCCAGGGACCGGGCGCGCGCGGCTTGGCGCCAAATCCTGGACGGTGTCGATCCGGTTGCGGCGAAAGAGGAGCGCAAGCGCGGCGCCGCGCCTGCAGCGGCGCCGTCGATCACCTTCAAAGAAGCTTCCACCCGCTACATCATCTCCCATCGCGCTGGCTGGAAAAACGCCAAGCACGCGGATCAATGGGACGCGACCCTCGCGACTTATGCGTACCCGATCATCGGCGCATTGCCGGTGAACCAGATCGGCACCGCCGAGGTGACCGATGTTCTCGAACAAGAGCACTCTGGCGAGACATTGTGGGTGGCTCGCACCGAGACAGCCAGTCGCGTGCGACAACGTATCGAGGTCGTGTTGGATTGGGCGAAAGCGCGCGGCTTCCGCGATGGCGAAAACCCCGCGCGCTGGCGCGGCCACCTAGATAAGCTTCTACCAGCGCCCACCAAGGTCGCGCAGCGCCTGCACCATCCCGCCCTTCCCTATGCCGACATGCCCGCGTTCATGGCTAACCTCGATCAGCGCGAAGGCATTGCCGCCCTCGCCTTACAGTTCACAATTTTGACTGCGGCGCGAACGAACGAAACGACGAAAGCGCGCCGCTCGGAAATCGACTGGCGCGATAAAGTGTGGATCGTTCCTGCCGAGCGGATGAAGGCCGGTAGGGAGCATCGCGTGCCGTTAACTGACCGCGCAATTAAGGTTCTTGAGTCATTGCCGGTCGAGGTCGACAGCGATTACTTGTTCATTGGCGCGCAGGTCGGGAAGCCGATCAGCAATGCGGCCATGGCCGAGTTGATGAAGAAGATGGCTCCCCCTTCCACTACGCTGGGGAAAATTGCGACCG
>Ga0335079_10000261_pt1 | contig 62015 bp, 64 predicted proteins | sample Lox_Sample_33_FD_206719 | JGI IMG/M metagenome (GOLD analysis project Ga0335079, IMG submission 206719) | Soil microbial communities from Loxahatchee National Wildlife Refuge, Florida, United States - Lox_Sample_3.3 | ecosystem: Environmental > Terrestrial > Soil > Wetlands | place: USA...
CGCGCCAAGGGTTTGAGCGAGGGCGAGATCGCGGCCGTGCGCGCGCCCCTGGACCACAAGGATGCCGCCGGCACGGCGGCGCTCGGCGGCGCGGCGAGCGATATTCTCGGCCGGCTGCTGCGCGCGGCCGGCCTTGCGCGCCCTGCGTTGAAGGCATTGGCCGCGCTCGATCTGCCGCCCGCGGCCGCCGCCGAACGCGAGCGTCTCGAGGCGGTGGTGGCGGGGCTCGAGACGCGCGTGCCGGGCGTCGTCGTCACGGTCGATCCGGTGGAGAATCGCGGCTTCGAATATCACACCGGCATCAGCTTCACCTTCTTCGCGCGCGGGCTTTCGGGCGAGCTTGGGCGCGGCGGGCGCTATCGCACCGCAGAGGCGGGCGAGCCGGCGACCGGATTCACGCTCTACACCGACACGATCATGCAGGCGGCGCCGGCGGCGAAGGTCGGCAAGCGCCTCTACGTGCCGGCGGGCACGGCCGATGCCGCGATCCGGCGCTGGCATGCCGATGGCTGGGCCACGGTCGCGGGGCTTGCGCCCGTCGCCGATGCCGCGGCCGAGGCGCGGCGCCTTGGTTGCACCCATCGCCTCGAGGGTGACAAGATATTGGCCTTGGGCTGAGGTGGAATTGTGGCCAATGTCGCGGTGATCGGCGCCCAGTGGGGCGATGAAGGCAAAGGCAAGATCGTCGACTGGCTGTCGCAGCGGGCCGACGTGGTGGTGCGCTTCCAGGGCGGCCACAATGCCGGCCACACCCTCGTCATCAACGGCACCGAGTATCGCCTGAGCCTTTTGCCGTCGGGCGTGGTGCGGCCGGGCAAACTGTCGATCATCGGCAACGGCGTCGTCGTCGATCCGTGGGCGCTCCTGCGCGAGATCGAGGCGATTGCTCTGAAAGGCGTCACCGTCACGCCGGCCTCGCTCAGGCTTGCCGATAACGCCGCCCTCATCCTGCCGTCGCACGCGGCGATCGACCGCGCGCGCGAGGAGGCGCGGGGGCCGAACCGCATCGGCACGACCGGACGCGGCATCGGTCCCGCTTACGAGGACCGTGTCGGCCGCCGCGCCATTCGTGTCTGCGACCTCGCCGATCAGGCGGCGCTTGCCCAAAAACTCGACGAGCTGCTCCTGCATCACAACGCGCTGTTGCGCGGCCTTGGCGCTGCCGAGGTCGAGGCGGCGCCGGTGCTTGCCTCGCTCGTCGAGATCGCGCCGAAGGTGCTGCCCTACGCCGACCAGGTGTGGCGCCTCCTCGACGAAGCCAAGCGCAACGGCCGCCGGATTCTGTTCGAGGGCGCGCAGGGCGTGATGCTCGATGTCGATCACGGCACTTATCCCTACGTCACCTCCTCGCACACGCATCCGGGCGAGGCCGCGGCCGGCGCCGGCATCGGCCCCGGCGCGGTCGGCTACGTGCTCGGCATCACCAAAGCCTATACGACCCGCGTCGGCAGCGGCCCATTCCCGACCGAACTCACTGACGGCATCGGCCAGCTCCTCGGCGAGCGCGGCAAGGAGTTCGGCGTCGTCACCGGAAGAAAGCGGCGGTGCGGCTGGTTCGATGCGGTGATGGTGCGCCAGGCCGTCAAGGTCGCCGGCATCGACGGCATCGCGCTGACGAAGCTCGACGTGCTCGATGGTCTCGCCGAGATCAAGGTCTGCACCGGCTATCGCCGCGGCAACGCCGTGCTCGACCGGCTGCCGGCCGACGCGCGCGGCCAGGCCGAGGCGGAGCCGGTCTACGAGACGATCGAGGGCTGGAGCGAAAGCACGCGCGGCGCGCGCTCGTGGGCCCAGCTTCCGGCGCAGGCCATCAAGTATGTGCGCCGCATCGAGGAGCTGATCGAGGCGCCGGTGGCGCTCCTCTCGACCAGCCCCGAGCGCGACGACACCGTGCTCGTCCGCGACCCGTTCGCCGATTAGCGCTTACCGCGCCGCCACCGCCTCGCGCGTCTTGTGCGGCCCTTCGAGATAGCGCTCGACCGCGCTGGCGAGCGCGGTCTGGTGGTTGTGGAAGAAATGGTCGGCGCCGGCGATCACCTCATAGGCCACGCGGATGTCGCGCTGGCGCGCCAGCTTCGTCGCGAGGCGCTGCACCGCGTCGGGCGAGACGAGCTGGTCGCTGTCGCCCTGAATGATGAGGCCCGACGCCGGGCAGGGGGCGAGGAAGGCGAAGTCGAACGCGTCCGCGGGCGGTGCGACAGCGATGAACGAGTCGATCTCGGGCCGGCGCATCAGGAGCTGCATGCCGATCCAGGCGCCGAACGAGAAGCCGGCGATCCAGCACGCAGTCGAATTTGCGTTGTAGCCCTGCAGCCAGTCGAGGGCGGCGGCGGCGTCCGAGAGTTCGCCTTCGCCGCGATCGAAGATGCCCTGGCTCTTGCCGACGCCGCGGAAATTGAAGCGCAAGGTGGAAAAGCCGTGCTTCACGAAGGCTTGGTAGAGCGTATAGACCACTTTGTTGTTCATGGTGCCGCCATGCTGCGGGTGCGGGTGCAGCATCAAGGCAATCGGCGCGTTCTCCTGCTTCGAATGATGGTAGCGGGCTTCGAGCCGGCCTTCGGGTCCGCTGATCACTACCTCAGGCATCCGGGCCGCTCCGACGGAGATCAATAACAAGGCGGGATTTAGGGCCTTTACCGCCTGCAATCCTGGCATTCCACGGCATAAACTTGACTACTCCACTCGGTCTCGTTAGCGTCGCGCCTCCGCCGCTGCCCCGGGTTTCGCATGGTCCTTTGGCAAGCTGGCCTCAGGCCGCGATCCTAGCACAGGGATACCGATGGCATTCAAAAACCTGCGCGAAGAAATCGATACCGTGCTGCAGCACGACCCGGCGGCGCGCTCGGCGCTCGAGGTGGTGCTGTGCTATCCGGGGTTCCATGCCCGGCTGTTCTACCGGCTGGCGCATTTCCTGTGGCTCAAAGGCTGGCTCGTGCTCGCGCGCTTCCTGTCGTATCTGGGCCGCATTCTCACCGGCATCGAGATCCATCCTGGCGCGACGATCGGCCGGCGGCTCTTCATCGACCACGGCATGGGCGTCGTGATCGGCGAGACCGCGGAGATCGGCGACGATGTGACGCTCTACCAGGGCGTGACGCTCGGCGGCACTTCGCTCAACCGCGGCAAGCGCCATCCGACGCTCGCCGATGGCGTGATCGTCGGGGCGGGCGCCAAGGTGCTAGGCGCCTTCACAGTGGGGAAGGGCGCACGCGTCGGCGCCAACGCCGTGGTGCTTGCGGCGGTCGAGCCGGGCGTCACCGTGGTGGGCATTCCGGCGCGGCCCTTGGGCGGAGAGAAGAAGGAAGAGAAGCCGCAATTCCTCCCCTACGGCACGCCTGCAGGTGATCTCCCCGATCCGGTCGCGCACGCGCTTGCCGGCGTCATGGCGGAGATGGCGGCGCTCAGGGCGCGGGTCGAGGAAATGGAAAAGGAAAAGCGGGAGGCGCCGCGTCGGCCCGCCGCCGTCGTGATCGATGAGCCGCGCGAGCAAGCGGCCGAGGGGCGCCGCTAGCGAGGAGAACGCCGATGAGACTCACCACCAAGGGCCGTTACGCGGTCATGGCCATGGTCGATATCGCCAAGCACGGCGGCGGCAACCCCGTCACTCTCGCCGAAGTCGCCGAGCGTCAGGCGATCTCGCTCTCCTACCTCGAGCAGCTGTTCGCCAAGCTTCGCTCCGGCGGCCTCGTGCGCAGCGTGCGCGGACCCGGCGGCGGCTATCTCCTCGCGCACGGCGCCGAGGACACCCGCATCTCCGACATCATCCTCGCCGTCGACGAGCCCATTCGCGCCACGCGATGCACGCCGGGCGCGCCGATCGGCTGCTCCGGCAGCAAGAGCCGTTGTCTTACGCACGACCTGTGGGAGGAGTTGGGCAACCAGATTCATCTCTATCTGAGCTCGGTGACGCTCGCCGATGTGTGCGAGCGGCGCTGTCTCGGCCGCAGCGGCGCGCTCCATCGCGCGCAGCAGGATGTGATCGCGGCGCAGTAGATTGGCCGATGAGCGCGCGTCTCACATATCTTGACTGGAACGCGACGGCGCCGGTCCTGCCGGAGGTCGCGGCGGCGATGGGCGAATGGCTCGCGCGCCCGGGCAACGCCTCGTCGGTGCATCGCTGGGGCCGCGCCGCGCGGCAAGCGGTCGAGGCAGCGCGGCGCGAGGTCGCGGCGCTCGCGGGCCTGCCGGCCGGCCACATCATCTTCACCGCCAGCGGCACGGAGGCGAACCAGACCGTGCTCCGTGGCGTCAGCGGACGGCGCCTTGTCTCCGCGCTCGAGCATGATTCGATGCGCGCCGGCGAGGATATCGAGCTCATCCCGTCGCGCGTCGACGGCACGGTCGATCTCGCCGCGCTCGAGCGGATGCTCGCGGCCGGGCCGCGCCCGGCGCTCGTCTCGGTCATGCTCGCCAACAACGAGACCGGCGTGGTGCAACCTGTCGCCGAGGCCGCGCGCCTCGCGCATCGTGCCGGCGCGCTCTTCCATGCCGACGCCGTCCAGGCCGCGGGTAAGCTCGCCCTCGACAAGGCCGCGCCCGGTGCCGATCTGCTCACGCTCTCGGCGCACAAGATCGGCGGCCCGCAAGGGCTGGGCGCGCTCGTTGCCTCGCCGGCGCTCGCGCTCGCGCCGCTCGTCGCCGGCGGCGGGCAGGAGAGCGGGCGCCGCGCCGGTACCGAGAACGTCGCCGGCATCGTGGGCTTCGGCGTCGCCGCGCGGCTTGCTGCCGCGCGCGCGGGCGATGATGCGAGCGTTGCCGCGCTCCGCGACGAGGCCGAACGCCGCCTCCTCGAGATTGCGTCCGACGCGCGGATCTTTGGGGGCGCCGCGCTGCGCCTTGCCAATACGCTCTGCATCACCATGCCGCGCGTTCCGGCGGCGACGCAGGTGATGGCGCTCGATCTTGCCGGCGTGATGGTGAGCGCGGGCGCTGCCTGCTCGTCGGGCAAGCTGCGCCGCTCGCCCGTGCTCGAGGCGATGGGCGTGTCGCCATTCCACGCCGACTGCGCCATCCGCGTCAGCCTCGGCTGGAGCACCACCGCCGCCGACATCGACCATCTCGTCGAAGCCTGGAGCGCGCTCTATCACCGTACGCGGGCCACAGCTGCATGACTCTCAACCATCCGCCCATCTATCTCGATTATCACGCGACGACGCCGTGCGATCCGCGCGTGCTTGCCGAGATGCTGCCGTGGTTCACCGAGAAATTCGGCAATCCCGGCTCGGTCACGCATGCCTATGGCCGCGAGGCGGCCGATGCGGTCGAGCGCGCGCGGGCGCAGCTCGCGCATCTCATCGGCGCCGAGCCGCGCGAGATCGTCTTCACCTCGGGTGCCACCGAAGCCAACAACCTTGCCGTCAAGGGTGCTGCGCATTTTCATCGCGCGCTTGGCAAGGACCACATTGTCACGCTCGCGACCGAGCATAAATGCGTCCTCGAAAGCTGCCGCGCGCTCGAAGGCGAGGGATTCCGCGTCACATATCTGCCGGTGGAGCCGAATGGCCTGCTCGATCTCGCCCGGCTCGAAGCGGCGCTTGACGAGAGCACGGCGCTCGTCTCTGTCATGGCCGCGCACAACGAGATCGGCGTGCTGCAGCCCTTGGCCGAGGTGGCGGCGCTCGCCCACGCCAAGGGCGCACTCCTTCATACCGACGCGGCTCAGGCCGCCGGCAAGATCCCGCTCGATGTGGCGCGGCTCGGCGTCGATCTCATGTCGATCTCGGGTCATAAGATGTATGGGCCGAAGGGCGTCGGCGTGCTTTACGTGCGCCGCCGCCCGCGCGCGCGCATCGTGCCGCTCTTCGACGGCGGCGGGCAGGAGCGCACACTCCGCTCCGGCACCTTGCCGACGCCGCTCTGCGTCGGCATCGGCGCCGCCGCCGCCATCGCCGAGCAAGCGCTCGTGGGCGAAGCCGAGCGGCTCCTGGGCCTGCGCCGCCGCTTCCTCGCCGCCATCCGCGCGCGCCTGCCCGATGCGGTCCTCAATGGCGATGCCGAGCGCCGGCTTCCCGGCAACCTCAATCTGAGCTTCCCGGGCGTCCCGGCGCCCGACCTGATGGCCGCTTGCCCGGCGCTCGCGCTTTCGTCCGGCTCGGCCTGCACGGCGGCCGAGATCGAGCCCTCTTATGTCCTTCGTGCCTTGGGGCTTCCGGACGACCTCGCGGCGGCCTCGATCCGCATCGGCCTTGGCCGCGGAAATACTGAAGAAGAGGTTGATTTTGCTGCCGAGACGATCGCCGCCTCGGTCCGCCGCCTCGCCCCGGGCGGGGTGAAAAACGCCGTTTCCGGGGCCACATAAGGGGTGCTATCTGTGCGCGCGAGGAGATCATGGCGCTAAAGCAGGCAATGACCGTGACCGATGCGGCTGCCGATCGTATACAGGCGCTGCTCTTGAAGCGGGGCAAGCCGTCGGCCGGAATCCGCGTGGGCGTGCGCTCGCGCGGCTGCTCGGGCCTCACCTACACGCTCGAATATGCCGACGAGAAGGGCAAGTTCGATGAGGTGGTCACGCACAACGGCGTCACCATCCTGATCGACCCCAAGGCCACCATGTTTATCATCGGGACCGAGATGGATTTCGTCGAGGACAAGCTGCAATCGGGTTTCACTTTCCGCAATCCCAACGAGAAGGGGCGTTGCGGCTGCGGCGAGTCCTTCCACGTCTGAGCGATGAAGCTGTTTCAGATCGAGGAGCCCGACGGCCCGCTCGTCGATAGCGATGCGGCCGGCGCGGCGGTCGGGATCGATCTCGCCGTAGCCGTGGCGCGGGTCGCGATCGCGGTGGGCGGCAATGCCGAGATCCTGCCCGATGCCGACGGCAATCGTGCGCTCGATGTGGTGGGTGCTGCGCTCGGTGATGTGCTCCTTGCCTTGCGCGCGCGCGCGGAAAAGCAGCTCGCGCGTCCGGTGACGCACGCCGCGATTGCGAGCGATGCCGACGGCGCGGCCATCGCGCGCGCGTCGGACGAAGCGGGGCTCGCGCTCCTGCGCCACGTCGCGCGTGGCGAGGCGGCGGCCCTCGCCCCGGGCGCCGCGGCCGAGGAGGCGGCGGTTTTGGGCGCCGCGATGATTGCGGAAGACATGGTACCGGGCGGGTCAGCGAACTGATGCCGAAGATGACTTTCATCGACCGCACGGGTGGTCGGCACGAGGTCGAGGCGCCGATCGGGCTCTCGGTGCTCGAGATCGCGCACCGCAACAACATCGACATCGAAGGCGCGTGCGAAGGCTCGCTCGCCTGCTCGACCTGCCACGTGATCGTCGATGCGGAGTGGTACGATCTCCTGAAGGAGGCGAGCGAGGACGAGGAAGACATGCTCGACCTCGCCTTCGGCCTGACCCGCACCTCGCGGCTCGGCTGCCAGATCATCATCACCGAAGAGCTCGACGGTCTCACGGTGACGCTGCCGCAGGCGACGCGCAACATGATGAACAGCTGATGCTCGGGCTTGTCCCCGGCGCGCGCGTCGTCGTCGCCATGTCGGGCGGCGTCGACAGCTCGGTCGCGGCGGCGCTCGCGACCGAAGCTGGCTGCGACACCGTCGGCGTCACCTTGCAGCTCTATGACCATGGCGCCGCATTGGGGCGCAAGGGCGCCTGCTGCGCCGGGCAGGATGTGCGCGATGCCGCGCGCGTGGCCGAGCGGCTCGGCATCCCGCATTACGTCCTCGATTACGAGCAGCGCTTTCGCGACGAGGTCATCGAGCCATTCGCCGACTCTTACGTCGGCGGCGAGACGCCCATCCCGTGCGTCAAGTGCAACGAGACCGTGAAGTTCCGCGACCTTTTGCAGGTGGCGCGCGACCTCGGCGCCGAAGCGCTCGTCACCGGCCATTATGTGCGCCGCGTCGACGGCGCCGAGGGGCTGGAGCTGCATCGCGCCGCCGATGCTGCGCGCGACCAGAGCTATTTCCTCTTCCGTACCACGCGCGCGCAGCTTGATCTTCTGCGCTTTCCCTTGGGCGCCCTGACGAAAGACGCGACGCGTGCCTTGGCAGAGCGCTTCGACCTGCCCGTCGCCCAGAAGCCCGACAGCCAGGACATCTGTTTCGTGCCGCACGGCCGCTACGGCGATGTCGTGATGAAGCTCCGGCCCGAAGCGGGCGAGCCGGGCGAGATCGTCGATCTCGACGGCCGCGTCATCGGCCGCCACGAAGGCATCGCGCACTTCACCGTGGGGCAGCGCAAAGGGCTGGGCGCGCTCGGGCCCGAGCCGCTTTATGTCGTGCGCATCGAGCCGGCGCTGCGCCGCGTCGTCGCCGGTCCGCGCGCGGCCTTGGGCGCGCGCCGCGTGCCGCTCGCGGCCGTGAACTGGCTCGGCGCCCAAAAACCCGCGGGCGAACTTCGCTGCACCGTGAAACTGCGCTCGGCGCACGCGCCGGTCGCGGCGACGCTCGCGCTCGCGGGCGAGGGTGGCGAAGCGTGCCTCGACGAGCCGGCTTTCGCCGTAGCGCCGGGCCAGGCCTGCGTCTTCTATGATGGCGAGCGCATGCTGGGCGGCGGCTGGATCCGGCGCGACCACTGACCCCTGCCTTTCCCCGGTGGGGCAGGGGCGATCTCCTCCCGCTTGTCCGGGGCACCCGTTCCCCATAGATTCGCGCCTACGTGAAGGAGCGGCCAACAGCCGCCGCGGGAGGACAGGAATGCCCAACAGATTCGGAATCGGTCAGCCGGTCCGGCGCGTCGAGGACGTGCGCTTCATCACCGGCAGCGGCCGCTATGTCGACGATCTCGTGCTGCCGCAACAGCTCTACGGGCAGATCGTGCTGTCGCCCCATGCGCATGCGCGCATCAAGAAGATCGACGTGAGCGCCGCGAAAAAGGCCCCCGGCGTGGTTCTGGCCCTGACCGGCGCCGACCTGCAGGCGCAAGGCGTCGGCAACATGCTGGGTGCCTTCATGCCAGAGGACATGGGCGGCCCCAAGGGCAACCGCATGATGCGCCGCATCCTCGCCACCGACAAACTGCGCCATGTCGGCGACCGCGTCGCCTTCATCGTCGCCGAGACCGCCGCCCAGGCGCGCGACGCGGCCGAGCTCGTCGACATCGACGTCGACATGCTGCCCGCCGTCACCGATCTCGAGGCCGCGGCCAGGCCCGGCGCGCCGCTCGTGTGGGACGAGGCGCAGGGCAATCTCTGCGTGCCGATCATGATGGGCAACAAGCAGGCGACCGACGAGGCGTTCGCCGCGGCGAAGCACGCGGTCAAGGTCAAGCTCGTCAACAACCGGCTCGTCGCCAACGCGATGGAGCCGCGCGGCTGCATCGGCACCTACAGCCGCGCCGACGATGCCTACACTCTCTATACCAGCACGCAGAACCCGCACGGCACGCGCCAGATGCTCGCCGGCATGGTCTTCCACATGCCCGAGACACAGCTTCGCGTTGTCGCCAACGACGTCGGCGGCGGCTTCGGCATGAAGGGCGGCGTCTATCCCGAGGAAGCGCTCGTGCTGCTCGCGGCGAAGCTCACCGGCCGCCCGGTCCGGTGGAATCAGAACCGCACCGAAGGCTTCATCTCCGACGATGCCGGCCGCGACCAGATCATCGAGGCCGAAATGGCCTTGGACGCCAACGGCAAGATCACGGGCGTGCGCTGCACCGCGCTCCACAATTTCGGCGCTTATGTGGTCGGCGCCGCGGTCGTGCCGCTCATCTGGTCGGTGAAGCTCATGCCGGCCGTCTACGACATCAAGAACGTGCATCTTGCGACGCGCGCCATCTTCACCAACACGACGCCGACGGGCCCTTACCGCGGCGCCGGGCGGCCCGAGGCCTCCTACGTGATCGAGCGCCTCATCGACAAGGCGGCCGAGGCGAGCGGCATCGATGCCATCGAGTTGCGCAAGCGCAACTACATCGAGCCGGGCAAGTTCCCCTACGCGACGCCGACCGGATTCGTCTATGACGACGGCGATTTCTCGCACACGACCGACATGGCGCTCGAGCTCGCCGACTGGAAGGGCTACGACAAGCGCGTCGCCGAGAGCCGCCGCCGCGGCAAGCTCCGCGGGCGCGCCGCCATCTACTATCTCGAGGATGCCGGCGTCTTCAACGACCGCATGGAGGTGCGCTTCGATCCGGGCGGCGGCTGCACCATCGTCGCCGGCACCTTCTCGCACGGCCAATCGCACGCCACGACCTTCGCGCAAGTGGTGTCGGATTGGCTCGGCATCCCGTTCGAATCGATCCGGTTGATCCAGGGCGACACCAACCAGGTGCCGTTCGGCCGCGGCACGTATGGCTCGCGCAGCGCCGTCGTCGGCACGGGCGCGCTCAGGGGCGCGTGCGATGTCATCATCGCCAAGGGCAAGGGCTTCGCCGCACACATGCTCGAAGCTTCGGCCGCGGACATCCAGTTCAAGGAGGGCCGCTTCGAGGTCGTCGGCACCGACAAGGGCATCGGCATCGTCGATGTCGCGAAGTTCGCCTATCACCCGGCCGGGCTGCCGAAGGATCTGGGCGTCGGGCTCGAGGGCAGCGGAACCTTCGCGCCCGAGCCGCCGAGCTTCCCCAACGGCTGCCACATCTGCGAGCTCGAGATCGATCAGGACACGGGCACCGTCACGCTCGACCGCTACGTCGTCGCGGACGATGTCGGCCGCGTCATCAACCCCATGATCGTCGATGGCCAGATCCATGGCGGGCTGGCGCAGGGGATCGGCCAGGCGCTGACCGAAGGCGCCGTGTTCGATCCCTCGGGCGGGCAGCTTCTGTCGGGGAGCTTCATGGACTATTGCATGCCGCGCGCCGACGACATGCCCGACTTCGCGGTGACCTATAACGAGCTCGCCTGCAAGACCAATCCCTTGGGCGTCAAAGGCTGTGGCGAGGCCGGCACGGTGGGCGCGCCGCCTGCCGTCATCAACGCCATCCTCGACGCGTTGAAGCCTTTGGGCGTGCGCCACATCGACATGCCGGCAACGCCCGCGCGCGTGTGGCAGGCGATCGCGACCGCGCGCGCCGCGGCCGAGTGAGGCAAGGCACGCGCCCGCGCGCCGCGGGCGCGGCGCCGTGACGCCGGCCGCGCCCCTTTCCTATATGCCGCGCTTGGCGGCGGGGTAGCTCAGTTGGTTAGAGCAGGGGAATCATAATCCCAAGGTCGGGGGTTCAACTCCCTCCCCCGCTACCATCTTTACCGAACTGCGGAAAGTGTCGACGCGCGGGCATTCGTCAAGTTCGAGATGTCTATCATGGCCGCTATGTCGCCCACCAATTCGATCTCGCTCGCTCGATTTTTCCGCGACCAGGAAATTGGCAATACCAGATCATCTCCGCACCGAGATCGCGAACCGATGTCGCGCCGTAGCCCCGGCGCCAAAAGCTGGTAAGATGCCGGCATGGTACGGATGACCGACCTTCCGCCCGCTACCCAAACGGGCATGGCCAATCTCGAATGCCCCAGCTTCGAGACGACACCGTTCGTTTCCGGTCCCGCGCTCGCCCGGCGCCGCGTGGCCATCGTGACCTCGGCGGGCCTCGTACGACGCGGCGAACGTCCGTTCGTGTCGGGCAACACCGATTATCGTGTTCTTCCCGCCGACACCCCGCCAGACCAGATCGTGATGAGCCATGTCTCGGTCAATTTCGACCGTACGGGGTTCGAGCGCGACATCAATGTGGTCTTTCCGATCGAGCGCCTGCGCGCGATGGCGGCGGCGGGAACCATTGGTTCGGTTGCCGCGACGCACTACTCCTTCATGGGCGCAAGCGACCCGCGCGGCATGGAAATGCAGGTGCGCGAGGTTGCCGGCCGTCTCAAGTCCGATCGCGTTGACGCGGTGCTGCTGACGCCTGTTTGACCCCTCTGCACGCGCGCCGTGTGCGCGCTCGCACATTACCTGGAAGAAGAAGGTGTGCCGGCGGTCGCGATCAGCCTCATCCGGCTGCACAGCGAGAAGGTGCGTCCGCCGCGTGCGATGTGGGTTCCGTTCGAACTTGGCCGGCCGCTCGGTCCGCCGCGCAACGAGCAATTCCAGGTCAAGGTCATAACCGCGGCTTTGCGCCTTCTCGAAGCAAGTGCTGGGCCGGTCATACTCGAAGACTTTCCCGAAGATGATCCGACCGCGGTCGGCATCGCCGGCTGGAACCCGCCGTTCGACCTTGCGCCTGGCGAGATCGACGTTGCGAACCGCGCCGCCCTCGAACGCGCGCTGCGCGAGGAAATTCGCGCGGTTGCGCCCTTCCACGCTCGCTTCGTTGCGTCGAACGGCCGAACGATGGTCGGATTAAGCGGCCGCGGCGTCGACGAATGTGCGACGCTGCTGGCGGATTTTCTGGCGGGCACGCCGTCCGCCGCTTCGGATCCCGCTGTCAGTCCCGTGCAGGTGCTTCGGTGGGCCGTCGACGACCTAAAGTCGTACTACCTCGAGGCGATGGCTGCGGATGGCGCCGTTCCCTCGAGCCGCCAGATGCAAGCCTGGTTCTGGGACCGAACCCTTCTTGCCCGCGCGATCATCGCGCTGCGTCGACAATTGCTTGCGAGCGAGGATCAGCGAAGCCAGGCGATCGGGCGGATGAACCTCGTGCCCGGCGCGCAAGTGCAGAGGCTCGGTCTTTCGTAGGGCCAGCCCCATTCTTCCTCGCTGGATCGTCAGGCCGACGCTCGGGCGGGGGCTCGTCAGCCCCAGTGGATCATGGGCGCGCCGGGGATCGGGGAGCGAAAGTACGGTATTCGCGTGCCGCGAAGGCTTCCGACATAAACAGTCTGGAGGTCGGGACCTCCAAACGTCACGCTGGCGAACCAGGGAGCAATCGCCCCGCCGCAGGAGAGCATCAGCTCCGGCGTGACTTGGTCTGCCAAGAAAGCTCGTTCGAGCTCTTGGTTAGCCCGGGGATTCCCGTCATCCAGGAGGATGTCCAGATCCCCATTGGGCGTGATTGCGAAGATACGATCTGCGAAGACATGCGTGCCCCAAAGATTTCCGAACGCGTCGAAGGCGATTCCATCGATGAAAGCGCCATGATCGGCGGGACCGAAGATCTCGCGCTCGCTCAAAGAGCCGTCGGACGCAACGCGAAGACGCGTAATCCGTCTGCCGCAGGTCTCGACGACATAGAGCCATTCTTCGCGGGCATCGAGACGGACCTCGTTCGTGAAGGCGAACCCGTCCGCGACAATCCGCAGGTGCCCCTTGTCGTAAAGCGCAACGAAACCATCGCGTACATTCGGACTGACGGCCTTCATCCAGTTCCGGGTGCGCGTCGACACCGTGATCCACAACCGGTCCTTGGAGTCTCGCAAAACGAAATTGACCTTGCCGATCGGATTGCCGTCGAGCCGATCGACCAAGACGCGGGATTCCCCTGAACGCGTCATGACCTCCAAACGATCGGTCCCGAAGTTCGAAATGATGAGATCGCCGTTTCGCGCAAAGGCCAGACCATTGGGCAGCGTGCCGGTAGTGTAGCGTTCCTCCTCCGACGACGCCTGGGAGAACCTCGTCGTCACCTGCTGCGTGATCAGATGCTGCGAACCGTCCGGACGGATGTGGACGACGCCGCCGCGGGCATCGGCACTCCACAACGAGCCGTCGCGCTCAGCCAGGATGCATTCCGGGCGTTGCAGATCGTGCCCGGTATAAGCGATGTCCTCCCGCTTTACCTGAAAGCCGATGATCGGATTTCCGCCAGTCGACATCGCTGCCTCCGCTCCTGATGACCAGCTGCACTCTAGGGATTCCCGCGCTAGATGGCCTGGGCCAATCGTTTGAATGTGGCCGCCGTCAATTCGAAATCGGCCTGAATGGGGATCGTTGGGTCTTTCTCCATTTCGCCCAGCCTGACGGCCGTCTCGACAACCAGGGGGGCGTTGGCCCCCTCGGGTCTGTCACATACTTGACATTTCTCTGATAGTTCCCCTCACTCGGCAACGCTTGTGGATGTTTCCTTGAGCAAACGAGGATGTCCGCGAAGGGCAGCGCGAGCAAAGCCCGGGACAGGATCCAAGCGTAAAAAAAGGCGCGAGGCCGTCATGGACAGCTTGCCCCGGCAACAAGTGAAGCGGAATCGGCAGGCGAATGGTCGGCGACGCAGCAGGGCTGCCGCGCTCCGTGCCGAGATCCACTCGCCATTCTTGAGCTTCCTCATGGAGGCGCACAGCGGCCTTTCCGCGAAGATCGTCGAGGAAGCCGGCTTTCCCGGCATCTGGGCGTCGGGCCTGACGATCTCCGCCAGTCTCGGCCTACGCGACAGCAATGAAGCCTCGTGGACCCAGGTGCTCGAGGTGCTGGAGTTCATGGCTGAAGCGACGGAGTTGCCGATCCTCGTCGACGGCGATACCGGCTATGGCAACTTCAATAATGTAAGGCGCCTCGTGCGCAAGCTTTGCGAACGCCGGATCGCCGGCGTCTGCATCGAGGACAAGTTGTTCCCGAAGACCAATTCCTTCGTCGGCGACCGCCAGCCGCTCGCCGACATCGATGAGTTTTCGGGGCGAATCAAGGCCGGAAAAGACAGTCAAAGCGACGACGACTTCGTCATCGTCGCGCGTACCGAGGCGCTCATTTCCGGACGAGGGCTGGACGAGGCGCTGCTGCGCGCCGAAGCCTATCGTGCCGCCGGAGCGGACGCGATCCTCATCCATTCCAAGCAGACCACGGCAAACGAGATTCTGGCTTTCGCCGACCGGTGGCAGAAACGCTGCCCGCTGGTCATCGTACCGACGACCTATCACGCGACCCCAACGCCGCTGTTCCGCCAGGCAGGCATTTCGACCGTGATCTGGGCGAATCACAACTTGCGCGCCGCGATCACGGCGATGGAGGAAACGTGCCGCCGCATCCGGGACAACGAATCCTTGCAGGAGGTGGAGGGCCGCGTTGCGAGCGTGCAAGAAATATTTCGCCTGGTCGGCAATGCCGAATTGGAAGCGGCGGAACGACGCTACCTTCCCGGGCGATCGACCGCGACAGCGGTGGTCCTCGCGGCGACACGCGGCGATCTCGGCGACCTTACGCGCGACCAGCCCAAGTGCATGGTCGACGTGCGCGGGCAATCGCTGCTGCAGCGGTTGGTTTCGCTACTCTCCGACAGCGGGATCCGCTCTATTGCGGTTGTCCGCGGATATCATAAAGAGGCGATCGCCCTGAACGGTATCGCCATGGTCGACAATGACCGCTATGCCGAGACGGGCGAAGTCTACTCGCTGGCGTGCGCTCGGGAGCGACTCGACGGCGAGACAATCGTCGTCTACGGCGACGTTCTGTTCCGCCGGTATATTCTCGACGGATTGTTGGCGTCCGACGGCGACGTCGTTGTTGCCGTCGACGCGCGCGGCGCGCGCGCGCGCGCGACGCCGTGTGACTTGGTCGAGGCCGAACGGCGGTTCTCCGGCAATTATCTGGACGATGCTCCGGTCCATCTGCGCGTCGTCTCTCCGGATTTGCCGGTGTCGCAAAGCAACGGCGAGTGGATCGGCTTGGCCCGCTTTACCGCGCAAGGCGCCGCATGGCTGCGCCAAGAGCTCGACCTCATCGAAGCCGAGGGAAAGCTCGAAAGCACTGACATGCCGATGCTGCTCACGCGGCTTGCGGCCAAGCATCCGGTCTTCGTGCATTACGTCATGGGCCACTGGCTCGATGTCGACACGCTCGACGATCTTGCGAACGCACGCAATTTCACATAAGGGACTGATGATGATCACGGCTGCCGACTTCTTCGCCGCCGCTGCGAGCCATGGTTTCGATTTCTACGCAGGCGTGCCCTGCAGCTTCCTCACGCCGTTGATCAACGGCGTGCTGAGCCGCCCGGCGCTCGCCTATGTCGGCGCGGCAAGCGAAGGCGAAGCGGTGGCCATCGCCGCCGGCGCCTGGTTGGCCGGGCGGAAGACGGTGGTCATGTGCCAGAATTCCGGACTCTGCAACACCGTCAATCCGCTGACCTCGCTCAATGCGCCCTTTCGCATCCCGACGTTGCTGATCACGACGTGGCGCGGTCAGCCGGGCATCAAGGACGAGCCGCAACATGTGCTGATGGGGCAGATCACGCAGAAGCTGCTGTCCCTGATCGACGTCGAGAATGAAGCCTTTCCGCAGTTTGCGGAGGCATTGCCTGCGGCACTCGGACACGCCGCCGCGCGAATGGCGGAGCGCGAACTGCCCTTCGCGTTCGTCATGGAACAGGGCAGCGTTCGTGATGACGGGCTCGATCTCCCGCCGCGCCGGCGCATCGACGCGGGCACGCGCGACGATCTGAGCATGGCCGGCGAACAGCCCGAACGTGCCGCCGTGCTCGAGCGCTTCTTGGCGCTCGTCGACCCCGCGGCGGCGGTCATCGCCACCACCGGCAAATGCGGGCGCGAGCTTTTCACCCTCGCTGACCGGCCGCAGCATCTCTACCAGGTGGGCTCGATGGGTTGCGCCTCGGGCATGGGCCTCGGCGTCGCGCTCAACGTGTCGCGGCCCGTCGTCGTTCTCGACGGCGACGGTGCTGCGCTGATGAAGCTCGGCAGCTTCGCGACGATTGGCGCCTACGCACCGGCCGGCCTGATCCATATCGTGCTCGACAACGGCGTCCATGATTCGACCGGCGGCCAGCCGACAGTTTCGAGCTCGGTCGATTTTGCCGGGGTGGCGCTGGCTTGCAGCTACCGCTACGCCGTCTCGTGCAACACATTGGATGGGTTCGAGCGAGCGTACCGCGCCGCCGCATCCGCTCCCAAACCTGCCTTGATTCATGCACGCATCGCCCCGGGCTCGATGAGCAAGCTTGGGCGCCCGACGATCGCGCCCGAGGATGTGGCACGGCGCTTCAAGGGATTTCTTGCGGAACCCGCGAAATCGAGCGCCGCCCCGCCTTTCGCTATAGGCGCTACCCGGTGAAGCTGTCTCTCGCGCTAACCACGGCGCTGGGTTTGGCGCTCGCGCTTGCGCTGGGTGGATATTTCGGCTTCGCCGAGATCTCCAACGGCCTCGCCAGCGTCGGCTGGGGAGTGCTTTTGGTGATCGCGTTCCACCCGTTGCAAATGATCTACTCGGCGCTTGGGTGGCGCGTATTGCTGCCGGTGGAGCGGCCGCCTCGGTTGAGCACCCTTTTGGGCGTGCGTTGGATCAGGGAGGCCGTGAACAATCTGCTCCCGGTGGCTCAGATCGGGGGCGAATTCGTCGGCGCCCGCCTTCTCCGCCGCGTTGGCGTGCCGCTCGCGGCGGGCGGCGCCAGCGCCGCGGTCGACCTCACCATGGAAATGGTCAGCCAGATCATCTTTACGCTGCTCGGCTTGGCACTGCTCATCCCCGGCTTGCACGAGACGCGCATCCTGCCGTGGATGATCGGGGCCATCGCGCTGGCGGCGGTTGTCGTAAGTCTCTTCATCGTCGCGCAGCGCTTTGGCCTGTTTCATCTCGTTGAGCGCGCTCTGGTCAGGCTCGTCGAGCGCGGATCGCTGTGGTCGTCCCTGGGCGAGATCGGCGGATTGCATCGCGCCATCGTCGTGTTGTACGCCGCCCCGGCGAGGCTGGGATTGGCATGCGGCTATCATCTGATTTCGTGGCTGCTCGGTGGGCTCGAAGTCATGCTCGCTCTCTACCTCGTTGGGGTGTCGGTTGATTTCCGCGAGGGCCTGATCATCGAGAGCCTAGGCCAGGCGGTGCGCGCGGTGGGGTTCGCCATCCCGGGCTCGCTCGGCGTGCAGGAAGGCGGCTATATCCTCATATGTGGATTGCTCGGCATCAGCCCGCAGGCGGCGATCGAACTGTCGTTGCTGAAGCGCATACGCGAGGTCGTATTGGGGCTTCCGGCGTTGATCGCGTGGCATGCCATCGAGACCCGGCAGCTCGTCACCCGGGTTGGAGCGGCGGCGGCCGGAGCGGACAGGGAATGATCGCGTGATCGGGACGTCTTGGAGCCATCGCCTGGCGCGCTTCCTCGTCCGGCCTTTGGTCGGGACGGGGATTACGCCCAACCATTTGACCACGCTGAGGCTCGCGACGGGCATTTTGGCCTGCGCCGCGGTGCTCCCCGCCGACGGTCGCTGGTTGGGCTGGGCCGGGTGGCTCTGGCTCGTCTCGGCGTTCCTCGATCGCGCGGATGGCGAGCTTGCGCGCGTTGGCGGCATGTCGACGCCGGGTGGCCATCACTATGACTTCGTCGTGGACAATGTCGTAAATTCGGGCTTCTTCATCGCACTTGGGTTTGGCTTCCACAAATCGGCTTTGGGCGCCGCCGCTGTCGCGCTCGGTCTCGGGACCGGAGCAGCGCTCTATATATGCGGCTACTGGTCGGAGGCGCTGGAACGATTGGAGGGACCGGGCAGCAAGGCCTATTCGGGCGCATTCGGCTTCGATGCGGACGACCTGCTCTATCTTCTGGCGCCGATCATCTGGCTCGGCTGGAGCGCACAACTCCTCGTCGCGGCCTGTTTCGGCGCCACTCTCATGATGCTGCTGACTGGCTGGCGTCTGCGACGGCTTACCGGCCGTCACGTCGCTGTTGGTCGAGCCGAATAGGGAGGCTGACATTCCGCGAACCCCACTATTGTTTACACCGGGACCGTTGACGACGCAGATCGAAACGCGCCGGGCCATGCTCAGCGATTGGGGTTCGCGCGAGCCAACATTCATTCGCATGACGGCCGAGCTGCGGGGCCGCCTGCTCGATATCGCCGGTGGCCAGGACAGCCATGTTGCCATTCCGCTTCAGGGCAGCGGCACCTTCATCGTCGAAGCGGCCATCGGAACGCTGGTAGGGCCCTCGGACGTGCTTTTGGTGTTGGCGAATGGAGCCTATGGCGAGCGAATGATCGAGATCGCGCACCGCCTCGGCCGCAGAGTCGAGGTGCTGCGCTGGCCTGAGGACCAAGCCGTCGACCCTGGCACCGTCGAGCGCGCGTTGGCCGATAACAGCGCGATCACGCACGTAGCGCTTGTACATTGCGAGACGACGTCCGGGCTTCTGAATCCGCTCGCTGCGGTCGCGGCGGCGGTAGCGCGGCAGGGCCGCGCATTTATCGTCGACGCGATGAGCAGCTTCGGCGCCCTGCCGCTCGATCTGCGGGAGACGCCCATCATGGCGGTGTTGGCGTCGAGCAACAAATGCCTCGAAGGCGTGCCCGGCATCGCTTTCGCGCTCGTCGAGAAGAGCGCGATCGAGCGCGCGAAAGGCACGTCGCCATCGCTTAGCCTCGATCTCTATGACCAATGGCGCGGCTTGGAGTCGAATGGGCAGTGGCGCTTCACGCCGCCAGTGCAGGTTGTCGCGGCGCTGGTCGAGGCGATGCGGACACTCGAAGCTCAGGGCGGTCCGGCCGCGCGGCTGGCCCATTACCAGACGAACTTCAGGACTCTGGTTGAAGGGATGGATCGCCTCGGCTTTCGCGTATTTCTCGATGAGAGCGTTCAAGCGCCGATCATTGTCACCTTCCGGTCGCCGGAGGATCCACGCTTCCGCTTCGACGAGCTCTACACTGCGCTGGCGGCGCGCGGTTTCGTGATTTATCCGGGAAAACTGACCGACGCGCCAAGCTTTCGCATCGCCTGCATTGGCGCGCTCGAGCCCGAGGATTTCGTCCAACTCGTCGTTGCCATCGGCGAAATCTTGGCTGATTTTGGCCTATCGGCCACTGCGGGAGTTGATACGTTGCACGATCTGTCGCGCTGAGAGGCGATCGAGCATTATGCCGGTCTCGCCACCATCTTCGTCCGGGCCATCGGCGATCATCCTCGCGGCGGGTGTCGGGCGTCGTCTTGGCGTCGCAGCACCGAAGGTGCTGCTCAGCTTCGGCGGCAAGACCCTGCTGGAACGGCATCTCGCGGCTCTCCGCGCCAACGGTATCGACGACATCGCCATCACCGTCGGACATCGGCCAGACCTTATCCGCGCCGAGCTCAGCGGCCTCGGCGCGCTCGATCGCGTGACCCTGGTCGAAAATCCGCGCTATCGCGAGGGCAGCGTTGTTTCGCTCGCCGTTCAGCGCGCACACCTGGCGGCGGGCAGACCTGTGCTGCTGATGGATGGCGATGTGCTTTACGACCGCCGGATGATTGCCCGCTTGCTGCAGGCCGCGCCGGAGAACGTGCTTCTGCTCGACCGGGCGATCGAGCCGGGAGACGAACCGGTGAAGATCTGCCTGTGCGGCGAGGTCATCGTCGATTTCGCGAAACTGCCTGAGCATGCGCATGACCGCCACGGCGAATCCGTGGGCTTCTTCCGCTTCTCCGGAAGCATGGCGGCGGCGCTGGCGGAATGCGCGACGGCCTATGTCGAGGCCGGGCGCGGCGCCGCGGAGTACGAGGCCGCGATCCGCGATCTGATCCTCGCGCATCCAGATCGCTTTGGCCATGTGGATATCAGCGACCTGCCGTGGACCGAGATCGATTTCGAAGCCGATGTCGCGCGAGCGCGACAGGAGATTTTGCCGCTGCTCCAGGAGGTGGCGAATGCTTGATGTCACGAACCGCGAGAACCGGGCCTCCGAGCCGCCGCGCTCGTCCGGCGACGTACTCACAGCGCAGCAGGTGGCGGATTATCGCGACAAGGGATGGGTGCTGGCGCGCGGCTTCGTCGCTCCCGCCGCAGTCGAGATGCTCGCGCGCTGGACCGATGAGCTGACGGTGCGGCCGGAAGAGCCAGGTAAGCACATGGTCTATTACGAGCCGAGCCTCACAGAACCCGGCAAGCGCGTCATCCAACGCATCGAGAATTTCTGTCCGCATCACGTTGGCTTCGATGCCTTCGTGCATGGTCGCGAGCTGCGCCAGGCAGTGGATCAATTGCTCGCGGCGCCCGCCTGCCTTTTCAAGGACAAGATCAATTTCAAGATGCCGGGTGGCGCAGGGTTCGAGCCGCACCAGGACCAGCAGGCGGGCTGGTCGCGCTACGCGCGCATGTTCGTCACCGCGCTGGTCACGATCGATCGCGCGACGATCGAAACTGGTTGCCTGGAGATGGGCGATGGTGCGCGGGTCATCGGCCTCATCGGCGAAGAGTGGCGGCCGCTCGCGGCGGCGGAGATGACGGGCTTCAGCCTTGTCCCCGTGCCGACCGAGCCTGGCGACGTGCTGTTCTTCGACAGCTACGCGCCGCATGCCTCGAAACCGAACATGACCGATCGCGCGCGGCGGATTCTTTATCTCACTTACAACGCCGCGGCGGAAGGCGACTTTTGCAAACGCTATTTCACCGAGAAGCGCGACAGCTTCCCGCCGGACATAGAGCGCGCTCCCGGCGTCGAGTACCGCTTCCGCGTCTGACCGCGACGCGGCTTACAGAGCCGTCTGCCGGTTTTCCGCGGCTGCGGCTGATACTCATTCCGGGCATCGAGCATTCGGCCAAGCTCGGTCTGGCGGCACTCGGACACGTGTCCGGTCCATCGGTTCAACGAACGTGCCAATGGTGAACGTTTCGATGAGCGGCCGCTACCTGAGATCCTTAAACCTAACTAAAACCAGCCGCTGTATCACAGCAAAGACGACGGCGGCCGAGACACCGAACATGAGCGCTCCGTTCGCCGCTTCCAACGGTCCCAGCAGCCGCCACGAGGGGGTTAACAGCACATCCCCGTAACCCAATGTCGTGTAATTGACCGCCGAGTGATAATAGGCGATTCCAAACTCCTGAAATTCGCCGCACAGCAAGAGCAGCGCTGCCCAAAAGCCGATTTCGATCAGATGCGCCGCGAACGCGAATGAGATTACCAGAGTGACGATTACAATATCGACCAACGCGCCTGCGCCCGCGTGGCCGAGTCTCGTCTCATATCGAAGAAAGCTTACCGTCGCGGTCACAGCGAGCGCATGGACGACAATCGTGCACAGGACTACGCCCGCGCCAACTATCAACGGGAGTAGGATCGCGAATTGAGCTTGCTCGACGTTGTTCGTAACGATCCCCAGGAGTTGCATCAATGTCTCGCCGCGCGAGTGGGCATGGGTTTACGCAGACGCCACTCGGCATCCCGTAACATCACTTTACCCTGAAAGCTTCAGGCCGTGACCAGGGCGGCCGGAACAATCGCATTCGGCGCTGTTCCCAACGGAAAGCTGCCTGAGCTAGACTTGCACGATCGCAATTTGTGGGAGCGACCGGTCCATGCCGACCGCAAGCGAACGACCGGAGACGATCGTGCCGGCGAGCACCACCGATTCGAAGCTCATGCAGGAAGAACAGGCGCAGGCCCGCGCGACCGACGGCTGCCTCGTGGTCGGCATCAAGCATATCGACGACATCGTCGCCGACCTCGGCCGGGCGCTCGCCGGCGCCTGAGCCATGCCGGCCGCCACTCCATCCTGCGCGCCGCCGATCCTGAGCGGCAAAGATCACGCCGCGCCCTCGGTCTTTGAGCCCGTCAACCTGCTGCGCGAGGCGCGCCGGCAAAAGCACGTGCCGGACGTCGCGGTGCCGGAGATCTGCCTGCTCGATCCGGATGGCGACATCTTGCGCGCCTTGCGCCGCGACGGCCGCGCCGAGGTCGCGCCGGGTTGGGCCTGCTATCACACCGAGCTCTGGGAGTTCGCGCATGCGGGCGAGCGCTTCGGCATCATCGGCTGCGCCGTAGGCGCGCCCTTTGCGGTGCTGCTGGCGGAGGAACTCTTCGTCAGCGGCTGCCGCTTTCTTCTGAGCGTCACTTCGGCGGGCCAGATCGTGGCGCGCGGATCCACGCCCTATTTCGTGCTGATCGACCGGGCGCTCCGCGACGAGGGGACGAGCTATCACTATCTGGCGCCCGCGGAGTTCGCGCTTGCCGAGAACCGCCTCGTCTCGGCGGCTCTCGTTGCACTCGAAGCAACGGGCCAGTCGGTCTATCGCGGCGCCGCCTGGACCACCGACGCGCCCTTTCGCGAGACCGCGGCGGCGATTGAGCGGGCGCGGGCACTGGATATCCTCGCGGTGGAGATGGAATCGGCGGCGCTCTATGCGTTCGCGGCGGCGAAGGGCCGCGACGTGCTGTGCTTTGCGCATGTGACGAACCAGATGGCGGTGACCGCCGGCGATTTCGAGAAGGGCGACGATGACGGCAGCGCCGCCTCGCTCGCGGTGATCGCGACGACGGCGCGGGCTTGGCGGGGCCTCGTCAGCGGATGAGCGACGCGGCTCGCTTCTGCGGCATGGCGGTGATGGCGAAGGCGCCGCGCGTCGGCGACGTCAAGACGCGGCTCGTTCCGCCCCTCTCGGCGGCGGCGGCGGCGGCGCTCGGCGGCGCCTTTCTCAAGGATGCGGCAGACAACATACTCGCCGCCGCGACGCAGGCGCCGATCGACGGCTACGTCGCCTATTCGCCGGCCGGATCGGAGGAGCTGTTTCGCGCGATCCTGCCGCGCGCGATCCGGCTGCTGCCGCCGCGGCACGCGGGGCTCGCCGCGAGCCTCCTCGACGCGACCGCCGATCTTCTCGCGCTCGGCCATCGCGCGGTCTGCCTCGTCAATGCCGACAGCCCGAACCTTCCCACTGCGGCGCTCGTCGCGGCAGTCGAGGCGCTGGCGCCGCCGGGGGACCGGCTCGTGCTCGGACCGGCCGAGGACGGCGGCTACTGGCTCATCGGCCTCAAGGCACCGCACGGCCGCCTCTTCGAGAACATCGCTTGGAGCACCGACGCGGTGCTTGGCCAGACGCGCGAGCGTGCGGCAAGCCTCGGCCTCGACACCGTCCTGCTGCCCAGCTGGTACGACGTCGACGATCTCTCAGGGCTCCGCCGCCTTGCCGCCGAATTACAGGATGGCGTCGGCTATCCCGCGCGTCATACCGCCGAGTATTTGCGCGGCCTCCTCGCGGAAGACGCCGGACGATGCCGCCTCGCGGCCGAGCGCACCGCATCAAGCGACAAACGGTGAGACGTAATCTCGGGCTGGAATTGGCCGCGTGCGCCATACTCATGCTTGCTCTGGTGGCGCTGGGCCTCCTGGCGCAGCGTCAGGAGGCTATTGGCTGGTTCGTTGCCGTGGCGATTGCGCAAGGGCTCGTCTACCTCGCCGCGGTAGCGCTCGCCTGGCACGGCCGCGGTTCGCGGCGGGCCTTGCTCCTGATCGTCGCCGCGGCAGCGCTCTTTCGCCTTCCGATCCTGATCGCGCCGCCATCTTTATCGACCGACATCTACCGCTATGTGTGGGACGGGCGGGTGCAGGCGGCAGACATCAATCCCTATCGCTACATCCCGACCGACGAACACCTCGCCGATCTCCGCGACGCGGCGATCTTCCCCAACATCAACCGTAACAATTACGCGCGGACCATATATCCGCCGGTGGCCGAGGCCTTCTTTTTCATCGTGACGCGTATCGATGCGAGCGTCACCGGAATGAAGGTCGCGATGATCGCGTGTGAGGCGGCGGCGGTCTCTTTTCTCATTCTGCTGCTGCGCGACCGGGCGCTGCCGGTCGAGCGGGTGCTGATCTATGCGTGGCATCCGCTGCCGCTCTGGGAGTTCGCCGGCAGCGGCCATGTCGACGCGCTCGTGGTCCTGCTCGTCGTGGCGGCGCTCTGGGGCCACCGGCATCTGCCGCGATGGCTTGGTGGTGTCGCGCTCGCGGGCGCGGCGTTGGTCAAATTCATCCCGGCGGTCATCCTGCCGGCGCAGTATCGCCGCGGCGACTGGCAGTTGCCGCTCGCCTTTGCTGTGACAGTCGCGCTCGCTTACCTGCCTTATCTTGGCGCCGGCCGGCACGTGCTCGGGTTTCTCGGCGGTTATGCCGGCGAGGAGGGCTTCTCAAGCGGCGCCGGCTTCTATCTCTGGCAACTCCTGGGCAAGGTCCTGCCGCTTTCGGGCGTCAGCGCGGCCTATTATGTGGCCGCCGCCATACTGCTCCTCGCCATGATCGCTGGGCGGATGGTGCTGGCGCCGCCTGCCGATTCCGCCGCCGCATCGGCGCTGATTGCGACCGCGTTCACGGTTCTCGTCTCGCCGCACTATGCCTGGTATTTCGCCTGGCTCGTGCCATTTCTCTGCCTCGTGCCTTGGCTCTCACTCTTCTGGCTGACGCTGGCGAGCGTGCTGCTCTATCTCGTTCCGGTGGGCTCGCAACTTGTAGCCGATGGCGATAGGCTTGCCATCGAATCGCTAATCTACGCACCCTTCGCGGCGCTTGCCTGCGCGGACGGGTGGCGCCGCCAACACCGATCCGTGGGAGCCGACGCAAGATGACGAGCCCAGCCCACGCCGATGCGCCCGATCCGCGCCGCTATTTTGCGCATGTTCCGGCCGAGCGCGGCTCCCATGCCAGCGACGATCCTGTGTGCCTCTATCTCGAGACGACGAACCGCTGCAATCTCCTCTGCACGACCTGTCCGCGCACATTCGAGACGCTCGAGCCGCCGGCCGACATGAGCTGGGATCTGTTCCGGAGCATTGTCGACCAGTTTCCGAAGATCGTGCGCGTCGTGCTGCACGGCGTCGGCGAGCCGATGCTGGTGCGGGCACTGCCGCGCATGATCCGGTATCTCAAAGACCGCGGCACTTATGTGCTGTTCAACACCAACGGCACGCTGCTGACGCCGCGCAAGGCGCGGGATCTCATCCATTCCGGCCTCGACGAACTGCGGATCTCGCTCGACGCCGCGGAGCCCGAAGCCTTTGTCCGGGTCCGCGGCCTGCCGTTCTTTCCGCGCATCGTGCGCAACGTCCGTGCGTTCCGCGCCTTGCAGCGTGAGCTTGGCGCCGAAACGCCGCGCGTTTCGCTCTGGCTCACCGGCCTCAAGGAGACGATCGGGCAATTGCAGCAGTTCGTTCGTCTCGCGCATGACTGCGGCATCGCCGAAGTCTATTTGCAGCGCCTCGTCTATCTACCGGAGGGGATGGGGCTCGCGCGGGCGGAACAGGCGCTTTTCGCGTCTGACGACGCCGCCGAGGAGCGCCGCCTCATCGCCGAGGCGGAGGATGCCGCGCGGCGGCTCGGCATCGCGTTCAACGCCTCGGGTGCGACCGATCCCGGCAACAGCCTCAAACCCGAGCGGCAGGACCGGCCATGGTCGCTCTGCCGCCGGCCGTGGACGCTCATGTATTTCACGGCGCACGGCCGCGCGCTGCCGTGCTGCATCGCGCCTTTCTCGATGCGCGGCTATGATAATTTTACCCTTGGCGACGCGACGCAGCAGAGCTTGCGCGAAATCTGGAACGGCGAACGGTACCGCTCATTCCGCGCCGCATTATTGAGCGACGATCCGCCGCCCAGCTGTGCCGGCTGCGGCTTGCGATGGAGCCTCTGAGGCGGAGCGGCCTCGTGACCGGCACCGCATTGACCGCCCCACGGCCGCGCATCGCACTCGTGATTCCGGTTCTGAACGAGGAGGAGGCGATCCCGCTCGTTTTGGCCGAGGCGCCGCGCGAGATCGTCGACGAAATCGTCGTGGTTGACGGCGGAAGCGCGGACCGGACAGTGGAGCGCGCGGCCACCGCCGGCGCACGCGTCGTCGTCGAGCGGCGGCGCGGCTATGGCCGCGCTTGCCTCGCTGGCGCGCGTGCGGCGGCGGAGACCTGCGCGATCGCGGTCTTTCTCGATGGCGACGGCAGCGACTGCCCCGGGCGGATCTCGGAGCTTGTCACGCCCATTCTCGGCGGCGACGCAGACTTCGTGATCGGCTCGCGCAGCCGCGGCGAGCGCGAGCCGGGCAGCATGAGCGCGCACCAGCTTGTCGCCGGCTATGCGGTGGGCGCCGTGCTCCGCCTCCTCTACGGCGTGCGCTACACGGATATGGCGCCGTTCCGCGCAATCACGCTCGACGCGCTCTTCCGGCTCGGCATGCGCGAAATGACCTATGGCTGGAATCTCGAGATGCAGATTCGGGCGGTTCGCGCCGGACTCCGCATCCTCGAGCTGCCGGTGCCGCATCGTCGCCGCGCCGGAGGCGCGTCAAAAGTCTCGGGCAGCCTCGCCGGCACTGTGCGGGCAAGCGTGCGAATTTTGCTCACCCTGGCGCGGGTCACACTCGAGCGGGAGGATCCGGTGCCGGCCGGATTGAAAGGGGGGAAGAATTCATGAAACGGACCGGGAAATTCCGCAATTCTTTGTGACGGCTCGAAAGACGGCCGGCCCGAGTCTCTGGTTTTCCGGGAACCTTTGGGAAGAGTAGGCGAAGGTGGGAGGAGAGACGCGATGAACCCGAATCCGTGGAACGACGTCGCCCAGTTCATGCTGCAGGCAGGCTTTACGACCATCGTCTTCTGGGCCCTGGTGATCGGCAGCATCGCCATTGCAATTTACGTTTGGCGCACCATTCCCGAGCAGCGGCAGGCCAACCACATCTGGAACTGGGCCTTCCGCTTCTTCATCGGCAGCATGTGGTGGCAGCAAACGTTGTGGAAGCTGCCACCCTATTATACCGATCATCCGGAGAGCAAATTCGGCGACACGGGCCTCGCCTATTGGATGACGGTCGAAGGCAAATCCGCAGCGATCCCGGCCCAGGCCGACTTCGTCAATCACATTGTCCTGCCGCACTTCTATCTGTTCGCGCCGATGGTGTACGGCGCGGAGCTTCTGACCGCGATTTCCCTCATTCTAGGCGTCTTCGTGCGGCTTTGGGGCGCGATCGGCGCGCTGCAGATACTTAATCTCTGGCTCGGCCTCTATAGCGCACCGGGCGAGTGGCCGTGGACATATTTCTTCCTGCTCGTGCTGCAGCTTGTCTTTACGGTGCACCGCTACGGGCGAAGTCTTGGTATCGACGCGATCCTCGTTGCGCGTCCGCGTCGCTCGCCAATTATCGAATGGATTAGCTGAGCTCATTCAGCCGTAGAATGTCCCAAAGTGATGGGCCGGGTTGGGACATCGCCTCACGCGCCTGCTGCCGGGATGACCTCTTCCTTGAACAGACGGACACTGCGACGAAGCTGCGACGGGTTTTCGAGGTCGATGAGGAACCCGCAAATCATCACCCCTACGCCGCACGCTGCAAAAGCGCGCATCGCGCGTGTGACGGTGTCCGGGCTGCCGCAGATCATGTCATCGGCGTTGCGCGCGATCGCCCCGCTCGGGTTCTTGATGAAGTAAGCCTGGGCCTCCGACCTCGCCTGTTCGTCAGTCTCCGCCACGTGCACGGCCTTCCCCACCGCCGACCATTCCCGGGCAAGCCTGATCGTCTCCGCGTCGTGGCCGGAGGCTGCAAGCGCCACATGATAGAGGGCCATCTGCTCACGAGCCCCCACCGGGTCCTTTATCGCCGTGAACACCGGCCAGCCGCGGGCGGCGGTATCAGCGATCGCTGCCTGATTGAGCGTCCCGCGTGCCAGGATGGGGTGCGGCTTGCGGAAGGACGAAGGGTTGACGGCGACGTCGAGCCTTCCACGGTCCGCGCCTACCGCGAACTCGAGCGGTCCGCCTGTACCGTCGTAGCCCCAGATGTCGACGACCGTACGCATCCCTTGCTCGAACAGTGTGTTGCGCTCCGCGAGATCACGCCCGAACGCCACAAGGTCGGTGTCCTTGAATCCGGGGCCGAAAACGACGACGAGCCGCCCGGAGTTCAGCTGGTCGATCAGATTGCACGACTCGACGAGCCGCACCGGGTGATGCAGCGCCGGATTGACCGTGGCGAGAATGAGCGTTGCCTGCGTCAGTCGAGGCGCCAGCGCGCACGCGAACAAGAGCGAATTCTGATAGCCTTGATTCTCGTGAAGGTGGTGCTCCGTCAGTGAGATCGCGCTGAAGCCACTGGTATCTGCCTCAAGCGCGAGGTCGGTCAGGCAGTTGATGAGCGGAAGTTCATTCCGTTTGTCTTGGATGCGAGTGCTAAGATGCATGCAGAACTTCATGGTAGTGCTTCGCGTCCTTTCTTCTTTGTCAAATGGAGGCCGGCGCGACCGCCGCTACCAGTTATGCCTCGTAGAACGGGTATCATATCATAGCGCTCCTTTCAGACGGCCGCACACCCGGCGCCGATGGTGCGGACGACTTTATCATCCGCAGCTTATCGCAACACCGCCGTTGGCGGTCCGATTTTGACCGGGGTTCGGTGACATTGCGCTTCTACGATCAGCGTGTGCGGGTAAACTGGCCTAAACGTTCCCGACCGCAGGTCGCTGTCTGGTCCGATCGCGAAGCACGTGGAGAAGCGCATGGTTGAGCGTCGGCTTGCGGCAATCATGGTCATGGATGTCGTGGGATACAGCCGCCTCATGGGCGCGGACGAGATGGGTACACTCGTCGCACTCAACGCGCACAGGCGAGAGCTGATCGATTCGGTTATCGCTGCGCATCGCGGGCGCTTGGTAAAGACCACGGGCGACGGCCTGCTTCTCGAATTTGCGAGCGTCGTCGATGCGATCGCCTGCGCGGTCGCAATTCAACGCGGGATGCTGTCGCGGAATGCGCAAGTGTCGGAGGAGAGGAGGATTGTTTTTCGCATTGGCGTGAATATCGGCGACATCATCATCGACGGCGAAGATATTTTCGGCGATGGCGTAAACGTCGCGGCTCGGCTCGAGTCTCTTTGCGAGCCAGGTGGTGTCTGCATTTCCCGCGCAGCTAACGAGCAGATCAGAGACAAGCTATCTCTGTCCTTTGCGGATCTCGGCGAGCATATGGTGAAGAATATCGCGCGTGCGGTCGGGGTGTTTGGCCTCATGGCGACGGACATCGCAACGCTTCCCGAGATTCCGGTCAGCGAGCCGCGGCGAGCGCCTGCCGTCGTCGTGGATCGCTCGTCGCACAAAAGAATGACAATCGGCATCGGGGCGTCCGTCGCCGTGATGCTCGCCATAGCGGCGGGCGGAAGCTGGTGGCTTGCGCGCGGCGGTAACAGCGGTCCGGCGCCAGACATCGAGCAGAGTCTCGTCAAGGCGTTGGCCGAGAGCGCGCCCGGGACATCACCCAAATACCGAGAAAACACGGCGAGCGCCTTTGCGAAGCTGGGCGCGCATCGCGCGATAGCCCTTGCACCGCATGCCGAGGGCACGTGGCGGAGCGGCGATTGGCCGACCCGCGAGCTCGCCGAGGAGAAGGTGCTGGAGAAATGCCAACTATCCTATGATGAGCCGTGCGTGGTGCTTGGCACCGACGACGCGGTCTCGCCGGCGGGGTCCGATCGAACACGCGCCATCCGCGACATGCCGCGCGTTCGTTATGCGGGCCTGTTCAATCCCGAACGGCTTCCGGGCGTGCGGGAGAAGGATCAGCAGCGGCCGGACGTCGCGGGCTATGCGACGAGCCTTGGGCCGAAGGCAATCGCCTATCATGCCAATGGCAACATTTTCGTTGTGACGAATGCGCCAAGCCAGCGCGCCGCAGAAGAACAGGCTTTGCGCGCCTGCAACGACCGACCGCATACCGACGCGCCAGGTCCGTGCTTTCTCTACGCTGCGGGAAACAGGGTGGTGTTGCCTTTGCGGTCCACGATGCCGATCACTCCGGCGCCGCCGTCTGGGCCTGTGGCCGCACCAAGTTCTCCGTCTACCGATCGCTTTCGATCGGTCCTCTCGAGCAAGATGGCAACAATTGCGCCGTCGCAACCGGCGGCAGTGCGCGAAGCGCAAATCGAGGCGTATCAGAATTCGAGCGGACACAAGGCGATCGCGGTGTTCCCGCCGGCGAACAGCTGGCGCAGATCGGGGCTCGGCACACAAGCGGCAGCAGAAGCGGGTGTTCTCGAAGGTTGCGAGGCGCGTTTCGGAGGGGCGTGCGTGTTGGTCGCCGTGGACGAAACATTCGAAGGTCCGGTTGCCGCGGACGGCAGCTGGCCGCGCCGAGCGATGGCACGCACCGAATATGACGGGCTCTTCGATCCGCAGCAGATTCCGGCAATCGACGAAAATGTACGACGGCGCTCGGACGTTGCTGACTATCGGGGGACGCAAGGCGCCAAGGCCGCCGCATTTCATCCGTGGGGGCGGATCTTCATCGCCAGCGGCACGCCGACGCAGCGCGAGGCTGAGGAACAGGCGCTGGCGCAATGCAACGCGGACCCGCAGCGGAACGGACAAGACGGTTCTTGCCTTCTATATTCCGTCGGCGACCAAGTCATTCTGCCTAAGCGAATGACGGCACCAATGAGCTTGGCCTCACCGATGGTGAAATAACCAATATGTCGGTTCTTCCCGCATGTCGATCTTTGCGCATGTCGCGACCCAACGTCCGCTTTCGAGAAGCGGCCGGCATTGCCCGCGCGGTCGAACTGGGCGCAAGGCTGACTTGTTGCGAGCAGCCGTTAACATGCTTTGGTAACCCGATCTCCTTGGCCCAGGCATCCAGAACGATCTAATCTCAGCCCCATGCAATTCGCCCACTTCTCTCATGTCTGGGGCAAGGCCGGGATGACGGCCGCCGAGCGCTATGCGCAGCTGTGGCGCGAACTTCAACTCTGCGACGAGCTCGGATTCGACTATGGCTTCTCGGTCGAGCATCATTTCTCACGTGACGAGAGCTGGATGTCGTCCTGCAATCTCTATGCGGTGGCGGCGGGGACGCGTACGCGCCGTATCCGGCTCGGCGCCATGGGCCATGTGGTGCCGCTCCACAATTCGATGCGGCTCGTGGAGGAAATCGCCCTGGCCGACCAGATGCTTGGCGGCCGCCTTGAGATAGGCCTCGTCCCCGGCGTATCGCCTCGCTTCTTTTCGCCCTTCAACGCCGATTTCAATACGAAGCGCGAGCTCACGCTCGAATTCGTGCCATTCCTGCGCGCCGCGTATGCAGGCGAGGCGCCCTTCTCGTTCGAGGGCCGCTTTCATCACGCGAAGGATGTGGCTCTTTCGGTACTCCCAATGCAGCGCCCGCATCCGCCCTTGTGGATCGAGACGCGGGATCATCCGACCTTGGAATTCTGCGCAAGGGAAGGAATCAACACAGGCTATTTCATCACTTACCCGCGCGCGGATGCGTGTCCGCGCTACGCAGAGTACTTGGCACAATGGAAGCGTGCGGGATGGGAGACGAAACCGCGGATCGGCTATTCGACGGTTGTCTATGTCGACGAGACCGACGGACGCGCTATCGAAAAGGCATTAAAGGACGCAAGCCAAGCCTATCGCGGCTTCTTCGGAAACCCGCGGACTCTCGCCGAGCTCAAGCGGGCGCAGGAAGAGGGGGCGAGGCGTCACGAGGAGAAGGGAGATTTCAAAGGAGGGGAGATCGTGCGGAATCTCCTCGATCCAGACTATCTGCTGAGCAACGAACTCATCATTCTAGGTTCGCCCGACACTGTCGCCGCGAAGCTGAAGCGGCTGGCGGCGGAGGGCCATTTCAATGTCTTCATGGGCGAATTCAATTTCGGCAATCTCGCGGAACCAGATATGATGCGCTCAATCCGGCTCTTCGGCGAGCACGTCATCCCGGCGTTGCGCGAATTCGAGCCGTTCTCATAGAGAGGCCCGCTTTCGAGCTAAGAAAACAACACGGGGGGGGACCTCAAGGGAAAGTCGTGAGCCAGCCTCTGCTTGTCATCGATGGCGATTCCTTCGCACATCGATCCTATCACGCCCTCCCGAAGACCATTCGACGCCGAGGTAACAAGGGCGGCGGAGCAATCGTCGGATTCGCCAACTTCCTCCTGCGCCTTTACGAAGACGAGCGTCCGCGTGCCGTTCTTGTCGCGTGGGATACGCTCGAAGCCGCGACCTTTCGGCACGAGGCGTTTGCGGGTTACCAAGCCGGGCGTCACTTCGATGACGAGTTGGTGGAACAGCTCGGGGTACTACCGCAATTCGTCAGCGCCTGTGGTTTCGTCAATGCCAAAGCTCCGGGCTACGAGGCCGACGACTTTCTCGCTGCGGCCGCCGCCCGAGAGGAGCGCCGGGGCGGCACCGTCACCATCGCAACGGGGGACCGAGACGCCTTTCAGCTCGCCCCCGAGAGCACGACGATTCTTCAGCCTCTGGGTGGCGGCATGATGGCGCGGATCGGGCCTGCGGAAGTGCGCGACCGGTACGGGGTCGATCCCGGCCAAGTTCCCGACTTCATCGCTCTTCGTGGCGACCCTTCGGACGGGCTACCTGGAGCGAAGGGCGTAGGACCCAAGGGCGCCGCCGCCCTGTTGCGCAAATATGGGACCTTGGAAGCTGCGCTCAAGGATGGCCGCTGCGCGACGCAGGCAAAAGAGCTGCGTCTCTATCGCTCGATCGCCACGATGGATAAGTCCGCGCCTCTGCCATCGCTCAGGAGTCAAACACCGACGTGGGACAATGCCGCTGCGCTCGCCCACCAATGGGAGCTTAATCGTCTTGGCGAGCGCCTGGACGCGATCGCGAAACAAGCAAAGGAGTCTCGCGGGCAACGTCATCGCCGTTCTTGAATAAAGTGCGCAGGGTTCATAGAATTTTTCTCCAGTGCTGCGTGAGGATCCTGTCATGAGGTCAGCCGCGAGCGGAGTTGCAGTCGCCGAGCACGGACGCGCGCATCAAGACGCTCAGCGGCCGATCACCATCGCGTTCGCCGATTACGACCGCACGCGGCCGCTGATCGACGGGCACGTTACGGCAAAGGGCATCGCGCTCAGCGCCACCAATCAATGGGTCGGCGATTTTTGTCATCGTCCGGTCTACGAGGAATACGACGCCGCCGAGATTTCGCTTTCGTGGTTTGTCGCGGCGCTCGACCGGGGTGAGCCGTGTATTGCCATTCCGATCTTCCCGCTGCGCGATCCGATCCTCGCCTACGTCTATACGCGCGCGGATTCGCCCGCAACACGGCCCGCCGACCTCGCCGGCAAGCGCATCGGTGTCGAGGGCTATCGCTACACGGTGAATTTGTGGCTGCGCGGCCTCTTCAAGGACCATTACGGACTCGCGCCCGAGCAGGTGACGTGGGTGAGCGGCGAGCCGGAGGGCGCGGGCTACATCATTCCGAAATCCGTCACGGTCGAGTTGCGGCCCGGCAAGACCGCGGCGCAAAAACTGCGCGACGGCGAGGTCGACGCCATCTTCAGCCCGCGCGTGCCCGTGGAATTTCGGAACCGCGAACCTTGGATCAGGCGGCTTTTCCCCGATTGCCAGGCCGAGGTGCAACGCCTCGTCCGGCGCCTCGGCTATGTGCCGGTGAGCCACACCATTGTGATGAAGAAGGACTTGGCCGAGCGCGAGCCGTGGGTCGCGTCGAGCCTTTACGAGGCTTTCGTCGCGGCCCAGAAATGCGCCGATGAATGCTGCCAGACCGAGAAGATGGTGTCCTATGTCGACAGCATGTTCCTGCTCGAAGAGCAGCGCGCGGCTTATGGCGACGATCCCTACCGGCACGGTTTCGCGCAGAACCGCCAGGTGATGGAAACCTTCGTGCGCTACGCGCACGAGCAAGGCTATATCTCGCGGCGGATGCCGATCGAGGAACTGTTTGTTCCGGCGACGCTCGATCTCTAGCTCGCGGCCTCTGCGCGCGCTCGCTATCGGCGCTGCGCTTTGGTTCGGCGCGCTTGTGCCGGCACTTGCGGCCGACCATGTCCGCGTCGGCAAGTCGCTCGGCAGTCTGTGGGCGTTCCTGCCGGTCGATGTCGGCGCGGCGGAGCACATCTTCGCCCGCTACGGCATAGAGCTCGAGATCGTCGACATGGGCAACGGCAACAAGCTGCAGCAGGCGCTTGCGTCCGACAGCCTCGATTTCGGCCTCGCGGCGGGGACCGACCTTGCTTTCCCCGCGAAAGGCTCGCCCGTGCGGGCCGTGGCCGCCTTTGCCGCCGAGCCGCGTACGGTCGTCATCATCGTCCGCCAGGATTCGCCCTTGCGCTCGGTCGCGGATCTCAAGGGCAAGCTGCTCGCCATGCCCGGCGCACCCTCGGTCGCGCAATGGCTCGTCTGGCAGATGGCGCTGGCCCAAGGATGGAGCAAGGACGACGTAAAAACCGTGGCGCAAGGCTCGGTTCAGGCGAACGTTGCCGCGCTTCTCACCAACGAGGCGGACGCCATCGTCGATCCGGTCGAGCTGGGATTCAAGCTGTCGGACGAGAATAAGGGCCGCATCCTCGTGCACCTGGCGCAATTCGCGCCGCACTTCCATTCTCATGTCATCTTCGCGCGGAACTCGCTCATTCACGATAATCCTGGCTTGGTCGATCGCTTCCTCAAGGGATTTTTCGCGTCGATCGCGTTCATGAAGGCCAACAAGACCGAGACCTCGCGCATCGCCGAGGACGCGTTGCATGAGAGCCAGTCGATCGCCGACCGGTCGTACGATTACGAGCTCACGATGCTGTCCGACACCGGGAGCTTCGATCCGACCGCGATCGCGGTGCTGAAGAAATCCTTCGTCGACATGGGGCTCCTCGACCGCGAGCCCAAGGACGACGAGATCCTCACCGAACAGTTCGTGCCGGTGAAGTTCTGAGGTCCGGCGCAGCTGTCATTGCGAGGAGCGCTAGCGACGAAGCAATCTGCCGAAGATTGCTTTGTTCCGCTCGCAATGACAGGTGGATCGAACCCGTCTCCGCGTCTTACGGCTTCACCGGCACGAAGCGGGTCGTCAGGATTTCGTCGTCCTTGGGCTTCCGGTCGAGAATCTGCAGGTCGACATAAGACTGCTTCAGCACCGCGAGTGCTTGCGGGTCGAACGTGCCCTTGTCGTCGAGCCATGGCGCTAGCTCGTCCCAGATGCGGCCCATGATCTCGGGCGTGCTGTGCAGCTCGCGCACGGCAATCGCCGTCGTCTCCTGCTTATGCGTCTTCATATAGTCGATGGCGGCGAAGAAGCCCTTGAGAAAGCGCGCGACGAGATCGGGGTTCTTGTCGATAAGCTCGTCCCGCGCATAGACCACGTGGGCGTGGAAATGCGGCGCGAACGGCGCGAGGCTGAAGGCGACGTGGCCCTTGCCTTGCGCCTCGAGCATGTAGCCAAGCTCGGGCGGCCCGATCGCGGCATCGGCCTGCCGCGATTCGATCAAGGCGATCGCGCCGCCCAGCGAGCCTGCGGAATTGGCCTTCACGTCGGCTTTGCTCCAGCCTTGCGCCTTCTCCATCTGCCAGAGGAGCCATTCGCTCACAGAGCCGACGCCCGGCATGGCGACGATCTTGCCCTTGAGGTCCGGCGGCGCCTTCACCGGCGAGCCGGCGGGCACGATGATCGTCACGGTGCGCGGCTCGCCGGCGAACGCTGCGACCGCCTTGACCGGCGCGCCCTTGGCGGAAAACGCCATCTCGACGCCGCTGCTCAATCCGAGATCGACGCTGCCCGACGCGAGCGCTTGGAAAAGTTTGGCGCCGCTGCCGCTGTTCACGATCGTGGGCTCGATATTGTATTTGGGCCAGATGCCTTCATCGACGCCGACCTGAAGCGGCAGGAAGGCCCAGATCGGCCACACGGCAGTTCCTACGTTCACCTTGTCGAGCGCGCGCGCCGCCGGCGCCGCGGCGAGGAAGGCAAGGATCGCGAGAGCGAATTTTCGCGTGCGGCTCATGTCGTCTTTTCCCTCAAATTCCTGGCTGGAAGGTTTCGGGCCGCGCGTCCATCGACTCCGCCACGGCGTCCGACCACGAGGCCGTGTCGCGCGGCAGGAGGCAAGAGAGGCCGCGATAGCGGTAGCCCGCGGCATCGGTCGGCGGATCGGTACCGTCGGCGCAGGCGAGCGCCGCGTCGATGAGGCGCTTGCGCGTGTTGGCGATGACGATGTCGGTGCTGCCGAGGAATTCCCTCGTGCGGTCGAACGCCGCGCCGATGCTTTCGGTGATCGCCGTGTCCTGGTCCTGGAAATTGGTGATGCGCTGCCACGGCTGCGAGCCGGGCGCGCCCGGCTCGGCATAGCCGTTCGACTTGTTGCGCGCGGCGATGAACGTCCCGGGGATCATGGTGGAATGGATGCCGGTGGGCGTGCCCTCGCGGAACCAGCGCAGCTCCTGCGCCGCGAGCGCCCGCGTCGGGTGCCACGAGATGCCGAAGGCCCACACTTTGGTGTCGTCGACCGGGACCCACGCGTGGCCGCCCAAGGCGGCGTCGCCCGGAAAGGACGGCAGAGCCGTGAAGCACGGCATGAGCCACGCGCCGATGCGCCAATAATGATGCTGCGGATCGGCGTCGCGCCGCGCGCCTTGGAGGATGCCGCACGGCGTGTGCACGATCTCGAGCTTCGGATAGCTGCCTTGCGCCACCGCCTGGCGCAAATCCGCCATGTCGTGCTCGGCCACTTGCTCCATCGCCCCGATGCCGTGGAGAAATGCCAGGTGGCTCGAATCGATGTCGCCCTCGAGCCCTTGCAGCCAGTGGCAATCCTGGTAGCGCTTCGAGACATAGACATGGCTTTCCGGCACGCCGAGCCATTCGAGCTGCGGCAGCGGCGGCCGCTTCTCCTGCGGTCCCATATACGTCAGCACGATGCCGTTGCGCTCGATGCAGGGATAGGCGAGGTGCCGCACCTTTTCCTTGAACTGGCTTGCCGGCGGCTCGTTCGGCATGTCGAGGCAGGTGCCGTCGATGCCGTATTTCCAGCCGTGATACCAGCAGCGTAGGCCCCCTTCGCCGTTCTTCGCCAAATGGAGCGAGGCGCCGCGATGCGAACAATGCTCGCCCAGAAGCCCGACGCGGCCTTGCGTGTCGCGGAACGCGATAAGATCCTCGCCCAGAAGCCGCACGCGCACGGGCGCACCATCCGCCTCGAGCTCGCGCGCGAGCAGCGCCGGCAGCCAATAGCGCCGCAGCAGCTCGCCCATCGGCGAGCCCTTGCCCGTCTGCGAGAGAATCTCGTTCTCGCGTGGCGTCATTGCGGCGCGGGGCCCGGCCAGAGCCCGAGCTGGGCCAGGAACGCGATCGCATGCTGGTCGTAGGCCCAGGGCGCCTCCTGCATCACGGCGTGTCCGGCATCGGCGACGGCGCGGAACTCCGAGCCCGCGATGTGGGCGTGCAAGAGCTCGGCCGCGGCGTGGTTGCGATCGGCCGTGCCGCTGATGATGAGGGTCGGCATGGTGAGCGTGCGGAAGAACTCGTCGGGCTCAGGATCGTTCATCAGCGCCTCGTTCATGGCGATGATGCTCGCGACGGTTGCGGGCGTGTCGAGCTCGCACACCATGCGCGCATAGTGCTGGACGTGCGGCAAGGCCTGCGCCGGTGGCGAGAAATGGTCGAGCACCTGCTTCAGACGCAACGCGAGCCCTTCCTCGGCATAGCGCTTCGCCCAGACGCGCATCGCATCGCGCTTCGGCAGGTAGCCGCAGCCCGACAGGATCAGCGCCGGTACGCGGCGGGCCTGCGCGCTCGCCATGCGCATCGCGATGTGCGCGCCCATCGAATTGCCGTGCACGATGCAGGGCCCGTTAGAGATCCGGTCTACGATCTCCCACGCGGCTTCGGCCTGGTCAGCGAGCGTCACCCCGGCCTGCGCCGGAGCCGAGCGGCCATAGCCCGCGAGATCGACCGCGATGGTGCGGAACCACGACGAGAACCTTGCCGTCTGATACATCCATAGCCGGTGATCGTCCGGGGTCGAATGCAGAAAGATCATCGGCAGGCCCTGGCTTCCCTGCACGACGTGGTAGAGCGGTCCCGGAATGTGGCGCGCCAAGGCAGCGTCTCTCCCCGTTTTGCTGTGCGCAAATTATAGTGAGAGGAGAGGGAGGACAACATCATGGCCATACCGCACCGGATCGACGTCCATCATCACATCGCGCCGCCCGGCTACATCGCCACGCTCGATCCGCAAGGCATCCGGCTCGCGCGCGAGACGCGCGGATGGTCGCCGGCGCAGTCGATCGAGCTGATGGACGAGGGCGGCGTCGAGACGGCGCTCACCTCGATCACGACGCCGGGGCTTTGGTTCGGCGATCCGGCCGCCGCGCGGAAGCTCGCGCGGCTCTGCAACGACTACGGCGCGAAGCTCGCGTCTGACCATCCGGGACGCTTCGGCATGTTCGTCAACCTGCCGCTGCCGGACATCGACGGGAGCCTGCGCGAGATCGAGTATGGGCTCGACGTCCTGAAGGCCGATGGCGTCGTGCTCTTCACGAGCTACGGCGACAAGTGGCTCGGCGATCCGGCGTTCGATCCCGTGTTCGCGGAGCTCGACCGGCGCCGGGCCGTCATCTACACGCACCCGACCACGGCCACCTGTTGCACCAACATCATGCCGGTGCTCAACGACTCCGTCATCGAGTACGGGACCGACACGACGCGCGCGCTGACGCAGATGATCGTCACCGGCCGGGCGGCCCGCTTTCCGAACCTGCGGCTCATCTGGTCGCACGGCGGCGGCCAGATGCCGTTCCTCATCGTGCGCATGATCCGGCTCGCGCGGAACCCCGAGCTCGCACGCCACATGCCGCAGGGCTTCGTGCAGGAGGCGCGGCGCTTCTATTACGACACCGCAGCCGTCTATGCTGCCGGACCGATGCTGGCGTTGCGCCAAGTCGTGCCGGTCGAGCGCATCCTCTATGGCACTGACGTGCCCTGGGGCAATCCCGCAGAGATTGCCGACGAGCTCGCCAAGTGCGGCGTGTTCGATGCGGCGGAACTCGCCAAGATCGACCGCGAGAATGCGCTGCAACTCTTTCCGCGCTACGGATGAGGTGTTCGAGACGAAGCGCAAGGGCGGACGCTAGCTGCATTTCCCCAAATCGCGGTAAGCTTTGAAGGCGCGTCGGTATTTGCGTGGAAGATCTTGCCCTCGTCCGCCGGGCTGACGGGCGCGGGCGGGTCGGCGCCGGAAGCAAAGTGGCGATAGGTGCGGAAACCAAGATTGGAGCGAGAACGATCGATGACCGGTGAATCGTTCAAAGAATCTTTCGTCGAAGCCGATGGTTTCCGCATCCGATACGTCGAAACCGGAAACGGCCATCCTCTCATCTGTCTGCACGGCGGTGGCGGGCTTCGGCTCGCGCCCGCCCATGATCTCCTGGCGCGCGATTACCGTGTCATCGCCTTCGAGATGCCGGGATTCGGCGCGTCGCCGGAAAACCGCCGCTCGACCTCAACCGAGGACCTGGCGCGGAGCATGAATGCGGCGGTCTCGGCATTGCGGGTCGAGCGCTACAGCCTGATGGGCACTTCGTTCGGATCCAAGGTCGCCTTGTGGATGGCCATTCAAGGGCCGGAACCGGTTGACGCTGTCGTCCTGATATCGCCGGCGGCGATCCGCGCGCAAGAAGGCCCGGTGCCAACGCGAGTTTCGCCGGAAGAAGGAGCGAGGCTCCTGTACGCGCACCCGGAGCGGCAGCCTAAGGCGCCGCCCCCGCCCCCTGAGCTGGTGGCGAAACACGCCGCTCTGACGAGCCGGTTACTCGGGCCGCCACGCGACGCACCATTCGAGGCAAGGCTCAGGCAACTGCCCCATTCGGTCCTCGCTCTCTTCGGCACGGCCGACAAGGTGACGCCGCCCGAGGGCGCGCATTTGTTCCGCGAGATAATCCCGAACTGCCACATCATGCTGGTTTACGACGCGGCGCACGCGATCGACGCGGACCGCCCCGAGGCGGTCGCATCCATCGTCGGCGATTTCCTCGCGCGCAAGGATCAGTTCCTGGTGCGGAACACCAGCGACCTCCTTCACCGATGATGCACATGAAAGCGTCTTTGTTTTGCAACCCTCAGTACATGGCGTCAGCGCCGCAGGATGTCTGGCCGCTGTCCGGCAAATATTTCGATGCCGATGTCGCGGTACGCTCGCTGCAGACGACCCTCGCACAGTTCCGCTTGGCCGACGAATTCGGGTTCGACTGGGCGACGGTTGCCGAGCATCACTATTCGCCGTTTTCGCTCAGTCCAAATCCGATGGTGCTGGCGGGAGCGGTTTGCCAAGTGGTGCATCGCGCAAAGATAGCCGTTCTGGGTCCCACGATCCCGATCCTGAATCCCGTTCGGGTCGCGGAAGAGCTGGCGATGATCGATGTCATGTCCGGCGGCCGGCTCGTCGCCGGCTTGATGCGCGGCACGGCCAACGAGTATGTCACCTACAATATCAATCCCGCCGAATCCCGCGACCGCTTCGCAGAGGCGGTGCAGCTGATCCGTCATTGCTGGACCCAGCCGGAACCCTTCGGCTGGGCCGGACAATATTATGAATATCGAACGATCTCGATCTGGCCGCGGCCGGTGCAACAACCGCACCCGCCGATTTTCATGTCGGCGGCAAGTCCTGAATCCGGCGAATTCGCCGCCCGCAATCGGCTTGGCGTGGGCTTCGCCTTCACGACGGTCCCTCATGCAAAAAAGGCCGTCGCCCACTATCGCGCGTGCGCACGGGCCACGGGCTGGGACCCCGGCGCCGACCAGGTAATCTACCGGGCTCTCTTTCATCTGGCGGATACCGACGAACAAGCCTTCAGTGATATGGCGACTCTCCCGCCACGGGTGAGTCTCACGGATCAAAACAAGGCCGTCTCCGAAGCCGCCCGCAAATCCGGATATTACGGTGCCGATGTCGTGGGACAGACGCAGCGCAATTCCCGTCGGGAGCTGGGCGACCGGATCGAGCTCGGGCAGGTCATCGTCGGAAGTCCGGAAACGGCCCTGAAGCAGGTTCGACGCATCCACGGCGAACTCGGCGCCGGCATCATCGACTTTGTCGTTGGCGTCCAGCTCGGCGAGCGAACCATGCGATCGATCGAGTTGCTTGGATCGAAAGTGCTGCCGCGAATGCGGGACCTTTGAGCCGGGCCGGCATGAAAAGGGCGAATAACGGGGGAGGCATGCGATGAAGAACGGCACGATCGTCGATATCGGCGAATTGCTGGCGCGGCAGAAATTCTCCCGATGGCACTTCGCGACGTTGACATTCTGCTTTCTGGTCCTGTTCATCGACGGATTGGATTTCAATGCGATCAATGTCGCCGCCCCGGCGATCCTCCGCGAGTGGCACATCGAGAGGAGCGCGATGGGCCTCGTGTTCGGGGCCGGCAATCTCGGGGTCTTGATCGGGACGATCCTGTTCGGCTGGATCGGCGACCGCTACGGCCGCCGCCCTGGTCTCGTGCTCGGCGTGCTGACCTATAGTCTTCCTGCGCTCGTCACGCCGTTGGCGGCATCGACGATGCACCTTGCCGCCTTGCGGTTCCTCGCCGGCTGCGGGATCGGCGGCGTCATCCCCAATGCCATCGCGATGCTCACTGACATCGCGCCTGCGGCGCTGCGTGCGAGCTTCGTGGTGATCCCGCTCCTCGGCTACGCATTCGGCGCCGGCGCGATCGGGGGCGTCGCCGCGGCCTTGATCCCGACCCATGGCTGGCAATCGGTCTTTCTGACCGCCGGGCTTGCCGGGACCATCTATGCCGGGATCCTCGCGCTGTGGCTTCCGGAGTCGGTCCGGTTTCAGACCCTGGCCGATCCCGGTTCGGCGAAGTTGCGCGAGCGCGTCGCGCGGCTCATGCCCCATGAGCCGATCGCGCCCGAGGCGCGCTTCGTACTGGCGCGCCAGGCGTCGGTGCCGTTTTCCATCCGGATGCTCTTCAAAGGGCGCTTGGGGCTTGCGACGGCGATGCTGTGGCTCGCGTTCTTCGCGGAGGCCCTGACATTCATCACGTTCCTTGGCTGGCAGACCGTCCTTTATGAGAGCGCCGGGCTCTCGCCGGTCCAGGCCTCGCTCACCTTTTCCTACGGAGCCATGGCATCGACCGTTGTGCAATTCGCGATGGCGTTTCTGCTCGATCGTTTCAGCATGAAGGCGGCCGTCGCCATCGGCATCGTCACTGTCGCCGGATTCGTGCTGTTCGGCACGCCGGGCCTTCCGGTTGCGGCGATCATGGCAGTGGCCATCGTGACCTTCGCCGCCAATGCCGCCACACACAATTCGCTCAATGGACTGGTTGGCGCCTATTACCCCACCAATATCCGCAGCAACGCGATCGGCTTCGCAACCGGCATGGGCCGGATCGCCGGAGTGATTGGGCCCGTGATCGCCGGATACCTGCTCTCCGCACGGTTGCCGCTGCAGGAGCTTGCCATCATAATTGCCAGTCCGTACGCGGTCGTGATCGTTGCCTGTTTGGTCTTGGGGTACCGGTACAAGACCAATCTTGCCACCGATGGAATTGCTGAAGCGCCGCCTGCGGAGCCCACGGTGCTCGATCACAAGATCGCGCCGGGAGCGACGTGACGAGAACGCGCCGAACACCGCATTAGAGAGGAGCGCCGCCATGCTCTATGCCGATGTCTATGTCGACGAACCGATCGAGAAGATCGTCGATGACTGGGACTTCCTGCACGAGAAGGTGCTGCCGAAATTCATGGGCTTCCGCCCCGTCGGCGATGGCGTCTACGGCATGCGCCAGATTCTGCCCGAGGCTCCGCAAAGCGTGGACCAGCAGCAGCGCGGCAGCGGGCCCGTCATCGCGGTGAAGAACCGCCGCCATTACGAGATTGGCCCCAAGGGCGTGGTGCAAGTGAAGCGCACCCCTCTTGTCGCGCATGTCACACTCGCCGGCACGCCGCATCACACCGAGTTCGTCTATGGCTATTGGCACATCAACGATGTGGACGAGATCTCGATCGACGTGCCGGCAGCGGCGGACCGGCCCGGCTATGTGATCCTGATGCAGGGCCATCCGAAGGGAAACGAATCGGATCGCATCGCCTGGTACTGCGAGCAATGCACCGAGCTCGTCTATCTGAGCGAGCTCGTCACCGGCAATCTCGGTTTCAAGGATTTCTGGAACTGGGAGCGGACAGCGGTTCGCGACTATAACGGCGACCCGAAGCTGCGGACCTGCTGGAACTGCGGCCATGTGAACCGGCTCGGCTATCTCGCCTTCGCAACCCAGGACACGCCCGAGGAAAGAGAGTCGCGCCTCAAATGGTGACGGCGGAGCCGACCCTCTCCTTCGATGTCGATGTCACCGCGGGCGATGGGCGGTGGGCCCGCAAGGGCCATCACGCGATCTGGTCGGGACGGCGCGAGGCGAACGAGCCCCCTTACGTGCTGCATGAGTGGACGGAGCGCGGTGTCCGCCCCTTTCTCCGACGTGACGACAATGCGCATTTGCGCCGCGTTCCGGCCGGCACGCCCTACCACATCGCGCGGCTTTTCGGCTTCTGGGTGATCAACGATGTCGACGCCCTGCTCTTGAGCGCCAAGCGCGGCGAGACTGATTACTACATGCTGGTGATCGGCGGCCGCAGCGACGGATTGCGCCACGCGACCTGCCTCTTCGTTTGTCCCAAATGCGCGGCGCGGTTTGGCGAAGAAGGTTTTGAGTTGCGCGGCAAGTACGAGGACTTCATCGCCTTCGCGAGCAAGCGCGTGCGCGCCTTCAACGCCGAGGCTTCGCAGCGCACCTGCCCCAAATGCGGGCACGTTCATCCGCCCACCTACGGCTTCGATGCCGAGGCCGACACGGCGGAAGAGCACGCGGCAAGGGTCGCGGACTGACACCGATGGCGCTAACGCCGTTTTGCAAATCGGACGAGCTCGCGCCGCAAACCATTCTGTGCAAGCGCCTGCCGGGAATTGGCGAAGTGGCCGTCGTGCGCCTCGCCGAGAGCGGTGAGATCGTCGCCTTCGAGCCGCGCTGTCCCCACGCGCTGGGGCCGCTCGCGGCAGGCAAGCTCAAGGGCAACGTGCTCGTCTGCCCATGGCACTTCTTCCCCTTCGATCTGCGCACGGGCAAGGTCGCGGGCGGTGAGAGCATTTTGCAGCTCACCCGGTACCCGGTGACGGAAGCGGGCGGTGAAATCCTTGTTGACGTAGAGACCCGTCCTGCGAGTTCGCAATCTCGCCTTCCGGCGTGAGGAAAGTGGCCGCGGGCTGTTAGGGCCATATGGCCGTCCTCCTTCCCGCGACGATCGCCCCGCCGAATGATTCTGCTGAGTCTCAACTCGAGGCAATGCTTGCCAGGCTGCCGGCGGATTGGACCATTCTTGTGGAACGTCGGATCGGCGGCACGTACGGCCCTTATGTCCCATTCGTATTGCTGCACCGCGACATCGGCGTGGCGCTGGTCGATCTCACGCCAGCCGACCTCGACGCCGCAATAAATGCGCTACGCGCGCTCACGATGCAGGCGGGGATCGGCGAGCCGCCGATCGTCGCGGTTACGGTTGTGGCGGGCGAGATCGACCACATCGCGAACCTGCTTGCGGCGGCTTTCACCAACGTGGCGCCTCTCGACGCAGTCGATCCGCACTGGCAGGAGGTGGTAATTGGGCTTCTGATGTCGGCCGAGGACGTGCCGATGGCGCCGCTTCGTTCCGCCGCGCCGGTTTGCGAAGAAGACTTGGACGAGCCGCCTCCGCCGCGGCGCAGCGGATTCGACAGGTACTGGCCGTTGACGATAACCGCCGTCGCGGCGGTGATCGCAGAACTCATTTTCTACCACCGGGTGCGTCGGTTAAATCAAGGCTCGCCGAAACCGTCGCGGTTGGGGTTCCTCCCCAGCCGTCCGCGGTGTCGGCCGAGACTCCACCGCCGCCGCAGCAAATTGCGCGCGAGGAGCAGGCGGCTCAGGGCGCGCCGCCCGTCCCCAAAGACATCATCGCCGTATCAAGGCCGCACCCTGTGAAATGGGCCCGGCGAGGGGCGCGCCATTCCCTCGGGGTCGGCAACAGCCGAAGTGCCGGACGCTATTACGACGGGGACGATAAATGGCTTAGTCGGCAGTGGGGTGTGGCGCTTCCGGGCGCACCCCAGTTGCGCGACAGCGGCGGATAAAGTTCAACCGCGCGCTCAGGGCAACGAGCACGACCTAGCCCCGAACGGACAGCGCCCGAAAGCACAGAGTCTCGCCGTCGTAACGCAATTGCCGAATTCCCGCCGCTCCGCTGCCAGCGGACTGTCACGCGCCGCACATAGCATTCGCTACGGCGCGCGATCGCAACGAGGGGAATTCGGCGATGAGGCTGAAAAGTCGCTTGCTGGCCGGCGCAGCTGCCGCGCTCGCGCTTGGTGCGCGCGTGGGCAACGCCCAGACGCCGCAGCTCAACACCCAGATCGAGCTGCTGCAACAACAGATCCAGCAAATGCAGCGGCAGCTCCAGGCGCTGCAAAGCCAAGTGAACGCGCAGGCGCAGCAGCAGCAGCGCGCGGCTGCGCCGCCCGCATCCGCACCCGCTGCCGCGAGCGCGCCTGGACCGCACGTGACGCAAACTCCCGGCAACCGCTTCGGTATCGAAAGCGCCGATGGCAATTATTCGATCGCGCTGACCGGACGGCTCCACCTCGATACCGGCGGTTACGTGAACTACCATCAGGCATCGCATTCAACGACGCCTGCGGACCTCAATTCGGGCGTCAATGCCCGTCGCGCGCGGCTCGGCGTCGTCGGCAAGTTCGCGGGCGACTGGAACTACACCTTCATCTACGATTTCGGCGGATCGTCGGACTCCTTCAACTCCGGCGTCAGCGGATTCAGCTCGTCCGGCATCGAGGCCGCCTACCTCACCTACAATGGCCTTTATCACGGGCCTTTCCCGTTGGCGTTCGACCTCGGTTACCAGGACACGCCCTTCACCCTCGACGAGGCGACCAGCTCCAACGACATCATGTTCATGGAGCGCGCGTCGCCCGAGGTGATCGCAACCGAGTTCGGCTCCGGCGACAACCGCTCGGCCGTCGGCGTACGCTCCAATGACAGCCGCTATTGGGCCGGAATTTACGCCACCGGCCCGACATCGGGCGCCGCGCACAATTCGGGTGAGCCGCTCTCGGTATTCGGGCGCCTGACTTATCAGGTTCTCTCCGCGCCGGATTATTCGCTCCATTTCGGCGCCGATATCGAGCACATGTTCAAGCCGCAAGTGTCCGTCGTCGGCGGCGCGGAGACGTTCACCTTGTCCGACCGTCCCGAGCTGCGCATCGATCCGACCTCGCTCATTTCCGCTCCATTCGGCACGGCGAGCGGGTTTGGCCCGGTGCATGGCGGTTCCGTCTATGGTCTCGAGGCGGCCGGCGGGTACGACAATCTTTTCTTTCAGAGCGAGGGCTATAATTATCAGGTTGATCGCGTGGGATTGCCGAACGACGAATTCTGGGGCGGCTATCTCGAAGGCAGCGTTACCTTGACCGGCGAGCACCGCACCTACATCCCTGCGACGGGCGCCTACTCCGGCATCAATCCCACGCATCCGTTCTCGCTCAAGACCGGCGGCTGGGGCGCCTTCGAACTCGCCGCCCGCGTGAGCTATATCGACCTCAACGACAATTTCATCGCGACCGCGCCTTCGGGCGGGGCGCTCACCACGAACAGCGTCGAGGGCGGACAACAGACAATCTATTCCCTCGGCCTAAACTGGTACGTCAACCCGAACATGCGCTTCATGTTCGACTACCTGCACGGGACCGTGAAAAAGACCGGCAGCGTCGCGACCATCGGCGCTGCCTGCACGGGCGCGTGCGGCAAGGAAACCGGCGCCAATTTCGACGCCCTCGCGATGCGGGCCCAGGTGGCGTTCTAGAGCGGCGGCGACAACGCTCCCGTCAGGCCGCCGTCAAACCACCGCTCGCGACGATGAACCGCGCGATTTCATCGACGCCGTGGTTCTCCTTGAGATTCGTGAACAGGAACGGGCGCTCGCCGCGCATGCGTCGCGCGTCGCGTTCCATGACGTCGAGGCTCGCGCCAACGAGAGGCGCCAGGTCGATTTTGTTGATGATGAGGAGGTCGGATCGCGTGATCCCCGGTCCGCCCTTTCGCGGGATCTTGTCGCCCGCGGATACGTCGATGACATAGAGCGTGAGGTCGGCCAGTTCCGGGCTGAACGTCGCCGCGAGATTGTCGCCGCCCGACTCGATGAACAGCAGATCGAGCCGCGGGAAGCGCCCGCAGAGATCCTCAACGGCGGCGAGGTTGATCGACGCGTCCTCGCGAATTGCGGTGTGCGGGCAACCGCCCGTCTCGACGCCGACGATGCGCTCGGGCGCGAGCGCGCCCGCGCGGGTCAGGAACTCGGAATCTTCCTTCGTGTAGATGTCGTTGGTGATGACGCCGATCTCCCACCGGCCGCGCATATGTTTGCAGAGCCGATCGACGAGCGCGGTCTTGCCGGAACCGACCGGGCCGCCGATGCCGACGCGCAAGGGTCCGTGCTCGTGATTAGTCATGAGCGGAAGAGCCTCGTGTACTGTGTTTCGTGACGCATCGAGCACCTGTCGATGAGAGGGGCGCACGTGGTGACGGCGTCGAGCGGCGTCCCGAGCGCGCGTTCGCCGGCGCGGCCGACCGCCGGTGCCAGTGCAGCGACGATACGCTGGCCATCGGTTTGGCCAAGCGGAATGAGCCTGACGCCCGCCGATACGAGGTTGGCGGCGAAAGCGTGGAGGAAGCCTGAGACGGCAAGCGGCAGCGCGATCTGATGAAGCGCGCAGGCCACGCCGAGCGCGACCGGAAGCGCCGGCGCTCGACCGGCCCAGCGCCCGGCCAATGCCTCGAGTTCGGGGTGGGGCCAGGCAGCGCGCGTCGTCGCCAGGAAGGCGCGGCCCTGGGTTTCGCTTTCCAGCGCAAATTCCGCTGTTCCCCGCCACGCAGCGGCAATGCCGCCCAGCATGTCGAGCCGGTCGGGATCGCGCGCGGCGCGCCACGCGGCGGCAAGGAGAGCCGCATCGACGAAGCCCGCGCCATCCTCGAGCGTGGTTGCGGCATAGGCCGCAAGGGTCGCGCCGTCGCCGACGAGCCTGGCCTCGACCGCGTATTCGATGCCGTGACTGAAGCTGAAGGCGCCCAGCGGATAGGCCGGGGAGAGCCACGTCAGAAGCCGGTAGAAGGCGGCGTCAGTGATCGTGCTCGACATGGTAGGCGCCGGGCTCCGGGGTGAAGGGCTCGCAAACGCGGCGCAGGCTCGCGCCTTGTGCGCGCAGCATATCCGCCAACACGGGATCATCCTCGATCAGGATGCGATCGGGCTGGATCGCCGCCGGAACGTGCCGGTTGCCGATGTGCCAGGCGACGCGGCACAAGAGCGCCGGCGGCCCCGTCACTTCGATAAGCGGCTCAGGCTTCGCGCGGACCTCGATCCAGCCTCCGTCCTCGAGCGCGAGACCGTCGCCGTCGCCCATCGCAACCGCGTGCGGAAGATCGAGCAGGAACCACTCGCCGGCATCGGTCGCAAGCCGGGTCCGCCGCCGGTGGCGCGCCTCGTGGCCAAGCGTCACGGCGCCTTGCGCCGCCTCGCGCGGCCAGTGTCCGCTTGGTTCGACCCTGACGGCGCGCTTCATGGCGTCAGAACAGGAAATAGCGCTGCGCCATCGGCAGCACGGTTGCCGGCTCGCAAATCAGGAGCTCGCCGTCGGCGCGCACCTCATAGGTTTCGGGATCGACGTCGATCTTGGGCGTGCGGTCGTTCAGCACCATGCTCGCCTTCGAAATGCCGCCGCGCGTGTTTCCGACGGCGAGGAGCCTGCGCGCGAGCCCAAGCTCGCGGCCAAGCCCGCGCCGCAGCGCGACGCCGCTCACGAACGTGACGGCGCTTGACGTGACGGCGCGGCCGAACGCGCCGAACATCGGCCGGTAATGCACCGGCTGCGGCGTCGGGATCGACGCGTTGGGGTCGCCCATCGGCGCGGCGGCGATCGTGCCGCATTTCAGCACAAGGTCGGGTTTGACGCCAAAGAATGCCGGCGACCACACGACGAGATCGGCGAGCTTTCCCGCCTCGACCGAGCCGACATGCGCCGCGATCCCTTGCGCGATCGCGGGGTTGATCGTGTATTTGGCGATGTAGCGCCGCGCCCGGAAATTGTCGTTGCCCGGACGATCCTCGGGCAGCGCGCCGCGCTGGCGCTTCATCTTGTCGGCGGTCTGCCACGTGCGGATGATGACCTCGCCGACGCGGCCCATCGCCTGGCTGTCCGACGACATCATCGAGAACGCGCCGAGATCGTGCAGGATGTCCTCGGCCGCGATCGTCTCGCGCCGGATGCGGCTTTCGGCGAAGGCAACGTCCTCCGGAATCTTCGGATCGAGGTGGTGGCACACCATCAGCATGTCGAGATGCTCGTCGAGCGTGTTGACGGTGTAGGGCCGCGTCGGATTGGTCGAGGAGGGAAGGACGTTGCGCTCGCCGCACACGCGGATGATGTCGGGTGCGTGACCGCCGCCGGCGCCCTCGGTGTGGAACGTGTGAATGGTGCGTCCCTTGAAGGCCGCGATCGTTTCCTCGACAAAACCCGATTCGTTGAGGGTATCGGTGTGGATGGCGACCTGCACGTCGTAGCGGTCGGCGACACCAAGGCAGCAATCGATCGCGGCGGGCGTCGTTCCCCAATCCTCGTGCAGCTTGAGCCCGCAGGCGCCGCCTTCGATCTGCTCGACGAGCGCGTCCGGCAGCGACGCGTTGCCCTTGCCGAAAAATCCCAAATTCATCGGGAAGGCCTCGGCCGCCTCGATCATGCGCGCGATGTGCCAAGGGCCGGGCGTGCAGGTGGTGGCCGCGGTTCCCGCGGCCGGGCCGGTACCGCCGCCCATCATGGTGGTGACGCCGGAACAGAGCGCTTCCTCGATCTGCTGCGGCGAGATGAAATGGATGTGGGTATCGATCCCGCCGGCCGTCACGATCTTGCCTTCGCCGGCGATCGCCTCGGTGCCCGGGCCGATGATGATATCGACCCCGGGCTGCACGTCGGGATTGCCGGCCTTGCCGATGGCCGCGATACGCCCGTCCTTCAGACCAATGTCGGCCTTGATCACGCCCCAATGGTCGAGAATGAGCGCGTTGGTGATCACGGTGTCGACCGCGCCCATGGCACGGCTTGCCTGCCCCTGTCCCATGCCGTCGCGAATAACTTTGCCGCCGCCGAATTTCACCTCCTCGCCATAGACGGTGCGGTCCTCCTCGACCTCGATCACAAGCTCGGTGTCGGCGAGACGCACCTTGTCGCCTGTGGTGGGTCCGAACATGTCGGCATAGGCGGCGCGCGGGATCTGCGTCGGCATGTCTCAGCTCCCGAGCGGTCCGGCGACGGCGCCGCGAAACCCATGCACCACGCGGGCGCCGGCGAAAGGAACGAGCCGCACCGAGCGAGCCATTCCTGGCTCGAAGCGGATCGCGGTGCCGGCCGGAATATCGAGCCGCCAGCCGCGCGTCTTCGCGCGATCGAAGATGAGCGCCGGATTGGTCTCGAAGAAATGGTAATGCGATCCGACCTGGATCGGGCGGTCGCCGCTATTCGCGACCTCAATCGTCAGGGTCGGGCGGGCGGCGTTCAGCTCGATCTCGCTGGGGGCCGGAATGATCTCTCCAGGAATCATGGGGCGCGCCTCAGCGGATCGGCTGGTGGACAGTGACGAGCTTGGTGCCGTCGGGAAATGTCGCCTCGACCTGCACCTCGTGGATCATCTCGGCGACGCCCTCCATGACCTGCGCGCGCGTCAGCACGCTCGCGCCGGTGCGCATCAGTTCGGCGACGGTGCGGCCGTCGCGCGCTCCTTCGACCACGAAATCGGTGATGAGGGCGACCGCCTCGGGATAGTTGAGCTTCACGCCGCGCTCGAGCCGTCGCCGCGCAACCATTGCGGCGGTCGCGATGAGCAGCTTGTCCTTTTCGCGCGGCGTCAGGTTCATGGTCGGCTCACTGCAGCCATGGAAGCGTGCCGAGAGGCCGCAGTCGCGCGAGAAGTTGCGCGAGAGCGTTGCGCACGCGTGATGGTTCGGAGTGGAGGAAGCGCGCGACGAGGACGCCATTGACGAGTGTGGCGCCGCCCGCTTCGGAATCGGCCACGCGGCGCGCCTCGGGAAACATCGCCGCGGCGTCGGGGCCGACGTAAATCGCCGTGGCGAGCGCGCGCGCGCCGCCGAAGCCGATACCGTCGAGCCGCCCGCCGATGTCGCCGGCAAGCCCGAGCCGATCGATCCAGACGAGCCGCCCGCAAGATTCGATTTGCCACGCGTCGCGCAGCTTGCCGTGCCGGAGCGTCTCACCGCGCGCAACGCGGCCGAAGACCAGCATTTCGCACGCCAGAAGCCGGCCGCCGGCGGCGACGTTGGCCCGCACGCTGCGGTCGAGGCACGCGCCATCGAACAGGATCGTTTCCTGGGGCAGCCACTCGAGGAACGCGCGCTCGCCGACATCGAGCCTGGTCTCGACGCGGGCATGGGGTCCGAGCGAGCGATAGATCTTCTCCGCCGCCTGGCTCGTGACCGTCGCGGAGGCATCGGCCGCGACGGAGACCGAGACTGCGATGGTGTCGCCCCCCGCGAGCCCGCCCGCCGTGTTCACGAGGACCGCGAGCGGGGGCGCGGCCGCGGGCGGCCGCGGAAAGAGCGCGCGACAAGGCGAATGCTGGTCGAGATCGGCGAGAGTGCTCACGCCACCAGAACAAGCAAAAGTGAGGCCAAGTCGGCCTGCGGCGCGCTGATGCGGCGGCGGCGCCGGCCGCACCGGGGGCTTCGCCTCATGCCATAAGGTAGCGACGGACATCGTGCTCGCTCATTGCGGCGGCGGAACCGCCCGGCACAACCTCGCCACGGTCCATCACTGCGAAATCGTTGGCGAGGGCGCGTGCGAACCCAAAATACCGCCCGGCCGGCAGTATTACCATCCCGATGCGGCGCAGGCGACGTCAGTTGGCGAGCGGTGCGCGCCAAGCGAAGGCGCGGCTTTCAAGCCGCGCGAACACGCCATGCTCGAGGATCAGCATCAGCACGACAAACATCAGGATCCAGGCGAGAACCTGTGCCATGTCGAACTGCTCGAACCAGAACGAGAACATGTAGCCGATGCCGAACTTGAGGCCGAACGTCTCGGCAAGAGCCACGATCTTCCACGTTTGGCCGAAGCCATAGCGGAACGCCGAGAAAATAAACGGCGTCAGCTGCGGCAGATAGACCTTCCGGATGAGAAGCGCACGCTGCGCCCGGAATGCCACGCCCATCTCGGCGAGCAGCGGGTCCATCGCCTTGGCGCCTTCGTAGATGTTCGCCGCGACGAAGGGTGTCACGATCACGAGGACCGCGACGAGACCGCCGGCCTCGTCGTAGCCGAACCACATGATGGCGACGAACACCATCAGGATCGACGGCACGGTGAGCAGGAGGGGAATAAGCGCCATGAGCGACCGCTCGACCTGACGGCTCAGCCCCATTGCGAGACCGATCGCGATACCGAGCAGCATCGCCGCGATGAAGGTGGCAAAGATGCGCGCGAGCGTGATCCCGACGTGAAAATACGCGAAATGTCCTTGCGGCCCGCGTGTCACGAAATCGCTGACGATGGTCCGGCCGATCACCGCCGGGCCCGGAAGGACATCGGGCTGCTGCATCAGGCGCGCGCCCACCCACCACAGCGCGATGAGAAGCGCGATCGAGCCGGTCCGCAGAAAAAATCCCTTCGTGCGCCTGCTCATGCTAGGCGCCGTTCTCGACGACCGAGAAGAATTCGCGCACCAAGGTCTTCTCCAGATCGAACACCGCGCCATCTTCGGGCTTGCGCGGCCGCGGCACGTCAATCGCCACGCGCTTGAAGATGCGGGCCGGCCTGGTCGTCATCATGTAGATGTGATCGGAGAGGAACACGGCCTCGGCGAGGTCGTGCGTCACGAACAATATGGTCGGTCGCGCGCGCATCAGGATCTCCATCAGATCGAAGCGCATCTTGCGCGCCGTGATGGCGTCCAAATGGCTGAACGGCTCGTCCATCAGCAGAATGCCGGGCTCGATCGCGAGCGCGCGGGCGATTGCGACGCGTTGCTGCATGCCGCCCGAGAGGTTGAGCGGATAGTTGCGCTGCTGCCCGCCCAATCCGACCATCTCGAGGTGGCTGCTCACGAGATCGCGCCAGCGCGCACGCGGTATTTTCTGCGCCTCGAGCACGAAATGGATGTTGTCCTCGACGGTGAGCCAGTTGAGGAGCCGCGGACTCTGGAAGACGTAGCCGATGCGCGGGCGCGCGTCCTTGCCAGCGCCCGGCGCCACAGTCACCGTCCCCGCGTCGCACGTCTCGAGGCCGGCGATGATATTCAGCAGTGTCGACTTGCCGCAGCCGGACGGCCCGACGATGGTCGCGAACTCGCCCTCCTCGACGGTCAGGCTCACGTCGTCCATCACGACAAAAGGATCGCCGCCGCCCGGCGCCGGAAAGCGCTTTGTCACGTTCGACACGGTCACGGCCGTCGCGGGCTTTGCCTTTGTCCTTGCCGTGCCCGGAACAATGGTGTCGCCCATGGAGCCTCAGATCGCGGCCTGGCGTCGCCAAGCGAAGCTTCGCCGCGCCCAGAGACGGAAGACGAAAAGATCGACCAGCGTCATCACGATCATGAAGCTCATGCCCCAGGCGAGCATCATGTCGACGCGCGTCTGCTGGAACCAGAACATGAGCTTCTGGCCGACGCCGGAGCCGACGCCGAACGCCTCGCCGACGAGGACGATCCTCCACGACAGCGACAGCGCGATGCGAAGCGACGAAAAGACATATGGCATCAGTTGCGGCATCAATACCTTGCGCAGCATGAGCGCGCGGTCGGCCTTATAGACCCGGCCCATTTCGAGCAGGTTCTTCTCCACCGCCTTCGTCCCCTGCCAGATGTTCAGTACGACGAAGGGCAGCACGATGAGGAAGACCGTCAGAACCGGCGCGACATTCGAAAGGCCGAACCACAGCACCGACAGAAAGGCCCAGCAGATCGCCGGAAAGGTCAAGAGCACCATGATCCAGGCGTCGAGGAAGATTTCGACGTCGCGCTTCAGGCCCATGACCAGGCCCAGCGCGATGCCGAGCACCATCGACAAAGCGAAGCCTTCGGCAATGCGCACAAGCGTCACGGCAACGACGTCCCACGACGCGGGGTCACTGTAAATCTCGACCATTCGCCGGGCGAGCAGGATCGGGCCTGGGAAGAAGATCGGTATGAAGAAGTGTGATACCGCCTGCCAGGCGATGAGGCAGAGCACGATCGTGGCCGCGCCCGGCACCATCGCTTTCATGCGTCCGACAGCGGCCATTCGCGAAGGGATCGCTAGGGCTGCACCAGGAGCGCGTGTTTCGCCTCGTCCGGCACGGCCTTGATGACGCCGAACTTCTTGGCGACGTCGAGAAACTGCCACTCGGCGGCGACGGACTTCTTGTCCCAGGTCGTCAGGAACATCAGGTTCTCGGCAAGCAGCTTCTTGTACGTCGTCATCTCCTCGGGCTTCGTCACGCCGGCAAGCTCGCCATACTTCTTCACTGCCTCGTCGAAATTCTTCGGGTCCGCGATCCAGCGGAACGAGTCCATGGTCGCCTCGGCGAAGCGCTTGGCGCGGTCCGGGTTCTCGTCCACCCAACTGCGCCAGGCGACGAGCGGTGCCGCCCAGACCACCGGATAGCCGGTCTTCTTGCGCCAGTATTCGTTGGTGTCGAAGAGAATCCGGTATTTGTCGGGCTGGGATTCCGCGGCAATGCTGAACGAGCTGATGTTCAGCATCGCGTCGACGGACCCGTTATCCAGGAATTTGAGAAGCGCCGGCGGCGCGATTTGCTGAAGCTTGGTGTCCTTGTCGACGTCAAAGCCATAGCCGTCCATCATTGCCGCGCGCGCAGCCTGGTAGGAGCCCGCCCCGGTCGAGAACGTGCCGAAGGTCTTGCCCTTCAGGTCCGCCACGGTTTTATAAGGCGCGTCCTTCTTGACGATGACTGGATTCACGACGGTAAGTCCGCCGCCGATGATCACCCAATCGACGCCCTCGTTCATTTTCGCGATCGCGTCGATGCCCGAGTAGGTCGAGACCATGCATTCCTTGCTCGGTAGGCCGGCAAGGAAGCCTGCGAACGGGCGCGGGTCGACATCGACGTCGATCCCATGCTTGGCAAAGACGCCGGCATCCTTGGCGCCGTTGTAGTTGAGGACAAAGATGCTGTCGCGCGGGATGACGATCTTGACCGGGTCAAGCGCGTGCGCTGGCGGTGTCCCGCCGCCCAGCCACAATGCCAGCGCGGCGCCGCACAAGAGCGCGAGGGTTCGCTTCATCATCTTCCTCCCGTTACTTTTAGCTGCAACCTACTAATGCTGCGCGCACACTGCAACGGTGAGTTTGGCAATGCCAGCCCTCCTTCCTCTATGGGAACGAAGGGCCGTCCTGTCGGGGAAGCACCTCATCGAAACGGGACCGACGCCGTGCGGCCACCGTTTTTCGGCGCGCTACCGTCCAGCACCGGGCCGGAAACTGCTCAAAAACTCGCCCCGAAAGGGTTGGAGCAAAGGGGCTGGAGCTGCGCTTGTCTGGCCGCTCACTATCCCGCGCGCCGGTCGATGTGGCCGAGGTTCGGCCGCCCGATCGGAAAGGACAGGTCGCCCATCTCGGGCCGCAGCCATCGCTCCATCGAGGCCGAGCGCTCGCACGAGGTGAGCTCGTACTCGTGCAACTGGTCGTCTTCGCCCGGCCGCGTCCGCCACAATCCCAGATCGAGCGCCATGCCGCCATACACGTCGAAGGCGTGGCGACGCGCCAGCGCCCCTTCGATCATGCCGACGAGCCAGGTCCAGCGCCAATGGCAGACGACCCAGAGATGATGAAGCCGCATCATCGCCGCGAGCGTCGTGCCGCCGGTCACGTCCTGCGAGAGCCAGACCGAGCCGGTGAAGACGATATGGCAGGTCCTAATGGTTCGGGCGATGACGGCGGTGACGACGCACTTGTCGGACTCGCCCCAAAGGCCCGGCCGCGTCGCCCAGAACCGGCCGCTCTCCATCTCCTCCGCCAGCGTGCGCTCGCACCACAGCAGGCGCGAGGCGATGCAGCCCTTGGGCTCGCCGTCGCGCATCAGCGCCAGCACCAGCGTGTCGGCGGGCGTGGCGGTCGGGTGGTAGCGAAAATCGTTGGTCTGGGTGAGGCGTCGCATTCGTCCGGCGCTCGCGCGGTGCAGGTTCGCCACCGTCGCGAGCTTGTGACCGATCATCGGCCGAAGCCTTTGTGCTTCGAGCGCGGCGATGAGCGGCGGGATCACCTGCATTCCCGCGATCTGCACGCGCTCGATCGGAATCGATTCGAGGGGGTCGAAATCGTCGATGTAGTTGGCAAGGCTACCGTCGAACGAGTCGTCATCGTTGCGGACAAGATGAATGTTTTTCATGTTTGGCTCGCGGAGGCCACTTTGGACCCAGCGTCCTCGCGCGGCCCCTGTGCGCCAAGGACTCCCCTATTGTGCGAAATATCACGTCCTTTCCGTACTTTTTTGCGCACGATTTACTTCAAATTCCCGGCTCGCCGCTGCCGCAGCGCACGGCAACCATTAACAAATCGACGAATTTTCCTTCGCTGGAGAGCGGCAAGATAATTGCCTGGTATTGGCGCCTGATCCCGTCGATCGCGTCGTTGCCAATCCAGCCGAGCGGTTCGGCGGTCGCGACCACGTGCTCGAACTGCCGCCGCGCCAGGGTCTCGAGATCAAGGCTTGGCACGTCGGAGAGATTCATCCCGGTCAGCTCCTGTCCGATCCACCAGCTGAGCTCGCTGCCCTGGAGCCGGACGCGGAACTCGGGCCCGGGATGGCTCACGTCGATCAGCATCAGGTGGCCGAGGATGAAACGCATCTCGAGGGGGTCGATGTCGGCCCGCGACGGCATGCGGCGCGCGCCACGCTGTGCCAGCCAGTATTGGTAAAGCCGGACGAGGCGGCGCTCGGTGACGGGTGGAGCGCGGTCCTCCGCCTCGTCCAGCAGCGGTGGCCGTTTCTTTCTTCTGGGAGTCGCCATTCCTACCTTGCCATTCCTGGCGCGAGCGCGGGCGCGAAGGCGCCCGGAGTGAGCGGACGCCGCATGGATCCCAAGGCCCCGGACAGGGACAGACAGGGCCATTGCGCGCGGCGTCCTTAAGAGCGAGAATGACCCGTTAAAGCCGTCAAAACTGGTGTCGCGACCGCCAGCATTGGGGTTTGGGACCGTGAAGGACTTCCAGGAGCGATTCAGCGAGGCGCTGCGCAAGCGTCTCTATCCCAACACCAATCTCCATTTGAAGGAGATCGCGCTCGCGGTCGGGCGGGCGGAGAACACGGTGGCGCGCTGGTGGCGCGGCGAGACTCGCATCCTCGGCGAGGACCTCGGCAATCTCGCACGCTTCTTCCATCGCCGCGGCGACACGAAATTCCTGTCGGAATTGTTCGGTGAATTCGTCGCACAGGATGCCTCGCCCACATTCGATGAAGCGACCGCAGTCGCGCTCGTGCGCGCTGTCCTTTCGGGCAAGGTCGAGGGCCGCGCCGTCACCGAGCAGCACAGCTGGTTCACGGCCGACGGCAGCCACGAGGCGGCGCCCGCGGGACATGCGGAATATGTGCGCCGCGCCCTCAACATGGGGTCTCCCGCGGGGAACCTCATCGATTATGCGACGCGCGTGCTTGGCTGGATCGGCGTCGTCGAGCGCTCGGACGGCAGCATCATCGTGCGCCACGACGGCCGCCGCATCTCGGCGCTCGCGGCCGAGCGGGCCTGCGAATGGCTCGAGGACCGCAACGACACGGCGGTGCGCGTGCGGCGCATGGTGCATGTCGACGGCGCCTGGATCGAGGCCGAGCATTCCGGCGCGCGTGCCGCCGCCTTCGCCATCGGCAAGGCGGCATTCATCGTGCGCGTGCGTCGCATGCCGTGGACGGTGCAACGCCTTCGGCTCGACAGCGTCGCCGACCCGCGCCAAATCGCGCTGCTGCAGGTCGCCAACGCTTCGCCCGAAAAGCTTCTGCATGCTGCCGCCGAGATGGGCGCCTTCACCACGACGAGCGTGTTCCGCATCGATGGCGAGAACGTCGTATCGCACCACGTCGCCACCGGCTTCGGCTTCGACACGAGCGTTGTCGAAGGGCTGAACGTGCTTGCGCGGCCCGATACCGACTACGCGCTCATGGTGCAGGCGCGCATGCTGCGCACGAAGCGCGAAGGGCCCGAATTCAGCGAGCTGAGCGGCACGATCGACGACATCTACGTCAAGTACATGAACTTGGCGCTGCCCGAGCCGGGACCCGACGGCCGGGTGCTGTCGGCGACGGTGATGCTCACGAAGGAGCAGCGCGCGGCCTAGTGGCCGCGCCGCGGCACTTCCAACACCTCACTCCGGAACGGCGGCGATCGCCTCGGCGAGCTGGCCCTTCCACACGCGATCGAGGATCCAGCTCTCGCGCGCGCCGTCGAGGACGAGGCGGCGATCGGCTTCGCTGGTGGCGTGGCGCTCGATCACCTCGAACAGCAGATTGGCGTGGCGGATGTCGGCCGCCATGTGCTCGACGTTCGAGGGCTGCTCCTTGAACGAGATGCCGGCCTCGTCGCGGAACTTGTGCGCCATGCGGTGGGCCATGCCGCCGCCTTTGACGATCTCGTCGGAATTGCTGACCTCGAGACAGCCCGCCGCCGCCACCGCCTTCTGCCACGGGCTGTTGAGCGCGATATAGCGCCACGCATAGCAGCACGCGATGCAGCCGTCGCTCGGCCGCGCGCGCTCGAAATCCTGCCGCGAGAGGCCGATCGCCTCGCCCTCGCGGATCGAGAGCTCGTAATGATCGGGGATGCCGCGCTCGAGATCGCCTTCGAGCTCTTCGCGCTCGTGCTCCCAGATGAGCTTCTTGACGCCGATCGGCGCGAGCGACTGCGCGCCTGCCCACGCCTCGCGTCGGTTCATGGTCCAGTGCGTGCGCTCCATCACATAAACGGCGGCGCGCGCGCGGTTCATGCGCAAGCCGAGAAGGCGTTTGAACTGCGGCGACTGGAACTGCGCGTTCGCCATCGCGCAGAGTTCGGCTTTGAGGGCTTCGGCGCTGTCGCGCGTCTCGAGAACCGTGGCCATGCTCATCACTCCTGCCCAGGTCTCGCGCGATTGGACGCGGGATCGTGCGCTCTGTCAATGGCGCGGGCGATGGGGTTTAATCGAGTGTTCACCGAGCGTGCGAAGGAAGGTGTGCGATGGCGATGACGGCCGATGTAGCTCCGGCATATCAGGTGCAGGTCGAGGACGTGGCCTATCGCCAGGACGGCGCGAAGCCGCTCATGGCGACGCTCTATCTTCCGCAGGGAGCGGGGCCGTTCTCCGGCCTTGTCGAGGTGCACGGCGGCGCCTGGACCTCGAAGGACCGCTTCAACAATGCCGCCACGGCCAAGGCCGTCGCCGCCGCCGGTGTCGTCGTCATGTCGATCGAGTTTCGCATGCCGCCCGAGGCGCCCTATCCCGCCTCGCTCCAGGACATCAACTTCGCGATCCGGTGGCTCAAGTTCCACGCGCGCGACTACAAGAGCGCGGCCGATCGCGTCGGCGTCTACGGCACGTCGAGCGGCGGCAACCAGGCGCTGCTGGCGGCGCTGCGCCCGACCGATCCGCGCTATGCCGCGCTGCCTTTCCCCGAGGCGCCCAACCTCGACGCGAAGGTCGCCTATGTCGCAACCGGCTGGGCCGTGATGGATCCGGTGCAGCGCTATCACCTGGCGCAGCAGCGCGGGGCCGAGGGCCTCATCAAGGCGCACCATGCCTTCTGGGGCGACGAGAGGATGATGAGCGACGGCGATCCGCCGCTCATTCTCGCGCGCGGAGAAAAGGTCGATATGCCGCCCGCCTTTCTCTTCCAGGGCACCGCGGATCAATGGACGCCGACCCCGACGGTAGAGAATTTCGTCAAGCTCTATCGCGAGCGCGGCGGCAAGGTGGAGCTCAAACTGTTCGAGGGCGAGCCGCACGCTTTCGTCAACGACCATCCCGAGCGCCCGGCGAGTGCCGAGGCGATCGCGATGCTGGCCGCTTTCTGCCACAGGTTTGCGGGCTCCGGTCCGTCCTGAAGAAATTGGCGCCGCTTCGGGCGTCTTTCGCATGGCTTCGCGTGTTTGTTGGGTATGGCGCTCTCGCTCAAGAATCGGGTCTGCGCCCGGTGCGGCCAACCAGCGGTCGATGCGCGCGTCGACGTTGACGGCTCGGTGACCTATCTCTGTGCCGGGCACAGCCCTGCGGCCCAGGCGCCAAGCGAGGGCGCTCCCGCGGCGGGAAAACTCGACGCCGCTCACGGTAAAGGCAAGCCTAACGGCGGCTGATGTCTCATTGACACGGCTTTCCGCGGTCGGCCATCATCGCTTGCATTCGCGGCGCGAGCAGGAGGCAGATCATGGAAGGCGGTTCGAAGATCGGCGAGAAGTTCAATGTCGGCGGGGTGATGCTCGAACGCCCGTTCAAGATCCGGCGGCTCGGCCATTTCGGCTACAACTGCTACAAGATGGAGGAGGCGATGCATTTCTATCGCGACCTCCTCGGCTTCCGCGTCACGGACTCGCTCGACTTCGCCCGCGTCATTCCCGCGCCCAACATGTTCGACGGCGTGCCGACTACGGTCGGATGGTTCATGACGCACGGCACCGACCATCATTCGCACGTGATCTTCCCCAAGGCGGCGTTGGACCGCATGGGCCGCGGCAGCGCCGGCGGCCACGTGACGAACCCCGAGGTGACGACGAACCAGATCACATGGCAAGTTGGTACCTTGCGCGAGGTCGGCAACGGCATCGATTGGTTCCGCTCGATCGGCATCAATCCCGGCCGCATCGGCCGCGACGTGCCGGGCTCGAACTGGCATTCCTATCCGTCCGATCCCGAAGGCCACACCAACGAGATCTATTACGGCATTGAGCAGATCGGCTGGAACCTGCGTTCGAAGCCGCCAGGCGTCAGGAAGCGCGGCTTCCACGACAAGCCGGAGCTGCCGCAGATCTGCGAGTATCAGGAGCTCGAGGAGTTCAAGGCCGAGGGCATGGACCTCGACGCCGGATTCCACCACGTCGAAAAAGGCCCGTTCAAGTACGATGTCGGCGGCGTCATGCTCGCGCGCCCGTTCAAGGTCATCAAGATCGGCCCGGTGCGGCTCTTCGTGCGTGACATGGAGAAATGCCTCGAGTTCTACACCAAGATCCTCGGCATGCGCGTCACCGAGGAGGTGGAGTACGAAGGCCACCGCTGCGTCTTCCTGCGCGTCAACACCGAGCATCATTCGCTGGCGCTCTATCCGGTCGCGCTCAGGGAGAAGCTCGGCCTCTCGCCGCACACCTCGTGCATGAGCTTCGGCAATCAGGTCGGTGACTATCAGCAGCTGCGCGACGCGATCGAGTTCCTCAAGGCGAACGGCGTCACGATCAAGCACCTGCCGCCGGAGCTCTATCCCGGCATCGATTATTCGGCCTTTGCGGTCGATCCCGACGGCCACACGATTCAGCTCTATTACTACATGGAGCAGGTCGGCTGGGACGGGAAGGTCCGCCCGAAATCGAAGCGCCGCAAGGTGCGGAACGACCGTTGGCCCGCATCGGTGACGCAGCTCGCCGACACGTTCGACGGCGAGACGCTGCTCGGGCCCTTGGGCTGAGCCGGAAACCGACGCCTTGAATTTAGACCCTCTCCCCTGGGGGA
>Ga0335079_10000262_pt1 | contig 61319 bp, 39 predicted proteins | sample Lox_Sample_33_FD_206719 | JGI IMG/M metagenome (GOLD analysis project Ga0335079, IMG submission 206719) | Soil microbial communities from Loxahatchee National Wildlife Refuge, Florida, United States - Lox_Sample_3.3 | ecosystem: Environmental > Terrestrial > Soil > Wetlands | place: USA...
TTGTTCCAGAAAAATCTCCCTTTCAGATACAACTGGTAGGCGTCGGCATTTTTCGTCGAACGGCGTTTCAATGTCTTCTTCTCCCGCGGGGTGAGGCGCACTCTGAGGGCCTTCACGATTTTCGCCGCGACTGTTTCCTGAATATCGAAGATATCTTCCATCGTTCCGCCGTATTTTTCCGACCAGAGCGAGGTATCCTGGCTGGCGTCGATGAGATGAGTGGTGATCCGGATATCGGAGCCGTGCTTGCGGACACTTCCCTCGAGGATGTACTGCACCGAGAGATCTCCGGCGATCTGCTTCATCGTCTTTTCCGCCCGGTCATAATTCGCGACCGACGTGCGTGACACCACTCTTACCATCCGCAGCTTGGAGAGGTTTGCAATGATCTCCTCGGTCAGCCCTTCGCTGAAATACGCATTATCCTTTCCCGGACTGATATCGCTGAACGGAAGAACGGCAATTGATTTCAATCCCTGCTGATCTGAATCCTTCGGAGATTCCAGACATCTCTGCAGAGCGTCCGAGAGTGACCCGGCATCCGGAAAACGCTGTGCCGGGTTCTTCTCGAGGCACCGGTCAATGATTTTTTCAAGGGCAGGCGGGATACCTGATCGTAGTCCCGATACCGGTGGATGCTTTTCGTGAGAGATAAGGTATGCGACTGCCTGATCATACGCCCCGCTGAACGGCCGTACGCCGGAGACCATTTCGTACAGTGTGACGCCAAGCGACCAGATATCGGTCAGGTGGTCGACCCGGTCGCCGTTAGCCTGCTCGGGCGACATGTACGCAGTGGTTCCCGCAACACTGCGTGACTCGGGCAGCTGGAGCTCGTCGGTCAGAGCCGCCAACCCAAAATCCGCGATCTTTGCGATGCCGCTTACGGTAATGATGACGTTTTCCGGTTTGATGTCGCGATGCACCATTCCCTTAGCGTGTGCAGCCCGCAAGCCCTCGGCAATCTGTCGGGCGATACCTGCTGCGGTTGGAATGTCGATCGGTCCGTCATCGAGCTTTGCGCGAAGTGTGTTTCCTTCGATGAACTCCATCACGATGAACATCTGTCCTTCATGTTCCTGAATGTCGAACACCGAGCAGACGTTGGGATGGTTGAGCGCGGCGGCGGCTTTCGCTTCCTGAAGAAGGCGTGCCTTGTCCTTGTCCGATGCAGCGAGCTGCGGAGGAAGAAACTTCAGTGCAACGATGCGGTCGAGGCGCGGATCGAGGGCGCGGTAAACGATGCCCATCCCGCCTTCCCCCAGCTTCTCAATTATCTTGTAGTGAGAAACAACCTGGCCAAGCATGCGAGGAATTAATCCCTTTGTTCACTTAGGCATTCACTCATTGCTTAAAATTGGCCTCAATTATTCATTCAGACATTCATCCATTACTGCGAAATGATCGAATGAACAATTAGCGCACCACCTGAGCAATGTGAGAATGTCCGAAGGACCCCTTCGGGGGCAAAATCAATAAATCATTGAATATGTCTGATCTTACACAGAATTCGCGAGGTAAACAAATGTAATTCCTGATATCTTCGGGATTTCGATGCTGTCTCTACGCGGAGTGCCCGTCTCCGACGCGAGGATTTTACGGACGTATGACAAATCCATGACAGATTTGCCTTGTGGAGTGTATAGATTTGATCAGGCTATTCATTGTCATAAGGGGGATAAGCTATGCATCAACAATATTCTCTGACAGCTCTTCTGGCAGTCTTCTCATTGACTTCGGCGGGCGGGATCTTCGCGCAGGACAGCTTTTCCCCGATCATCCTGAGCCCGCGTGTCGGTCTGATGATCCATGCTGAGACACGTGCAGAGTGTAATCTCTTCCCACAGGTCGAACGATTTGATAGTGCGATGGTGCTCCGCGATTCAAAAGGGAATTATGGCGTCTGCGTGATGTACACACGAAACGACGGTCTGTTAACCGATACGGTAATTGGATACGCTCCTTCAGAAGTGAGCCGCATGTCGGAACAAATCGACCACCAGGAGGGAATGAGGAAAGGAACATACCACATCGGTGATACGACCGTGACGCTGGTTGTTGGCGACTGGAACGCGGTCCCCGTTCAGATCCGGTCTGTAAAGATTCCGGCTGTCGAAATCCCGGCGGAGTCGCACATTTCGGTCACGCCGGTATCGCGCCGCGGAGAAGAAATCAGAATCCTCACGAAACGGGGCGAACGACTCATTGGAGAGCTTCTATGGGTTCAGCCGGACAAACTATTGATGTCCTTTGGCGAGGATCTGCCCGATAGTACCCTCGCGAGTGATCGGGATCTGGTTTTCAAAGTTGAAGCCGCGGATATTGTGTGGCTTAAAATCCAGGGGCATTCGAACCTCGGCAGTGGAGTGCTGATCGGGTTTGCGTCGGGAGCGTGTATCGGAGCTCTCATGGGTGCTTCGGGAGGCGATGATCCTCCAGACAGGTTCTTCTCGATGACTGCCGGGCAGAAAGCTCTTTTAGGAGGCACTATAGTAGGCGTCGGGGGCCTCCTGGCGGGTGCGATTGTTGGTGCGGCAAGTTCTACTTCGGACAAGATGATTGACCAGCCATCAGCTGATGCACTGATGTCACTGCGGCAGAAGGCACGATACGACGTTCAGGAACCACCTTTTCTCAGGGACCTTAGATAGGAGCTGCCGGGCACTCTGTCGACGTGCTGCGGAGATAGATCGGGGCAGGAACGAAACAGCCCGGACAGAGACAGGCTGCCCGGGCTATCCTTTGACCTTGCAGGACCGCACGGATTCAATCCGGACGGCAACGAAACTTACGCTGCTTTTGCAGCATCCTGTGCCTTGTTGAATTCCGCCAGGACTTCAATTTGTACTTCATTGCTCACGACAATGCCGCCGGTCTCAGTGAGTGCATTCCATTGAAGTCCGAAATCAAACCGGTTCAGCTTGGTCCGTATCTCAAATCCTGCAACCTGGCTTCCGCTGAATCCCGCCACCGTCCCATTGTAGATGACATCGAGCGTGATGCGTTTCGAGACGCCGCGCATTGTGAGATCGCCGGTGACCTGAAGCTCGTAATCGGATACCTTTCTGACTGATGTTGAAACAAAAGACATCTTCGGATATTTGGTGGCATCGAAGAAATCCGGGGATTTCAGATGCCCATCGCGTTGGTCGTTCTTCGTATTGATGCTGTTAATATCCGCCTGGAACGATATGCGGGCATCACTGAAATCATCCCTGCCGGTTTCGATGGTTGCATCGAATGAGTCGAAATGCCCCGTCACAGTGGAGACAACGAGGTGTTTGACTCTAAAATTGACCTGTGAGTGAACTGCATCGATCTTCCAGAGTGCCATGGCGTGTTTCCTTTCGTTTAAGAGTGTTGGTTGTTTCCTTGTTCTGAACACAACCAATATACCCGAAAGGGAAGTGCATTCCATTCACGAAGGATAAGAAATTGTATGAACCTATGGTAACGATTTTTTTCTACCGCTTCCGCGAAAGCTCTTTCCGGATGCGGCTCAGGGATTGGGGAGTAATGCCGAGATATGAGGCGATGTGATGCTGGGGAATCTGTTCGAACAGTGCGGGATACGTTTTGATGAATGCCAGGTACCGTTGTTCGGCGGAGGCGCTGAGGGCATCGTTAATGCGCCGGTGCGTCGCAACGTAATTGCTTTCCAGGAGAAGCCGGAAGAACCGCTCCATCCTGGGCACTTTCCCGAGCATCTCCTCTCTTGCGTCCTTCTCGATCATCAGAACGTCGGAGTCCTGAAGCGCCTCGATGGTATGCGTAGACGCCGTTCCGGTGAGAAAACTGCTGAGGTCGGAAATCCACCAGTCCTCGATTGCAAACTGCAGGACATGCTCTTCGCCCTTGTGGTCGACTGTGAATTCGCGCAGGCAGCCGCTAGTGACGAACGTCAGATGTTTGCAGACTTCTCCCTCCCGGAGAAGAAACTGTCGCTTCCTGAGTGATCGGGACGTGAAGAATCCGCTGCAGGCCCGGAATTCTTTGTCGGTCAGATCCACTCTCTTGAGGATATGTTTCCGTAAACGCTCGTACGTCATGTCGCAAGATAAAGAACCACCTCGTGAGATTCAATCGGAGAGAGAATAAAGGCGATTTCAGATTATTCAATTATTTCTTCGATTGAGGAGTGCCGAGAATATCGAAATGCATGTTGGAACATGTCGCCGCCGCAAGCCCGACGACCACGACCGTGCAGGCGGTGAGAGCAACGGCTGTCTCGAGAGCAGAGAGCTCCCGGACCCCGATTTCCCTGATGTTCCCGGGCGGGATCTTTCCACTGAAAAATCCGGGGTCACGGTTGGTCGATCCTCCCCTGATCGTGCCGATGCACCAGAAACCGGTTCCGGAGTCAGGAGTGATGATCAGGCATTGTTCTTCACGAAATGAGATTTTGACACTGCCGGGAAGCCAGCACACATATCGGCGGTGCCCGTTCAACGTCAGCATCCTGCTTGAATCGATCGCCGTTCTGTCGATCATACCGCTAAACGTGCTGTCCTTATCCCTTTGCGCCCATGTCATTCTTCCCATGCCCATGACAAAATCGGAAGGTGCGGTGACATACGCATGCTGGTAGGGAGCCGATTCAATTTCGGAGCCATCGTTGAGCGTAATACGGATATACTCATTGTTCCTGGGAAGACCCTGGAGTTGTTCATTCCTGCTGATCGACGAGAAAGATGTGCATCCTTCAAGAAAGAGTGCGGTGGAAAGAAAAATAGTGAAGAAGGTTTTCATGATGCCTCCTGTATCCATGCTGTAATTTGGATACGAAGGCGATGGGAAGTGTCACGGAAATGTCAAATAATTTTACCCCTGGTTCTTCAATTCACCATTTGCAATTTGCAGTTTACAATGGTGTTGCCACTGCCCCGCCTATTGTCCCGTCGCAAAACTGAACCTGTAGGGGTACGCAAGCGGTGTTCCCGATTCCGAACGGAGCGCAGGCGAGAAGATGGTATTACTAAGCACAGGGATTTGCAGATCCCCCGTCACCCCCCTTCAATTGAAGGGGGGATTATAGGGGGGATTTATTAGGGTTTGCATCCATTGTATCTGGGCCGATCTTTGGGTATATTTCGTGAAGTATCGAAGGCGCCTTACCGTTCTCCATGCACGTACAATTCCACCTTTCAAAAGATTTCAAAAAGAATCTTACTGCCGTCGTCAACGGGACTGGCACGCACCAGCAGCTCAATCATGTTGTTGCCGTCGCCCATGCACTCGCGGAAGCATTCCTGACAAGCAAGCGCTCTGTCGGGACGCTCGGCAATATGCACGGTCTGAACATTTCGGATCTCGCGTACGACAGCATCGCCGACCTTTTCCAGCGTGACGAACGCGGGTCGTTCCGCCAGCTGACAACGTATTTCCTTGGGTTGCCGCTGGAAGATGCCGGCGACGAAGAAACCCTCGTTTACTTGCGCCGTCTCGTCTTTTCCAAAGTGAATCACAGTGTCTTCCGTCTCCTCAGCGAAGCCGATCCGTCTCTCGCAAAGATCCTGCGCAATGTCAAGCAGTCGATGCAGGCGCTCAGGGTCTTCGAGGAAGTGGAGAGATTCGGGGAGATTTGCGTTGTCCCGTCCCTTTGTGAACCTCTTGAGCATCTTCCATCCTACGAACGTTCCGAGCTCGAAGCGGATCTGCTCGCCGTTTCGACCGGTGATGAGCTGATTCCGGAAATGCTCGGGAAAGTCGCCCGTGTTCTGCGGGAAGAGTGTGCACGTTGCCGCATTGTTCCGCTTGTGACGGTCGGACTGGTAATTCGGGATGTGTACGAGCGCAAGCTGATGCCCGGTAGTGCCGGCCAGTATTCAGACAGTCCGATGCTGCGCCACGACGTCACTTCTGTCGTTGCATCCTGCTGTGATGAGGTAAAGAAATCCGTTTCCGAAAAGTATGTGGGGAAGGGAAGAATATCCTGCGAGATGTTTGAAACCTATTTCGATGTGATAGGAGAAGAGCTCAGGAACCGGTATCTCGGACTGGATGGAGAGGATTCGTCATTGTTCGAACTCTTCAAAACCAGAGTTCCGGAGTTGACGAAAGAAGGGTACCTGGAAGAGCATCGCAATCAACTTGAGTATTTTCTGAAGCTTGTCAATAGAAAAGCGGTGGAACAGTTGAAAAAGGGATGAGAGCTGAATCATTAATGTTTCCGTGAATTCCATATTCTGCAAGTAGTATAGTGTTGAGATGAAGCATTTTGACGAACATACGCTTGAATTGTACGTCCTTGGGTCGGATGTGGTGAAGGATCAGGTTAAGGAAATCGAATCCCACATTGCCGAATGTTACGGGTGTCGAAAGCTGGTGGAGCAGATTCGCTCGTTCTACCATGATGCTGACGAGCAGTTTCGCACAAAGCCACATGGGGCGGAAGAAACCGGCAAGTCGCTGGTACGTTCACAGCGTGATGTGGAGCCCTGGTTCGAGCCATATGTTCCGGAAGAGACGTACCGGTCTCCGACAGCTCTCGGAAAGATCATCCTGTTTACACGGCGTCATCCGGTTGTGACGAGTACGGTTGGATTAGGTCTGGCAGCGGCGCTTGTGGGATTAGGGATGTTGATATCGAATCCGTTCAGGAAGCCGGCGAGCACTGAAGATAGAAATCCTGCCTTCGTCAATTATAATCAGACCGCTGACATGCTTGAAGTGCTGAATGCAGAGCATGAGCTCCTCTGGCAGCGCAAGAGCCCTGGGATCCGAAGTCCACGTGATGAGGAGACCAAGAGTCGCGTCGAGGAGACTGTAGTTGCCGATATCAACGGAGATGGCACCAATGAAGTCTTAACCTGTCTCCAACTCCTCGGATATCAGACCTCGGTCAACGACAGGCATCTGTTGGCATTTGACAGCCGTGGCGGGTTGCTTTGGGACAAGCGTTATCGGGAAGCCGTGCACTATCTTGATCGGGCATATAGCCCGAAGTTCAACGCTCGGGGGATATCCATTTTGGAAGATGGGAATTCCGGCAGAAAGAACATTTTTGTGCTCGCTCACCACGAAAGCCGGTCACCATCGATCATCTACCGCCTCAATGATAGTGGGAATGTCATTGGAACGTACTGGCATTTCGGCCTTATTGTAGGATTATATCTGTTCGATCTCAATGGTGACGGGAAACAGGAGCTCATTCTGTGTGGCAGAAACGATGTCAATGACACGATCCATGGTGAGTTTTCTTCTGTCGCGGTATTGGATCCACTGAAAGTAATAGGAGACCGGCGCGCCTCAACATGTCCTGGATTTGACCTTCCTGTGTCCGATGCTGAGCTCTACTATCTCAAATTCCCACGATCAGACATTGACAGTGCAGACCATTCCACCTCAGCGATCGTCAGGATGGAGGTGAATGATTCAACGTATCTCAAGTTTGTACTCAGCCATTTTGAGCAGTGGAACTTTGATTTTTATCTCGACCATAACTTGAGCGTTGTCCAGGTGACGTCTTATGATAACACGTACGCGGCTCACAAGGAACTGGAGGACCAGGGAAAGCTGAAGGGTATCATTGATGCTGCCTATTTGGAGAGACTCAGGGAGGGAGTGAGGTACTGGGATGGGAGGAAGTGGCAGAAGAGTGTAACCAGAGTTGAGCTGTATTCCCCGCCACCCCCCTTCAAATGAAGGGGGATCAAGGGGGGTTCTGCAAACCTTGCCTGAGAATACATCCGCAATAACGAACACTGACTGGGGTGCCGCTTTCGGCCGGCTCAAAATCTCCGCAGTCTGCGGAGGCGGCGATGGAATCGGGGATGATAATGCCTGAAGTAGTGCCGGCGATGATGCCGGTAATGACGATAGTAGAGATACGAGCTCTTCTGCATCCGGAATGATTCCGGCTTCGGTTGTGCCACGCTGTATCCTCTTGCTAGCAGCGATGCCGCCGCAATGAGCAAGATAGAAACCCTCCTCGCAAATGCCTTAGTGATCATATCCTATTCCATCTTAGCTGATGTAACGTCATATCGTCTCATAGATAGGACACCGAACTGGACCTGCGGTTTAATTAATTCCCATTCCACGTGTTGACCAAACCCCCCTTGCCCGAATTCCCCTTCATGTTTGAAGGGTGGGCCTAGGGGGTTCAGTCGACTGAGACCCGGAGTTCAGCTTCTCCGCTCGCCAGCCACCCCCCTTCATCTTGAAGGGGGGATTAAGGGGGGTTCGCCAACAGTGACCAGAATCTACAACCGCCATCGCGATCTCGAAAAACGCCGCCGCCTTCGTCGCAACATGCCGAAAGCCGAGGCCATCCTCTGGTCGAAGCTGCGAAACCGCCGCATGCACGGCGAACGATTCCTCCGCCAGTACGGAGTTGATCAGTATGTTCTCGACTTCTATTGTCCGCGGCTCAAGCTCGCGATCGAGGTTGACGGCGACAGCCATTGTGATCCCCGGGCAATGCAATATGACAAGCGCCGGCAGGAGCACATTGAATCGTACGGCATTCATTTCCTCCGGTTTGCCAATCATGATGTCTGCGGGAAACTGGATGGGGTGTGCCAGGACATTTTTGAGGCGATTGAAAAGAACCTCAGGACAACAGTCACGAGTCATTTCTCACCGGAGTCCGGGATTTGATCGTACAAGCCCTAGGACAGGGGCTGGAATTTCCCTCTGACACCAGAATTTGATACTCTCTTCCCATTTTCGTATCCTTCTTCATTCCCTTTCCTCACAGCGTGGAGTGCAGCGAATAGCACAGTGATACGGAGGATCTTCATCGTCGCGGGATTTCTGATTCCTCTTCTCCTCCCGTCCGTTCAGGCACATCAGCCGACCCGGATCTCGTACGATCCCAAGGAGCATTCGTACGAATTCACACCCCGGACAGTCGAACCCCAGAAGACTGAATTTGTCGATCTCAATAATGACGGGATCGATGAACAGCTGAATATCCACGAGTCTGCACAAACCGTTCCGCCGTTGATTGTCGCACTGAAGTATGGCGGCATCGTCATCGACCAGTTCAACTTCCCACGGGCGCAGAAGATATCCTACAAATTCGCATATGACATCGACCATAAAGGCACCAAGCAGATTCTCGTTGCGGAATATGATCCTGATACCATTTTCGTGGATATCGTCGACATCCTTCAGTTGAAAACCATTCGGAAGATACCCGTCTATCTCTATCCTCATCCGGGACCGCACAGTGTCGACAGCTGCGGCATCGATCTTGTCGGCATCACACACGCCGCAAAGACCAACGGTCTTCAGCTCGTCATCCTCTTCAAAGCCCCGTATGCCAATCAACGCCGCGGGATTGCTTCCGTCGATCTCCAGTCCGGTAGGATATCATGGTCGTATCTGATGGGAACCTATCCCTCATCCGGCATCGTGACCGACCTGGGAGGTGATGCGATCTTCACCACTTCCCAGGCAAGTAACAATCATGCCTCGATGAACGGAACATCGGATTCCAATTCATATATTTTTGGATTTACCGTGGAGGGCTCATTGCTCTGGCAGCCGAAACTGTGTGGGGGACTGTTCACCAGTACATCGGCTGGCATGATCGACTGGAACAACGACGGAAGATCGGAGCTCATCACCTATCTCCGCAGCGGGACCCATTATGCCGACCAGAGCTATATTGAGAGATTCGATCCTCTTACTGGAAAAAGCCTCGGCCCCGCAAAGAAGTTTGAAGATGACATTGCCGATTTTTCGGGCGGCGTCCCTGTAATCGAGAAGGGGGGAAAAAAGCTTCTCGTAAGCTGGTTGGAGAGCGGCACCGTTCTCCTTCTCGACCAGACCCTGCAGATCATTACCCAAAAAGCGTTTGATTTTCAGAGCGACATCGTTGATTACCGAGTGATTGATTCACCTTCGGCGAACCACAAGTTCATTCTTGTGAGAACCGCTACCTCACGAACGGTCATTTTTAATGAGGATCTTGAACCCATCGCAGTGATGGAGGCGACGTACGCGGGTAACCGTCTCGAACCGAATAAGACTGTCGAGCTGGTTTTCGAAAGTCATGGCCAGACATTGATCGGTGTCCTCTCCCAGCGTCCGCAATCGTACAGCGTATGGATCGGGCTGTTCTTCGTCGTTGTGGGACTGTTTATCATCGTATACACGGTATACGGTCTGGTATTTTACGTCGAGCTCTACCGGACCATTACGAAAGGAAACGACTCGATTGGTGCGGTCGTTGTCAACCGCCGAGGGAGCATTCTTCACGGGAATGACACGTTTGGCCAGCTGCTGGGCATCCGGCGAAATGAATACAATCGGAAGCATCTCCGGGACGCGTTCAGAACAACGTCACTTGAACAAACGGCGGAATTTCTTGTGCAGGCTCTGGCGAAGAAAGAACATGCCGAAAGCCGATTTGATCTCCTCACCGATCGCGGGACACAGAACGTGGTAGTGCGCGCTTTTCCGATCCGGTTCCTCGGAATCCGCAATGGAATGCTCGTGGTGTTTGCGAACATTTCTTCCGCTCTCAGAACCGATCGCATGATCAACTGGGCGCTGGTGGCGCACAATCTCGCCCATGAAATGAAAACGCCTCTCTCCACGATCTGGTTCACGCTGGAACGTCTCAAGCAGACGGCGTCGGAGAAAGGTGGATCGCTCGATCAGAAATATGTCGAGTCCATCAGTGAAGAATTGCGCCGGCTCGACGGATATGTGAAAGGATTCATGAAACTTGCCGATCTCAATGCACCCAATCTGCAGGAAAATGATCTCAACAGGACAATCGGGGAATTGGTCAATGAGTATGCGGCGAAACTGCCGCAATCGATACGCGTTCAGAAAGACTTCGCAAACGACGTTCCCGGCGTGAAGCTTGATGTGAACCTTTTCACGGCAGCGGTCACGAACCTCCTCGATAATGCCGTTCGGGCAATGGAGGGAAAGGGGACACTGAAGCTCTCGACCTATCTGGTACAGGATTTGCAGTCTGCACACGTATGCCTGACTGTTTCCGATACCGGTGCCGGCATAGCGGAGAAGGATATGCCGAAAATCTTCAACCCGTATTTTTCGAAAGGGCAGGGAGGTACCGGACTTGGGCTCGTTATAACAAAGAAGATCGTTGAGGATCATGTCGGACATATTCGCTTCACTTCGGAGCCGGGACTTGGCACCGAGTTCATCATTGAGCTGCCCGTCAGCGGTTCAATCGGTGGAGTGCATCATGCCTGAGACGATACTCCTGGTCGACGACGACGTGAAGATGAAGAACATCGTTGCGGAGGTCCTTCAGCATGAGGGGTATGCGATCATCACTGCCGCAAACGGTGAGGATGCAAAGCGCGCGCTGGCGGAAAACCATGCCGACGCCATACTCTGCGATATCAAGCTTCCGGATACGGACGGAGTGGAGCTGCTGAAAAAATTCGTAGCGATGAAGCCGGAGGTGCCGGTCATCATGATCTCCGGATTCGCTACGGTTGATCTTGCCGTCAGTGCCACGAAGCTCGGGGCGTACGATTTCCTGGAAAAGCCGCTCGAGCCGAGACGCGTCCTTGTGACGATCAAAAACGCGCTCGAACAATCGCGTGCGAGGGAAAGCGAGCGGGCGCTTGTCGAAGATATGATGAGTCGGTATGGTGTCGTGGGCGTCAGCGAATCACTGCGGAAACTCTGTGCGACCGCGGTCAGGATTGCAAGGCACTCGACTCCGGTTTTGGTTGCGGGGGAAAACGGAACGGGGAAGGAGAAGATAGCGGAGGTCATTCATCGGTTCTCCGGAAGGGATCCCTGGATACCCGTAAACTGTGCATCAATTCCGCATGAATTGATTGAAAGTGAGCTGTTTGGACACAAGAAGGGCGCGTTCACGGGGGCTTTGAGTGACAAGGTGGGCAAATTCCAGGCGGCGGATCATGGAACGCTTTTTCTCGATGAGATCGGGGACATGAACCACGACATGCAGGCGAAGATCCTGCGTGCGCTCGAAACGAAGGAAGTCTGCATGGTGGGGGAAAATGCATCGGCAGCTGTCGATGTGCGCTTCATCGCCGCAACGAATAAAAATCTTCCGGCTGAAATTGAAGCGGGAAGATTTCGTGAAGATCTCTATTACCGGCTGAGGGGCATGATCCTCTACGTGCCGCCTCTTCGTGAACGGCGCGAAGACGTTGCGCCTTTGGCAAGGCATTTTCTCGGAGAGTATTCGGATAAGCAGCAGTGTGTCCGGCATTTCGACAACGACGCACTCGAAATCCTGACAGCGCAGGATTGGCGAGGAAATGTCCGGGAGCTGAAAAATGTGGTAGAAGCGCTGGCGATTTTTTCGGATGATGAAACGATCGACCATCTGCAGGTTCGCACGATGCTCCAGTCTCTCTCGAAGGCGTCGAATCAGGTTCCGGCATCACACGCGCAGAAACCGTCCAACTCGCTCAAGGACGAAACGGCGACATACGAGGCAAATCTCATTCTGGACGCGTTGAAGGAATGCAGGGGAAACATCACACATGCCGCCGAAAAATTGAACATTGACAGAGCCACACTCTCGAAGAAGATCAAGCGGTACGGACTGAAGCCGTAACTGCCGGTTCATCTTCGACCTTCCATTCACGCACTCCGATTTAATCGATTTCTGAATTCCCCGTATCTGTTCGGAGGTCTCTTGGTGTGAATTATTGCACGGAGACTGTGAATGAACGCATCAACGGATGTGGCGGTTATTGCGGATCGGTGTCGTTCCGGACACTCTTCTGGTGGCACGCATCTTGAGTACTGAGTGTCACAAATATCGACGTGGGTGTTAGACTATCAGCAGTATCTTTCCGTTTGTTCTCCTCAACTTCAGCACGCTAAGCGATTCCCCAATTTCCAATTTGGGATCTACAATTTTCAAATGGTTTTGGGATGGGCGAAGGACCCCGGTCAGACGTGGCCGGGGTTTTTGATTTGGAGTTTTTGCGATCCGCTTCGATTCGATAAGTGTCATCGATCTTTCAAGGGTGTGTGAGCAGATGAAGAAGATGGTGCTTTTGAAGTTGCGGGAGGTGCTGATCCCCCCGCCTTCAATCGAAGGGGGATAAAGGGGGGATGCGCCATCTCTGGCCGGTCAACAAAGAACTCGGACTAGTTTGCCGCGGTTGCTCAAATCCGCGTAATCGACTCACCTCTTGGGCCCGAGCCGGAAACGGTTCGGGTTTTGTTTTTCCGGGGGATGATTCTGTGAAGAAGGAAAAATAAAAGAAAGTGAAATAGAGTCGGAGAACTTGTTTAGCAGTCTGATGCAACGAGCGATTAGCGGAGACCTATTTCACTAAGGTCTCTTCCAATGCGCCCTCTTACTTCTTCCTCAACTCCTTATCCCACCCGCTGATGAGCGTCAGCGGCAGCGAACCCTGATTTCCCACACTAAGACCCAGGAGGAATTTCTGTGCGTCAGAGGTGAAATCAGTCAATGCCGCTGCACCGGCGGTCTTGACTTCGAAGAGTGGGCGAACAGTCCCGACTTCAAGATTCGTTGCGGTCGACTTCACATCCACCATCATCATCTTGTTGTCGGCCGAGAGATAGTACAGACTCAACCCGTCACGGCTCCACCATCTGTTCGCCGAGATCGTTGAGATGCCGTTCGTCGAGATCTGCCACTTGCGTGCCTGATCACGTGCAATCGAGCCGTCGGGTCCGAGGAACGGTCGCACGTAAAGCTCCCATTGCCCCGATTCATTCGAGCGATACGCAATCCAGCGCATGTCCGGCGAAAACTGAGCCATGTCTTCGTCAAACGGCGACTCGAGAAACGGAACCGGCTTCTTATCGCCCGTCAACGGGAGAATCCACAGGTCACTCTTTGTCTGGGGGGTCGTAATACTGTAAAGAAAATACTTTCTGTCCGACGACCAGTCAAGCGGAAATTTCGCCTCAGGCGACTCGAGAAGCAATTCCTCGCCTCCGGCACCGCTTGTCGTTTTCTCGTAGAGGTCGTAATGCCCCTTCCGGTCGGAATGAAAAATGATGCGGCTCCCGTCCGGTGACCAGATCGGAAGCTCGTCGACCGCGGGATCGAACGTGAATCGTGATTTGATGTTTCTTGCCAGGTCATAGATCCAGATGTCCCGGTTGCGTGACTGCGGGTCATAGACGTCGTACGCGATCTGTTTGTTGTCGGGTGAGATGTAGGCACCTCCGAACTGAGCCGGCTCGCCGATCAGGCCAGCGACCTGCCCGCCCCTGTTCATCCATTCGAGCTGCCACCCGTTCTGCGTGTTGCTCGCCTGGTAGACAAGGAGGCCGGTCTTCGATGAAGAGAACACCCCTCTATTATAGTTCAGATCATATTCGATCGGTTCGGCAACGGGCGCCGGATCACCGGTAACCTCCAGCTTCTTATCGTCAAACGGCTGAGCCATAAGCGTGTTCTCGCGGAGATAGAGAAGGTGACCGTTGGCGAATTCCACGTTTCCTTTTGCGGCAATAATCCGCTTGTGCGTCTTCCCGTCGAGAGAGCCGACCACAAGCTCATCCTCTTCACGTTCCACGCCGCCAAAGCTGGCGCGCCCAAAATAGAGGAAGTGATTGCCGTCGGGAAGAAAGAAGGGCCAGCGGTTGGATCGCTCCTGGTGCGATGAATCGAGTGACGTCAGCTGTACCGATTGACCGCCTGCCGCGGGAACCCTGAAGAGCGGGTCTGCAGCCGTGGGAGCGAAGATGATCGTCCCATCGGAACCCCAGGAGCCGCCACGGGCATCCGCCGCATCACACACCGTTACCGGCGGTCCGCCGGCAGCTTCGATCTTCTTCAGCTTTCCGGTTTCAAAAAACCCGATGAAACGATTATCCGGTGACCAGAAGGGGTAGAAGGCGCCTTCGGTTTCCGGAAGCTCCTTCGCGGTAAGATCATCGAGCTGACGAAGCATCAGACGGGTCCTGCCGGTGGAGTCTGCCGAAACGAATGCAAGCATGGTCCCGTCGGGCGAGAGCGCAATGTGTCCTTCACCCGCTGTTCCGGATGCCGCCGCAAAGTTCATCTTGTCCGGGGCGAGTATGTACGATCGTATGGAAATGCTCTCGGAGGGTTTCTGGTTGAAGAGCATGATTCCCAGAACCACAGCGAGTGCGAGAAATACGACAGAAAGTCCGGCCAGGATGAACAACGGAGTCTTCTTCGGCTTTGCCACCGGTTCGGGCTGCTCAGCAGCCGGTGTGACAGCTGATTTATACGCGGGTCTTGCCGCAGTAATGCGGCTTACACGCTGACGGCTCGATTCACGGCGGTAGCGTTTGAGATCGATCGAAACCTGCTTGATCGATTGCGTTCGCTCGTTGGAATCTTTTTCCAGACATTCCAGCACTACAGCATCCAGAGACGGATCGATGTCAGGTTTGATAGAAGACATCGGCGGTGGATCGACATTCACAATCTCGTACGCAAGTGCAGTTTCGTGAACGCCTTTGAAGGGTAACTCGCCGGTGATTAGTTCGAATAGAAGAACGCCATAGGAAAAAATATCCGACCGGTGGTCGGCATCGAAGCCCTGAACCTGCTCGGGTGACATATATCCCGCCGTGCCGACCGTACTTCCAGCTTTCGTCAGACGTGTGATCTTGCTGTTGCTCTCGCGCAGCTTTGCAAGTCCGAAATCCATCACCTGTGCAATGCCGTCTTTCCGGATCATGATGTTTTCCGGTTTGATATCGCGGTGGACTATGCCTTTGTCGTGCGCAGCTGCAAGGCCATCGGCAATCTGTATTCCGATATCGATCGCCTGCTTGAACGATATCGAGCCCTTCTTCTCGCTCAGCGTCTGGCCATCCACAAATTCCATCGCAATGAACATCTGTCCTTCGTGCTCATCGATACCGTAGATCGTGCAGATGTTGGGATGATTGAGAGCCGCCGCCGCCTGCGCTTCCTGCATGAAGCGGGCCTTGTCGGCTTCGGAAGCAGAAAGGTGGGGAGGAAGAAATTTCAGCGCGACGAAACGGTTTAATTTCGTGTCCTGGGCCTTATATACAACACCCATCCCTCCATGCCCCAATTCCTCGAGCACCCGATAGTGTGATATAGTTTGTCCTACCATAGTACCTTTTTACTTTCTAATTTTTACTTTTTACCTGCAGGCCGGACCTCACCATCAATGGCCTTCTCCCTTAACCTTTGCTCTTACCCCCTCAAACCAATCTGTAACCACTTCCAACCTCGACAACGTTATCTGCTCTGACTGCGCAACTCGCACCATAAATCTCTTTCCATCCGGTGCGATATCCCACACGAGCGTGTACGGCGGAATACTGCAGAGTTTTCTCGGAACCGAATAATTGAATCCCGATCCGGCCGAGATGCTCACCGCCATCAATGACGATGCGTTGGTAAAAAACAATTCCTTCCCGTCGCGTGACCAGATCGGCTCAGTTCCGCCGCCGTTCGAGACTTCCCAGTTTCCCTCGCGCTTCGGGAAAGACGTCACGAAGACTTCAAATTTTCCGGATTCATTCGACACGTAGGCAATCCATTTTCCATCCGGAGAGAAGATGCCGCTCATTTCATCCGCCGGAGTATGGATAAACGGATATGGTTTCCGATCTCCGGTGAGCGGGAGGACCCAGACGTCACTGTTTTCATCGTATGCCAGATACTTGCCGTCCGGAGAAACGGATTCTGGTCTTTGCGCATTGTTGGTGTTCGACAGACGCTCTTCCGCGCCGCTCCCATCCCAGGGCTTCCGGAAAAGGTTCGGCGGACCTCTTCTCTCGGCGCTGTAGATAACGGTGTTCCCGTCTGGAGGCCAGATCGGGTAATTATTGTTTCCTCCGGCAAACGTCAATCGGGTGAGTGTCCCGCGCGAAATCTGATAGAGCCAGATATCATCGTTCGCGGCATTAATATCTGCAACGATCTTCTGGCCGTCGGGAGAGATCCTTGCAGAAAAGTACGGACGAAGTGTGTCGAGCAGTGTTGATAAGTGTCCCTGCCGGTCCATCCAGTTGAGAGAATATCTGCCGAAGGAAAGCGGACCCGATGGAGCAAAAACGAGAAGACCGTCTTTCGAAAAGCTGAGATTTGCCTGGCCCGATCCCGGGTTGACCCAGCCGCCTTCCTCGACAGGAACCGGCGGCCCAGTAACTTCAAGCCGGTCCAGATCGAACGGCACCGCGAAAATCGTATTCCCCCTGAGATATGTCAGGTAACCGTTGGGCAGGTATCGTGCATATGTGCCGCCCCTCAGGATAACCTTTCGCTCGCCTGTGCCGACCTGCTGGGCGGCAATGATTGCGTCGTCATAGGAGGTGATGTTGTTGTTCTTGATTGTAAAGAGAAGCGTCTTCCTGTCGGGGAGAAGCTCGGGGAACCGGTGACTGATTTCGCCTGCCAGAGAATCAAGCGTGGTCACGGCTTTCGGGGTCCCACCGTTTTCCGAGACGCTGTAAATACTACCGCTGATATTTCCAAAATAGATGTTGTGATCCTCCGCCCACCAGACACCGCGTGTCTGGCTCGTTGTCGGACAAATTGTCTCCGGGGCACCGCCGAAGATAGATGTCTTGACGAGCTTGTCTCTCGCACTATTATAGACGACCCACTGGCCGTCGGGGGAAAATGCCGGGTCAACGCTGTTCTCCGTGCCCGGAACAGGTTCCGAGTTCAACTGATCCATCTTGTGGAGGTACAGTTGACTCGTGTTCGCGATCTGCGCAGTGTATACGAACGACTTGCCGTCGGGAGACACGGAAAGTCCGCTCTGCGCCTGCGACCAGAAGAGGGGATTTGCAGTCGAGAGGTCGATCGAGAACCGCATGGGGGAGAATGCAGCATGTTGTTCGCCTTTTCCATCCTTCCAGAGGAGAAAAATCACCACGAGTGCCAGAATTCCGGCGAGAATGTATCCGAGATTTTTTTGTATCGGATTGGCGGAGACGCTCACCGCTTGCGCCGCACCTTCTGCTTTCATCGCGGGTCTCGCAGCCGTAATCCGGCTGACGCGCTGACGGCTTGATTCTCTGCGATAGCGTTTGAGATCGATGGAAACCTGCGCGATGGACTGCGTCCTTTCACGCGGGTCTTTTTCCAGACATTCCAGCACGATCGCATCGAGATTCGGGTCGATTTCCGGTTTGATGGATGACATTGGGGGTGGATCGACATTCACGATTTCATATGCGAGGGCGGTTTCGTGAACTCCTTTGAAAGGAAGCTGGCCTGTGAGGAGTTCGAAAAGAAGAACGCCGTAGGAGAAAATATCCGACCGGTGATCGGTTTCCTGCCCCTGCACCTGCTCGGGCGACATGTATCCTGCAGTCCCGATCGTGCTTCCTTCTTTTGTGAGCCTGGTGATCTTGCTTCCGCTTGCACGAAGCTTGGCAAGTCCGAAGTCCATGATCTGGGCGATGCTGTCTTTCCGGATCATGATGTTTTCGGGCTTGACGTCGCGGTGGACAATGCCTTTGTCATGCGCTGCCGCCAGGCCGTCAGCAATCTGTATCCCGATATCAATTGCCTGCTTGAACGACAGCGACCCCTTTTTCTCATTGAGGGTCTGCCCATCCACGAACTCCATCGCGATGAACATCTGTCCTTCGTATTCATCGATACCGTAGATCGTGCAGATATTCGGATGATTGAGAGCGGCAGCGGCCTGCGCCTCCTGCATGAAGCGGGCCTTGTCCTGCTGCGAAGCAGAGAGGTGGGGTGGAAGGAACTTGAGCGCCACGTAGCGGTTGAGCTTGGTGTCCTGGGCCTTATACACAATGCCCATCCCGCCCTCACCCAGCTTCTCAATGACTTTGTATTGCGATATTGTTTGACCGACCATGATGCTATTTACTCATTAGTTCATTCATGTAATCATCCATTGCTCAGATATGGCGCTACTAATTCATTCAGGCACTAATTCATTACAGCGTGAGGGCGTTCGATGAATTAATCGTTAAATCGCCGAGTCAGTACCTAATGAATGAATGGCAAAATGGGCCGATGGCAAAATGTCTCCGTCATTGCTGCGGCCGAATGTCTCCTTCCCACAAATTGGCTTCCTTTGTCCCTACTTCGTAATAGAATGTCCGATTGTCACTTGAAATTTGGAAGGCGCCGGTAAGCACGCCTGCCGGGAAATTTGCCACTTCGTGCTTCTTCTTTGTCTGTATGTCCACAATGAACGTCTTGCCATGACGTGAGAAAAGCAAACGCCGGTTATCGGATAGCCAAGCTGGTGCGTCTCCCGAATCGACCACCGCTTCGTAGGCCCCGGTCCGGAAAGAATAGAGGACGATGCCCGGGAGAGAATCCGACGAGGTGCTTCCGGCAATCATTTCTTCGTTGGGAGAAACGGTTCCCCAAAGGAATCGTCCGCTGTCGACTGCAACTGCAGGAAACCGCTCCATGGACTTATCACTGGGCGGTTTTGTCAGGTCGCAGATCTCTGCTCCCGAGTCACCGCTGCAGATCATTTTCTTCCCGTTGCGAAACCAGAAGAGAGGCATAATATAAGAAAGAGAAGAGGTTTTCGTCAGCTGTTCCAGGTCGCTCCCATCTGCATTGATGGTCCAAATTTCATACTTCCCTCCCCGGTCGGACATGAATGCAAGCTTTTTTCCGTCCGAAGACCAAATGACACTCCGGTCTTTTGCGAGGTCATTCGTCAATTGCCGCAGTCCGCTTCCGTCTTTCTTGATCACAAAAACATCTTCCTGACCTCCGAATGTGGTGAAAGAGATCCAGTTGTCGTCGCTGGAAACAGAGAATCCGGCTATGACCTTTGAGCCACGGGTCAGTGCGGTTTCATGTCCGGTGAATGCTTCAGCAACCGGATCGAAGCCAATAGAGTAGAGGTTCACCCGCTCATCGACGGCGGAATAGATGAGATGAAGTCCATCGCGGGATATACAGACGAAGCCGCTGTACGCAGAGGGAGTTGTGACCGGCTGCGGGTCACCGAGTGTTTTTCCGGTCTGTTCATCGATCGGAACACGCCAGAGATTCATGCTGCCGCCCCGATCACTGCAAAAAAAGAGATACTTGCCGTCGGGGGACCAGATCGGTCTCCAATCGACGTACGCGTCATAGGTGACGGCGACGGAATCTCCGCCGCCTGAGGGAATCGTCCAAATATCCCTCTGCCCCCCGGCGTGCCAGTTCCAGTAGGCGATGCGGTATCCATGAGGCGACCACTGAGGCTGCACGGCATCGCCGCTCTTGATTTTCTGTTTTTCACCCGTGGCAACGTCGATTGTCCAGAGCTCGCTGGTCGTGCTCCGCGAATTCGGGTCATAGATACCTTCCGTTGCGACAGTAATCTTTTTTCCATCAGGAGACCAGCAGGGATTGAAACCAATGTCGCTGAGGCGTCGGACATTTTCACCGGTTGCACCCATCAGATATATTCCGCCGTGATCGCGGCTCGAGCGGAACGCGATCAGTTGGCCGTCCGGTGAATAGGCGGGCTCCCCATTATATTCTTTCGAATCAGGAGTGAGGTTGATCGGATTTCCACCGCCGATCCGTTCAAGATAAATGCTGCTCGTGCCTGAGGTGTCAGCTTCTTCTTCATACACGAGGAAGTCGCCATTCGGAGAAATATCCGGGTTAATGGCGATTTCCCGCTGATCGGTAAGCTGTTTAAATGAGAGCTGCAAAGGACCGTTCGGGGCCGGTTTGTGAAAATATGCCACGATGAGGTAGATGAGGACAGCGAGAAGTGCGATGCCGATTCCGGCTGCAGCGATTCTTTTTGACGATCGGCCGCCTGCCGGGGCTGACGGCGCGAAGACCGGATGCGGTAATTCGTGTGACTGAGATGCTGAAGTGACCGTGTAAGCCTGCGACCGCACGACTTTGGTTGTCTGCTTCTGCATGCGTCGCAGTTCGATGACCATGTCACTCACCGATTGATAACGGTCGCCGGGATCTTTCTCGAGTGCGCGATGCACCAGGTTTGCAAGCACCGGAGAAACCTCCGGGCGATAAGTGTTGACCGGCTGCGGCTCCTCGTTCACAATCGAATATACGACCGCCGCCTCGTGCTCACCGGGAAAGGGAGTTCGGCCGCAGAGCATTTCGTACAGCACCACGCCAAAAGAGAAGATATCCGACCGCGCATCAACTTCTCCTCCCTGGATCTGCTCGGGTGCCATGTACGACAACGTGCCCACCGTGCTCGAGGTGCGCGTCAGCTTCATCGAGCCCTTCAGTTTTGCCAATCCAAAATCCATCACCTTAATCTGATTTCTGGAATTGACCATGATATTGTCGGGTTTGATATCGCGGTGGACGAGTCCCTTCGAGTGTGCTTCCTGAAGGGCTTCGCCGATCTGGATGGCGTAGGTGAGAATTGTTTCGAGTTTCAGCGATTCGAGCTGGAGGGAACGGAGCGTTTTTCCGTCGACGTATTCCATCACGATGAATTGTTGACCGGCGTCTTCCCGGATATCGTAAATGGTACAGACGTTAGGGTGATTAAGCGTTGCAGCTGCGCGTGCTTCCTGCAGGAACCGGGCCCGTTCAGTGTCGTTCGCCGTGAGCTCTTGGGGGAGAAACTTCAGTGCGACGAAGCGGTCGAGCTTGGTGTCGTGGGCTTTGTAGACGACTCCCATTCCTCCCTCGCCGAGCTTCTCAATGACTTTGTATTGGGAGAGTGTTTGACCAATCATGGGCGAATTGACTCATTAATACACTTAGGCATTATTTCATTGCTCAGGAGTGGCGTTATTAATTCATTTGAAGAGTGATTCATTATTGCCTCATGGCGTGCGATGATCCGATCATTCAATCACTGAGCCACTGCCTAATGAACCGATGACAAAATGCCTAAATGTCTAAATACCTAATGGACTAGCGGGTTGTGATTTGGCAACCGAAAAGGTATGGACTTTTCGGCCTATTACCAAATCGTGTAAACAGAGGGGTTTATGAAAAATAATTCACTTGCTTCTCTCTCCGGACCGCGGTAGCTTTATGAAGCAGGAGTTCTTCTCACCATCGACGTTCAAGTCGGACCTTTTCGCCACTGTTCAGAAAGGAGCAAACTTATGGATACTGTGCGCCAAGAGAGACGATTCATTTCCATCCTCATTCTTGTTCTTTTTCTGGCTGCGGGCAGCGTGTTCGCACAACCCCGATACCGGACATTCTCTCAAAATGATCTTGCCCAGAAGAAGACGAATGCCGGCAAAGTGCTTCAAACGATCTCAGCGTTTGTCTTCAGGAACGACAGCCTCGGCTTTGCGGTCAACGGATTGTACGTCCGTTTCAACTCATCGGTCATTTCCATACAGGATTCCGGCGGGTTCACGAGTTTTCTCATGGACAAAAAGGGGAAACTCCTCATCGCATCGGGACGAACGGTTCTTCCCGGCGATTCCATTGTGTTCTCTGCAACGTTCAATAAGAAATCCCCCGGAACGCACGGCAGCTATTGGTGGTGGGACACCAACGGCGTCCGGGTTGGAAAGAAATTCGGTCCCTTGACGGCATCATCGTATATCCCGATCCGGGTACAGCCCAACGGGGGCAATGTGCTCGAGTTCCTCTATAAGAAGGTGATCAACCGGCCTGCAGGACTGGTGGTCGGTATCGAAGGACCTCCAAGTCCCCACTGGATCCGTTACATGAAGGCGGACAGGAAGTATTTCCAGCACACGGGACCCGTTGCCTGCTTCTCGTTCAGGAGGCAGGAGCTGAGAAATCCGCACGTCGAGAAAGATAACGATCATCTCATTGGCGAGCTGCATGCCCTGAAGCTGGCCATCATAGCAAATGATTCGGGTGTTACTCAGCCGGATACGACTGCCACGCGTTTGGGTGACCTGATCTTCAACGACCTCGTGAATCCGGACTCATGCAACGGGATGACACTTCGGGCGATCGCGTATCTTGCCGATTCAGCCCTTTCGTATTGTCCCCTCGATTCGTCACTGCGCACCGACATCGATGCATGCATCAGCCGGGTGAACGCGGCGTTCGACGGGCCGTATGTTGCGGTATCGTTCTCCCCCTTTGTCCTTGCTGGTGTCAACCCGCTTCCGGCGTTCCTGCATCCCAATCCGGCGGCAGTACCGGTTGCTCCGCCACGCGATCGCTTCGCACTTACGGATGATGTTCCCGGTCAGTACTCGCTTGAACAAAATTATCCTAATCCGTTCAATCCAACCTCCACGATCACCTATAATCTGCCCACAACGAGCAGAGTGACACTCAAAGTGTACAATCTCCTCGGACAGGTGGTTGCTACGCTCTCTGAAGGCACTCAGGAAGCTGGTTTGCAGACCGCACAGTGGAACGCCACGGAGTTTTCAAGCGGAGTATATTTCTATCGGCTTGAAGCAACCAGCGTCGATGATCCCGGGAAAACGTTCTCTCAGGTGAAGAGAATGATGCTCGTAAAGTAACCGCTCACACCGGTTTCAAATTTCCGAAATGCCCCGATCGATGAGGTCGGGGTTTTTTTTCTTTGGTGGACAAGGCGAGGTTTATTTTTTCATTAAATGATCTTGTCATTTTGCCATTGCTCTGAAAAGGCATTAATGACTCATTTCGGCATTCAGTCATTAGCCCGCAATGACCTAGTGTTGAATTGAATCATTAACGCAATTCCTGAGGAATGAATAAATGACAAAATCAGTAAATGATAAAATCCTCTGGCTTTTTGGCTCCCCATCGGGAAAATGTCGCCTCCGTCACATCGCCCAACCGGTCGCAGCCGGAAAATCCTTCCCTCAGTGTGCAAATATTTCCGACGTGCAATATACCATCAGACCAAATGTCCAACGATAGATGAGAAGTGGGATTAATTCTCCTCTTTACAGATGTGATGAAGTTCTGCGACTTTGGCACGGCCGTTGAGCATAGAGATGACCATGAAATGGACCATGAAAAGAAGTGAAGTCAATAACTCAAATACACAATAACCGACGGAAGTAGCTCTATGGGACAGCAGCAGCTTTTGCTAATAATTCTGGGTGTGATCGTTGTGGGTATCGCCATAGCGGTTGGTATTTCCCAGTTCAGCGCGCACAGCACACAGGCGAACAAGGACGGTGTGACATCGAGCCTTGTCAATATTGCTGCAAACGCCTATCAGTACAAGATCCGCCCGACAACGATGGGCGGAGGCGGTGGCGCATACGATAATTACGTTATCCCTTCCAAGATGGCAACGGATAACAACGGGACGTACACGCTGACGAGTGCAAGCGGCGGGACGGCGACGTTTACCGGCGCGTCCGCGATCAACGGCGCCTGGACTGCGGTGTGCACATGCGATTCAACGGGTAGCACCTCCCTGGTGTATACCGGCTGGTAACCGGTAGATCGTTTCTTGACCCTAAGCCGCAGTGACCACCGACTGCGGCTTTTTTATTTCCTCCTTCCGTGCCTTTTCTTCGTTTTTTCGTGTTCATCCGCAGCTCTTATCAGAAAGCCAGCATCCGCCGAATCCGAGGAAAGTCTGTGGTACCTCCGCAACCAGGACTTGACAAGTTCGTCTAAAAGTCCTATATTAGGACAAATGGGTCTAATTATCGTATTATGAGCTGTCCCCGATGTCGGTGATTTTTTCACGCTCCTGCGAATATGCCATCCAGTCCGTGCTCTATCTCGCCCGGAAAGGGGGGAACCGAACTGTTCTTCTCAGGGAGATCTCCGACTCGCTCGGCATTCCGCACCATTTTCTCAGCAAGGTTCTGCAGCTCCTCAGCCGCCACGGCATCGTCGTCTCCCAGAAAGGCGCCAACGGGGGATTCGCACTTGCCCAGCCGCTCAATACGATTATGCTCGCCGACATCGTCGAAGCGGTCGACGGGGATGCGCTCATGACCGAGTGCGTGCTGGGCTTTCCCGAGTGCGACAGCGAGCATCCGTGCCCGGCTCATCACACGTGGAAAGAAGCGAAGGCGATCATCTCCACCATGCTGCATGAGAAGACGCTCGGGGAACTGGGCAAGGAGTTCGACAGGAAACTCTCCCGTACCATGAAGAGGAAGGGGAGGTAAATTCTTTTTTGCGTATATTTGGATATATGGGTCTAATTATCTATAGGTTGAAATCCGGATCGTTTCAGTCACCGGTCACGACCATCCATTCCTGTATCAACTATTACCGAAGGAGAAACATTCCATGAACCACGAAACCATCACGCAGTACTACGAAACCGATCACGACCGCCTCGATGAGCTCTTCAATAAATTCCAGGAGCTCAAGTATACCGATTACGCCAAAGCAAAGGAGTATTTTAAAGAGTTCAAGTCGGGCCTGCAGCGCCATATCATCTGGGAAGAGGAAATATTGTTTCCCCTGTTTGAACGGAAAACCGGTCTGATCGACCAGGGCTCGACACATGTCATGAGAGCCGAACATCGCATGATCGGGAAATACCTCGAAGCGGTTCACGAGAAGGTGAAAGTCCGGAATCCCGAGAGCGATGAAGAGGAACAGCTCCTCCTGAACGCTCTTTCCCTCCATAATCATAAAGAGGAATCCGTGCTTTACCCGGCGATCGATCACGCCGTCAGTGATGCAGAGCGTGGCTCCGTCTTCTCGACAATGAAACAGCTTCCTGATGAACGGTTCAGCTGCTGCTGCACGCATGATACCGTGAAGCAGACAACCGACTGAGGGAGATGATGACGACTATGCTCCATAACCCCGCATCTGATTGATCAACTCAGAAAGGAAACCACACCATGCATGCCATAGAAACACCGCCGCCTTCCCGACGATTCATCCCGGGCCTCATCGTTGTCCTCATCGCGGGAATCATTGTCGCTTTCTTCGCCGGCAAATCGTCCGGTGAGAAGAAATATCACCACATCAGCGGGTTTGCCTGGGATGCCGCGGAATGGGCGGAGAAAACAAAAGGCATCCGGACCAGCTATAATCCCGATCATGATCTCGATGCAACACAGCTCACCCTGACGCCGGGCGATCCGCGCTGGCTCGATTTTGTCTTCTGGTGCTTCAACAATAAGCTTGCGGAACACCAGGTGGAGGCGTACGGCGGTACGGAATGGGACGGGCCGACCGGGGGCGTCATCTTCCACTGGGCTCCCGGTTCCCGCTGGGAAACACACACACTTGCCAGCTTCGGCTTTACCATCGGACATACGATCGGTGAGCACAAGTGGATGGACACACAGTTTCCGGATTTCTTCGAAAAGTACGGCGGTGTCTACGGCGTCAATATCAAGGACCGGCTCGAGGAGATCGACCCCAAATCGGCGGCGCCGTGGGTTGCATTTCTGGATTACTGCGGCGGACCATCGAGTCCCTATTATCGCTACCTCTTTCATCAGGAGGCCATCGTGGATCCGATCCGGGACAGAATCTATCTTATCGGCGGGCAGGGCGTTGGGTTCGAATACACCTTCGAGCGTTATTATCACGAGGTGCGCGAAGTTCTCACCGATGCAAAGGCATTTCAGTTCTTCCAGATGTACGATCAGCTCGGGCCGGGATTTGCATCGCTCGGCGGCTGGGCAAAGAACAAGCTCTCGGCTCAGATACGGGGTATTTACATGACCGATGACACGAGCAAATGGTCGACAAAACCCGGCGTTGCAAAGAGTGTTCGCTATAATCCGAACATTCCCTCGCCTGCGATTCCGGATGGTATTCCGGATCTTGATGCCGTTCATCGTGGACAAATGGTCTACAAGCAGCAGTGCGCCCCCTGCCATGGCATCCAAGGGGACGGCAAGGGATTTCTTGCTGCGGGCTTTGATGTCAAGCCGAGGGATTTCACAGAGGGCATGTATAAATTCCGGACGACGAAGACCGGCGAGTTTCCCTCGATCGAAGATATCGAGCACACGGTACGGGTCGGAGTTTCCGGGACAACGATGCCGGCCTGGGGACAATTCCTGACTGATCAGCAGGTCAGCGATGTGTCGCGCTATCTCATCACCTTCTCTGACCAGTTCGCGCAAGCATGGAAGGAACAGAAGTCGCCGGAAAAACTGGATGTTCCTCCGGTTCCGCAGGATCTTTCCTCGCTTGCCGCTCAGGGCAAGGCGATCTTCGACCGGGCGCAGTGCGCGAAATGTCACGGAGATGCAGGCCGGGGCGATGGTCCCGCGACAGCGACTCTGCAGGATAGCTGGGAACAACCGATTGTGCCTGCCGACCTGACGTACAAGTGGCAGTTCAAGAACGGCTACAAGGCCGAAGATGTCTATCGCACGATGTTCGGCGGACTCAACGGTACGCCGATGCCGTCATATCTCGAGGCGTTTCCGGATCAGAAAGATCAGTGGGCGCTCGTCAGCTATGTTCTGTCGCTTTCTCCCGATGTTCGTCCGGTCCTTCATCTTGCAGATTATAAAGCGGGTGTCATTGCCGTAAGCCAGCGCTGTGACGAATATGGAAGGGTCCGAAAATGAAATCGAAGCTTGTCCTGAGTCTGATTGTGCTCGTCGCGTTACTCATTTCCGCATTTACATGGTACGGTCGCTATCAGCACTCCTATCGGATGGTAAATGTGGGCGGCGATACGAATCAGTGCAAATGTACACAGCGGCTTGAACGATAACCTTCGGCCGTCAGCGTAGACAGAGGGAGCGCAGGGCTATGACCATTGGATCACCGGTAATCCCGCGCGAGCATGGCGGCTGGGCGGTTGTGATTACCCCCATGATTGCAGTGTTTGCTGCCGTGCGGGGCATCAGCTGGCAAGCAGTGTTGCTCACCGCAGCTGCCCTGTCGGCGTATCTCAGCTATGATCCTCTGAACCGGCTCCTCATAGGTGTTGAGCAGAGAGGACTGAGCGCCGAAAAGCTCCATCAGGCAAAAGCATGGGCATCCATCTATCTTATGATTGCGGCTGCACTGTTCCTCGTTCTTCTGCGGGAAGGCTATACTCTCCTGGTAATCTTTGCAGCGGTGGCGGCAGGGCTCTTTCTGGTGCATTTTATCCTGACGCGAAAGGCGCGGGGGTCGCTTCTGAGAGATCTCAGCGGCATTGCGGGACTTTCCATGGCATGCCCGAGCATGTATTACGTTCTGCGCGGAGCGGTGGATCGCACGGCGGTGATCCTGTGGCTTCAGGTCGCGCTATTCTTCGCTGGGACAATATTCTATGTTCATATGAAAATTGAGACCCTGCGGTTGAAACGAAATGACCTGAGCCCTGGCGAGCGTTTGTACCTCGGCCGATGGACCTTGCTTTCGCTCGCGGTCATGATTGTTGGTGCTGTGGCGATGTCTTCTACATCGTTGATGCCCGCAATTGGCATTCTTGCGTTCGTGCCGATAACGGTCCATACTCTTTTCGGAATTGGAAGGCTGAACGCAAGAGTGAATTTCCGGAATCTCGGGCTGCTCTTGTTGGGACAATCGGTGGTGTTCGGAATACTGATTGGCGTGCTCATCTGAGCGGAGGGAAGCCACCAACGAAAGAGAGCTCAAATCCTTTCACAAATTAAAAACCCCGGCGCTATGCGGCCGGGGTTTGGTTTTAGCACTGAAACGCAAATTGTATTACTTCAGAAGAACCATCTTCCTGACCGCAGAAAATTCACCTGCCTGAATGTGAAAGAAATAGAGACCGCTCGGGAGTGCGCTCGCATTGAAATTAACAGATTTATTTTCCGCATCTTCATACTCATTTATCAGAGTGGTGATCTCCCGCCCCAGGACATCACTGATAACCAATCTGACAAATGTTCTTTGGGGCAGACTGTATTGAATTCTCGTGATCGGATTGAAGGGGTTGGGGTAGTTCTGCTCAAGAGCAAATGACTTTGGCAGCTGTGGACGGGTTGATAACTCATCCGGGGGAGGTGGAGGTAACTCGGTTGTCGGAACGATCCGGATCCGTCCGGAAACTCCGGGGCGCAACTCTGCCGAAGAACCCGCTGCATTGAGGACGAGCGATCCGCTTCCGGTCACCTTCACCCAATATCCTTTCCCCGGCTGAATCGTATCGGCAACAGCATATTGCCCCAGATAGCCGAAGAAGTGAGAGGTGATCATCCCCGGAGGTATCGACTGGACGGATGCCACGGCGACCCGTGAGCTGATCGACCCAATAAGATTCCATCCCGCAATGACTGGGATCGTGTCCGTCCTGAGAGGTTGGCCGCTGATGCTGTCGTCAACTGCACCGGGAAACTTCAGCCAATAGCCGGCTCCGTTTTTCAAAGTATCTACTTGCAGATACGTGGTGTTGTAGGCAAATGCCTTTGATATGGCGGTCGGGAAGAGTACATGTGCAGCCAGATTCTTGACGCCGAGAGGGACGGAGACGAGATTCCATGATGAGGTAATCCCGAGCGAGAGAGTTTTCGTGATCGGCACAATGACACGGTCAGTTGTGAATGTGAAGTACGCGGAGTACGCCGCGCTATTCATGGCAGTTTGCAGGTCGACGGAGGTATTGTCCTTGTCAAATGCGGCAGTGACTACTTTTGAGCCATTGACCGCAAATTTGTACGGCGGTCCTGCTCCTGCGAGCGGCGCATTCGGATCCGACTCATCCGGCTGTGTTGGGATAACCAGAGGCAGTCCCAAATAGCCTTTTGCACCGGTGATTATCAAATCGAGTATACTATTAGACGGTCCGAAGTTCTGATCCGTGTTGTTTCCCTGTAATGTGGCGGGCAACGGTATGTTTGCGAGCGAGGCGGCTGAAATGTTGCCTTTCAACTTGCCACCGCTCATGGAGGCGAAGCTCATTTGTGTGGTGTCAATGTCTTCACTGGGCAAGTGCCCCGGGGGAAATCCATTTACGGACTCCAGCGGTTTCGATGAACTCCCGACATTCGCAGTGAACCTTGCGTTCGACATCATCAAGGGGCCGCCTGTACCTAACAAAACATCCGGAGGGAGGAGCATATAAGCCGGCCCCCCGTTGAGGACACTTCCGCTGATGGACGCGGGGATCTGATCGCTCGGCAGATCGTTCGCATCAAGTTCATTAGCGTTCGGAGTGTACCACCAGTCAAGGTCCGACGCGCCCGAGTACGTCGAGGGATTACCTGCATCAAGCACTGGAAGACCGTCCACAGTGCCGATCTGCAGCGATAGTTGGTTCGTTCCGGTCAGGTCCGTCAGCCCGGGCATTTCCAGGATGAGGGACGATTCACCTGACATAATGCGGGTGTTCAGGGCGGATTGCATTTGCGACACCGCAGTCGATGTAAATGCCGCTGCGAAGAGGTGATTTTGAGTGGCAAACGTATCCGTCGTCGTCTGGATCGTGAGTGAATTGATTCGCTGGTTCTCCTGAAACTGACCTTTGCCGGTCTGCAGAAATACGAGGATGAGAACGAACATCGGAAGACACCGTAACTTCCGCCAAGTGTTGCGGGGCGACACACTGTTGACCGGATGGCAATGAGAGAACCTGGGAATTCGGATCAGAGTACTCATCTGATTCCTCCTTGATTGCGGTGATGGTAGAATGTGAAATGAAATTCCGGAGTGAAGTTCTTCGAATAAGGGCAGGGGGTGATAACACTTGGATGAAGACGGATCAGAGATCCGGCCGGTTCAGAGTGCGACCAGAGCCGGGAGTGCGGGGTCGGGAATATTTTCTGAATGAACAGGTGTTCCGAGACCATGATTGTGTCCCAGGAATGAACGCCTCAATGTCATGAGCGGGATGAACGAATTGCTGAGTCTGATATACTTAAATTAATAAGAAAATGGAACCTGTGCAACTCCCCCGTTATTCGCATTTCCTCCAGAGGACGGACAGTGAAAAATTACACCCGGGATTCCGTTTCCGCTAATTTATTCCGCAACATACGGCCGCGGGTCCGACTCCTGAGCGTGAATGCTTTGAGTCGCCGCCTGTAATCCGTCCGAGGTTGCTCGCAGCGTAATCGTTCCCGGGCTGCGCGTTCCCTGAACGATGATCTGGCACCTTCCGTTGAAAAGTTCGCGCTTCCATCCGCCGTCAAGACATTTATCCGGCTCGTGACTGCTCGGGTTTCCATTTCCAACACCGAGAATCTGCCCCTTGTCGTTGACTTCAAAATGAATGAGATTGTTCGCAGTTGGCACCTCCCGGCCTTTCTCATCAAGCACGGAAACATCTACAACACAAACATCTTCTCTGTTTGCATGAATCGTCTGCCGGTCGGGTGAGAGCCGGATGCTCACCGGTTTGCCGGTCGTTTCAACACTCGTTGTGATCAGCTTTCCTTTTCTCCATCCTTTCGCTTCAAGCGTTCCCGGCTCGAATGCAACGTTCCACTCCAGATGTGAATTCACCGGCATGGTTTTTCTCCCCAGGCTCTTCTTATTGAGGAAAAACTCGACACTGTCGCAGTTACTCTGACACCACACATTCACCTGTTGATGTTGTTTCCAGTTCCAGTGCGGTGCCAGATGCAGCACGTCCTTGTCCGTCCACCACGACTGATAATAATAGTAGTTATTCTTCGGGAAGCCGCACACATCCATAATGCCGAAGTGGGAGCTGATGCACGGCCAATCGTAGGGTGAGGGCTCCCCGCGATAATCAAAGCCCGTCCAGACAAAGGCGCCTGTTGCCCAGGGCCGCGCGCTGTACCATTTCCACCACTCCTCCGCGAGAGCTCCGTAACCCGGCTTATTCACATCATAATCACTCACATATCCCCGGAGCGTGTCATTGGCATAGATGCCGCGCGTGCAGAACGTGCTCGCCTCCTCGCTTCCCCAGATCGGTTGTTCGGGATGATCCTTATGGTATTTCTCGATATCTCCGATGTTGACATAATTCACGCCGCGTACATCCACCACGCTGTTGATCCCGTCATAGTTGTTGCCGTTGTTGCCGGCATATGTGCAGAGGCGCGTCGGATCGAGCTTCTGCTGTATCCGTTTCAACGACTGTGCAATTCCTTTTCCAATATCTTTGTTTTGAATCTCCCATTCCTCATTTCCAAGCGACCAGATGATGACAGAAGGATGATTCCTGTCCCGGAGTATGAGTTTTTCGAATTGTTTCCGGAATTCGGGTGTCTCTCCCATGTACCGGTTTTCATCCATCACGAGCATGCCGAGCCGGTCGCATGCATCGAGCAATTCAGATGTCGGCGGATTGTGGCTTGTCCGGTATGCGTTGACACCCATTTCCTTGAGCTTTTCAATTCTGTAATACTGCATCCTGTCGGGAAGCGCAGATCCGACACCCGCATGATCTTGGTGACAGCAGACGCCCTTGATTTCCACTCTCTTATCATTCAAGAAGAACCCGCTGTCTTTGTCGAATCGGACGGAACGGATGCCGAACGGAGTGTCCACCCGGTCGAGTGTATCCTTCCCGCTGGTCACCACAGAGACCAGAGTATAGAGGTACGGTGATTCCAAATCCCAGAGGTTTGGATTTGAAATGTCGAGATCGTTATCGATTGTGTCCTGTTTGAAGGGAGAAAGCGTGTTGAGTTTTGAAGATGCGGCTGTAACCGATCTTCCATCGTGATCCATGATGGTGGAGGTCAGCGTATATGGACCGGGCACGTCTTCTTCATTCCGGATGTTTGTTGCAATGTGTACTCTGGCTGAAGAAGCTGAGCCGGTGGTGGAGACGAAAACGCCATAGAGCGGAATGTGGAGGGGGTGATATTTCAGCAGCCAGACATGCCGGTAGATGCCGGCGCCTTCGTAGAACCACCCCTCGTACTGACTCGCATCCGCGCGAACGACGAGCACATTTTTCCCCCCATAGTTGAGATAATCCGTTATATCAAAATCGAACTCGCTGTAACCGCTCAGGTTGCGTCCAAGGAGATGTCCGTTCAGCCAGACCATACAGTCGCGGAACACACCGTCGAATTTTACAGTAATTCTCCTCCCCTTATCTGATGCCGGGATTGAAAACGAGCGCCGGTACCAGCCGACCGAAGATTTCGGAAATAGCCGCCCGACGGGCTTGTAGCCATGATCCCGCACCGCGTCGTTCTTCATATTGATGAACCCGAGCTCGACCGCCCAGTCGTGGGGAAAATTGACGATGCGCCATGTGCTGTCATTGAACTCAGGCACTGCCGGACCTCCGGCTTCACCCGCTTTTGCAAACGATTCATCTGCACCGAATCCGAAATCACCTTCAGCTGTTCCGGCATCGCCGAGGTGAAATCGCCAGCCAAAGTCGAGAAGGAGTTTCTCTCTTACCGGTCCGGTTGCATGAGCAGGGAGATTGAATGATATGATGAGGAATGTGAGGAAAAGCAAATTTCTAAAGGAGGATTTCATGTGGAGATTCCTGAGTGGTCGGGCAAATGTATCAAGAATCCCGAACAGTGTCAACACGCGGCGGAGTGAATTTGAAATTCGGAGTCCGGTGAAGTATATTTGTGGGTAGTAAATGAATCCTGAATTGTGGAAGCATCAGGATCGTCAAGTCATCTTCGTAAACTTCTTGAGCAGGTTGTAAGCTGATCTCCTTTCTATCCGCTTCGTGTCCGGAGCCGCAGGTTTCGCATGCATAAGATCGTCGTGCGGGTCATACTTGCAGCTGTTGCCGGACTCTTCATCCTGAACCTCATCGCTTCACTTCAGTGGAGGATTCAGCATGATTCATCAATCCTTCTCTATATAACATGGATGATGGATCATTTCGGATCCGTTCCGTATCGTGATATTTTTGATATCAACCTGCCCGGCACCTATCTCTTCTACTTCCTGATAGGAAAGATTTCCGGTTATACAGATTTAGGGGTGAGGCTTGTGGATATCGTGCTCCTGGCAGCCATCCTTTTCATGAGCTTCCAATGGATGAAAAAATTCGGCTGGAAAATTGCGCTCTGCGGATCTGTTCTCTGGGGGCTGACCTACCTGTCGCTCGGACCAAGTTCCTCGCTTCAAAGAGAATATCTCATCCTTCTTGCCGTTCTCGGTTCGATTCTGATTGCCGACAGTGAACGTCAAAAAAGGACACTCCTGAAATCTTTTGCGATCGGTCTTCTCTTCGGCATTGCATTTCTGTTGAAACCACCGGCGATACTCGCGTTTCCGTTTGTGGTATTTTTCCAATTCCGGAACGCCGGGAAGATGCGATTTCTCAGGCATGCCATCATGCCCGCGATCGTTGGATTTGTAGTTCCGGCCTCGTCGGCTCTTCTTTATCTTTATGCAAGAGGCGGGCTCGCCCAGTTCTTCGATATGGTGTGGAACTATCTCCCGCTGTACGTTCATCTTACAGGCAATCACGAAGCCCTTTCCGGTCTCGCCTGGATAAAATATCTCTCATGGGAAACACTCCTGCTGGGCGGCTTTCTCATCTGGCTGATTCCCGCTGCGATCGGTGTCTATGTTGCCTTGCGCAAGTCGGCAATATCCGAATCCCAGCGCCGCCGCGTAAAGCTGCTCATTGTCCTGGCAATCTGCTATGCGGTCTATCCGACAATCTCCGGGCAGTTCTGGGATTACCACTATCTCATCTTCTTTTATTTCGCGGGTCAGCTGAGCGCCCTGTGCATTCTGGGAATCGTGCCTCGTACGGGTCAGAATGAAAACCTCAGGCCGGAAGTGATTTTTCTGATCTTCATTCTGTTTTGGTTTCGGCCAAATGAGGAAGTGCTGGGTGCAATTATGGGGAGAGGTGTGTCGCCGGTGAAGAGCGGGCGCGTTGACGCAATCGCATCATTCCTCGTGCAGCATCTTCAACCGGATGATACCGTTCAGCCGCTCGACTGGACCGGCGGTGCGGTCAATGCCATGCTCATTGCAAAGGCACGTCTTGCGACGCCCTTTCCGTACGACTTCTATTTCTACCACGATACTTCCAATTCATACATCCGCGGGCTGCGGAAGAAATTCATCACGGATCTTCTCCGGTCCCGCCCGCGATTCATCATACAGATAACGGATCGGGACAAGCCCTGGGTGTTCGGGGAGAATACAACAGATGAATTCAGGCAATTGCAGTCGATACTCGACACGAGCTACAGAGCGGTTGCTGGTGGTAATGGATATCTCCTCTACCAGAAAAACAACGATCGTTGAACTCATCTCTCCGCATCCGGTGCTGACAATGGGGAATGTTGAATTTGAGAAAGCAGAGGCAATGTGAAAATGAAAAGGGTCAGCATCTGTGCCGACCCTCTCGTGTTTATCATCTGATGTTGGTGGGGAACCGGGACCTTCTCAGTTAACCACTTGCAGGACAACATTGTCGAACCGATGCCGCCCCGTAAAATATTCCAACCCGATCTGTCCGTGGGTATAGTTCGGATCCTGCAGGTCAATAATCCAGCCATCCGGTTCGATATCTGATTTCTTCCAGATTTTGCATTGAATCCGGTCGGCGACAGCCCGCACTTTCATGGTGTACCACGTATCTTTATCCATACGCTGATCGGGGTCGTTCTGCAGCCACGGTTCCGAATGAATATACTGGGAGTGTGTGTCGGAATTGTCCATGTCACGCATGAGCTGAATCCATGACTGCGAACCGAAGCCGTTTATGCGGAAGACGTAGTTTTCGGAATCTGAAAGCCAGCGAAAAACAATTCCCGGGTGTTCCGGGTAATCATCGTCGCTTGTTTTCATGACATCTGCCTGCAGCTCAAAGTCCCCAAAGTCGTGCCCGGGAAGCATCAGGAAATGATGACCCTGGGAAACGTCCGTCTGGACCAGCGAGTCGGTGAAATTCCAGATGCCGGTCCTGATTTGCCAGTTGTTCACATTTCCGTTGTTGAAGTCGTCGGAGAAGGAAGCACCTCCGCCTGCCGATCCCCAGGTGACCACAATGTCGATTTGTCCGCTCGCGGGTTCAAGCGTGAGCGACACATGAGTGACCTGGCCCGACTGGACGGAGACATCGGTTTCGCCGGTGTAGAGGAGTTTTTCGGAAACATCGAATGCGTTCACCGTAAGATGCCACGTTCCGAATTCCACCTTGGTGAATGTGCCGGATGCCGTACTGCCGGAATCCGAGATCGTCAGTGCCATGGCGTGATCACTGTAACCGGACCTCGTGAGTGTTGCAACGACTTGAGCGACGCCGGAAGGTGTGTTTGCTGAGAAGAGAGTAACCTGTCCAACACCCGATTCAGACTTTGCCGGGATGACAACTTCTGATTCTCTGCACTCAATCAGCACGAAGGGCAGGATTGCAATTGCTATGAGAGCATAGCTGCGCATATTGACAATCCCTTATGTGATGAATGAAAAAAAGAGCGGTTGGTCTGCAACGCCGGAAATGTACGGAATAAATTGTTCATGTCAAATCATCAAGCGCGTCGGCGATGGATTTCGATCCGCGGGGGAAAGAAATGCGGGAAAAACGAGCCGATGGAAAGGCGAATATACGACTCACGGACGCTCAATCTCAGGTTGGGTCGGTTGTTACCGGTTACCCGGAAACTTGTATATCTGCAGACGTATCCCTATTATTTATGTGATTTGTTTGAAAAGAGTGAAAATCGGAGCAAGTTTTCGTCGTGAGAGTGTGTTGGATGCTCCAATGAGATCTTCACATCTCGAGAGTCAAATACACATGCATTTCAACTTTTGCCAACAAGAGCGCAGAACGTTTTGTGAATATCGGAATACCAAAGGAAATCGCTCCGGGAGAAACCCGCGTGGCACTTACCCCGTCGGTCGTGCCGCAGCTGATCAAAAACAAATACCAGGTGCTTGTCGAACATGATGCGGGATTGGCCGCTGCATGTTCCGATGAACACTATCGCCAGGCCGGTGCGACGATAGTTGCCGACACCCTCGCTCTCTATCAGTCAAGCGATTTGATCTGTAAGGTTCAATCACCCCAGCAGCATCCCGTCTTGAATAAGCACGAAGCGGAATTTCTTCGGGAAGGTTCGGCAATTATCGGATTTCTTTCTCCTCTCTCAAATCTCCAGGCGGTGAACACGTTCGTGCGGCGGAAGATATCCTCGTTTTCACTTGAGTTCGTTCCGCGTATCACCCGCGCACAAAGCATGGATGCGCTCAGCTCGATGGCGACGGTTGCCGGATACAGAGCAGTTCTTCTTGCAGCCGGCGAACTGCCGAAAATGTTTCCTCTGTTGATGACGGCGGCCGGTACCGTGCCGCCCGCAACGGTGCTGATTCTGGGTGCAGGTGTTGCAGGGCTCCAGGCGATCGCCACCGCAAAACGGCTTGGAGCGAAAGTGGAAGTCTTTGACCCCCGTCCTGCCGTGAAAGAACAGGTGAAAAGCCTGGGGGCGGCGTTTGTTGATATTGATGTTCAGGAGAATGTCGAAACATCGGGCGGCTACGCGAAAGAGCAATCTGATGCATTTCTGAAACTGGAACGTGAAGTCATAAGTGCCCGCCTGAAAAAGACCGATGTGGTCATCTGCACGGCGCAGATCTTTGGGAAGAAAGCCCCGGTGCTGATCACGAAGGAAATGGTGAACCTCATGCATCCAAGGTCGGTCATCATTGATCTTGCCGCGGAACAGGGGGGCAATTGCGAATTGACCGAAGCAGGCAAATCGGTCCGGCAAAACGGAGTTCTGATTATTGGCGCCGTCAACCTTCCTGCGCAGCTGCCAATCGATTCGAGTCAGATGTACGCCAAGAACGTCTCGAATCTCATCACGAACCTGTATGATGCGCAAGGAGCTCTTCGCTTTGATGATGAGATCACAAAAGGGTGCTGCATTACCTACAACGGAGAAATTCTCAACGCACTGGTGAAATCGACGATACAATCATGAAACAACTTCTTCTTTCGGGATTGGTGGTTTGTTCTGTTCTGCTGACGATGAGTACGCTCGGCATGAACGAGCAGCGTCAACAGCCGCCCGGTTCGGGTCCGGCGGGCGTGCAGGTAACCGCGCAACAGGCGGGTGCCGCGGCTGAAGCGCCGCCTGATTATTGGTCACTGGTATTCGTGTTTGTCCTTTCCACATTTATCGGCATCGGTGTGATTGCCCGGGTCTCGCGCCTGCTGCACACGCCGCTGATGTCCCTCACGAATGCCATCTCAGCAATCGCAGTCGTCGGTTCGTTGATTGTTGCAGGTGCCGACTATCCCGTGGAGATTCGGATACTCGGTGCTGTTGCGCTTTTCGCTTCGATGACCAACATTGTCAGCGGTTTCCTGATTACCGACCGCATGCTGAAGATGTTCAAGAAGGAGAAAGAGGGGGCGTCGCAATGATATCCCACGTCGCCCAGCTGGTATATGTCGTGTCGATGGCGCTGTTCGTCTTTTCTCTCTACTGGATGAACACGCCGAAAACCGCCCGGCGGAGTGTCTTCGGCGGCACGGCTGCAATGCTCCTTGCCATTATTGCTACCTGGCTTAATCCCGAGATCGTTCACCACGACTGGCTCCTGGTTGCGATTGCCGTCGGATTTCTCGTCGGTGTGCCGCTTTCACGCGTGCCACTGACAGCGGTGCCTCAGCGGACCGCGCTCTCCCACGCCTTTGGGGGACTTGCCGCAGGGCTTGTGGGTACGGCAAAATTCTATCTCTGGTCGAGCGAGGGACCTGATCAGCTTACATCGTTCCGCGTCGCAGCGATCATCGTTGAAATCATACTGGGCTTTCTCACATTCACGGGAAGCTTGATTGCAGCGGGAAAGTTGCAGGAAATTAAATGGATCCCACAGCGCCCCGTTACCTATCCGTTCCAGCGCGTGACCAACATGGGCCTGTTGGTGATCGCGCTGGCGATCGGAGTTCGGATCGTGGCCGACCCGACGTGGCAGTGGTCGCACATTGCTTTCCAGGCCGTCATCGGCATGTCGCTTCTGTTCGGCGTTCTGCTGGTGATACCGATTGGTGGAGCGGATATGCCGACGGTGATTTCGATCCTCAATTCCTACGCCGGGCTTTCTGCAGTGGCGATGGGATTCGTCCTGGACAACAAACTGCTGATCACGGCGGGGGCCCTTGACGGTTCGAGCGGCTTGATCCTCTCGATCATCATGTGCCGATCGATGAACAGGTCGTTTACGAACGTCCTCTTCGGCGCGTTCGGAAAGGTCCAGGCGGCGAAAGGAGAATCGGCGCAGAGAAGATACAAACAGGAGACTATCGAAGGCGCCGCCCAGATCCTCGAGCAGGCATCATTCGTTGTCATCATCCCGGGGTATGGTATGGCAGTCGCGCAGGCACAGCACCGCGTGCGCGATCTTTATGATGCCCTGAAAAAGCGCGGCATCACCGTGAAATTTGCCATTCACCCCGTCGCCGGCAGAATGCCGGGGCACATGAATGTCCTTCTTGCCGAAGCGGATATCCCGTACGACGATCTTCTCGAAATGAGCGAGATCAATCCTGACATGTCGCAGTGCGATGTAGCGCTTGTGATCGGAGCAAACGACGTCGTGAATCCGGCAGCGCGCACCGACAAGTCGTCGCCGATTTATGGGATGCCGATTATTGATGCGGATAAAGCGAGAACTGTTTTCGCTATAAAGCGGAGCAAGAACCCGGGGTTTGCGGGTATTGAGAATGATTTGTATTTCGACAACAAGACGTTCATGCTCTTTGGTGATGCGAAAGTCGTCTCCGGAGAGTTGGCGAAACAGCTCACCGGAAATTCCTCTTCACATTAGCAATCATATCTGAAACTGCCCCGAAGACGGTCCCCGGAATGCGAGTTGTGCGGGATCAATAATAGTCCAATCCCTGCATATCTCAAAATTTGGAGCATTTTGATTCTACATGAATATGAGACGGGCTGGAAGGGTCGAATAATTCTGGACGCCATGTTTGAGAATTTCACTCTATCTTCGTATTATCCGTTGACATTCTGGAAGCGTCCTCAACTTACCATACCTGCGACAGCATCGGATCACGTGCTGCCGATGCCCGTTCTGTAACGGCAATCCATAAAAACTCCACACCGTTCGTTGCATAATCCGGCCGTCTTATTGCCTCCACACAGGATGCGAAAGGCGTCTTCCATTTCGTTTCAATGTACATAACAGGAGGAATTCATCATGTCACAGAAACGCATCGCTGTTCTGACAGTCCTTCTTTTCATCTCCGTTAGTTTCCTTTTCGGAGGTCAAAAGAAGGCCGCTCCAACGCCGGCACCTAAATCCACGATCGACGAGATCAATATTCCGTTTACGAAGTATACGCTCAGTAACGGACTTACATTAATCGTCCACGAAGATCACAAGGCACCCATCGTGGCGGTGAATATCTGGTATCATGTCGGATCGAAGAATGAGAAGCCCGGGCGTACCGGATTCGCGCATCTCTTCGAGCATCTGATGTTCAGCGGGAGCGAGCATTGTGATGAAGTCTACATTAAGGAAATGGAGAAGATCGGCGCAACTGATCTGAACGGCACGACTGAACAGGACCGCACCAATTACTTCGAGAATGTCCCAACCTCGGCACTCGACCGGACGCTCTGGATGGAGTCCGACCGTATGGGGCATCTTCTCGGAGTGCTCGACCAGAAAAAACTCGATCTCCAGCGCGGGGTTGTGCAAAATGAGAAACGGCAGGGGGAAAATCAGCCGTACGCTGTTGCCGACGAGCTCATCACCAAGAGTACTTACCCAGCTGGGCACCCGTACTCCTGGACCGTGATCGGCTCGATGGACGATCTGAATGCCGCATCGCTGGATGATGTGAAGGAGTGGTTCCGCACATATTACGGTCCCGGAAATGCCGTCCTTGTCGTTGCCGGTGACATTGATACCAAGACCGCGTACGAAAAAGTGCAGCGCTATTTTGGAGATCTTCCCGCCGGTCCGCCGGTTGGGAAGTACAATGAATGGATCGCGAAACGCACCGGCACGATTCGTCAGCAGGTGCAGGATCGTGTACCCCAGGCGCGTGTCAGCATCGTCTGGAACGTACCGCGGCGCGGCACCGCAGATGCCGACTATCTCCGGCTGGCCGCCTCCGTGCTCTCATCCGGCAAGACTTCCCGTCTGTATAAGCGGCTTGTCTACGACGATCAGATTGCAACCGATGTGTTCGCGTATGTAGACCAGCATGAGATCGGCAGCCAGTTCAATATAGTCGCGACAGCCAAACCGGGCGGCGATATTTCAAAGGTCGAAAAAGAGATTGATGAGGAGCTCGCAAAATTCCTGAAATCCGGCCCGACGGAAAAAGAACTGAAACGGGCAGTCACGCAGTTTACGTCCGGTACCATTCGTGCACTGGAACGAATCGGCGGCTTCGGAGGAAAAGCCGACCTTCTGGCCCAGAACGAAATATATCAGGGAGATCCGGCCTATTTCAAGGTAACGCTCTCGCGCATGGGAGCCGCCACGCCCAAAGACCTGCTTACTGCAGCGAATACCTGGCTGAGCGACGGAAAGTACGTGCTTGATGTTCTGCCGTTTGGTGAGTACACTGCCGCACCCGCCGATACGGCTGTCCGAAATAGTGAGCCGGGAGTCTCTGAAGTGCCGGATGCGAAATTCCCGACTCTGGAGCACGCCACACTCGACAACGGGATGAAGATACTACTCGCCTCACGTACTTCTGTACCTGTCATTTCCATCAAGATGCTTTTTGATGCAGGCTTTGCGGCAGACCGGACTTCACTCGCCGGGACGGCAAACCTCGCAATGAGCATGCTCGATGAGGGTACCCCGAAACGAACCGCGCTCCAGATAAGCGAAGATCTCGGGGTGCTCGGCGCTCACATGTATTCCTGGGCTGCCCTTGATATCTGCGGTTTCGAGCTCAATACGCTCAAGTCGACACTCGACCCCGCCCTCGATATCTATGCCGACGCGCTGCTGCATCCGACATTCCCGCAGGCAGATTTCGACCGCTTGAAGAAGGAAGCACTTGCCAACATCGAGCAGGAAAAAGTCGAACCGGTATCAATGGGGTTGCGCGTACTTCCCCGGTATCTCTACGGCGAAGGTCATGCCTATAGCTGTCCCATGACGGGGTCGGGAACCGAGGAATCCGTCAATAAGATGACGCGGGACGATATGGTCAGGTTCCATCAGACCTGGCTCAAGCCGAATAACGCCACGCTCATCATCGTCGGGGATGTCGCGATGAACGAGATCAAGCCGAAACTCGAACAGCTCTTCAAGGATTGGAAACCCGGGGACGTTCCTTCGAAAAATCTCACAACCGTCGAGCTGTCGAAGCCGGCTGTCTATCTTGTCGACCGTCCCGGCTCTCAAACCTCGATCATTCTTGCCGGACATGTGACCATACCCAAGAATAATCCCGATGAGATTGCGATCGATGCCATGAACACGATCCTGGGTGGCTCGTTCGGCTCGCGTATTAATATGAATCTGCGTGAAGACAAACATTGGTCATACGGTTCGGGAAGCGCGATCATTCCGGCGAAGGGTCAGCGTCCGTTCTTCGCCTATGGCATTGTCCAGACCGATAAGACGAAGGAATCGATGGTCGAGCTCAACAAGGAGCTCCGCGAAATCCGCACGATACGACCCGTAACCAGCGATGAACTTTCACGCACGCAGGCGAATCTCACGCTTCAGCTTCCCGGCAGGTGGGAAACGATCTACGCGGTAAGCAGCTCAATTCAGGAGCTGGTGGAGTTTGGTATGCCGGAAGATTTCTACGGCACGTACTCGCAGAAAATCCGATCGCTGAATCTGGACGAAATGAACACCATGGCGAAGAAGATCGTACAACCCGATAATGCTGTTTGGGTCGTTGTCGGAGATGCGAGCAAGATCCGGAAGGGTATTGAGGAGCTGAACTACGGAGGAATTCATCTGATCGACTCCGACGGCAAGCCGCTCGAGAGTTCGCACTAAACGTTGAGCTGCGCGTGTTCTCCTGCGCACTTATTGAATGAAGCATGCATACAAACCCCGGCCTGCCAACTGCTTGCCGGGGTTTGTGCTGCGTGCATGCGCGCCCATCCCGTCTACGTCCGCAACCATATTGACAATCAGCGTTTGCTTTTGTAGATTCATCCATCAGGGATAGTCATAATCTCAAAAATCTTGCACCGGGACATGTGCCGGATGATGAATTCGTGTTGAGAGTGCCTGGAATGTTATTGTTGTCGTAACTTCTTCAGCATTATCGGTGAGCCCGTAGTTTAGGACATTCGCAAGAGTGTTTAGAGCTATGGGCTCTTCTTTTGGAGGAAGCAGACTCTTTCCCGCTCGCCTGTCACCGGACAACGAGTGAAATATGCGGTTGTTCATAATGAATTATCGATGATCACATCAGTTCGTGTTGTTCTCTTGCTGACAATTTCTCTCCGCAGAAGATTTCTGTGGTTTCCATTCCCTGCTTTCCTCATCCTTATTCTTCATACCTGCACCCTTGCACAATTCCCCGACATGAATGAAAAACTCCTCTGGGCTCACTTCACGGCCTCGTCGGGAGTTCCTGCGGGAGAAATCACGGGTCTCTTTGAATCGTCCGACAGCACCCTCTGGGTTTCCACACTCACCGGTGTAGCATGGTTTGATGGATATCGGTGGAGGGAGGGGGACAATGGGACTCTCTGGCCCAGGTCCGATGTATATAGCATCGCGGGGGAATATTTCGACAGTATACTGATCTTTTCCTCGCGTGCTTGCTATCTCGGTAACAGGCACGGTTTCCGTGAACTCGGTAAGGAAATTACACAGAATCTTTTTCTGAATGGGAATGATACTGTCTCGTTGTCCTACGATATGACGCTCCGGCGGGCTTATCGCAGGTCACTCGTGCCGAAACCGGATCAAAAAATCGTGAAGAATATTGTTCAGCTCTTTTCCACCAGGAAGGGATCAGTCTGGTTCATGGCTCAGGACGGTCTCTACCGACCGGAAGGTTCCTCATGGAAACGGCAACTTTCTTCGGCAACCGGCAGGATGGCGCTTGATGTGCTCTCTGTCAGTGAGAATCACCACGGTACAGGAATTTTCGTTGTCAGAAATCCCCAGGATCAGATGGGAATCTGGGAATGGGAACGGAATGGGCCGATCCACAGAAGCACAATGGCGGCTCCGATCCTCTATCTTGTCAGTGCGGATATTGACGAGAACGATAATGTCATTGCGGTCGATCGCGCCGGTGAAATTGTGATGCGACACGACGGCCGTTGGAATGTCGTCCCCTTCCTGCCGGAAAACGGGACGACAATCACGAGAGTACTGTTTCGGCAGAATGGGGATCTCTGCCTCGGCGGAGACGATGGGATCTATGTCTGGAGGCACGATTCGCACAAATGGAAGTCGCTTCCTCTTTCATCCGATGAGCTCAGCAATTGTATCAACGAGATCTTCAAGGCACGAAACGGCGAGATCTGGTTCGCTTCAGCCAGCGGTCTTGAAATACGACACCCCGATGGGAACAGCGAGGCGATTTCATCGATCGGGAAAGAGCGCCTCCTGAATGTCACCGGTGTGGAGCAGGATGCCGGGGGAAATGTGTGGATTTCGAGCGGATCAGCATTCGACGGGGCATTTATGTGGAACGGGAAAACGTGGAAGAAGTACCCCATTGACGTGCACGATGGCGGTATGTATGTTCATAAGATCCGGAAGGATCTGCAGGGGCGGCTCTGGTTTTTGGGGCTCGGACACAATCCCGGAACTCTTGATGACGATGAAGCTGGAGCGTACTGTCTGGATAACGGTGCATTTTCCCGATGGAGTATTCCGGAAGGATTATTGAGCGGTCGCGTCTACGCGTTTGAGGAGGGGAAGGATTCCTCACTCTGGTTCGGGACGCACAAAGGGATATGCCGGTACCAATCCGGCCATTGGACGTATTGGAGGAAAACGAACGGTCTCCGGCAGGATCATATCTTCTGTCTTGCATTGGATCACGATGGTGATGTCTGGTTCGGTCATATGACAACAGACGGACTGGGTCGGATCGATGGCGCGGGGCAGGTGCATTACTACGGGGTTGAAGACGGCCTCCCCGACAGCAGAATATACGATATCCGGGTTGATTCCACCGGTATCGTCTGGGTCACTACCCGGGGCGGACTGTGCTGTTATGATCATGGAAGATGGTCGACATTCGATGAGAAAAGCGGTCTGGTTTCCAATGCACTCTGGCCGGTGTTGCCGACGAACGAGGGGGTGTATGTGGGTACAACAGGAAAGGGAGCAGCGATCCTGCACCGGGATGCGTGGAACGATCGGCCCCCGGTGATTGTGATTGATACACCTCTTGTCGAAAATCAGAACGCGTTTGTCCGCTGGCAGGCGTTTGCCTATAACGGCGAAGTCTCCCCTGAAAATTCATTGACGCGATACCGTCTGCGCGGCGGCAACTGGTCGGCATGGAGTACGTTGCACGAAGTTTCTGTTCGGTCAGCTTCTCCCGGATTGTATTCGATCGAAGTCCAGGCGAAGGGTCTCTACGGCCAGTTTGACCCCGTGCCTGCCGAGGCGGCATTCACGGTCTTGCCCTCGCTCTACTTGCGTCCGGTTATTTATCTTCCTGCCGGCGGGGCGCTCACGGCACTTGTCTACCTGCTGGTCGTGGTTCAGGTGCGCAGGAGGAAGCACCGGAAGGAGCTGGAGAAGAGTGAGGAACGTTACCGGCTCATAACGGAACTGATGTCGGATTATGCATATCTTCTCGCGATCGACGAGAATGGATCATCCGAGGTTCTCTGGATCACCGAATCGTTTGAGCGCCTCACCGGTTACGGCACGGCGGAATTCCGGCAGGCCGGATTTTCTGAACGGTTCAATTACCGGGATGACACTGCGCTTGTTACCGCCATGTTCGCTTCGGTCAGGAGCGGAAAACCCGAAAGCTTCGAAAGCCGCATAGTGACATATGCGGACGCCGTTCTCTGGATCCATCATGATGTTGCCCCGATCTGGAATGCGCTGCATTCGCGGGTAACCCACATCTATGGCATTGCGAGGGATATCACGCAACGAAAACACAACGAAGAGCAGATGAGGAAACTTGCCACTGAGCTTTCTCTCACGGAAGAACGGGAGCGGCGACGGATGGCAACATTTCTCCACGATACCATCGGCCAGACACTCGCGTTTTCGAAAATCAAGCTTCGTACACTCGAACGCTCTGTAGGAGACAAAAAAACGCTCGATGCCCTTTCGGAAATACGCGGGCTTATCGAGGAATCGATTATTGACACCCGATCCCTGACGTTCGAGCTGAGTCCGCCGGCACTCCACGAGCTCGGAATCGCCGAGGCAATCCGGTCGCTGGCAACGCAATTGTTCGAGCGTCACGACATCGGTGTTGAATTTACCGGTGAGCAGTTCTCTTCACAGCCCGCCGACGAGATGAGCGTGATTCTCTATTATGCGACCCGCGAAGTGCTGATCAATATTGTCAAACACTCCCGTGCACGGTGGGTCACTCTTTCCATGGCATCATGTAATGGTTCGGTTGTTGTCTCCGTGCAGGACAATGGGATCGGGATGAGCGGAGCCGCGGGAAATGGGGCGGGAGGACGAAAAGATTCCTTCGGCCTGTTTAACACGCGTGAACGCCTTCTCCACATCGGCGGCGGACTCACCATTCAGTCCGCTCCCGGCGAAGGTACGACAGTCGTTCTTACGGTGCCGTTGAAGACCACCGCCGGTACATCATCATCCTGAACAGGAAAGGGCAGAGCCATCAAAACAAAAATTCTCATCGCCGACGATCACAAAATTCTGCGCGAGGGTTTGCGTCATATTATACAGAACGATCTGCGCTGTGAAGTCGTCGGTCTTGCAGGAGACGGTAGAAGCGCCATTGAGCAGGCATCCGATCTTCAGCCCGACATCATTCTTATGGATATCTCCATGCCCGATCTCAACGGCGTCGAGGCCACACGTCAGATTCTGGATCGCTTGCCCCGGGTGAAAATCATCGCCCTTTCGATGCACACGAGCAGGGAATTTGTCACGAAGATGCTGAAGGCGGGTGCAACCGGCTATCTGCTAAAGGATTGTGCCGTTGATGAACTTGGTGATGCGATCCGCTGCGTACTTGAGAACAAAATCTATATCAGTCCGGATATCGCCGGTACGCTCGTCGAGGATTACCTCCGCCTTGTCGACGAACCCTCCGGGAAACCGCTCTCAAAACTCACTCCGAAAGAACGGGAGGTTCTTCAACTCATTGCGGAGGGGAAATCGACAAAAGAGGTTGCAGCAATTCTCAATACCAGTATCTCGACTATTGAGACTCACCGGCAGCATGTCATGGAGAAACTGAAGATTCACACCGTTGCAGAACTGACAAAGTACGCAATCCGGGAAGGATTGACGTCCCTGGAATAATTTTCACTCCGAGAAAGTAGTTACCGCCCTCCCGCCGCCGAATTCCCATCGGCATCATTCAAGAGTCAAATCATGTTTTTCCGTACGGAAAATCGTGATTTCCACGATTGCGGGCGCTAGAGCCGTTCTTTATTATAAAACCGGCGTAAAGCGATCTCGGATGACGTGGTGTTGACGGAGTTGAATGAATAACGATTTCAAGTCGAAACAAATCCATACTGATGGGAACGATGCATCATGTGTCATCGAGTTCTTCCTGCCGGAAGTGGCAGTTGTTACACTTACCATACTTAACGAGCACGGACAACACCTGATGCAGGTACTCGAGAAGGTGAAGTACACTCCGGGAAGACATCACGTTCAGATTGGAAACGATGTTTGGAACGCGCATGTCTGTTTTTACCGCCTCTCGATGCAGACGGATCATAAGGAAATTGTCGATACGAAACGCCTCTTTTCACGGCATGATGAAAGATAATGCCGGTTTCATATTGCTCCGGGCAATCATCGCCCGGATTACCTTTTGGAAATTTTACCTTTTCATCCACCCACTCAACAGGAGTCTTTATGGAGCATAGATACCGCGTTCTGTTCGTGATGATACTGCTGTGCGTCGCGGGACAGGTTTATTCCCAGGGTTTTCCGAATCCGCAGATCACTTCTTCCTTCACGCCCGATTCGAGCTGCGTCTCAGACGGAAAAGGAACTTCCGGGGCCGGTGGACAGAGAAGCTGCCTGTATGCCTGTGAAGATCATCTTGCAACATACTGCGCGAGCATCGCCGTTGCCGATACGTTCAAATGGACAGTCGTCGGCGGCACGATCGGAGGGAACTCAACCGTAACAGGCGTCGGGTTGACCTGTGTGAACGTCCTCTGGGGTCCGGCTGGAAACGGAAGCATTTCAGTCGTTGAAACGGACACCAACGGCCACACTGGAACAGATAATTCGTGCGTCACGATTATCAATTCACCGAAGGCGATCTTTACGGCGTCTCCGACGAGCGCCTGTCTCGGCGTTCCGGTCGCGTTCACGGATGCTTCGCTCAACGCGATTTCCTGGGACTGGGATTTTGGCGATCCTGCCAGCGGAGGAAATAACACCACCACGATTCAAAACCCCTCACATGTCTTCTCCGCACCGGGATCGTATGTTGTCACGCTCATTGTCTTCAACAAGTGCGGATGCAGTGATACGGCGCGTCAAACCATTACTGTGACAAATCTCCCGGGTCCAAGAATCGATTGTCCGTCAACGGTGTGTGCCGGTACGGAGAAATGTTACTCGACGCCCGACACCTGTCCGGGCGCAACATATTCGTGGAACGTCGTCGGCGGTACGCGACTTGCTCCGTTCGGCAATTCCAACAACATCTGCGTGCAATGGGGATCCGGGAATCCGCAGGGTTCGATTTCCCTCTTCATCAGCGGTTGCGGTAACGTCTGCTCGGATACCACGACAATCAATATCCCGATTGTGCCGACATCGTATCCGATTGCAGGATCGACCGTTGCGTGCGTCGGCGGCAATCCAACCTATTCACTACCTGCATGGCCGGGAACATGCTACAATTGGACTGTTCCCGCCGGTGCGGCGACGGTCATTGCGGGTGACAGCACCAATCATATTCAGGTACACTGGAATACAATCGGCACGTATACAATCAGCGTTTCGTGGGACGATCCCCTTCTTGGCTGTGCACCGGGAAGCGCCACAATTCAGGTAACCGTCAAGCCGGATTTTTCGATTATCGGGCCGACGGCACCGGTCTGTCTCAATTCGACCTCTATGTTCACCGCATTCGGCAACCCGATCACACCGTCACCCAATTTTGTCTGGTCGACTACCGGCGGCACTGTTCTATCGGGTCAGAATTCACAGACTGCGACCATCCAATGGACGTCCCCCGGCATCCAGACCGTCACCGTCGTGCCGGGCGGGTCGCCGAATCCATATTGCACCGACACCGAAACGTATCTGGTGAAAGTCGTACAGGTGAATCCACCCGCTTCAATTAATGGCCCGAATGTGATTTGTGCGAACGGGACATATACCTATTCAACTGCCCCGCCTCCGTCGGGTCTCGATGTGCAATGGTCGGTGACGAACGGAACAATTGTCGGATCGAATCATTCCAATCCGGTCACCGTAACCTGGGGGCCGACGGGACCATACTCTGTTTCGGTTGAGTATGTGAATACCACGGCGCCGTTCTGCGCATCGGTGCCATTCACGATGCCCGTGAATTTGTTCAACGTCTCCGCAATCAGCGGGCCCGGAACTGTCTGCATGGACCAGACAGTCGTGTATACAGCCGGCCCTCCTGATACGTCTCTCGACTTTCAATGGTCGATACTCTCCGCGCCTAACGGCTCGGTTGTTCCGAACGGGAGCATTGTCACCGGACAGGGAACAAATCAGATTTCAGTTCTGTGGCATGGCCCCGGCCCCACGACGGTCTATCTCCAGCTCACCGTCTGCAGCACGACGCTCGATCTTCAGGTGATGATCAATCCGAAACCGGTTCCGACAATCACGGCAACCGGTCAGCTCTGCAATCCGGTGACACTTATTGCATCCCCAGGATACACCTCGTATCACTGGTCGAACGGAGCAAATACGGATACGATTGCCGTGACTTCCGGTGGTTCCTACACGGTCACGGTGACGAACGCTGCTGGATGCACAGGAACAGCAACGATCAATGTGCCTCAACCGCCGGGGCCGACTGCAAGCATTTCGACACCTGATCCGACGTCCTACTGTATCCCGGCGTCGATCAACACGACCCTTCATGCACTTCAGGGATCACCAGCTTACACCTATGCCTGGCATCCTTCCGGCGGTGTTGTCGGAGGTCCGGGCGGCTCGACGTATACCGTCAATGCCCCCGGAGCGTACTATGTCGTGGTAACGGATTTGAACAACTGTACGGCGACATCAAACATCATCACGGTCTCACAGGATACTTGTCATCCACCGCCTAACCCGTGTAACACGGCAGCAATTATCGATTTCACCATCGGAACGCCGATTTGCAATCCCGTTTCATTTTCCGATGCCTCAAGCGGCGGCGTGACGGGTCAGAGCTGGAATTTCGGTGATCCGACCAGCCCAAACAACACGTCGAATCTCCTGAACCCAACTCATTCATTCACCCACGCGGGGTATTTTGTCGTGACCTATTCGGGACTTGGTCCGAATACGAATCCGCCTCCGGCGAACTGTGCGATTTCAGTCACGCATTCGCTGGCGATTCCGCTGGTCGCAGATTTCAGTTTCGTACCGAACTGTGCAGGTCAGCCAACGGCGTTTACCGATCATACGACATACCTGCCGCCGGCATCACTTACGTATTCCTGGAATTTCGGAGATGGCTGTGTCATCGGCCCCGGCAGCGGTCCGGTGTCCGGTTGCGCGAACGGGACGTATCAGAATCCCTCACACAGCTATAATCCCGGAACATACATCGTGACACAGACCGTGTCGAACGGAACTTGCACCGTTTCGAAAGTGGATACGGTGACGATCAACCCGCCGCCGTCGGCCACATTCACTCTCCCGGCGACGACGTGCGTCGGGACCGACATACCGATGACAACGGGGGCCGGGGCACTCACCTATCTGTGGCAGTTCGGAGACGCGGCAACCTCTGCCGCGCAATCGACATCTCACGCGTACACGACTACGGGCACATTTACGGTAACGCTGACAGTTACCGACAGCAATGGGTGCTCGAATTCCTCGACACAGTCGATTGTCATCATTCCTCCGGCGACGGGATGTCTGATTTCACCGGCCGGGCCCGTTACGCTCTGTCCCAACCAGCTTCCATTCACGCTTTCCGCACCGCCGGCATCGGCATACCAGTGGTACAAGAATGGAACGGCAATTCCCGGTCCGGCCGGAACGGCATCAACGCTTGCCGTGGCGGTTGCAGGCAATTACACGGTTACGGTAACGGACGTGAACGGATGCAAGTGTACGACCCCACAGGTCGTCGTGGTTATCAATCCGAAACCCATCGCAAACATTACCGTGACACCGGGTCACCTCGTTTGTCTCGGTTCCGGGTCGAACACCGTCTTCCTCACAACACCTCCCGGTCCGGGAACGTACGTCTTTACCTGGTTCAAGGACGGAAACCTGTACGACAGTCTGAACTCCACGAGCGATACCTACGGCACGACCGGCATGCATGTCTATACCGTGGTTGTGACAGATACTTCAACGGGATGTTTCGACAGCGCTTCAACGAAGATCGTGATCTGTAACGCTCCTCCTCCTCCGGTTATTACCGCCGGCGGCAGCACAAATATTTGTCAGGGGGATTCCGTCACGCTCACGAGCTCGATACCTCCTCCGCTGATTATCTGGAGCACCGGTGCAACCACCCAGAGCATCACGGTGCACGCGTCGGGAACGTATTCCGTCACATTTACCGATCCGGGATGCGGATGCAAGAGTACTGCCAGTATAACGGTACATGTATTCCCGTTGCCTGATCTTACACTCTTCCCGTTTGATGGTCCGGATTGCTGTGATAAAGTCTGCGACACGGCGCATATCTGCGCCCCGAAAGGATACCTCGGCTACCAATGGCTGCTGAATGGTGTCCCCATTCCGCCGCCGGTGGGTAACGAAGAGGAATTCTATCCTCCTTCGAGCGGAAACTACCAGCTGGTGCTGACAGGGCCCAACGGGTGTATGGATACCTCGAAACCCTATTGTCTGACACAAGTAAATTGCAGCGGAACGTGCGTCATTCCTCCGGCAGGGATGGTCGCCTGGTGGCCCCTGGGTGATCCTGACGGCGGTGTGCTGGACTCCGAGATCGTCGCCCATCACAACGGCGTTCCGAAACCCGGAGCGATCAAGAACTATTACACCTGGAGCCCGGGCTTTGGGCCGTCTCCAGCGAGCACCGTCTCGTTCATCGGCGGAGGAAAAGTCGGCGATGCCCTCTATTTCTTCGGGCAGAACCCGGGGAGAACGTATGTGGATGTGCCGCACAGCTCGGCGATCACGTTCTCCACTTCAGATTTTTCAATCGACGCATGGGTGTGGATGAATCATGACACAAACGGGATCCAGCCGATTGCGGAGAAAATGCTTCTCAAGCCGGCAGGGGGATATGTCGGCTATCGTCTCTACCTGCAGAACGGGCGGCTGACATTCGACGTCTTGCCGTCAGTTCCGGGAACGATCCAGTATCTGACGCCGTTGACGACCGGAGTCTGGCACCATGTGGTTGCGACGCTGCAGAGGAACTCCACGCCGTTCCAGTATAAGCTCTATGTGGATGGCTCGTTGGTGAAGTTTGGAGCGATTACGAGCATTGGGAATCTCTCCGAAACGGCGGATCTCATCATCGGCGGCTGGCCATTCCCGACCGAGGATTCATTACAGAGCATTGCCATAGATGAACTTGAACTCTTCGACCGGGCAATCGATTCAGCCGATGTTGCTTCAATGTATCATGCCGGCAGTCAGGGAAAGTGCCGTGCCTGCGATGAAGCATGTGAAGGTGCGATCAGCGGTACCAAGTGGTACGACGTGAACCGCAACGGCAGATTTGATGCGCCCGCAGAGAAGGGGCTAAAGAACTGGAAGATCTCCCTCGTGCTGTGCAGCGCCAAGGAGACTCCCACACAGGATACGATTGCAGTTACCTACACCGACTCACTTGGCAACTATACCTTCAATAACATCTGTGCGGGTGATTACTGCATCGTCGAGGAGCACCGGCCGGGATGGATGCAGACGTGGCCGATACCGGGATCGTATCATGTGAGTCTCGGCCAGAATCAGATCCTCGGCGGATTCAACTTCGGCAACTGGAAGCCGCGTATCTCGATACTCATCGGTGTCGGTACCGACTCGGTATCCTTCAATCCTGATATCGTCTACGATGGCGAGCAGACTCCGTGGCCGATCGTTATTGCGCATCTGAACCCATACCAGGTGCTCTTTAACGGAGTCTATGGTCCCGGCACGGAGCCTGATTTGTCGGGTGGGACAGGAATCTTCAGCATCCGCCGGCGCGTGCTCACGAATTTCTCGTTCTCGCAAGTCATTCTGAACGACAGTGTGCTCTCGAACGGCGCCGCAGACTCAGTCATTGTCACCCTTCCAACAGATTCCACTGTCGGGGTGACGGTTGGGTTCTACAATGTGACCAAACCCGACACCACGGTCCGGTTCAGAACATTTACCGCAGACCAGCTCGCCCAGCTCGATCAGGCCAAAGTCACAAAGCTGAAGAGAGGGCAGAAGACATTTGCCGCAAACACGGCGGATATCCTCACGGCACTTCTGAAAGCGGGCGGAAAACTCATCGTCGGTAAAGCAAGTCAGATCACCCCATCCGGCAAGGTCGGTCCGTACATCGTGCCGGCACACCAGACCGATGTGTTTGCCACCTTCAACACGAAAGGTGTCACGCATACCGGCGTCCCCCGCGGGATCGATCTCGACGTCAAGGGAAAACTTCTGTTGAAGTTGATGAAGTCACTCCCCGCCTCGAAGCAGAATAACAAGCTTGTTGCGGACATGATGGCGCTGGAGGTCAATATTGCTGCGAGCGATGCGGGAATCACGCCGAGGGGATTCGGGGATCTGCTCATCGTGGATACACTGGTCACAACGGACATGCGTCATATCAACCCGTCCGGTACGATCAGGCAGCTTGCCGATTCGATCAACAACCTCATGACAAACTGGGGCGGCGTTGCGTCCGATATTTATGTGAACATGGACAACATCGTCTCGCAGATCAACGGGGCATTTGCAAAGCCGCTTCCGCTCATCGGGCCGGATACGGTCAGCTGGATGCTGGGCAAGAATCTCCGGCTCAATGGACCGGTGGAGCTGGTTGTCGTGCCGTTCCTGCTGCAGGTTTCAAGCACCGCGGCGCCGAACAACGCCCATAACCTGAGCGCGCGCAGTCAGCTGCCGGTGACGTTTGCATTGCACCAGAACTATCCGAATCCGTTTAATCCGCTGACGACCCTGACATACGATCTGCCTGTCGATGCGCATGTCAAACTCATTATCTATAATACGCTCGGCCAGATTGTCCGGACGCTTGTGGATGATGTACAGGATGCAGGATTCAAATCGGTACAATGGAACGCAGGTGATGTCGCGAGCGGCGTCTACTTCTACAGAATGGAAGCTGTGGGAGTAGCCGATCCGGCGAAGACGTTTACGCAGATTCGCAAGATGGTTCTGCTGAAATAAATCACCCGACGCTGCACAGCATTAAAAATCCCGGCCCTGAAAAGCCGGGATTTTTCTTATATTACAACGCGAGCGGTAGATAACCCGGCGTACTCTTCGATTCGTCATCCGCAGACATCGATGTGATTCTTCAAAACATTCTCTTCTGCATACACGCAGTATATCACATCTCACGCTGAATTTTGTCTGAGACGTTCGACGAGATATTTTTCGAACCAGCAAGTCAGGATACCATCCCATGACCAGAAGCAAAATGAATCCGAAGGTTGATTTCTTCTTCGCCAAAGAGAAGGAGTGGCGGGAAGAATTTGAGAAACTGAGAATGATCATTCTCGCCTGTGGGCTTACCGAAGAGTTGAAGTGGGGCGTTCCGTGCTATACGTTTCAGAAGAAGAACATCGTCCTCATACATGGATTCAAGGAATACTGTGCGATCCTCTTTATCAAAGGTGCGTTGTTGAAGGATACCAGGGGTATTCTCATTCAGCAAACAGAGAATGTTCAGGCGGGGCGTCAGGTCAGGTTTACCAATGTTCGGGAGATCGTGAAATTGCAGACGGCCCTGAAGGCCTACATCCGGGAAGCCGTTGAAGTGGAAGAAGCCGGATTGAAAGTCCCGTACAAAAGGACGTCCGAATATGTCATACCCGAAGAACTTCAAACCAAATTCGACAAACTCCCTGCCTTGAAGAGTGCATTCAAGGCATTGACGCCGGGTCGACAAAGGGGATACATACTCTATTTTTCGGCGGCCAAACAATCGATAACCCGTGCGGCGAGGATTGATAAATGCACGCGGCAGATTCTGAACGGGAAGGGATTACATGAATAGATGATTCAACGAGAGACGCCCTGCTCCCGGGAACTCATGGATGCGGCGGGATTGCGGGAGTGTGCGGCCGCCGGTTCCTATCAACCCGGTTGATTCTGAGAGGATCTTTGATTACCTTGACCCGGAGTACATGTAACCACTCTTTGCACGGATGCCAACTTCCTCCTTCCGTCAGATCCGTTCGACTCTAAGCAATCTCCGACTGAAGACCAAGCTTCAGTTGTCATTTGTCCTTATTGGTCTGTTCACGATCGTTCTCACCGGATGGCAGGCATTTGAAAATGCACGCAACGCCATTGAATCGCTGACGTTTGACCGGCTGACTTCAATTCGCGAGACAAAGAAGCGTCAGATCGAGTCATATGTTCAGCAGGTTCGTAATCAGGTCATAATGCTTGCCGATGACCGCACGATCACTGAGGGTGTCGAAACGCTCACGGCGGCATACAGAACGAACCGGTCTCATCAATCTCAGAATGATATTCTTCCGGCCCCTGGTCAATCAGGTAACCACCCGGAAGCGGATAACTCCTACCGGATGAAACTCTCCGCCCTGGATTCCATCCTTCAGAACTACCTGCGGCGCTTCGGTTATGAAGATATTCTTCTTGCTGATGCTTCAGAGGGAGATATCATTTATTCTGTGCGACGGAAGGCCGATTTTGCCACAAACCTCGTGACTGGTGCGTACAGTCAGACAAATCTCGCGTCCATTTTCCATGAAGTGGTGAATTCTCATGATCGGGAATTCGCCCGTCTTGTCGACTTCTCTCCGTATCCTCCTTCAAGCTTTGCTCCAGCCGCCTTCGTCCTTTCGCCAATCTACAATGTGAAGAAAATTGTTGGCGTCATCATTATCCAGCTGTCGAGTACAGCGATTAATCGGGTGATGACTTCCGATAATAACTGGCGGGACGAGGGACTGGGGGAAACAGGCGAAACGTACATCGTGGGTTCAGATTTCCGGTTGCGAACAGATTCCCGGTTCTTTATCCAGGAACCAGACGCCTATTTCCAGAGACTTCTCAGGATCGGCACAGATTCGGCGGTCGTAAGAGAGATTCGAAGGCAGCATACATCCATCTTGCTCCAGAGCGTCCGGACGGAAGGAACACTCAATGCGATGAAGGGATCGACGGATACGAGGATCATAAGTGATTATCGCGGAATTCCTGTCGTCAGCAGTTATACGCCGCTCAAGATCGCCGATGTGCATTGGGTGATGCTCGCCGAGATTGATGTCCATGAGGCCTTCGGTTCGGCTTTCGCTCTCCGCGAGCGGCTGATTCTCCTGGGATTTGTCATCCTGTTTCTGGCCGCCGTCGCGGGTGTCTTCATTTCCCGCACTATTTCGAGACCGATTCTCTCCCTGGCAGGAGTGGCAAAGGAATTCGGACGAGGTGATCTTGCGCATCGAAGTGATCTCATCGGAAACGATGAAATCGGGCGCCTTGCTTCGGCGTTTAACTCCATGGCGGAGAAGATCGAACAGAAAACCGAACAGCTCGAAGCAGAAATTGCCGAGCGAACGCGCGCCGAAGGAGAAGTACTGACCTCCCAGGAACGGCTGAGAAATTTGTCAGCACACCTTCAAACCGTCCGGGAGGAAGAGCGAAAAGGAATTTCCCGCGAGATTCATGATGAGCTCGGTCAAGCCCTTACCACCCTCAAGCTTAATCTTACCCTTCTGCAGAGTGAAATCGAGCCGGAAAACGCCATTGCCCATAACCAAATCAAGCTGATGCTTCAGCTCGTCGACACGACCATCAAATCCGTAAAGCGGCTGATTACATCGCTGCGGCCTCTGCTCCTTGATGATCTTGGCCTGACCGTGGCAATCGAATGGCAGATCGACGAATTTCAGGAACGAACGGCAATCCCGTGCGAGATCTCGATTGCCCCGGATACTATCATTGTCGATCCCGAACGGTCGATCGCAGTCTTTCGGATACTGCAGGAAACGTTAACGAACATTGCGCGCCATTCGGGAGCATCGTCGTCCTCTGTTTTTCTCGGGGCAAAGAACGGAGAACTTGAGCTCTGCGTGCGCGACAATGGCAAGGGCATCACGGTGGAAGAACTTAATGATCCCAAATCCTTTGGTTTGATTGGAATCCGTGAGCGAGCATATTATTGGGGAGGGCGCGTCGACATCGCCGGATCTCCCGGGGAAGGGACTACCGTAACCGTGCACATTCCTCTCCAGAAAGAGAAATTCTATGATTGAGATACTTATTGCAGATGACCACGCATTATTCCGGGAGGGATTGAAACAAATCCTTGCAAAGCACTCCGATCTCCGCGTAGCCGACGAGGCGGGCAATGGCGAGGAGGTGCTCGTGAAAGTGCGATCCCGTTCTTACGATGTTGTGCTTCTCGATATCTCGATGCCGGGTCAAAGCGGCTGGGATGTCCTGGCAGAAATCAAATGCGAGCAGCCCGGTCTCCCCGTGCTCATCCTCAGCATGTACCCCGAAAATCAATATGCGATCCGGATGCTGAGGGCTGGAGCAGCGGGATACGTATCCAAAGAGAGCGTTCCGGATGAGCTCATTACTGCGATCCGGAAAGTTGCCGGCGGGGGGAAGCATGTTTCCCCTGCAATCGCCGAAAAGCTCGCGTTCGAGATCGAAAAGAACGCAGACAAACTTCCCCATCAGCTCCTTTCCAATCGTGAGTTCCAGGTGATGTCTATGCTCGCATCGGGCAAAGCGCTCCCGGAGATCGCCGACGCACTTCACCTGAGCGAAAAAACCATAACGACATACCGCGCACGAATCTTCGAGAAGCTCGGTGTTCGGAATAATGTGGAACTGACGCACTACGCGCTGCAGCACAAACTGGTAGAATAGCTCCCCGGTTCTGTAGGAAATTTCCTACATCCCCGCGCCCAACCTCCCTACAACCAAATCAGTCTCAATCGACTGTTTTGTCATTTCCTAAAGTGGTACACTCTCAGGTACTTGTGTTGTGTTTCTCCGTCTCTAAATTTTGACGAAAGGTTGTTCCATGAACTTCGATACCGGTAATACCGGCTTCATGCTGGTTGCAACAAGCCTCGTGATGTTGATGACTCCCGGCCTGGCATTTTTCTATGGCGGGCTCGTCGGAAGAAAAAACGTCCTTGCGATCATGATTCAAAGTTTCGTTTCCATGGGTGTGACCACAGTGCTGTGGTATGCATTCGGATATTCGCTCTGTTTCAGCGGCGGTCAGGGAGCGATCTACGGTGATTTCCGCTATGCCTTCCTGAGCGGTGTTGATCTGAACACCGCGTTTCTTGGGTCCAGGAGTATCCCTCTCTGGGTGTTCATGGCATACCAAATGATGTTTGCACAGATCACTCCGGCGCTTATCACCGGCGCCTTCAGTAATCGAGTGCGCTTCGGACCGTATCTCGGTTTTCTTGTCATGTGGCTGCTTTTCATGTATTTCCCGTTTGCCCATATGGTCTGGGGTGGCGGATTGCTGGCGCAATGGGGGGTCCTCGACTTCGCAGGAGGTATCGTCGTTCACGCCATCGCCGGGTTCTCGGCACTTGCCTCGGTCTTTTTCCTCGGACGCAGGCGCGTTCACGACCGCGGCCCGCACAGCATTCCCCTGGTGGCCCTTGGTACGGGGTTGTTATGGTTTGGCTGGTACGGTTTCAACGCCGGCAGTGAGCTTCAGGTTAATTCCATCACTGCTCTCGCATTCCTGAATACCGACGTTGCCGCCTCGTTTGCGGCCATCACGTGGCTCGTCATGGCATGGGTATTCGAAAAGAAACCGAAATTCGTGGGATTGCTCACGGGCTCGATAGCCGGGCTGGCTGCCGTGACTCCTGCAGCGGGCTATGTGTCGACTACCTCCGCGGTCATCATCGGTATTGTCGCAAGTATCGTCTGCTATTTTGCCATCAACCTCAAAAACAAGCTGCACTGGGATGACGCCCTCGATGTGTGGGGCGTACACGGCGTCGGGGGTTTTCTTGGCGTGGTGTGCCTCGGCATATTCGCCGATCTTTCGATGAACCCCAACGGCTCCAACGGACTCCTTCTTGGCGATGGGGTCTTCTTCCTGAAGGAGCTTGCTGCGGTAGCGCTCGGTGCAGGGTGCTCGTTTGTATTCACCTACATCATGCTTTGGATTATCAATCGCATCACTCCTGTGCGGGTCAGCACTCAGGAAGAAGAAATCGGGCTCGATGTCTCACTGCATGGTGAAGAGGCATATCTCGAGGGAGAATAAGATTTTCACGGGGCGGATCACGTTGATCCTCCTCTTCTGCACTCTGCAGATCAGAGCGCAGGCGCAGGATTCTGTGAGTACGCCGAGATGGATGGATTCGCTCTTCTTCAACTTCTTCATTTCATCGGGGTACTCCTATAATCCCAACGATCCCGACTCAGGAAAGAACAATTTCCAGGTCTTTGATATCAACAATAACACATTTACGATCGATATCATGGAACTTGCAATCCGGAAGGATGCAGACGCTGCCGGCAGCACAGGATTCCGAATGGATCTTACTGCCGGCTCGTCTGTCCCCAAAGTGACGAAATCGGCAGGCCTGACAATCGGGGATCTGGATTTCCATCAGATGTATTTCAGCTATGTTGTCCCGGCAGGAAACGGCTTGAAGCTTGATCTTGGAAAGTTCATCACGGCAATGGGCTCCGAGGTGATCGAAGGGTTCGACGGGTACAATAGCAATTATACGCATTCCTTTCTTTTTGGATATGCGATTCCCTTCACCCACACCGGCATCCGGGGGATGTACAGATTTAATTCCCAGGTATCTGCTTTGTTCATGCTGGTTAATGGTTGGGATGATGCGATTGACAACAACATGTCAAAGAGCATTTGCGAGCAGATGTCGCTGTCGCCTGCCGCCGGGATGAATATTTCCGTGACCCACATGATCGGGCCGGAAAAGAATGAGAACGACACTGATTACCGCAACTCATTCGATGTTGTCGGGTCCGACTCGGTCTGTTCAAAGTTATCGATCGGGGTCAATGGAGATTTTTCGACGGAGATGCATTCCGGGGCCGGCAATGGAACCGGGGAGTGGTGGGGAATTGCCGGTTACCTGAAGTATTGTTTTTCCAGAGAGTTTGGGATTGCGATTCGCTGCGAACGATTTGCAGATGTTGATGGCCTTCGCACCGGGGTCCGACAGAACCTGAGGGAGTGCACTCTAACGCCAGAACTACGTTTGACGCCCAACGTTATACTGAGAAGCGATATACGCATCGACGGCTCAGATCAACAGGTTTTCCAGAAAGGGAACAGCTGGACTGACACCCAGGCCACGCTGAGTGCGAATGCCATCTACACATTTTAAGGGATGGAACCATGGCACAATGCACGCATGAAAAACTTACAACGGAGATTCAGAGGCCTTCCAGTATACAAAGAACGAACTTCGTTGTTTTCCGATGTGAAATATGCAGGACCATTGTTGCGGTCCAGCCACTTGTTGATCACGCGGACGGGGTCAGCAAGATCGGATTTCAGATTTCAGCGATCCAGAAGAGTCTTCAGCAGATTGCCCAAAAGCTGAAATAGCGAAGACCTGGTGGTAGGATTTCTGATTCTCCGGCGTTTCGATACTTCGTGGCGGGCAGCAGAAACCTGAAGGCAATCTCTTGACAAGTTCGTACTCGCCGTCTTCCCTGAGCATCTTGACAATCCTGCAAGAATCTCTTACCTTTCCGCATCATCGGGAGACCTCAAAAGGAGGGACTTATCAGTTCGTTCTTGTCAGAGACACAATTCACCTGAAGAAGATAAAAACGTAATTTGACGTTATTGCAGACGTTATCTGCTCTACAGTCCCGAGAGCAATCGGTCTTGATGTCTCTTGTTGGTGGGATATTTGCACTCATGTTCGGACCATCTCTGACGATCAATAGTACTCTCTGGAGGAAGTCATGAATCGCTCCGCTGTTGCCCAACTGCTGCTGAATAATTCGCTTAGCGCACTATGTCAAGCATCCCGACCGCAATCAAATAAATCTCTCCGGTTCATCGGCATGGTCGTGTTAATGGTAATGTGTTTGGGCGCCGATGTACTGGCAGCCGATCATCTCAGATCAGAAACCAAGAGGACGTATGCTGGAACCGCATGGCCCTCACGCGTCTCGGATGCTTGGATAGGGGAGAATGGCGTGTATCTGAAGAGCGGAAGATTCATCACGATATTCCGGTTTGATCTTGGCAAACGATGGACGATCA
>Ga0335079_10000264_pt1 | contig 61129 bp, 79 predicted proteins | sample Lox_Sample_33_FD_206719 | JGI IMG/M metagenome (GOLD analysis project Ga0335079, IMG submission 206719) | Soil microbial communities from Loxahatchee National Wildlife Refuge, Florida, United States - Lox_Sample_3.3 | ecosystem: Environmental > Terrestrial > Soil > Wetlands | place: USA...
CCGCCTCCTCGTCGCCGACGCGTGCCAAGTCGGTCGCCGTCACGAAGGAGAATCTAGTCCCCCGCGCACCCGCGCCTCGACCAAGACGACTCTCGTGACCGTGAGTTCGCTGCGGCCGCATCGCGCGCGTCCCCGATTGCGGCGGCCCGCTGGCGCGCTGGGGTTCGGCATCGGCCGACGCTGGCGGGCGCGGCCGCTTCTGCAAACCCGAGAAGCAGGAGCCTCGGAGCCTTGATATATACAGAGCTTCTATATATAGTGGTCGCATGACAAAGCGGCGCGCAATGCACGAGGCGAGCTTCTTGATCCTCACCGCCTTGGCCGGCGAGAGCCAACACGGCTACGGGATCATCACCGACGTCGCGCAGATCTCAGGCGGCAGGGTTCAGCTGAAGGCCGGGACCCTGTACACGGCGCTTGACCGGCTGGTCGCGGATGGGCTGATAGAGCTTGATCGCGAGGAGATCGTCGATAACCGTCTGCGCCGCTACTACCGGATCACCCGCGAGGGCGCGCAGCGGCTCGCCGAGGAGGCCGACCGTCTGCGCTCAAACGCGCATGCCGCGCTTACACGACTACAACCAGGGGTCGCGATCTCATGACCGATCACAGTTCACTTGAACGCCGCTATCGGCGGTGGTTGGCGCTTTATCCGAAGTCCTTCCGCGCCGAACGCGAGGAGGAGATGGTCGCCGTGCTGATGCAGGGCGCCGATCCAGACCAGACGCGTCCCCGCGCCGGAGAAGCGGCCGATCTGGTCACGCACGGCCTGCGCCAGCGGGCGGGCCTACCCCTGCCACCGGGACGCCGCCCGCTCGACTGGGAGCGCGCTCACGCCAAGTTCATGCTTCCGTTCCGCCTCCTGATCGCCCTCTTCCTCTTCATCATGAGCGTGATAATCGTCGCGGCCCACAACGGCCAGTTGTGGGGCGGCGAACTGTGGCTATTGCTCACGGTCCCGGGGATGCTCGTGCACCTCTGGATCGCGTACCGCATCCGGCCGAGCACGACCCACCGGTAGCGGGATTCGCGCGAGCCAGGAGCCCGGGCGCAGACAACCCCCGATCGGCAAGTTGCGACGGTCACGCTCGAGGCGGGTAGCGCACCTGCTTTCACGAAGTACCGGGAGCGTTGATTGGCGTGACTCCTTCAGGGGCGTCATGCGGGCGCCCTGGGAGCTAGCTTGCATCCCACTTTCGTTCGCAGAGACTGTGCGGAATCTCGCCTGCAGGATCGAAATCACGGGCAGCAAGTAGCGCAGTCCTATTGGGAGGCGGGTGATGGCTGCGATCCCGAGCGACGCGACGCCGAGGCTGAGCGGCGGGGCGAGGTCGCGAAGCTCATCGACGCCGGGGATCGCCCTGATGGTCGCCCGTTCGTCAGGATCGAAGAGCCAGCTCCACAGCTCGACCGCGAGATCACGCTCCCGGCCGGAGCCCCGACGGACCACGTTGAGCATCGCTACGGGGACCACGTCGAACACCAAGAGAGAGCCGGGCAGCCGCTCGGCTAGCGCCGCGATCAGCGTGTAGACCTGGTCGCGCTGGAAGTACGGAAGCAGGCCTTGTGCCGTGACGAGGACCTTGTCCGCCGGATTCAAGCTGGCGACCCATTCCAGATCCAGTGCCGACCCGCAATGGCTTGACCGTCGCGGGCCGTCGGGAAGCAGCAGACGGCGAAGCTCAATCGTCTCGGGCACGTCTACGGTCAACCACCGCACTTGGCCGTTGTCGACGCGCCAAAACTGAGTCTCCAGACCCTCGCCGAGTGCCACCACGGTGCCGGCGGGATGCGAAATCAGGAAACGTCGGACCGCCATGTCGAACGTGGCCACCCGGAGAGCGTGTAACCGCGCCCCGCGGGTCGTATCAGTGAAGTCGTAGTCGAGCCGGTCGACGACTCGAATAGCAAGCGGGTCGTCGAGCACCCCAGCACGAGCTGCGGCAGCGCGACGGCCAAGGTTCCCGAGCAGCGTCTCTGGCACACCGGACAGCTCCACCCGGATCCGCTCCACGACGATGATCGTAACCGGATGAACCCCGAGACGATTCCTTTCACGGCCTCGCCTCACCCGAGCCCAGCGATCGCAACGTCGCCAAAGGACGCACGCTAGCCGGATGGTTATTCCAGTGGACGGATTCCACGATTTATACGGCCAGTTGCTGTGGGACCGGCGCCGAGCCTCGGGGACGTTTCTCGACTTACGCCGTCGGAGGACGACTCGGCGCGCTTGGTGATCTCACCGGAGCGCGCGTAACGCGTTCGAGTGCCCGTGCCGCGATTGGCATATTCGGACTGCGCCAGACGTGTCGGTCCTCGCTGGGCCAGACGTAGATCGGGTTGCCGTCGCGAATCAATTCGAGCAGGCGTGGTTCGTTGAGGTCGTGAGCCGACCACTCGTATACGCGCTGCAGCCGAGGCACGATTACCGCGTAGTCGAGGATGCGGGCAAGACGGTGCTCGTCGGCGATGTAGCGCTCCACCTCAGAGGAGAGTGGATAGCGGTTTGGCACTACGCGGCCGAGTGAGAGGAACACTCCGGCCATCCCCAACCGAGGGTCGCCCCGGACGCGGCCGAGCGGGGCCAACCGACCGAGGGCGAGGCTCGGCGCCCCGACCAAGACGTGCGCGTACAACACACGCAGCAGCGCGACATTCATGAAGAAGCGCTCCGGTGCATTTTCTGCTTCCGCGAGATTCCGGTACTCCAGATAGCCACCCACGATGCTTGCCTTGTGCGCTCGGTACCAGTTGCGACCTGTCGGCATCGCGCTGAACTCCAACCAAAGCCGCACCGCGTGCGAGGACGGCTCGCCAGTCAAGCCGTGCAGTAGCCCGATCGCTTCGCAGCCGTCCCGCAGCAGACGCTCGTTCATCGCGCGCCACCACGCGCTGCCAGGTGGCGACGCATCGATCGGATTGATCGGATTGAGAACGCCGCGCCGCGCTTGCCAGCGCATGAACGACAACGCCGCGAGTCGGAATGGCACATGTTTCGGTGCGCGGCCGGTCGGTCCGTGAAACAGCCGCGCCATCAATGCAACACGCGAGGTCGGATCATCGCGCACCGCCGCGACCTGTGTCTCAGCGAACGCGATCGCGGATCCGTCCTGGCTCATCGCGGTAGTTCGAAGTTCGGGGGCTGGGATCCGCTCGGAGGCACCGCTGGAAGCGTGCCGTACGGTCACGAGAAGCGGGGATCGACTGCGTCCTTGGTGCTCGGGTTGTGTCCGAGCAGCCGCAGGAACGCTTCACCGGCCGGCGAGGGCTCACGGTCTAGCGGGGTGACCAGCAACAGGTCGCGCGGGATCGCAGGGTCCGTGGCGATCCCCGTCGCGCGGCCGCCCGCCATCCGGATCGCGGCCGACGGCAGCATGGCCACGCCGAGCCCGAGGGCCACGAGTTCGACAAGCTCGGGGAGGGCATCGACCTCGCAGGCGATCTGACGTCTCAGCCCGACCGCGTGACACGCGCGGTCGATGCTTGCACGCAGCGCGGAGTCCGGGCGGTACTCGATGAACTCGTGGTCGGCAAGGTCGCCGAGCCGGACGCGGCTGCGGTGCGCGAGCGGACCGTCGGACGCGACGGCGAGCTGTAGCAACTCAGTGGCGATCGTGGTTGCCCTCACCCGGTCGCGCTGCGGTCCGAGCGGCGGGTCGACGATCGCGAGATCGATCTCACCGTCCGCGGTGCCTCGGACGAGCTCCGAAGCGCCGACGTGATGAAGCCTCAGCGTCACGGCTGGGTGCGTGCGGTGAAAGCGTGCAAGCAGCTCGGGGAGGTTGACATGGCCGAGCGCCTGGATGGCGCCGATCGCGAGGTGTCCACGTACAAGTCCGCGCACCGCGGCAACAGCATCCCGAGCGTCCTCGGCCGCGGCGAGCGCCCGCCTGGCAGCCGGAAGCAACGCCCGTCCGGCTTCGGTCAGCTCCACCTGCCGAGTGCTCCGAACGAACAAGTCGCTCCCGAGCTCGCGCTCAAGCGCGCGAACCGAGCTGGACAGGCTCGACTGTGTGAGGTGAACCCGTGCCGCCGCACGGGTGAAGTGACGTTCGTCGGCGACCGCAAGGAAATACGAGAGTTGGCGCATCTCCATTCAGCGACTCTACCACTCAGTCTTATCGTCAACATCGTTTGGACAAATGCAGCGCAACGACCCAGACTGCGGGCCTATGACCGACATCAACCCCCCTGGCCACGCAGCCGCGTCAGCAGTCACGCCCGTGACTGCAGCCGTGCCATTGCGCATTAGCCACGATGATCTCCCCGGCCCAGCTGACGCCCATCGGTTCATCGGCACCCACCACGGCGGGCTGCCGATCTCGCTGTTCCTCGTCGACGACCCGCCGGGCGCAGGCCCACTGCTTCACCGCCACCCCTACGCGGAGGTGTTCGTCGTCCACGCCGGCGAGGCCCGCTTCGAGATCGACGAGAGCCGACTGACCGCGACCGCGGGAGACATCCTCATCGCCCCCGCGATGAGCGCTCACCGGTTCACCAACACGGGCCACGCGCAACTGCGCATCACGGCGATCCACACCGCGCCGGAGATGGACACCGAATGGCTCCAGCCGGCCACGGCCCAGAGGGGGACGAGATGCTGAACGACATCGGCTCCACGCTCGCGGGAATGCTCGCCCTCGCCATCATCCTGATGGCCCTGCGCTATCTGCTCGATCCCAGTCCGGCCGCCGCTGGGTTCGGCATCCCCGGCGCCCGCGGCACCCACGGACCTGGCCGCGCGTGGCTTGCCGTGAAGGCCGCGCGGGACATCGCCATCGGCATCGCCTTCGTCGCACTCCTGATCGATGGCGCCCACCGGCAACTCAGTTACCTGATGCTCGCCGCCGCGACAGTCCCCGTCGCCGACGGAACGATCGTCCTGCGCAGCGGCGGACCGAAAGCCACCGCGTTTGGGGTCCACTGGGCTACAGCCGCGATCATGCTCACAGTTGCGGCGCTGCTCATCGCCTGAACTCCAACACCCCCACGTTCATGACACGACTGAATAACCCGAACAACCACATTGCGCGCGCCCACCTCACCGACCAGCGGCGTTCCCGCTGGCTCATTCCGCTTGTTCCCGCCGCACTCGGGGCCGTCATCCTCGTCGCCACGGCGATGGGCGGGCACATCCTCAGCGGCCTTGTGTGGTTCGCGGTGCTCTCGACCATCGGCGCATTACACCGGTCGCCCGGCGGTTCGAAGCCGAACGCCGCGGTCTGGGTCATGACGAGGACGAGCGCGAGGCGATCATCAACACGCGCGCGATGTCCATCGTCGGCACAGTCCTCGTCGTCGCGATCACGGGATCTGCCGCCTTCACGCTTGCGCGCGGAGAGAGCACCAACCCATATACCGCGCTCCTCGCGGTCGGCGGGATCTCTTACGCCATCGCATCGCTGGCGCTGCGATACGAAGAACGATGAGTACCGCCAAGGTACCGCCACCGCGCCGCGGCAGCACATGCCCGCAGAGCGGCGCCCGCCTTCGGCTGGATCCTCGCCGGGCGAGGCGATGCAGGCGGTGGTGGAGTCAGGTCGGCTGTCCGATGCGGGGCTGACGACGATGCTTCACCGCAAGTTGGACTGGACAGATCTGGAAGGGGTGCGCTGGCTCCTGGAGCACGGGCCAGCACCGGACGGCAGCTGCCGGCCGCTCAGGGGGGGACGCGTGGCTCCCACTCTTGCCGGGCCAGATGCCAGCAGGGTCAGGCGGGTGACAGAGGGCTATTCCTCTTGCGCCATTCGTTCGCCGGCCGGGGCTCGAGCAGAAACACCTCGGTGGCGAGATCGTGGCGCGGATCAGCGCCGCTTATCGAGGCCAGTACGCGCCGCGCCAGGATCCGCTCCACCTCGGAGCGCTTTGCGTCGTCGATGGCGAGCTGCATGAAAAGCCGGTGTTCGCGCGCTCGGCCGTGGTCGCCGAGCGCCACCAGCTGGTGCTCGGCAACGGTCATCATCCCCTCCAACAGCACGACCAGCGTGTCCGATCCGGCGAACAGCGCACGTGCTTTAGTCGGACCGCGCCCGACCGCTTCCTTGTACAGGCGCACGATCACGTTTGCGAGCTCGAGCAGAGGGCTCGGGGCCGCCGCCGCCTGGTCAGCGGCGCGGTCGAGGAGGGTGCGCATCGTGAATCGCTCTGGGACTCAGGTCCGGTGAAACCACGCGCGACCGAACGGACGGCTGCTCGGCGCACTTCTCACAGGATTTGTGACGACAGCCGCGGTCGATTCCCGTTCGCGGCGAGACGTTCCAGCTCGGTTTCGGTCCGAACGAGGTCTAGGTGATCGCCAAGGCCGGTGAGCTCGAATAGGCGGCTGACCTGCGGGGGGCCCTGGACGATGAGCAGCTGGCCGCCACGTTCGCGCAGGCGCTGATTTGCCGCCATGATCGCGTGGAGTCCGGTCGAGTCCATGAACGAGGTCTCGCTCAGATCGATGGCGACCAGATCGTGCGATTCTTCCGCGCGTAGCAGCTCGCGTTCCACGGTGGGTGCGGTCGCGAGGTCGATCTCGCCGCTGACCAAGAGCACGATCCCGCGCTCCAGCTGGCGGCTGACGATTCCGATTTGATCGCGTGCATGCTCCGCGCGGCCGAGGGCCTCTGAGCATGTTCGGCTCATTGCGCTCAGTGCGGTTGTCATCTCCGACCCACTCCGTACATCGACATGGCTGCTCTTGGATTGCGCATTCCGCAGAAGAATCGTAGAGATCATCATGCCATATTGCGAAGCTAGTGTCAAAGAGTTGATAACTAACTGAACACATTTTAATCGTATGTTGCGGAAGAACAGCGATCAAAGGCCGAGTCGTGCGCTAGGCTCGCGTGCCGTGGCCGACGCGCGGGGCATCTACAGCATTGGTGCCGTCTCGCGGATGCTCGGGCTGTCTCAGGCGGCGATCCGGAGTTGGGAGGATCGCTATGGATTGATCGTGGCCGAACGCAGCGAGGGCGGCCGCAGGATCTTCACGCGCGACCAGGTCGAGCAGCTGCGATTTGTCCAGGAGCGGCTCGGCGAGGGCCTGTCCGCGGCCGACGCGCACCGCTTGCTCGCCGATCGTGACGCGGAGACGCAGCCGATCGTGCAGCCGCGAGTGCCGAATCCGGAGACGGGGTGGCTGGTCCTGTTGGTGGAGAGCGATCGGTATGCCGCCGAGCTCAACGACGCGTCCCTTCGCCGCGAGGGCTTTGACGTCGCGATCGCGATGAGCGCAACCGAAGCGGAGGAGAAGTTCGCCTCCCAGAGTCCGGCGCTGTCGATCGTCGAGCTGATGATCTCGGGCGGCGTTGGCCGGGATCTCTGCCAACGACTGAAAAGACGGCGCGGCACGCCGCTGCTGTGCATCTCGAGCTTGGATCTCAGCGAGCAGGCGCTGGCGGCGGGGGCGGACGCGTTTCTGAAGAAGCCACTCGACCCGGCGCAGCTCGTCTCGACCGTCCGGGAGCTGCTCAGTGGCGTCGCATTGATGAGCGCAGACCCCGTCGGCGCCGATGACTGAGCGCTTCTCAAGCGGCGAACGGCGCTTGGACGCAGTCCTCGGCGGCGGGCTACCGGCGAACGCGCTCAACATGATCATCGGTCTCCCGGGCAGCGGCAAGACGATCCTTGCCGAGCAGTTCATGTTCCACAACGCGTCCGTGGAGCGGCCCGGGATCTATCTCTCGACAGTGTCAGAGCCGCTTAACAAGATCCTGCGCTACGGGCAAGGGCTTGAATTCTTCGATGCCGGCACGGTCGGGGAGAGCGTGTTCTTCGACGATCTGGGGCGGGTGCTCAACGACGGGGGCCTCGACGATCTTTTCGCGCACGTCCGGGGACTGATCACAGAGCGCCGGCCGGGCGTGATCGTTATCGACAGCTTCAAGGCGCTGTCGGCGTACGCCGAGGACCCGCGAGCGTTCCGGGGCTTCCTGCATGGACTTGCCGGGATCCTCACGGCCCTCCCGACGACCACGTTCTGGATCGGCGAATACGGTCGGGACGAGATCGCGACCGCGCCGGAGTTCGCGGTTGCCGACAGCATCATTTCGCTCGCCACGCACCGGGAGGCCGAACGTGCAATCCGCCACCTCGAGGTCCTGAAGCTTCGCGGGAGCGGGTTCATGTCCGGCGAACACGCGTACCGGATCTCTAGCGACGGGTTGCGCGTCTTTCCTAGAGTCGCGGAGAGCCTTCCCGTCGAGCCCTACGAGGCGAATTCCGAGCGCATGTCCTCCGGCATCCCCGCAATCGATGAGATGCTGGCCGACGGCTACTGGTCAGGCGCTTCGACGATGGTGGCCGGGCCCTCGGGGGCGGGGAAAACGCTGATGGGCCTGCATTTCATCTTCAACGGCGCCGCGACGGGACAGCATGGGATCATCGCAACCCTGCAAGAGAACGCGACCCAGCTCGAGCGCGTCGTGAGCGGTTTCGGCTGGACGTTGGATAACGAATTGGTCGAGCTGATGTATCGCTCACCCGTTGACCTGTACTTGGACGAGTGGTTCTACGACCTTCTCGAGGTCATCGAACGGACTCGCGCGCGCAGGGTGTTCATCGACAGTCTCGGGGACCTACGACGCGCCGCCGTGGACGAACTGCGCTTCCGCGAATATCTCTACTCCCTGCTACAGCGCAGCACAACCCAACGGATCAGCGTGATGATGAGCAACGAAACAACGGGGCTGTTTGGCATCTCCGATTTCACCGACGGCGACATCTCTCACCTCTCGGACAACGTCATCCTGCTGCAATTCGTGCGCCGCGAAACCCAACTTCGGCGCGCCGTGACCGTTCTCAAGACCCGCGCAAGCAGACACGAACCCGACGTCCGCGAGTTCAAAATCACCCCGAAAGGGATCGTGCTCGGCGAGCCGATCCGCGAGGCAACGGCCTAATCAAACGACCCAGCCCGAGGGCGTCAATCAAGGCGTCTTCGAGGTGAACTTGCTGGTTCGATAGCCGCTTGAACGCCCGAACGGCTCCTTCCGCCCTGGCCGGGCACGCGTCCTACTCGCGAGGCGAGCCAAAGTGTTCGAGGATGCGCTCCGCGTACCACTGTGGCCACGGCACGTTCGGGCTCGTAGCCGTGTACTCCTTGTCGAGCGCGACCAGAATCCACACGAGCTCGCTCCGCACCGGAGTCGTTCCCAATACCTGCGAGAGCTCGGAGAGATCGAGCAGCCACTGCGCGTACCACGATGCCCAGTCCGGATCGTCGCCATCGACAATCCGATACACGATGTGATGTGTCTCGCCGGCCTCGTGAAGGAGCGCGGCGACGCGCATCGGCTCATCTTTCATGATCGAAGTCTCGCGGAGCGGAGCTTCGGCGCGCAAGTGCCCGGACGGTTGAGTATCGCGGCCACCGGATAACGGTGAACCTGACGCCAACTCAGAGCAACGAGACGGGGGTCAGTTACGACGGAGCCCGGGACGCGATCGAACAGCGATCCGTCGGACTACTGCGGTTTGCCGTCAGATGGCGCGTCCGAGTCATCGTCTGGCCGTGATCAGTCCTCCCCGCCAGCGCCCGCACGCTCGCTCCTCGCGATCTCCCGCCGGATCGTGGCCTCCTCTCGCCGAACGCTCGCCCTGTCACGCTCCTTGCTGTCGTCAAGACGCTCCAATCGCTCTTGCTCGCGCTCCTGGGCCGATCCCTCCCGCTCATCAGCAAGACGCTCGCGGCGATCGGCGGCCTGCTCACGCTGGTTAGCGGCCTGCTCGCGGTCATCGGCGATCCGATCCCGCTCATCCGCCATCCACTCGCGCCTGGCCAACGCCCGCTCACGCTCCTGGACGATCTGCTCACGATGCTCAAGCCTCGCCCGGCGCTCCGGCGCCTCCGCTCCGGGAGGCGCCGCCTCCTCCTGCTGGCGAGCAGACTCGTCAGGGCGTCCACGTCGTGACCTACGACTCGAGTCAGCCGGTTCGCATCGACAGCTCGACGTCGTCAACGAAGGGCACCGAGGTGTACCCGTGCGACGAGGACCGGACAACCTGCAGGTATTCCGGGGTTCGGTCAGCGTTGTCAGCGATGATCAGAGTGCCCGGTCTCAGGTGCTCCTCGAGCAGTTTCAGGACAGCCGGGTAGAGGCCCTTGGCGCCGTCGAGGAGCACGATTTCGATCTGGTCGGGCAGATCGCGGGCGAGCGTTTCCAGCGCGTCTCCCTCGCGGAGCTCGATCAGATCGGCGAGCCCGCCGGCGGCGAAGTTCTCGCGCGCCCGAGCGGCCTTCGATGGCTCAAACTCGGTCGTGATGAGCCGTCCACCTCCATTGTCCCGGAGGCCGGCCGCGAGATGGAGCGTGGAAATGCCGAACGAGGTGCCGAACTCGACGATCGAGCGCGCCCCGGTGGCGCGGGCGAGCATGTAGAGGAGCTGTGCGGTATCACGCGAGACCGCCAGGTAGGCGTCCTTCGCGAGGAAATAGAACCTCCGGTAGTCCGTTTCGCTGGTGCTGGTCAGCAGCGCGTCGCTCTCCTCGGACGAGATCTGCGCCATGGCACGGCGCATTGATCCCGGCGCTTCCGCCTCGCTGAACAGACGGTCCAGGAGTGGAGCGAGGGGTGCGGTGGTGAGCGTTGTCATGGTGATCCCTCTGTGGCGCGTTTCATTCGTGTGGACGAGAACATAGACGCACCGTTGCGTCTCGTCAAGGCTTACGCGCAACGCTGCGTTGCGCTACGATCGGCGCCCGATGTCCGAAGGTACGACGACCACTGCGCGCGCGCCCAAGGGACGCGCGCCGCATCGACGCGACGAGAAAGCGCGCCTCGCGGTCCTGCACGCCGCCGACGACCTGCTCGTCGAGCGAGGCTTCGGCGGCGTCACGATCGAGGGAATCGCCGCCCGCGCGGGCGTGGCCAAGCAGACGATCTACCGCTGGTGGCCCTCCAAGGTCGACATCCTCCTCGACACCCTGATCGAGGACGCGAGCCGCCAGCTGGCCGTTCGCGACCTCGGTTCAGCGGTCGAGAGCACGCGTCGATATCTGCGAGCCCTCGCGCGGTTTCTGACCAAGGATCCCGCCGGGAAGGTGCTGCTCGCGCTGATCGGTGAGGCCCAGCACGACCCCGAGATGGCGCGCAGCTTCCACCACCGCTACCTCGAACCCCAGCGTCGCACCGAACGCGAGATGCTGCGACGCGGGGTCACCTCGGGCGAGCTGGTCGCCGACCTCGACATCGACGCCACTCTCGATGCTCTCTGCGGACCAATCTTCTACCGCGCGCTCACCGGCGCGCCGATCCCACGAACATTTATAGACAGGCTCATCGCCGCCACACTCGAGCGACGTGCCCGAGGGGTCGGTCGGGGCGCAGCTTAAGACTGAGCGGCGCGCCCGAGGGTAGGCCGACGGCGTCCTCAGTCTTGCCGGCTAGAGCTGGATGGTGGGGCTGCGCCGAAGCTCCCGACCCGCGTGGTCGAGCGCGGTGACGGATGCGTACCGGGGTTGCGCCGGCAGCGGGATGACGGTTTCGAAGCCGTGTCGTCTGGCGATGCCGAGCGGGCGGAGCTCGTCGCGTCTCGAGCCGGCGGCGACCTGCCAGCCGGCGACTTTGGTGGCACCATTCCAGCTCGCATAGACGATCGGGGTGCCGCTCTCGAAGTCTCGTCCCGCGGCGACCGCCGGCTGATGGTGCGGCCTGCCGCTCCAGGGCAACCTGAGTCCGCGGTAGGAGTACATGCCCGGGGGGAGCGCGATGTCGAGCAAGACCGTGCCATCGGAGGCAAACTCTGTGATGTGCGACGCGACGCCGAAACCGACGACGGCCCCGTCCCCCGAGCTGATCTGGACCGAGCCCATCGCTCCCGCCAGCAGCCGATCGGGACTCGTGTACGCCTTACGAAGCGCGACGCTCCGGCGTGTCTCATCGACCTCGAGCACTAGGCCGCGCGACTCGTGCTCGGTCGTGAGCGGACCGTTCGATCCATTGTCGAACACGGTCAGCGATTGCTCCGAGTGCAGCTGGGCGTCGTGCTGCCAGGCGAACTGCGTGCCGGGGCCCATCCGGAATTGGCTCTGCTTGCCGCCGAGCGTCCAGATGATGCTGCCGGTCCGGCGGTCGAGCTTGTAAAGAGCCCAGGTGTGGCGCCCGGACACCAGGAGGTTCCCGTCCGGCAGTTGCTCGATCGAGTTGATGTGGAGATAGTCATAAGGCTCCCCGTGCGGCTCCTGGGTCGCGCTCACCGGGATGTGCTGCAGGCTTCGCCACTCGAACAAGAGCCGGCCGGTGGCTATGTCCACCTCCTGAATGATCGACTCGAGGACCTGGCTGTTGCGAGGCATGTCCATCGACGCCAGATCCATCGGCACCGTCTGCGGATAACAGGTGAACAGCGCCGTTCCCTCGGCGGTCAGCGTCAGGGCGTGGAGATCCATCGACCGGCCACCGGCCGCGCGGACCCGCGCAATCTCGCGGTAGTCCTCGTCGAGCACGACCGCTTCGCCCTGCCCGTAGCCGGACTGCTGGATCGTCCCCTCCCACCAGACGAGCACGGGCTTGCCTCGGTACTGGGCGCTGGTGAAGTTGGTGACCTGCAGTCCGGGGGAGAGCGGCCTAAACCACACCGGAATTCCGGCGTGGTCGACGATCAACGGTCCGTACTGCTGTGAACCCGAGAGCGAGACGGGCCCGGGTCCCAGGAACATGAGGCCACGATCGGCGTGCGCCAACGCCTCGCCTCTTGCGCCGAATGTCGTCGTGATCGTCGGTGGGCGAAGGTCCGGGCGCGAATGGAACGCGGCGACGCTCCCCGCCGGCTTGACCGCGAACGCCTGCATGCCAGGCAGACGCGGCCGCTTCGTCCCACTGAGGACGTGGCTGGCCCCGCAACCAGAGACCAGGAGGGCCGCGGCGCCACCGGCGCCGCATAGGAGCTGACGCCTGGTACAGCCGTTGGGGCCGGCCTGATCAGGCACAGCCAGCGACGGGTGATCGCGCGGTGACCACGCCACACATTCCTAGCGGCCGCGACGTAAACCCACCGTCAACGGCCACCGCCGTTGGCCGGCGCGATTCTGCGGCGCAGCTGCTCGAGCTCCGCGGTCGATAAGCCGTGGGCCGTGAGCCAGGACGCGGATCCGCCGAGGTCCCGATCGACGATCTCGAACACTCGCTCCATCGTGCCCGGGACGGGGGCGTGCGACCGGGGATCGTGTCCTTCCAGCTCGGACCGGTAGGTCGGGGAGCTCACCAGGCGGGCCATTATCGCGTCGATGCGATCTGTCGTGATGAGGTAGTCGCTGACGATCGCGTCGCGATCGACTCCGGATGCGTCCAAGGCGAGTGCGACGACCACGCCGGTGCGATCCTTGCCGGCCGCGCAATGGACCAGCACCGCTCCGGGGGCATTCGCGATGGTGCGGATCGACCCGACGATCGAGTCCGGACGGGCGCTCATGTAGCTGAGGTAGGCCTGGACTACTCGCGGCTCATCGGGCCACTCGCTCGGATCGGTTGGTGGCCACACGCCGGTCGAGGCATCGAGATCAGTGTTTCCTCCCGAGCGCGGGTAGAGCGAGCGATGCTCGACGCGCACTCGCGGTTCACTCGTGATCGGCCCAGGTCCCTCGAGCTCCACTTCCAGGTCGGTGCGAAGGTCGAGCACCACCTCGAGAGCCTCTTGTTCTACGAGCAGGCGGATGTCCCGGGGGGTCAGCGATTGAAGGTTGTCGGACCGCAGCAACACGCCGGGTACGACCACGCGGGCGTTGGCAGCCCCGTCGAGTGCGATCCAGCGGACGTTTCCGTTCGGGACGCTCATCCCTCGATCCTGCCAGGTCTTCCCGATGCTCACGGGATGGCAACAAGTCCGGCGCGGGGCCTGTGACAATCGAACGCGGTGGGAGATTCAACCGCGAGTGCGTCTACGCCCTTGGGGCCGCCGGTTCGCCGGCCCCGTTACACGATCGTGCAGATATCCGACCCGCACGTTCCTGCCGACGGCTTCCTGTTCGGCCGCGTTGACGCCTATGAACGGGTTGAGGTGTCGGTCGAGATGATGGCTGCGGCTGGCTGCTCGCCGGACGTGCTGGTGCTCTCCGGCGACCTGGCCGATCGAGCAGAGGCAGAGGCCTACATCCGCCTCCGTCCGGTGATCGAGGCCGCGCTGGTGCGCTTCGGCGCCAAGCTGCTCGTCGCGCCAGGCAATCACGACGATGTGGCGCTCCTGCGGGTGCATCTGCTGGGACGGGCGCCGGAGCGAGGCCCGCTCGATGAGGTTGCGCGGGTCGGCGGTCTTCGCATCATCGGCATCGACTCCAGCGTCCCAGATGAGGTTCATGGCGAGCTGGACGACGCCCAGCTAAAGGCCTTGGCCGACGAGCTAGCCGAACCCGCCCCGGACGGGACCGTCCTCGTCGTTCACCATCCGCCGATCTGGTCGACCACTCCGATGTCGGAGCTGGTGGCGCTGCGCGAGCCTCGGCGGCTGGCCGCTGTGATCCGCGGCACCGACGTGCGGCTCGTTCTCAGCGGGCACACGCATCGTGTCAGCGCGGGAACCCTCGCCGGCGTCCCCGTGTGGGTGAGTCCGTCCACCGGGAGCCACGCCGACGTGCTCGTTCCCGACGGTTTCCGGGCCCATGCGGGAGGTGGCTTCAGCCGCATCGACATCCTCGACGACGGGGAGATCGTCGCGACGTTCGTGCCATTGACCGGGCGCGACGAGATCCTCTACGACGTCCGTCTCGACGACGCCGAGCTACGACCCGTCGTTTGAGGTCTCCGCCGAGTCACGCGAAGCAAGCGGAGGGTCGTCAAGGAAGCTCGCCGCGGTGCGGGGTCGGGGTCGAGCATTTCGACGATCAGCGACGACCAGGCGAAGTCCGTGGCCCCGATCCCTCGGCCCGTGTAGGGGTCGTAGTACTCGCGGAGGCCCTCGGCTGCGACGGCTCCAATGAGCCCTTGACGAAGCGCGTCGGCCCGCTCGCGATGACCGAGACGGACCAGCCCCGGCCACACCAGCCAGGAGGCGTTGATCCATGTCGGCCCTCGCCAGTAGCGCTTGATCCCGAGGGTCGATTCCCGTCGGGAGAACGCCGGGTCGTTGGCGGGCACCGAGGGCGGGGCCAGTGGCAGCCAGAACCGCTCGGAATCGAGAAGATGATGAATCCATCCGCGCGCTGCGCCGCAAGCAGCGACTCGAGCTCCGTCCGGGAGCGAGTGGGTTCGAAACGCCGCCACACGATCGCGGCGAAACACGAGTCCCAGTACCACTGAAACGGATAATGGCCCGGGCTCGGCCGCGTGTAGGCAATCGAACGCTGTCCTCCCGCCGCACCCCCTCGCGCCAGTTACGTCGGAACGTCGCGGCACACAGATCCGCAATCGCCGACGCGCCCGAGGAACTTGGGCTGTGGTTCATCTCCGACGTAGGTCGAGCCGGCATCGGCGCCTATTCCGAGCCACGCCAGGATGAGGCGTCGTCGCCCGCTCGAACGATCTCCGGTCGAGTAGGGCGCGGTCAGTGGTCGCCGTCGAGGACTTCGCGAAGCTTCCGCGCGAAGGCCTCAGGCTGCCCGGCGTATCCGGAATCGTCGCCGAGGAAACCGCCGTGGTGGCTCGGGAACACGGTCGGCCGTTGACTGAGCAGGTCGGCGGTGGCGTGCGTCGTCCGTCCCGTGAAGGTGTCCCCGGATTGCTCGGCGACGGCGATCACGACGCGGGTCGGCGCCGCGACCAGCGCGTCGACGTCGGGGCGATAGCTGGTGATTGCCCAGGACCGATCCGACAGGAGCGGGCTGTCGCGGGAGCCGTCATCCTCCGTGGGCATACCGAACATGGCCGGATCCGGTGCGGGCCGGGCGAAGTATTCGTCGGTGAACTCGCCCTGCCACGAGGTCATCGCGAGGAACGCGGCCATGCCGGCGTTCGATCCCTTGGCCTCGTAGGCATCGCGCACCGCGGCCTGGGCGCGCGCGGCCGCAGCGGAGTCGGGAACCACCGCCATGAGCGGCGGTTCATGCGCCACCAGCGTCGTCACATCGTCGGGGTAGGTCGCCACGAGCGCCAGTGCGGTCACTGCGCCGCCGCTGCTCGCGAACATCTCGACGGGGCCGGCGCCGAGTCCATCGATCAGTGCGTGGATGTCGGCCGCCTGCAGCTCCGGCGTGTTGTCGACCCTGCCGTCTTTGCGAGTGCTGCGCCCGAGGCCGCGCGGGTCATAGGTGACGATGGTGCGGTCCGGGAAGTACGACGCCAGCGTGCCGAAGCCCTCGGCGGTCATGGGCTGGCCGATCATCAACAGCGGCGCGCCTCCATCGGCGGTCGGCAGCGGGCCGTGCAGGTCGTAGGCGATGTCGGCCTCTGGGGTATTGAGTATGTGCGTTGTCGTCGTCATGGCAGTATCGACCACGCCCGTGTTGAAAACTCATCGGCCCGTGCGGCTGGTCATTCTGTTACTGGCGTCATTCGGCGTCGTCCTGTTGTGCGCGGTCGTATGCGGGAAATTGCTGGCGCATGTCGAGCGGCCGGACGGGTCGACCGCCTTTGACGGTTCCGTCACGACATGGATGGTCGATCACCGGTCGCCAGGGTGGACGACGCTCGCGCACGTCCTATCCACGGTGGGTAGCCAGGCGGTACTCACGCCGGTGACCGTGGTCGTCGCCGCCGCGCTCCTGCTGCGGCGCCGGTTCGTACAGACTGGATTGCTGATCGCTGCGTGGGGCGGAGCCCTCCTCCTCTACAACCTGACGAAGGACTTCGTCCAGCGGCCGCGTCCACCCTCGGCCATCTGGCTGGCGAACGTGGGGCACACGACGTCGTTCCCGTCCGGGCATGCCACGCAATCGCTGGCTACGTTCGCGGCGCTGACGCTGATCGCGGTGGCCTGGACGTCGCGGGCGGCGTGGCCCGCCGCCGTGCTGGCGCTGGTACTCGCTGCAGGGGTGGGGTGCTCGCGCGTCTACCTTGGCGTGCACTGGACCACCGACGTGCTTGCGGGGTGGCTGATCGCCGCGGCATGGGTGGCGATCGTGGTGTGGGTCTCCGGGGTTGCGATGGCGCTCGAGCGTCAGCACCGCGCGGGCAGACCAGAACCCCAGTAGTGAGCGACGAGCGTCACTCACTACTCATGGTCGCCCGCCCGGAGGGCGGCGGCCACCTTGGCCAACTTCGGATAGTCGTACGCCGCCTCAGGATCGGCGCGAATCGCCGCGTCGAGGGTCTCGGCGTCCTTGCCGACGAGGATCCGCCACGCGCCCGAGCGGACACCGTCAAGGATGATCGTGGCGGCGTCGGCGGCGGTTAGTTGCGCCTTTTCGCGGAAGTCGGTGGCCATTCGGGTCAAGAGCCTGCGCACGTCATCGGAAGAGGCGCCCGCCGGAAGCGCGCCGGCATCGATCAGGCGAGCGCGCGCTGATATGGGCACCAGCTCCTCGAGCTGGGCGTCGCTCATCTCCTCCGGCTTACCCTGGCCGTGCGCGCGCCAGCTGTTGGCGATGATGTCGGTGCCCACGTGCCCCGGCATGACGACGGCGACCCGGACCTGCGGAGCATTTGTGCGCAGGTCTTCGATCAGCGCCTCGGTGAAGCCTCTGATCGCGAACTTGGACGTGGCATAGGCGGTGTTGGGCGCGCCGGGACCCACGCTCGCCCAGAAGCCATTGACGCTGCTCGTGTTGACGAGCACGCCCTCGCCGCTGGCGATGAGGAGCGGCAGAAATGTGCGTGCGCAGTAATACACCCCCCACCAGTTGACGTGGAAGGTGCGCTCCCACTCCTCTCGGGGGCTCGTGACGAAGCTCGGAGCACCGCCGATGCCGGCGTTGCAGAACACGAGGTCGACGTGACCGGCGGAGTGCCGCAGGAGCAGCTCGTCGCGGAACCGCTGCACTTGTTGCTCATCGGACACGTCGCAGGCGTGGCCGGTGACCAGGACGTCGCCCGGCGCGTCTGTCCGCGCCGTCGCCGCCGTCTCTCCGACGGCCTCGGCGTTCCAGTCACACGTTGCCACCGAGCATCCCGCCGCCGCGAGCTGACGGACGAGCTCGCCGCCCATACCCGACCCGCCGCCAGTCACCACAGCCAGCTTTCCCGCAAACCCGTTCATCGTTCCACCCTAGCGGCCATGATATCACTGTAATAGTAAGCTACGGTGGGCGCAGCCAAGCAGGCGCGCGCGCGTCAGCGGGCCATCGCGCGTGCGATCACCACACGCTGGATCTCGTTGGTGCCCTCGTAGATCTGAGTGATCTTGGCGTCGCGCATCATGCGCTCGAGCGGATACTCGTTGACGTAGCCGTAGCCACCGAGAACCTGCACGGCCTCGACGGTCACGCGCATCGCGTTGTCGGACGCGAAGAGCTTCGCCATCGAGGTGTACTTGCCGACACCGGGCACGCCGCGATCGACCATCGCGCAGCTCTTGTACAGCAGCTCGCGGGCGGCGGCCGTACCCGTCTCCATGTCCGCGAGCTTGAACTGGATCGCCTGGAGCTGGTTGATCGGGTTGCCGAACGCGATGCGCTCCTTGGCGTAGGCGTTGGCGTAGTCGGTCGCGCCCTGGGCAATGCCGACGGCCTGCGCGGCCGCACCGAGACGCGTGCGCTCGAGCGTCGCCAACGCGATGCCCAGACCCTTGCCTTCGGCTCCGATCAGATTGCCGCTCGGGATGCGGACGTCCTCGAGCACCGGGGAGCCCGTCGGCGAACCCTTGATGCCAAGTTTGTGCTCGATGTTGCCGATCGAGAAGCCCGGCCGGTCGGCCTCGACCAGGAACGCCGAGCTGCGACCGGCGTCGCGGTCGGTCTTCGCGAACACGACGTAGACGTCGGCGATGCCGGCGTTGCTGATCCAGTTCTTGGCGCCGTTCAGGACCCACTCGTCGCCGTCGCGTACCGCGGTGGTCCGCATCGCCGCTGGGTCAGATCCGGCCTCGGGCTCTGACAGCGCAAACGCCGGCGCGAGCTCGCCGGTGGCGAATCGCGGCAGCCACTGTGACTTGAGCTCCGAAGAACCGAACAGAGAGACCGGCAGGGACCCGAGCTCCTGCAGCATTAGGATCAGCGCGCTGCTGGCACACACCTTGGCGATTTCCTCGACCGCCATCTGCAGCATGAGCGTCCCGGTGCCCGTGCCGCCGTACTCGGGCTCGAAGGGAAGCGCGAGGATGTCGTGCTCGGCGAGGAGCCTGCGGACGTCCCACGGGTACTCCGCGGACCGGTCGATGTCGGCCGCGCGGGGCGCGATCTGCTCCTGGGCGAGTCGGCGGACGAGGTCGCGGAAGTCGAGGAGGTCCTGCGGAATGTCGTAGAGATCGGGGTGGCTGACGCTATGGCTCATCGGCGCAGCGTACCGGTGACGGCTCTGGCGACTCGGAGGCGTCGCGCCGGCGCTTGGTAGACCTCTCGCATGACCTTACTCGCGGACGTGGTCACGGCGTCGGCGCTCGTCGGCGACACGAGCTCGCGCTCGCGGAAGGTCGCGATCCTGGCTGAGCTGCTCCGCCGACTCGAGCCGGACGAGGTTCCTATCTGCGTCGGCTTCCTCTCCGGCGTCCCGCGCCAGGGACGAGTCGGAGTCGGTTACAGGTCGATCAACGGGGTTGACTACCGTCCGGCCGACGTGGCCACGCTGACCGTGAACGATGTCGATTGCGCGATCGACAAGATCGAGCACGCCACCGGTGCCGGCTCGGCGCGGAGACGCATTGAGCTGCTCGCCGAGCTGCTTGGGCGCGCCACCACCGAGGAGGTCGCCTTCCTGCGACGGCTGTTTACGGGCGAGCTCCGCCAGGGCGCACTAGCGGGCATCATGGCCGACGCGATCGCGAAGGCGGTGGGGGTGCCGGGCCCGATCGCGCGGCGCGCCCTGATGCTGTCGGGAAACCTCACGCGGATGGCTCAGGTCGCCATGACCGAAGGGGAGGAGGGCCTGCGAGCGATCGGCTTCGAGATCTTCCGACCGATCCTGCCGATGCTGGCATCGACCGGCGCGACGGTGTCCGAGGCGATGTCGAGCTTCGGGCGATCGTCGGTGGAATGGAAGCTCGACGGGATCCGAATCCAGATACACCGCCGTGACCATGACGTGCGCATCTACACCCGCAACCTCAATGACATCACCGGCACCCTCCCCGGGATCGCGGCGACGGCGCTACAGATCCCAGTCACCCGGGTGGTGCTCGACGGAGAGGCCCTGTGGATGCGCGACGGAGGCCCGGCGCCGTTCCAGGACACGGTCTCGCAGATCGACAGCGACGCCCCGCCCGAGGGCATCGTGACGTTCCTGTTCGATCTGCTGCATATCGACGGGGAGGACCTGCTCGACGTGCCTCTGGTGGAGCGTCAGGCGCGGCTCGCCGCGATCGCGCCCGAGCTCACGATTCCGCGAGTGCTCACGGCCGATCCACACGAAGGGGAGCGCGTGCTCGAGGCGTCCCTCGAGGCCGGCCACGAGGGCGTCGTCGTCAAGGACGCGGCGTCGCTATATGCCGCCGGGCGGCGCGGCGGGGCGTGGCGCAAGGTCAAGCCGGTGCGGACGTACGACCTCGTCGTGCTCGGCGCCGAGTGGGGACACGGGCGCCGGCAGGGCTGGTTGTCGAACCTTCACCTCGGCGCCCGCGATCCGCGCTCGGGCGAGTTTGTGATGGTCGGTAAGACGTTCAAGGGGATGACCGACGCGCTCCTGCAATGGCAAACCGAGACGCTGCTCGAGCGAGAGACGAGCCGGCGCGGGATCGCGGTGATGGTTCGCCCCGAACTCGTGGTTGAGATCGCGCTCGACGGCGTCCAGTCCTCGACTCGCTATCCGGGCGGGATCGCGCTGCGGTTCGCACGTGTCAAGAGCTATCGGCCGGACAAGGACGCCGGCGAAGCCGACACGATCGACGACCTGCGCGCGTTGCTCCCGGCGCGCGCGTGATCGCTTACTTAAGCTGGGAGATGTCGATCGCTTTCGCCGGAGGCGTCAGCGTCACCGGCTGATCGAAATGATCGAAGGTGATCTGTCCGCCCTGCGCGCCGGTTTTTGAGATCTCGAGCGGGTAGGCCTTGCCCGTCGTGGCGACGTAGAGCGTGCCGCCGTTGGTGGTGTCCGTGACCGCGATGGCCGGCTGCCCGTGGATCGTCGTCGTCTTGCCCTTGGCCAGCTTGCCGTGGCTCGAGAGGAGCTGGTTGAACAGCTTCTGGACGTTGGTCAGCGTCGCCAGCGACGAAAGCTGGCCGGTTGCCGGCGCCTTCAGCCATTTCCCGCTCAGAAGCTGCGCGGCCGCCGAGCCCCCGAACGTCTTCCAGAACGATTGGCTGCCATTGATGTAGACCTCGGACCCAACCGCGACGATCTGGAAGCCCAGACCATTCTGCGCCATCGATCCCTTGCCGCCTTTGCCGTTGACCAGATTCAGGTCGAGGGTCACGTGCTGCCCGCCGCTGAGGACGGTGCCGGCCACGTGAACGGAGTTCACGCTCGAGACGGCGCTTGTAGCGGCTGACACGATCTCGTTTGGGGACTTTGATGAGATCCCGTTGTCCGAGGAGCTGCCGCCGCTGCTCCCGCACGCTGCGAGCGCAAGCGCAACGAGCGCGGCGAGGACAATGGGGCCGATGCGGCGAGGCATGTAAGGCGACAACCGTACACGCTCGCCGTGAGTCGTCGCGCCACCACCGGGCAAGCGCGGCCGGCGGCTCGGGGTCATGCGGCGTCGAGGCTGGCGGCGATCACGATCACGGCCCGCTCCTGGGCGTCGTAAGTGGCGCGAAGCGCCGGCACGACGTCGTCGGTGTCGGCGCGCACCGGTGGCGGGTTGGCCACCAGCAGGGTTCGGATCTCGCGGCCCAGCGGCTCGCCGCCAATCTTGTCGGCGAGGGCGGCCAGCGCGTCGGCACGCACACGGGCACCCTCGACGAACGAGGCGATCACGGTCTCGCGCGCCAGCGGCGCGCGTCCGAACACGCGGGCGTGAAGCACCGCCGGATTGACCGCGTGGGGACGGATGAGCGCGCGGCGCTCGCTGTAGGACAGCCCCGCGGCGGCGGCGAGGTAGTCGATCGCTTGGGTAACGCCCTGGGCGTCGACGGGAAGCGATGCCTGGAGATCCGGTGGAAGCCTCGACATAAGGGTCGCGTGCTCGGCCGCGGCGTCCGACAGGAGTGCCTCGATCCGGCTGCGGTGACTGGCTTCCATCCTCAGGCTTCGCCCTGCCACCCGAGCATGCGCCGGCGAGCTATGGGCAACTTGCTCACGACCAGATCGTAGGAGTCCTCGATCATCTCCCAGACCATGTCCTCCGCCAGCGAGCCGTCGAGGATGACCGTGTTCCAGTGGCGCTTGTTGAGGTGATAACCCGGGATGACGGCGGCGTGCGCCTCGCGCAACTGCTCGGCGAGCGATGGGTCGCACTTGAGGCTGATCCGGAGCGGCCTGTCGTCGAGTCGGGACAGCGCGAAGATCTTGCCGTCGACCTTGAACACGGAGTTCTCGGGGCCGAATGGGAAGGTCTCCTCGGCCCCGGGCAGCGACAGGCAGCGATCGCGCAGCTCGGCCGGCCTCATCGCCGCACATGGTGACTGGTCACCGCGGCGATGAGCCGACCGGATGCTTGTGGCTCAGCTCGGGTCAGGCGGCGACCAGCTCGCGCTCCGCGCGAAGCCAGTTGCCGAGCTCGTCGGCGCCACCCTGTTCGAGCGCGATGAAGTACGCGCGCTCGGAGATCTCGTCGTGTGTCGGCAGCTGCCGCTTGAGCGGCACAACAGCCGTCTTGGGCTTGGTCACGCGTGTGCGCCGGCGAGCGGGCTTGGCGGGCTTCTCGGTCATATGCGTCCTCCTGGTCCTGATTGAAGGGGGACGGGGGCGCCATCCCCCATGGCACTGAGCGAGGTGTTCGACGCCGGCTCGCCGCGTCCTTTCCGCCCGTCCCAATCAGTACCCCATGTCGTTGGTCGTCGAGGTCAGGACTCCTGACGTGAACACGAGCGCCCAGATGACCGATGCGATGATGCTGATGCCGATGATCCACCATCCATGTCGCGAGGTCGAGCGGGCGGGACGGGTCACCACGACGACGCCGAGAACCAGCCCGAGCAACGGCAGCGCGAACGCCGTGATGTAGCCGAGGACGACGAGCCGGCCGGGGCCGGCGCCAGGCGTGCGACCGGACGCGCCGTTGCTGGAGGCGTAGTCGGTGGTCCACGGTTTGCCGTTGGGGGCTGGTCGGCCGGCGCTCATCGGATGCTCGGCTGAGGGTAGTGCCAAGGCCTCCTTTGATAGAACCGCCGCGACCCCTTTAGCTGAGGAGACATATGAAAGTGATCGGTGCCGGTCTACCGCGCACGGCCACTACAACTCAGGCGATCGCCTTTGAGAAGCTCGGGTTCGGGCCTTGCTACCACATGCGCGACGTGATGATGGACATGGATAAAGGCTTGACCTTGTGGGAGGCCGTGGCTCGCGGTGAGCCCGACTGGGAGACGATCTTCGGCGACGCCGCATCGACCTGCGACTGGCCCGGGGCGCGCTACTACAAGGAGCTGCTGGAGCACTACCCGGACTCGAAGGTGGTGCTGAGCGTCCGCTCCTCCGAGGGGTGGGTACGGAGCATGCGCGACACGATCTGGTCGATGTACTTCGGCGATTCCGTGATGCACCACATGTGCATGGCAAGGGCGGAGCTCGATCCGCTGTGGCGCCGGTTCATGGACCTGATGATCCACATGACGTGGGCCGAGGGGACCGGGGGGCTGGAGCCACCGGAGGGTACGTTCACCGACGAGGGACTTGCGGCAGCGATGGATCGCTGGAATGAACGGGTCAAGCGCGATGTTCCCGCCGACCGCCTGCTCGTGTGGGAGCCACGCGAGGGGTGGGGGCCGCTTTGCGAGTTCCTCAGAGTAGCGATCCCCGACGATCCGCTCCCGAATGTGAACGACACGGCGGCGTTCAAGGAAGGCATCCTGGGCGGCGCAATCGCGGTCGTCAACGAGTGGTGGGATCGGCGCGAGCGGCCGGCTACCGGGCTGCACGCGGCGGCCCTCGAGTAGACCGTCTCTAGGCCTCGGCGGGCCGTCTGCGATCCGCGGCGCTCAGCCGTTCGTGGGCGACTCGCCGCGCGGCCGCGAGCGGGGTGATCGCGTGCTCGGAGGCTGCCGAGAACACCGCCTCGAGCGTGTCGGTGATCGCCGCGACGCGCGCGACCGCGTCGGCTCGCGAGCACCCTTCCATCTCCATCGCGCTGCCGTAGATCACGCCGCCGGCGTTCACGACGAAGTCGGGGGCCCACAGGATGCCCCCGCGTGAGAGAGCGTCGGCGACGCCGTCGTCGGCGAGCTGGTTGTTCGCGGGGCCGGCGATGGCGGCGCATCTGAGGGTCGCCGTCGAGTCATTCGTGAGCACGCCGCCGAGCGCCGCCGGCACCAGCAGGTCGACCTCAGCGCCGAGCACCGTCTCGGGATCCGTCCAGGAGGCACCGAGCGCGTCGGCCAGCTCGCGCTTGGACGGGTCGACGTCGGCGACGAGCAACTTGGCTCCATCGGCGGCGAGGCGGCGGGCGACGCGCGAGCCGACCTGCCCGAGGCCGATGATGCCGATCCGCCGGCCCGACACGTCCTCCGTCCCAAACACGCGCTCGAGCGTCACCCCGATCGCCAGGCGGACCCCTTCGGCCGTTGGCTCCGAAGGCTCGCCCGCGCCGCCCTCGGATTCCGGCAGGCAGTAGGCGTAGCGGGTCCGCTCGCGCGCGATCAGCATGTCCTCGGCGGTCGTGCCTACGTCCTCGCCGACGCCGTAGCTCCCATCGAACCCATCGACGGCGTCGCCGAGGTCGAGCATCGCAGCGCGGCGGCGCTCGGGAGTGAGCTCCGACTCCGGTGACAGCGCAATCACGCTCTTCCCTCCGCCGAGCGGCAGGTTTGCCAGCGCGCATTTCAGCGTCATCGCCTGCGAGAGCCGCAGCGCGTCATCGAGCCCATCGCGCCAATCGCGGTAGCGCCACAGGCGGCAGCCGCCTACGGCCTGACCGAGAACCGTCGAATGCACCGCGACGATCACGGGCAGCCCCGAGCGCTCCCCGACGACTATCTCCACTCGCTCGTGCTCGAGCACCTTCACATCCTATGGCCCGGACTCGCGCTAGGTTTGGAATTGCGTCGCATGGTCGATCCGTACGGACTCGAGCGGTTTGTTGCCGCCCAGAATGAGGACGCCACGTATGACGCGGCTGTCGACGAGCTCCGCGGCGGCCGCAAGCGCAGCCACTGGATGTGGTTCGTGTTTCCGCAGATCGCCGGCCTCGGCCAGACGCCCACGTCACGGCGCTTCGCGATCTCGTCGCTCGATGAGGCGCGGGCGTACCTGGCACATCCGGTGCTCGGACCACGGCTGATCGATGCGGCTCGGATCGTCGCCGAGCTCGAGCGGCGCACGGCCGAGGAGATCTTCGGCGGGATCGACGCGATGAAGCTGCGCTCGTCGATGACGCTATTCGCCTACGCCGACTCGGCGAACCCGATCTTCGGGCAGGTGCTCGAGGCGTACTTCGGCGGCGTCCCCGACGAGGCCACGGAACGGCTGCTCGGGGTCGGTCGCTGAGCGGCCGGCTCCTCGCCGCCGAGGCGACGGCGCAGCAGAGCGAACCCGACGAGACCGCCCAGGCTCGGGATCCAGAACGCGATCGCGTGGTACACGATCACAGCCGCCGTGGCTTGCGTGGCGGGGGCGCCGTACGCGATGAGCGTCCCGGCGAGACCGCCTTCGAGCACGCCGAAGCCGCCGGGGATCGGAATCAGGTTCGCGAGGTAGCCGATCAGATAGCCGAGCACGAGTGGTGCGACTCCGAGAGGATGTCCCGTCGCGGCAAAGGTGGCGTCGAGGGCGGCGATGTCGAAGCCGAGATAGGCCGCGGCTCCGAGCAGGCGCCAGTTCGGTGCCAGCAACGAGCGACGCGCGCGGTCGATCCCGGCGGAGAGGTCGATCAGCCACTCCGGCCAGTCGCGGCGCGGCGAGCGGCGAACCACGATCGGGATCGCAAGGACGGCGGCTGTCGCCCCGAGACCACCTAGGATCGGGATGCCTGAGCGCACGACGTCGAATGGTTCCGAGCCGCCGGTCACGGCGAGCAAGGAGCCGGCGCCGACAAGCGCGGCGACGTTGACGGCGCTCGTGAGGAAGAACAGCGCGCTGGACCGGTCGATGATGCTCTTGGTCGACATCCCAGCCCGGCGGAGAAGCCAGCCACCGATCGCGAGCGCGCCGACTCCGCCGCCCGGCAGCAGCGCGCCCGACCCCTGCTCGGTCCACGCGAGCTCGCGTGCGGTCCCCGATCCCACGCCATCGAAGAACAGCCGGAAGATCACGACGAACCCGATGCACGAGGCAAGCTCGAGTCCGACCGCGACGAGCACCCATACCGGATGAAGGCGGTCGATCTGCGTGGCCACACCCCGCAACGCCGGCACCGCGAGCAGCAGCGATCCGACCGACGCGCTCAGGAGCACCGGCGCGACGAGCCGGCGGACGATGCGTGGCGCTCGATCTCGATTGGGGATGGTGGTCATGGTCGCGGTCAGGTCTCCGGGGTCTCCGCATATCAGACCCCTCGTGGGAGGAGAACTCATCGTTCCTATGACGCATCGCGAGGGCCAAACGTGACATCTCGAGCGGGCATGCGCAGGAAACGGCCCGGGGTGAGAGGAGATCACCCCGGGCCGCTTGCCTGGCTGTGGCTCGCGCGTGGCTAGCTGGTGGAGGCGGCGGGGAGAATCACCGAGATCCCGCCGACGGGCTGTCCGGTGGTGAACACGTTCTGCCCGAGGACGGTGTTCAACGTGGAGGCGCCCTCGCTCGAGAGGGTGGCCAGGAGACCATTAAGGTCGAGCGAGCCGTTCGGAGTGGCCGCTTGCTCGAGCTGCGAGGTGTCGATGTCGAACAGCTTGACCTCGGGGCCGCCGTTCAACTGGAAGCTGAGCCCGGAACCTTCGGTCCCGGTCCCGAGGGTGAGCTCGGGATTGGTCAGCGATGCCGACACGTTGCCGCTGTCGAGCTGGAGCCCGCCGCTCAGCGGAATCGTGCCGGTGAGCGTTCCCTGATCGAAGCTGCCTCCGGCCGTCCCGCCCGCGAGGGGGAGGCTGATACTGCTGCCGTCGACGCCGGGAATCGAGGTCGTTCCGATTGGGGCCGGCAGCCCACCGGACGCCGGCACCAGAGGCAACGTGGACAGGCCGGCGGAATCCAACAGCGAACGGAAAGCGGGCGCAAACGCCACTCCGACGCCGGAGGTCGAGGTCGGCGTGACTCCTGCGCCGCCCGCGCCCGAGGCCGCGCCGGGACCCGTGAGCGCAGTCGTGCTCACTTTGACGGTGAACGATCCGATTGCCTGGTTGGCTTTGAACGCGTTCTTGTGCAGTGCCTTATCGATCTTCTTCGCGCCGGGCTTTGTCAGCTTTGCCGTCATACCGGTCAGGGTCTCGGTGGTGCCGCTGTCCTTGACATGCACCTTGCCGGTGACGGTGAACAGCTTGACCTTACGGCCGGCGACCTTGGCCGTCAGGGTTCCATTGCCTTTTGCCGGGCGCGTGAACGTCACCGACTTCATCGCCACCGAACGCTTGCCGAGCACGATGTGAAGGACGCCCTTGAGATTCAGAGTGCCGGTCGCCTTGGCGAAGTTCCAGTTACCCGAGCTGTCCGGTAGCGCATAGCTGGCCTTGCGGCGCGTTGCGGGTCGCTGAGCCTTCAACGTGACGTGCTGGCCGGCGAATGATCGCTTCGCCTTGGCCGACAGCGTCAGCGTCGCGCCGTCGCCACTGTGAGAACCCACGGCTACGCCGTTGGTGCTGGCGACCGCATCGGCTCCGAGCGGCAACATGAGGGCGAGGACCGCGGCGGCGAGCAGCGGTCGCAAACGAACGTGTGACATGGATGGTGCCTCCCTTTGGGTACGACTACAAAAGACGCGAGACGCAAGCATCGGTGCTTGGCGATCCAGGCGTGTAAAGCCCAAGCGCCCATCCGGGATGTGGTTACAGCCCTACCCGTGCGGCCCTGCCTCCGCACCGGCCTTCTGTCTCAGGGCAGCGATGCCCGTGGTCAGTGGAACCTAAACAGCCCGCGGCTGACAGTGTGCAATTTCACGGTAGTGAGTTATGCACTTTTGGCAGGGGTCGATAGGTTTAGTCAGACCGAAGGCTAGCTCGCGTGGCTACGCCAACGGGTCGAGCGACGGTTGCCCGTCCGGCTCACTCGGCCCGCCTCTTCGAGCTGCGCCAGTCGGTTGCGCACGACGGCGGCGGACACGCCGAACTGCCGGGCGATCGCCGAGGCCTGATCCTGACCTTCCTTAAGTGCGTCAAACACGGCCTCGGCCGAGGCTGTGCGGGGGCGGCGAGGTCGACGGGCCTGGCGCGTGGTGCGGCCGTCCCTCTGGGAGCCGGTGCGGCGGCCGTTCGCGGCCGTGGTGCTGCTCGCGTCAGCGGTCTTGCGGCCGCGCAGCGCGGCGAGCGCGCGTTCATGGGCCGCGATCTCTGCTTTCAGCTCCGTGATGCGAGCTTCGATCTTCGCTGCGAGGGCTTCACTGGGTTGCATAGGACTCCTTGCCGATGACATAGGCAGCGGAGAGTACCTATTTGTCCAAGGCAGCCGAGGCCGGCTCACCGAGACCGACGCTGAGCGGTAGCGCAGGGTCGTGTCCATCGCGGGCCAGCCACGGATACCTGTCGGTGTCAAGGCCGGCGTAATCAGGGTCGAGATAGATGAAGCACCGTTGGATCAGGAAGTCGCGGACCTCAAACACGTCGCACCAACGCCCCGCATGGGTCACGCCCGCGCGCCACGCGCCGTCCTGGTGTTCCCCGAAGCTGGTCCCTTCACAAGCGAACGTGTCCGTACCGGTCATGATCCAGTTGAAGTTCGCGTAGTCGTGGACGATTCGCTCGAGCGTGGCGCCGACATCGCCGAACATACGGCCGATCGCGTCCTTTCCCGTGGCGAGGCCCCACTTCGGAAAGTGCACCTGGGCGTCGTCGGCGAACAGGTCGAGGATGCTCCCGCCGGTTGATGTCGTCCCTCCGTTGTCGAAGGCCTTCAGATACTCGAGCGCGACCGACTTGCGCTGTTCGTCGGTCATCGACGTCTGGGAAATGGCCATCGTCGTCCTCCTCCTGAAGCTGATCGATCCGCCCGCGTCATGGAGTCTCGCAAACGCGCGGACGTCAGGCGGTCGCAACCGAATGCCGGGGTTGACGCTGCCGCCGAGCGTAGAATGGCGCCCCGGTTATTCCGGGTGACCGCACCGTTGGCGGCTGTGACAGACATTGGGACCGTCGAGTCATCTGAGGCTGGACACGCGACGATTAAGCGACGCCGCAGTCGTTTCCGTCGGTGGCGACATCGATCTCACTACGTCCGGCGCGGTCGAGTCCGCGCTTGACGCCGCACGCCGGCAAGGTACGGTGCTGGTCCTGGACTTGCGAGCGGTCGGGTTTATGGACACCTCCGGACTGAGACTCGTCATCTCACAGCAGCAGCGCGCAAAGGCGTACGGCCATCGCTTTGTCGTGGTTCCCGGGTCGGACAAGGTCCGGCGGCTGTTCCAAATCGCCGGGTTCCCAGAGGAGCACGTTCTGTTCGCCGGCGCGCCGACGGAGCTTGCCGGCGGTGATGGTGCTTGAGCGCTGGGCCTGAGGGGGATCGGTTCGCACTGCTCGCCGCCGCCGGTGAGGTCGCGGACGGCACGCTGTTGTTGGCGAACACCGCGGCACGGCTGCTCGGACTAGTCGTGCCAGGGTTCGCCGACGTTGCCACGCTCGACAGCATCTCGCCGGATGGGGAACTCCACCGGCTCGGGTCGCGCGTAGACGCTCCGCGTCGGCGCGAGGAGCTTGAGGCGGCTCTCCTTCGCCGCCGTCCGCTCCCCGACGCCCCAGTCGGGCTCCCGCGAGCGATAGTCAGCACCGAGAGCCAACTGCTCGTGAGCGTGACCGACGCGGACCTACACGCAATAGCCTCGAGCGACGAAGACTTCGAGCTCCTGCGCGCGCTCGAGTTGCGCTCCGCACTTTTCATCCCGCTACGCGCGCGCGGACGCACGGTGGGCGCGCTTGCCCTCGGGGTCGGCACCTCCGGCCGCAGCTATGACCAGGACGATCTCCGGTTCGCCGAAGTCCTGGCCGGGCGGATCGCACTCGCGCTCGACAACGCCACCCTGTCGCAGACGGTCACCGGCCTAGAGCGACGGCTCGAGGCCACCCTGACCAACCTCGCCGAGGCGGTGCTGGTCAGGGAGCCCAGTGGGCAGATCGTGTTCGCGAACTCGGCGGCCGCGGGCCTCTTGAACCTGCAGTCGGCGCAGAACGTGGTCGACGCGACCCCGCAACAGTTGATGGACCTCTACGACGTATTCGATGAGGACGGCAGACGACTCGACCTGGCCGACCTGCCGTCTTCGCGCGCGGGACAGGGAGAGGAGGCCGCGCCGCTGCTCGTGCGCAACATCATCCGTTCCACCGGCGAGGAGCGCTGGCTACTCCACAAGGCGACGCCGGTGTTCGACCCGGACGGTTCCCTGTCACTGATCGTGAGCGTGATCGAGGATCTGACCGAGGTGAAACGGGCCGAGCTCGCGCAGCGTGTGCTGGCGGAAGCCGGGCAGGAGCTGTCCTCATCGCTCGACTACGAGCGCACGCTCCAGCGCGCCGCCGAGCTGACCGTGCCGCGACTGGCGGACTGGTGCGCCGTCTCGATGCGACAGGGCGACCTCCTCCCGCAGGTCGCGCTCGCGCATGTCGACATTGGCAAGGTCGCGCGCGTGCGTGACTTCGAGGCGCGCCACCCGGCCCATCTGAGCGACCCAACAGGTGCCGCAGAGGTGGTCCGATCGGGGGAACCGCTGCTGATTCCAGAGATCAACGGCGAAGTGCTCGCCGGCGCCGCGCTAACCGGGGAGGAGCTCGCGCTCGCGCGAGAGCTCAAGCTGCGCTCGGTCATCGTCGTCCCGCTGGCGATCGCCGACCAGCCGCCGATCGGCGCGCTCTCGCTGGCAACAGCCGAGTCCGGGCGGCGCCTGGGGGAGGCCGATCTGGCTCTCGCATCCGAGCTCGGGCGGCGCGCGGCGATCGCCGTCGAGAACGCGCGGCTGTACGGCGAGCTCTCCGACATCGCCACGACGCTGCAGCGGAGCCTGCTGCCGCCGGACCTACCCGCGATGCCGGGATTCCGGATGGCGAGCCTGTACCGCGCCGCCGGCGAGCAGAACGAAGTCGGTGGCGACTTCTACGACGTATTCGAGGTCCCCGGAGGATGGATGGTGGTCGTCGGCGACGTGGCCGGGCGCGGGGCCGAGGCGGCGGCGCTCACGTCACTCTCCCGGTACACGTTCCGCACCGCCGGCAAGCTCCTCGGAGATCCGATCGCGGCGCTCGAGCAGTTGAACACGGCGCTGCGCGAGAGCCCGGCACTGTCGCTGGTGAGCGTCTGCTGCATGCGTCTGCGGACGGCCGACGGCGATGCGTATGCCGACCTCGTGCTCGCCGGCCACCCGCCCGCCTATCACGTGCGTCGTGGGTCCTCCCGGCCGGTAGGCGTGTTTGCCCCGTTTCTCGGCGCCTACGAGCACGGCGGCTGGGAAGCGACCACGATCAAGCTCGAGCCCGGCGATCAGCTCATTCTCTACACCGACGGGGTCATCGACACCGTTGGCGTCGAGGAGCGGTTCGGCGAGGAGCGCCTGGCGCGCACGTTGAGCGACGCCACGGGTGCCGCCGACGCGGTGCGGCGCATCGAACGGGCGCTGGTCGAGTTCGCGCACGGTTCGCAGGTCGACGACACCGCGGTGATCGCCGTCGAGCGGACGTTCCGCGCGCCCGTTGAAGCCCACGCCCCCGGGCTTGGCGATGCGGCTAGAGTCGCTCCCAACTAGAGAGAGGAGCCTCCCATGATCGAGCCTTACCAGGCCGTCGGGCTGATCTCGACGATGCGCGGAATCCGCCGGCGCGATGAGATCAGCTGGAATCTCGAGCACATCTCGCACATGGTCAAGGCCGCCTCCTGGTTGTCGAGCATGGATCTTCCCGTGAAGCTCATCTGCATCCCGGAGGGAGGGCTTCAGGGCTTCACCGACGAGGTGCTCGACCTCGATCACGAGACGTACGCGCTCGAATGCGCGATCGATATTCCCGGGCCCGAGACCGACTACCTGGGGCGGCTGGCGCAGCAGTGGAACGCGTTTGTGATCGCGCAGGCCAAGGCGCGCCATCCCGAATTCCCCGGACGCTTCTTCAACGTGGGGTTCGTGATCGAGCCCGAAGACGGATCGGTGATCCTCCGCCACCACAAGGTGGTGCCCCTGCTCCCGGTCGAGCACTCGATGACTCCTCACAACGTGTGGGATCGATGGATCGAGCTCTACGGCCATGAGCTCGATGCGTTCTATCCGGTCGCCGACACCGAGATCGGCCGGATCGGGATCATGATGGCCAACGAGGCCTCTTATCCGGAGAATGCGCGCGGCCTTGCGATGAACGGCTGTGAGATCGCCTACCGCGGGCCGTACCCGGCACCCGGCGTGATGAGTGGCATGTTCTCGGTCCAGAATCGCGCACGGGCGCTCGACAACAACATGTATGTGATCGGGATGAACCTCGGCACTTACTACCTCGACAAGGAGTCGACGACGCCGATCGACACGTTCTCCGGTGGTTCGCAGATCGTCGATTACCGCGGCCAGGTGGTGACCGAGGTCCCGTACGGCGCTGGATCGACGTGGATCGCCGGCACGATTGACGTCGAGGCGCTGCGGAACTTCCGCCAGACCGCGCAGTGGGACAACTGGATGAAGGACCTCACCACCGAGCAGTATCAGCTCATCTACGAGCGTCCCGTGTACCCCAAGAACCTTTACCTCGAGCGCGCGCCGTACACACACGCCGAGTATCGCGAGCACGTGACCCGCAAGCAGGTGGGGCTGCTCCAGGACCGTGGCGTGTGGGCGCGTCCGGGTCGCACCGGCGCGGAGCTCATGTCCGATACCGGGGCGGGGCTCGCGTCCGATGCCGGCGAACCACCCCTCGCGTCGACCGTCGGCTGACACTGATGGGCGGGTGGGATGACGTGCGGCGCATCGCGCTCGCGTTGCCGGAGACCAGCGAGCGGCCCTCGCATGGCAACGCTTCGTGGCGCGTGCGCGACAAACCGTTCGTGTGGGAGCGCCCGTTGCGTGCCGCGGATCTGCAGGCGTTAGGCGACGACGCCCCCGACGGCCCGATTCTCGGGGCTCGCGTCGAGCACGTCGGGGCGAAGGAGGCGCTGCTCGCCGACGATCCCGGCGTCTACTTCACGACGCCGCACTTCGACGGCTACCCGGCCATCCTGGTTCGTCTGGACGCGATCGGTCCCGAGGAGCTAAAGGAGGTGATCGTCGAGGCGTGGCTCGTGCAGGCGCCGCGGCGGGTGGCGCGGGAGTGGGAGGCCGGACACCAGTAAGGGGCGGGTGTCGCACAAATAGATCCCGATTGTCGGTGACTCACAACCGGCGCACGCGCCCGGTGCAGACTTTGGCGATTCCGCTGCCATATGCGCTACTGCATCGCCATCGGCCGGCCTCCGGGGGCGCTTTGGCCGGCGGTATTTGTTAGCTGATCACAACCGGTTTCCGGTGCCTCGACCTTACGGGACGCCCTCGGGGCAGGCATGAGACGTCTCGACGCCCTCGGGGCATGCATGAGACGTCACGGTCCGCGGACCTGACGTCGATTGTCGTGTTATGAGGGTGGGGGGGCCGGCGGAGGTGTCTCCCGCGCCGACCCCGGTCACCGTAGGTCTACGGCGCGGCGCAGGTCTGCGCGTACGCGCAGTCGTTGAACGACTGACCGTCCGAGGCGAGCGAGGACGGCGTGGCCTCGTTGACGACCCCCGGCGACAGGAAGATCTGCGTCGGGTTGCCGTCGGCGATCGTGTGAGTGACGCCGCCGGCGGTGTACGTCGAGGTCGGTCCGAAGTGGACCGTGCCGACGTTCGCCAGCGTCGTCTGGGCGACGAGCGTCGGCGCCTCGAGGATCCACTCTCCGGAGGACTCCGAGGAGGCGTAGGTCAGGTCCTGACTCCAGCTCCACTTGCCGGCGTTCGTCATCGCAATGTTCCAGGTGTTGCCCGACACTTGCTTGATGTTCACCGTGATGTTGTCGCCGGGCGTGACGGTGCAGTTGGCGTCAGGAGTGCACCCGGTCAGCTGCGTCTCGCTCGCCGGCAGCAGCTCATACCACGCGTAGTACTGCGGCCCGAGCACGGGATTGTCGGGCGCCGACTGCTCGGCGGTTCCGGCCTGGATCAGGTCGCTCGTGTTGTAGCCGCCGATCCCGGTCCACGTGGCAGCGAATCCGGGCGGCACCAGGCCTGCGGACGGCACCGTGAAGGTCGACGACACGGCGGTGATGCCGCCCCCGCTCGGCGTTACCGCGTAGCCGGACCAGTTGAGGCTGTCGGCCGTTCCCCCGTGGTTCGGTAGTCGCTCGCCCTTGGTCTTCGGCACCAGGACGCCTAAGCCCTTGGCGCCACGTGACGCGTGGGATTTGGCGGTGGCGGCGCTCGCTCCGGCGAGCATGGCGAGAACGATGATTGCGGCGGTGAGTCCGCTCCCGGCGGCTCTGCGCATGAATCTTCCTCCCTTTGAGGACGTGGCGAGGGGAGTCCCTGCCTGGACGGTTGCCCCGACCGTACTACCCGGATGAGTCGCGCGCGCCACCTCGGATTTCGCCTACCCCGGATTCGCCTGCGAGCCCGATCGCGCGCGGACGGCGACAGTGCGTGCCGCTGTGAATCGCTTGCTAGGACCGCCGCGTAGCTTTATCATTAGTGAGATGGTTCTCGACTCTGAGAGAGTAGGGTTCGCAGAACACGAAAGGACCGCCATGGCTGCTTCATCGACATCCGAGCTCAACCACAGCGAGTCGGGAGACTCGAGCAAAGGCCGTCGTCGCCGCCGGCGGCTCGCGATCATCGCGGGCGCCGCGCTGGCGGAGGTAATCCCCGTCTGGCGGCGGGGGTACGGCGTCGGTGGCAACGTCATCGTCAGGTGCCACGAGGGCCACCTGTTCACCACGATCTGGGTTCCGGGGGCTTCGGTGAAGTCGCTCAGGCTCGGCCCGCGCAGGGTCCAGTGGTGTCCGGTCGGGCACCACCTGTCACTCGTGACGCTCGTTCGGGAATCGGATCTGAGTGCGCGCCAACTGCGCGCCGCGCGCGGACACAAAGACGTCCGCGTCCCATAAGCGCCTGAGGGTGCAATCGGCTACGCGACGCGCTGAGCCGGCGCGCGCTCGACCGTGGCGTCGGCGCAAGAGGTCGCCTCCGGGGCGCCGGCGATTCGCGCGGGCTCCGCGTGCACGACAGGAGACTCGCCGCTGATCGATTCCTTGAAGCCGCGCAGTCCCGAGCCGAGCGAGCGGCCAAGCTCAGGCAGTCGCTTGGCGCCGAACACCATCAGCAGGAGCACGAACAGAAACGCGATGTGCACTGGATTGTCGAGTCCCATCATGGCTTTGCTCCGATCGAGTTGGTTTGCATCCGTCGGTACGGGCCCGGCGGCGATTTGGATCAATCAGACGAGCGAGGCGACGATCACCGGGCGGCTCGTGGGCGTCGGACTGCCGCCCGCGGGCTCGATCGTCACCAGCACGCGCGTGACGCCGGTCGCCCAGCCGGCGAGCCCGAGGTCGGCGGTCCCCCGAGGGTTCACTGTGAACAGGGTGCCGGGCACCGGCGTGTCGGCCCCGTGCTGCAGCCACACCTGGTAGATCTGGCCGGCCGGCGGTGGCGGAAGGTGAGTGACGATGAGCTCGGCCCGAGCGCTGGAAAACCGGAGCCGGGCACGGCCGACGTTGGCCGGAATCACGTGGACGGGAGCGCCACCAGATCGCAGCCCGACGCGACCGGCCGCGGCCATCACCCCGAGCACGCCGACCATCACGAGGGCGCCGACCAGCACCGGGGCGCCGGCACTCGGAAACCGCCGCGGTCGCGCCGTCGCAACGACCTGCTTCGGCTCAGCCCGTACCGCTCGCATGACCCGCCGCCGCAGCTCCGCGCTCACGTCATCGCCGCGGCCGCCTCCCGGCGCGGTCATGGCGCTACTCCGGCCGGCTCGCTCAGCGCGATCCTTAGCTTGCTCAGCGCGAGACGCATCCGGCCCTTGACCGTGCCCGCCGGCAGCCCGAGCGCCTCGGCGATCTGCGACTGCGAGAAGCCGCCGAAGTACGCGAGCTCGATCACCTGACGCTGGTCGGGTGGCAGGCCGTCGAGCGCGGTTCTCACCAAGCGGGCCTCGCTGCGGCGCTCGACCTCGTCCTCGGTCCGCTCGTTCGCCACAAGAGTGTCGGTGATCCCATCGTCGGATACGTGGTGGCGGCCGCTCGAGCGCTCGCGCCGGAAGGTATCGATCGCGCGATTGCGGACAACTCGCAGGACCCACGAGCGCACGCTGCCGCGCGCGCGGTCGTACCGAGCCGTGCTCCGCCAAAGCGACATGAACGCCTCCTGGACGATCTCCTCCGCGAGCGCGCGGCGGCCGCACATCCGGTAAGCGAGCGAGAACGCCGGACCCGCGTGACGATCGAACACCACCTCGAAGGCGCGGGCATCGCCCTGGTGCACGAGCTGCATCAGCTCCTCATCGGCCAACGTCCGCAGGTCGGGTGAGAAGAAGCCGAGCACGTGAAGCCGTACGCAGCCGCCAGCGTTCCGGATCACGCTCGGTGTCAAGCGACCACGCGCACATGACGCCGGCGGAGTGATCCAGTTGGTGTGGCGATGCGTATTACGGGTGACTCACAGCGAGGGCGCGGGAGCCTCGGCGACAAATCCACCCACCCGGAGGTCCAGAGATGAGTGACAGTACAAGGCGCGCGTTCGTGAAGAACTCGGCCGTCGCGGCGGCCGGAATGACGGTGGCCGGTGCGCTCGTCGCCGAGCAGGCCGACGCAAAGGCCGTGGCGACCTCGGGTCCGGTCGTAGCGTACGTCCGCGACCCGCGCACGGGAGAGATCTCGGTAATGACCGGCGAGCGCCAGGTCAAGGTTCACGACCGCAAGCTCGCGGCCCGTCTCGCGCGCGCGGCTCGCTGAGCGACCGCAGCGACAACCCCACCCACGCACGTCCCGATTCGGAGGCAACCCAGTGTCATCCCACCGTGAAGCACCGGCGATCAGCCGCGATCCCGTCGCCGACAACACCGACCTGTACGCGTTCGTCAGCCCCGACGATCCCGGCACCGTCACGATCATCTCGAACTACATCCCGCTCGAGGCGCCGTTCGGAGGTCCGAACTTCTTCGAGTTCGGACCCGATGTCCGCTACCGCATCAACATCGACAACGACGGAGACGGCGATGCCGATGTCATCTACGAGTTCGCATTCGAGACGACGGTCGCCAACGCGGACTCCTTTCTTTACAACAGCGGTCCGATTCTGTCGCTCGACAGCGCCAACTGGAACCGCAAGCAGTCCTACTCGGTCACGCGGATCAGCCGCGGTCGCAGCCAGACCCTCGCCGAAAACCTGGCCTGCCCGCCGTGCAACATCGGACCCCTGTCGACGCCGGACTACGACATGCTCGCCTCGGAGGCGATTCACAGCCTCCCCGGTGGCCGGACGGTGTTCGCGGGCCAGCGGCGCGAGGGCTTCTACGTCGACCTTGGGTCGATCTTCGACCTCGGCAACCTGCGACCGTTCGAGAACCTGCATGCGACCTTCGGGCTTCCCTCGCTGGCGGCTGCGCCCGGCGTCAACGGGACGGACAACTTCAGCGTGCACTCGATTGCGCTCAAGGTCCCGAAGGCGGAATTGACCCGTCACGGCTCGAACCCGACCAACGCCTCCTCGCAGGATTCGGTCGTCGGCGTCTGGGCCTCGGCGAGCCGGCAGACGGCCACCGTGCGTGAGCCGTGGTCTGGATCCGTGCATGACGCCGGCGAATGGATGCAGGTGTCCCGCCTCGGCAACCCGCTGTTCAACGAGGTGCTCGTCGGGATGGGGTTCAAGGACCTGTGGAACTCGCTTCCGCCCTACGCCGACAAGCGGTTCGTGGGCGGCGTGCAGCACCCGGAGCTCGCCGCGTTGCTGCCGGTGCTGTATCCCGGGGTCTTCCCCAACCTGGCGAAGCTCACCGCTGCGCGCGCGGACCTCGTGGCGATCCTCCTCACGGGGATTCCCGCCGGCCTCATCCCGGGCTTCCAGAACTTCACCGGAAATACCCTTGCCGACATGCTGAGACTCAACATGGCGATTCCGCCAGCCACGAACCCGAGCATCTTCGGACTGCTCGGGGGCGACCTGGCGGGGTTCCCGAACGGGCGTCGGGTTCAGGACGACGTCGTTGCGATCGAGCTGCGGGCGATCGCCGGCGCGACGTATCCGCTCGTCAACGCCGGCTACACCCCGGATGCCGCTGCGGCCGAGGTCACGGACGGGCTCACCCCGGCGAGCGTCGCAGGAGGCTACCTGTCTACGTTCCCGTATCTCGGTACTCCGCAGGGCGGCTACCAGACCGCTCCGCTCGGGGCGGTGTGACCGATGGCACCGAACCCAGAGCACGGAAAAATCGACGCGTCGGCGGCATGCGCGAGCGTCGCGCTTGACATCGGCGCCGGCTCCGGAGCACTCGTGCTGTACCCGAGCGAGCGATTCCGCGACCGGGAGATCGAGATCAGCCGTCTCGACGGGCCGGGCCAACGTGTCCACACCGGCGTTCATGAGCGGACGACCGAGGTGCGGTCACGCCTGACGGCGATCTTCGGCAGCCTGCCGGCCGGCGACTGGATCGTCTGGCAGGATGTCGCCACCGCAGGGCCGGTGGTGACGGTCCCCGCTGGGGCGGTCGCCGAAGTCGAACTGACGTGAAGCGGCGTCAACTAGCGACCGCCCACCAGTGGCAACTTTCACGGGTCACCGGGAAGGATCCCGCGTGACCCACCGTCTGCCCTCATGACGAGTACGACTCTCAGGTCGGACTCGGCGGGCGACGACGTGAACACGGAATGAAGGACGGTCAGATGACTATGCATGACGAGCGCGCGAACGCGGTTGAGAACACTGCTGCACCCGAAGCAAGGGACGAGCACCTCCGAAAAATCTGGGATCGCGTCGTGGGACGGCGGACGTTCCTGGCGGAGCGCTGCGCCGGCGACCGGGGTGGCAACGCCGGCATCCGCGATCGCGGCTTCGGGGGCGAGCGTCGCTTCTGACATTTGTCATACCGAACCGATGAGGTTCGGCTCTACCGGGTCATGCCGCGAGATGTCACGCTCGCGGCATGACAACAAATGACACTTCTCCTGCGGCGGTTGTTCTCTCTCAACTGTCCAAGTCGTACGGCGCGGTCCGGGCCGTCCGGTCGATCGACCTCACGATCGTCCCGGGCGAGACGGTGGCGCTGCTCGGTCCAAACGGCGCCGGCAAGTCGACCACGATCGACATGGTGCTCGGACTCACCCGCCCGGACTGCGGGAGCGTGTCGCTGTTCGGGATGTCTCCCGCGGAGGCGGCCGCGACCGGGGTCGTCGGCGGGATGCTCCAGACGGGGTCGCTTGTCGAGCACCTCAGCGTCCGCGAGCTGGTCACGATGGTCGCGTCGCTGTACCCGCGGCCGCTCGAGGTTGCCGAGGCGCTTTCGCTGAGCGGTTGCTCGGAGCTCGCCAACCGGCGGACCAAGAAGCTCTCGGGCGGTCAGGCGCAGCGGGTGCGCTTCGCGATCGCGCTCGTTGCCAATCCCGACCTGCTGCTGCTCGACGAGCCCACCGCGGGGCTGGACGTCGAGGCGCGACGCGACTTCTGGGCTTCGATGCGGGCTGTCGCGGCGCGGGGGAAGACGGTGATCTTTGCCACGCATTACCTCGAAGAGGCCGACGCGTTCGCGGACCGGATCGTCCTGCTCGCGCGCGGCAGCGTGGTTGCCGACGGGGCCCCCGGCGAGATCAAGGCGAGGGTGGGCGCGCGCACGATCCGCGCAACGCTTCCCGGCGCGGCCCTCACGACTCTCCGCGCGCTCGAAGGCGTGATCGCCGCTGACCGGCGGGGAGACGCCGTGATCCTCACGTGCTCAGACGCCGAAGCCGCGCTGCGCGCGCTGCTCGACCGATTTCCGTCGGTCCCCGATCTCGAGGTCCGCGGGGCCGGGCTCGAGGAAGCCTTCTTCGCACTCACGGGCGACGAGACCGATGCCAACGACGACGAACTCCAGGAGGTCCGCTGATGCATCCCGTCTATTTCCGCTACGAGCTGCTCAGGAGCTTCCGCAACTGGCGGTTCATCGTGTTCTCGCTCGCCTATCCCGTTGTCCTCTATTTCGTCGTCACCGGGCCCCAGCGTCACGCCCACTTCGACGGCGTCGCCTTCCCGTTGTATTTCATGGCCGGCATGGCCGCCGTCGGGACGATGATCGCAGTGATCTCGAGCGGGGCGCGGATCGCCGCCGACCGCTCGGTCGGGTGGACGCGGCAGCTGCGGATCACCCCGCTGACCCCCGGCGACTATCTCGGCGCGAAGGTGGTGTGCGGTTTCTTGATGGCACTGCTCGCCATCGCACTGGTGTCGCTGTCGGGGACGGCGCTCGGGGTGCGCCTCTCGGCGGGCGAATGGCTCACGATGATCGGCCTCATGGTCGTGGGTCTCGTTCCCATCGCCGTGCTCGGGGTCCTGCTCGGACATGTCGTCACCCCGGATTCGCTCGCGCCGGCGGTCGGCGGGACGATCATGCTGCTCGCACTCCTGGGCGGCGCGTACGGCTTCCTGGTGGCGACGTCGGGTGCCGTGTTCGACCTGATCAAAGCGCTCCCCTCGTACTGGCTCGTGCAGGCCGGCAAGACGGCGCTCGGCGGAAGCGGCTGGCCCGCGGAGGGGTGGATCGTGATCGCCGCCTGGACCGCCGTCCTCGCCCCGCTCGCCGTGCTCGCCTACCAGCGCGATACGGCTCGGGTGTGAGGTCGTCTCACCGCTAGATTGGGACAACGTGGACGCCGAGCTCGAGCCCCAGGAGGAGCTGTTAGCGGGCCAGCGCCGATGGACCCAGGGGTGGCGGCGCTTCGTGGCTCCGACCGTCTTCCTGGTCTACCTGCTGTACGTCGCCGACGCGGTCGCTCAGAACGAGGGCGGCGCGGCCGAGATCGCCGGGTTTGTGATCCTCGCCGCGTTCGCGGTTGGCTACCTGGCGATCGTGCGCGAGAGTCCGGGCGCCCCGCCCGCGCAGTTCTGGACTCTGTACGCCATCCTCGTCGCGCTGCTCGTCGTGGAGCTTCCGTTCGCCCACGCCGCCGGGTTCGTCATGGCGCTGTACATCACCGCGATCAGCGTGAGCCGCCTTGGTGTCCGGGCGGCGCCGATCGTGCTCGCGCTTGCGCTGGCATCGCTGCTCGTGCCAATCGCGATCGGCTCCTGGAACGACGACCTGAGCAAGACGTGGGACACCGTCACTCCGGTCGCGATCCCAGTCGTGGCGATCGTGTCGTACGGCGTCCGGCGCGTTTTCGAAACCAATATCGCGCTGGCGCAGGCCCGCACCGAAATCGCGTGGCTGGCGGCCGAGAACGAGCGCTTCCGGATCGCGAGGGATCTGCACGACCTGCTCGGCCACTCGCTGACTGCGATCACCGTCAAGGCCGGCCTCGCGCGCCAGCTCGGCGAGGCCGATCCGGCTCGCTCCACGCAAGAGATCGCCGAGGTCGAGTCGCTCGCGCGCAGGTCGCTCGCCGACGTCCGAGCCGCGGTCAGCAACTACCGCGACGTCACGCTCGCCGGCGAGCTCGCCACCGGACGCGAGCTGCTGCGGGCCGCGGGCATCAACGCCGAGCTGCCGCCCGCGACCGACGTCGTCGATGCGTCCCACCAGGAGCTGTTCGGTTGGGTCGTCCGCGAAGGGCTCACCAACGTCGTCCGCCATGCCCACGCCAGCTCGTGCGCGGTGCGGCTGTCGCCCCGTTCGGTCGAGATCGTCGACGACGGCGTGGGCGGGCCCGTCGAGGTGGGGAACGGCCTGTCCGGTCTGCGAGAGCGTGTCGCCGCGGCCGGAGGCATCGTCGACGCGGGGCCAGTCCAACCGAGGGGCTGGCGGCTGAGGGTTTCGCTGACGCCGGAGGCGGTGGCATGACGATCCGCCTGCTGCTCGCCGACGACCAGGAGTTGATCCGCAGCGCGTTCGCTGCGTTGCTCGAGCTGAACGACGACTTCGAGGTCGTGGCCGCCGTCGGGCGTGGGGACGAGGTGGTGCCCGCTGCCAAGGCCCACCAGCCCGACGTCGCCCTGCTCGACATCGAGATGCCGGGGATCGACGGCCTCGCCGCCGCCGGCGTGCTGAGCCAGGAGGTCCCCGGGTGCCGCACGCTGATCCTCACCACGTTCGGGCGGCCCGGTTATCTGCGCCGCGCGATGGAGGCGGGCGCGTGGGGATTCGTCGTCAAGGACTCTCCGCCCGAGCAACTCGCGGACGCGATCCGCCGAGTGGCCGCAGGCGAGCGCGTCGTCGATCCGGTGCTCGCCGCCGACACGCTTCGCAGCGGAACCTCACCGTTGACGGCGCGCGAGCGCGACGTGCTGATCGCGGCTCGGCCCGGAGGGACCGTGTCGGAGATCGCGAGGAAGCTGTTCCTGTCCGAAGGGACCGTTCGGAATTACCTGTCCGCGGCGATCGCCAAGACCGGAACACGCAACCGGACGGAGGCGGTCAGGACCGCCGACGAACGCGGCTGGCTGTGACCGCTCGCGCGAGCCGATGATTTCGGACCGGCCATGCGGTCTTCCAACCTGAACACACCCTCTAACCACCGGGAGTCACCATGGGCCAGATCCTCGTACACGAATTCATCAGCCTCGACGGAGTGTTCGAGGCACCGAGATGGACAATGGAACATGGGTTCGATCCGAAAATGGGCGAAGCCATCGGCGGGATCATGGGTCCCTCGAAAGCGATCCTGCTCGGGCGACAGACGTTTGAGGAGTTCGCGCCCGCCTGGTCCGGGCGGACGGCCGAGCAGGATCCCGGCGCGCCGTTCATGAACGACTCGCCCAAATACGTCGTCTCGGAGACGCTCCAGAGCGCCGAATGGAATAACTCGACGATCCTCGGTCCGTACAGCGCCGACGCCATCCGGGCGCTCAAGAATCAGGTCGACGGCGGGATCTACGTCAGTGGCAGCGGAACGCTCGTGCGGGCGATGCTTGCCGACGGCCTCGTCGACGTGCTGCACCTGTTCGTGTACCCAGTCGTGCTCGGCACGGGTGCACACCTGTTCGGTGAGTCACAGGTGAAATTCACCCTCGATCAGACCCACAGCTACGAGAACGGGGTCGTCCACCTGGGATACCGCTGTTCCGCGTAGCGCCCGTTGACGCCCCGGGTTCCAGTAGATAGGATGCCGCGCCGTGAAAGTCGCACGGCGGATGGGTGCGATCGTCGTGGTCGCGCTGCTTACCACAGCTGCCGCCGCCGCGGCGGCGTCGCATTTCCGGTCGGGCGCTCTGTACACCGGTAAGACGTGTCAGAGCACCGGCGTCCAGGGGACTACGTGCGTGTACAAGTTTCGCGCGAGCGAGAATGGCACGACCCTGAGGTTCGTGGGCATGACCGTGATCACGGGCTGGGGCTGCAACGGTGGAGGGGGAGAAGCGCTGCTCGGCGGCAGGCACGACGGGGCCGACCCACTTCCCCTCGTGAAGGTCAAGCCAACTGGCTCGCTCTATGGGAGCGCCGGCAATGGTCCGGACGAGGTCAGCGTCACCGGCCATGTGGCCGGCTCGGGCAAGACTGCGGTGGTGACCTTCCACCTCACCAACGTCGGCTGCCACACCGCCCCTGTGACGCTCACGGCGCACTGACCTGTCGGGCCAGTGATCACAGCTCGGCGCGGACGAGCGCGGCCCCCGCGCTCAGTGCCTGAAGCTTTGCGAACGCGCGCGCGCGTGGGAGGTACTTCATCCCGCAGTCGGGGGCGGGGACGAGCCGCTCGGTGGGCACGTAGGCGAGCGCGGCCCGGATGCGGTCGGCGACCTGCTCGGGCGTCTCGACGACCTCGTCCCCGAGGTCCAGTACGCCGAGCACCACGACCTTGGGGCTGAGGTCGGACAACTGACCCAAATCGAGCCGCGGTTGGGCTGCCTCGATCGACACCTGCCGGGCGACGCTGTCGCTCAGCTCGCCGAGGAAGTCGTAGCGATTGCGGTCCTTGTCGCCGACGAGCGCCGCGTACCCGAAGCACAGGTGCACGGCGGTCGTGACCGACAGCCCGGTGAGCGCGCGATCGATCGCGGGGACCGCGATCCGCCGGGCGCCCTCGGGATCGTTCCGCAGCCATGGCTCGTCGAGCTGGATCACGTCCGCGCCCGCACGCTCGAGTGCCAACGCTTCCTGGTTGACCGCGGCGGCGAGATCCATGACGAGCTCGTCGGGATCGTCGTACGCCTCGTTGCTGGCCTGCTGGGCCATGGTGAACGGCCCGGGCAAAGTGATCTTCCTCGTGCGGGCGGTGTGAGCGCGCAGGAACTCGACGTCTCCTACCTCGACCGGACGCCGCCATCGCACGGGTGCAACCACGCGCGGCACGATCCGAGGCTCGCCGCCACGGGTGTGGATCGTCGCGGGGTGCTCGGCGTCCACTCCCTCGAGCGCCGTAGCGAACCGATTCGAGTAGCTCTCGCGTCGGATCTCGCCGTCGGTGATCGTGTCGATCCCGGCGCGCTCCATCTCCCGGATCGCCACCACCGTGGCATCGTCCTGCGCCTCGGCCAAATATGGCTCGGGGATCCGCCACGCTCCGGCTACGCGCACTCGCGGGACCGAGTGAGATCCGAGCGCGTCGCGGTCAATCAGCCACTCCGGCTGGGGGTAGCTCCCGATCACGCTGGTGGACAGGGGTGGCTCGGTCACGCTCGCCGCGACGATAACCGAGAATCTGTCCCATGAGCACGCAGCAGCCATCGGCGCGTCCGGTCGCGATCGTCACCGGCGCGGGGTCGGGGGTCGGGCGCGCGATCGCGCGGAGGCTCGCCGAAGCCGGCTACCGAGTGGCGCTGGCGGGCCGGCGCATCGAGACGCTGGAGCAGACCCTCGCAGAGCTGCCGTCGGGCCAGGGAGCGTTCGCCGTGCCCACGGACGTGACGAAGCCCGACAGCGTGCAGGAGCTGTTCGAAGCGGTCGTCGCTCGCGTCGGCAGGGTCGACGTGCTGATCAACAACGCCGGCGTGTTCGGCCCCGCGGCGCCGGTCGAGGATTACCCGCACGATGGCTGGGCGGCGACTGTTGAAACCAACCTGACGGGCGCGTTCCTGTGTGCCCAGGCGGCGTTCCGGCAGATGATCAGCCAGCGGCCGAGCGGGGGGCGGATCATCAACAATGGATCGCTGTCCGCGCATGTCCCGCGCCCCAACGCCGTCGCCTACACGGCAACCAAGCACGGCATCAACGGACTGACCAAGGCGCTCGCCCTCGAGGGGCGGCGGCACGGGATCGCCTGCGGGCAGGTCGACATCGGTAACGCCGCGACCGACATGACCAAACAGCTCGAGGTCGGAGCGCTCCAGGCGGACGGGTCGATCGTCGCCGAGCCGACGATGTCCGTCGAGGATGTTGCAGACGCGGTGCTCTACATGGTCGAGCTGCCGCTGAGCGCGAATGTCCTCTCGATGACGGTAATGGCGTCGGGCATGCCCTACGTCGGCCGTGGCTGACCCGTTCCTGAGGGCGGTCGAGCTCCCGCCCGACCGCGAACGGCGGACGCGCTCGGGTTACCCATGGACGTTGCCGGCGATCGCGCCGCTCGCCGCAGGTGTGCGACTCCACCCGGCCGTCACCTATTTGATCGGCGAGAACGGCAGCGGCAAGTCGACGCTGCTCGAGGCGATCGCGGTCGCGGCCGGGATGAACCCGGAGGGCGGCTCCTCGAACTTCGCGTTCAACACCCGCCCCAGTCACTCGGAGCTCTCGAGCGCGATCCGTCTCACCCGCGGCACTCGGCGGCCCAGGACCGACTTCTTCCTGCGGGCAGAGAGCATGTTCAATGCCGCGACGTACCTCGACGAGCTACAGGACGAGACGGGACTCGCAGGTGATCCGCTGATCGCGTACGGCGGGCGCTCGCTGCACGAGCAGTCGCACGGGGAATCGTTCCTTGCGGTCATGATCAACCGGTTCGGGCCGGACGGCCTGTACCTGCTCGACGAACCGGAAGCGGCGCTGTCGACCCAGAACTGCCTGACCGCGCTCCGCCGCATCCACGAGCTGGTCCAGGCCGGCTCGCAGCTCATCATCGCCACCCACTCGCCGATCATCCTCGCCTACCCCGACGCGATGATCTACCACTGCAGCGATCGCGGCCTCGAAGTGGTCGACTACGAGGAGTGCGAGCCCGTTCGTCTCACTCGGAGCTTCCTCGACTCCCGCGCTCGCTTCCTGGACGAGCTGCTGCGAGACTAAGCGCACGGCCGGTACAACAACCCGCGAGAGGAGAGCAAGCAATGGAGGCGACGAGCGTGCGTACCCCGCAAGAAGTGTTCCAGCACCACGCCGAGGCGCTGATCGCCGGCGATCTCGAAGGCATCGTGGCGGACTACTCTGACGACGCGGTGTTCATCACGCCCGAAGGAGTCCTCCGTGGCAAGGACGGCGTCCGCCAGGGGTTCACGAAGCTCCTCTCGGACCTCCCGAGCGCCGAGTGGGAGGTCCCGACGACCATCTTTGAGGGCGACGTGCTGTTCATCGAATGGAACGCGGTCTCCGAGAACACCAGGGCCGACGACGGGATCGACACGTTCGTATTCGCAGACGGGATGATCCGGGTCCAGACCGTCCGCTACACGCTCAAGCAGACGGGCTGAGCTCCGCCGGGCCTGGCCCGGATTCAGCCCATATGTCTCCGGGTACCGCGTGGTCATGGAGGGTCGATGCCACCGCGTGGAGTGAAGCCGGGAACAAAACGCGCCCGTCAGTACGAGCACGTCAAAGAGAGCGAGAAGTCCCAGGGGAGGAGCGAGAACCGCGCCGAGGAAATTGCCGCCCGCACCGTCAACAAGGAGCGGGCGCGGGCGGGCGAGTCCCATCAGCGTTCGCGCACGTCGACCCAGGACAAGTCGTCGGGACAGCGCGGCGGTGAGCGCTCGGGCACTAACAGACCCAAGGGGCGGACTCGCGAGCAGCTCTACAACGAGGCCAAGAATCTGGGAATCGAGGGGCGCTCGAACATGAACAAGGCACAACTACAGCGGGCTGTCGACCGCAGGAAGTAGTGCGTGGCCGTGACCCGGGGTTGACGGTTTCGTTTACCGGGTAGACGCCTGCCGTGATTGAACGGGATCCCAGGATGCAGCCGGGGGCCTACATCACGGACGGCATCGACCTCTACGAGGTCACGGGCATGCAGCGAGGCCCAGGGGTGATGGGCATCTCGACGGTCCGGATCAGCGTCGAGAACTGCCGGAACCTTCGCTGTCTCGAGTTCCTGCCGGACAAGATCCGGAGCGCGTTCGAGCTGGTCAAGCAGGCACCCGTCGGCAGCTGCCCCGACGTCATCGAAGACATCAGCTGGGAAGCTGGCCTCGCGGCCTGAGCCAGACCTAGGACCTCCGGGCTCGCGGTCTGCACGGGTCCGGAGGTCAGGTTGGCAGCGCGAGCCCGACGAGGTAAGTCGCACCGCCGACGATCACGCCGGCGAGCGTCATCTCAAGCCCTGCTGACCACCAGGTCCTGAGCGTCACCAGTGACTTTGCCGCGCCCACCAGGAAGTGGGCGATCAGCGAGACCACCGCCGCGAGCACGATTGCGACTGTGCCCGTGGTGAAGATGAACGGGATCACCGGCACGATCGCGCCGAGCCCGGTGGAGACGCCGGCCGCCACCGCGGCCTCCTTCGGATCCCCGCGGTCGCCGGCGATCCCGAACTCCTCGGCCGCCAGTGCCTTCAGCATCGCTTCGGGCTGCTTTGCCAGCTGGTCGGCCATCGCGTCCGCGGTGGCTTCGTCGATTCCCTTCAGTTGGTAGAAGAGCGAGAGCTCCTCGCGCTCCTCTTCCGGGTGCTCGGCGATCTCCTGGCGCTCGCGCTCGATGTTGGCGGCGGCAACCTCGGACTCGGAGCGCTCGGCGAGAAACGCGCCGGTCGCCATCGACAGCGCCGAGGCCACGGCGGCCGACACACCGGCGGTCAGGACGAAGCTCGACCCACCCGTCGCACCCGATACTCCGGCGACGATCCCGAACACCGCCGCGAGCCCATCGTTGGCGCCGTAGATCGCGCCGCTGATCCAGCCGCCGCCCGTCCGGTGCCACTTCTCGCGGCCGAGCAGCTTGTCCAGGCGCTCCTGCGCGGGATGAACCGGGGCCTGAGCGGCGCCGTCGCCGGCGCTGTCGGACCTTCCGGCGCGTATGTCGCTGACGGTGTGCGAGTGGGCCCGTTCCTCCTTACGTATCCCCCGCAGGAGCTCGTCCGTGACCGGATCACCGGTCGAGCGCTTGTAGAGGTCGCCGACCTCCTCGTCTTCCGCGGCCTCGCGAGCCGCGAGCAGTCGGTCGACCGGGGCGATTCGCGCTTGAAGCCGTTGCCAGATCGACAGGCGCACACTGTCGACGGGCGGCACCGGGATGGCGAGCTCCGACATCCGCGCCTCGAGCCGTTCGCGATGACCGCTCTCGGCGTCCGCCATTCGCCGGAGGATGTCCGCCTCGCGCGGTTGCATCCGCTCGGCGATCAGGTCGTACACCCGGCCGGCGACGACCTCTCCCCGCCACGCCTCGAGCAAGCGGTCGCGCACCTCCGGACTGACGTCAGCCGTGCTTCCGGGCATTAGCGGTCGAGGCCGGGCATAAGCGGTCGAGGGTAGCCCGCGACGTTGAAAAAGCGCGTTACCCGGGGATGAGAATGCCCCTACCTTGGAGACGTCCGCCGTCGAGATCGGCCATCGCGTCGTTGATTGCGTCGAGCGGATATGTGCTCGTGTGCAAGGTGACCTGGCCCTGCGCCGTCAGCGTCATCAGTTCCTCGAGATCGGCGTAGGTCCCGACCAGGTTGCCGATGAACGAGATCTCGCGCGAGATCACGTCGATCGTCGGAATGTTGATGTTCTCGCCATAGCCGATCACGTAGTAGAAGCCGCCGTCGCGGATCATCGAGACGCCGTCTTCGATCGCGCCCTTCTCGCCGACGAAGTCGATGATCGCCTCGGCGCCGAGTCCGTCGGTGAGCTCCTTGACGGTGTCGACGTGCTTCGAGCCGTCGACCTTGACGGTGTGATCGGCCCCCAGCTCCCCAGCCAGCGCGAGCGCCTTCTCCGACGGGTCGACCACGATGACGGTCGCCGAGGTCATCGCCTTGAGGCACTGGACACCGATGTGTCCGAGGCCGCCGGCGCCGATGACGACGGCGGTCGTGCCCGGCTCGAGCACCGGAATCGCCTTCTTGACCGCGTGGATCGCGGTGAGGCCGGCGTCCGCGAGTGCGGCGATGTCCTTCGGCTCGAGCCCGGGGCCGAGCTTGACCACCGACCGGGCCGAGGTCTGGAGGAAGTCGGCGAAGCCGCCGTCGCGGTTGATCCCGGGAAACGATCCGTTCAGGCAGTGCATGTCGTTTCCGCGGCGGCACGGTCCGCACAATCCGCAGGCGATGAACGGGTGCACGATGACCGTGTCGCCGACCGCGACGTTCGTGACTCCGGAGCCGATCTCGTGGACCCAGCCCGCGTTCTCGTGGCCGGGCGTGTAGGGGAGGACGACCTGAGACTTCTCGGCCCACTGCCCCTCCTGGATGTGCAGGTCGGTTCGGCACAGCCCAGCGGCGCCGATCCTGACGATCACATCGAGCGGTCCCACGATCTTGGGCTCGTCGATGTCGTCGAGCTTCAACGCGTCGTGATAGGCGTGCAGCCTCGCGGCCTTCATCGCAAAACCTCCTCAGGATCGTCGATAGCCACTCCGCGGTGCACGCGGAGCAGCGAGCGGCAGATGCCGCCGTTCACCTCGAGACTCATTCGCACCAGCCTGGCCGTGCGGAGCCAGCGCTTCAGCTCCGCGGCCGGCACCGGCTCGCCGCTCGGCAGCACGAACGCCGGCGACCCTGGATCGTGAGCCAGACCGAGACGCCGCCGAAGCTCGATACACCGCCGCGCATCGGGAGCCTCGCCCGGCAGGTCCTCGATGCGGCGCGCCGCGACTTCCTCGGGGCTGGCCCCCTCGGCGAGCAGTGCCTCGCACAGCCGCGACTCCCGCGCGACCAGCGCCTTGCGCAGGAACAACTCGCGGAGCGCGGCCAGGTCGTCGTCGACGGTCTCCCCGGGGAACGCCCCGGTGAAGCCGTCGCCTCGACCGAGCGCGGCGTTGATCTCCGCCCCGGTGTAGTGGTCCTCGAGCCGGATCGTCACCTCGCGGACCCCCGGCAGCCGGCGCACCGCTGTCCGCGCGTCGGCTGCCATAAGAAACGCGAAGTTCGGCGCACACTGGGGCGTGGGCAACTGGATTACGACCTCCACGTCGCCGCCCGCACTCACCTCGCACGACGTCACGAACCCGAGCCTGGTGATCGGCTCGTCGAGCTCGGGGTCGTGAACCTCGGCGAGCGCGCCGAGCACGCTCGCCGTAGTAGTCGTCGCGGTCACTGCCGTCATGCGGACTCGACCAGCTGCGCGTCCTCCTTCGCCGCTGGGGCGCCGCCGTTCTTCAACTGCAGCTCGGCCGGAACCTCGATGTCGTAGAGCTTGGCCGTGTTCAGGCCCATGATCTTCTTCTTGGTCTCGGTCGTCGGGTGCGGGTAGTCCGAGTACTCCTCGGTGTCGGGCATCGTCCAGTCGATGAATCCCTCGACCTGCCACTGGGGCTCCCAGATGCCGTAGTCGCTGCCGAACAGCATCTTGTCCTCACCGACCCAGAACAGCAGCTCGCCCATGACCTTGTTGAAGAACCGCGGCCGGGCGTGCATCAGCCCGCCGATCACCACGGCCAGGCCCGCGTAGACGTTCGGCTCCTGCGTCGCCATGAAGCAGAAGTCCTCGATCCGCGGGAGTCCCACGTGCTCGACGATGAAGTTGAGCTCGGGGTTACTGGTAGCCGCGACGTCGATGTCCTTGACGTCGAAAGCGTCCTTGTCGAGCGGCCAGATCGTCGGGCCCTTGTGGGCGTGGACGTTCTTGATCCCGAGCTCCTTGCACTTGTCGAGGAAGATCTGCGCCTCAGGATCGGTCAGCTTCCAGCCGCGGGATCCCTTGTACCACTCGGCGGTGTAAACCTTGACGCCTTTGAGGTTGTAGCGCTTGGAGTCCTCCTCGAGTTGCTTGAGCCCGGCCTCGCCCTCGCGCGGGTCGAACCGCCCGTTGACGATCACCTTGTCCGGATACTTCTCGACCATCCGCGCGTTGCGGTCGATCGTGTTGAAGCCCTCCGTATACCACTCCTTGAGGTACGTCGACTGGAGCACGGCCGCGTCGATGTGCCCGGCCTCGAACACGTCGTGGTCGTAGTCCTCCTCGGAGTACTTCATGAACTTCTCGAGCGGCCAGTGCGTCTCCGGCGGTCCGAGGCCCATGTAGGCGTGGAAGCACTCGATCCATCCCTTGGCGTACTGCTCCTGCCCCTTGACCCAGTTCGCGGGACTCGCGTCCCAGAAGTGCTGATGGCCGTCGACGACGAAGTACTTCTCACCGTTCTTCTCGTACATGCCTCTCCTCTCGACGATGCACCGGGCGGAGAGCCCACTCTACTGGGCGTTCACCGCCGCCCGCCACCGTGTTTGCCTAGTCCGGACGCGTTGGTCAGTCGTCCGGATCCTGCGGCGTCGGGAAGTCCTTGTCGATGAGCTCGATCCGGTAGCCGTCCGGATCGGCGACGAAGCAGATCCGGCCGATCTCGGGCCGGCCGCCGGGTGCGTACGGCGGCTTCTCCGGCTCGATCCCCTCGGCGCTCAGTTTCGCGAGCAGGGCGTCGAGATCCTCGACGACGAGCGCCATGTGGTTGTAGCCCTCGCCGAGGTCATATGGCTGATCGCGATCGCGGTTGACGGTGAGCTCGAGGGTGTCGCCATCGCCGGGGAGGCCCATGTAGATGTTGTAGGCGGTCTGGAAGTTCAGCCGTCCGCGTCGCTCGAACCCCAGCAGCTCGTAGAACCTCTCCGATGCTTCGGGATCGCGGACGCGGACGCAGGTGTGGACGAATCGCATGGCGCCAGCCTAATGGACCCCGCAGCTCAGGACGGCACGCCGGCGGTGACCAGGCGCTGGTTCTTGTAGCGCGGGTCGTCGGTGACCTCACGCCCGAACCACTCGGGTCCGACGAACGCGGCCGCGGCGTCGGCCGAGTCGAACTCGACCTCAGCGACGAGAAGTCCCGAGAGCCGGCCGTGATAGACGTCGAGCTCGATCGTCAGATCGCCGGACGGGATCCGATAGCGACGCTTCTCGAGCCGCCGGTTGTCGGTGAGCGGCCAGAGTGCGGCGAACCTGCGCGCGTCGATCTCGATCTCTTCCTCCACCCGAACCTCGCCCGCGCCCGACTTGACGGTGAGGAACGCCTTCTCGCCGTAGCGGCGAACTCTCACCTCGACCTCGTCCGTAATCGCCAGGTATCCCTGATCGATCTCGGCTGACGGGTTGTCGTCGAGGCCATCCGGAAGACGCTGCACGAGGAACTTGCGCTCGATTTCGACGCCGTCGGCCATCCCCACAATTCTGACGAGCTGATGAGGCATTAGCCGGCGCGAGGCCGCCCAGACACTATTTGGCGCCCGGGCTTCCTCGCGCCTCTGCCGGACTCGGCCGAGCCAAGCTGATTTCCCACCCCTGCCGAGCCTCGCGACGCCATTACCCCGAGTAATGCCTAGGTAACGTCTGAATGTGGGTCAGCGAACAGACCTCGAAGGATTCTGTCGGGCGCCGGATCTAGCCTCGTCTGGGTGAGCAGGGGACCGTGATCGTGTGGGTGCGACGACTATCGGCCGTCGTCGGCTGCGCCGTCGTGGCCGGGTGCACGGTCGGATCGGTGAACGGGCCGGCCGGGAACATCGCGCCGTCGCAGTCGGGGGCCGCGGCGTCGTCGCAGCCAGCGTCCTCCGCGTCATCACGCCCGGAATTCCCGGGGTCGTGTCACACGCGCGGCTCGGGACTGTTCTCGCTGCCCGACCCCCGGTGCACACCGGGCGCGGTCAGCGCCGCCGTGACCCAAGCCGACATTCACTCGACGATCTGCCGCCGGGGCTACACCGAAAGCGTGCGACCGCCCGAGTCGGTGACTGAGCCCGAGAAGCGCGCATCGATGAAGGCCTACGGGGACCATGGCCCACTCCGCGACTACGAATACGACCACCTGATCCCGCTCGAGCTCGGCGGCGCGGCCAACGATGAGCGCAATCTGTGGCCAGAGCCGGGCTCCTCCCCCAACCCGAAGGATGCGCTCGAGGACCGGCTGCGTTCGATGGTGTGCGCCGGCAAGCTGACACTGGTGGCGGCCCGCCGCGAGATCGCCGTCGATTGGGTCTCCGCCTACCGTCGGCTCGTCCGAATCAGGCGCCGCGCTAACCGGCCGGCGTGAGCAGGACCACAGGGATCACGCGGTCGGTGCTGGCCTGGTACTCGGCGAACTGCGGACGCTGCTCCGCCTGCGTGCTGTAGAGCCGGTCCCGCTCCTCGCCGGTCGCCTCTGAGGCGACGACGTCGATCGTGTCCGTTCCTACCTCGATCGTCGTCTTCGGATTGGCCAGCAGGTTGTGGTACCAGGCGGGATTGGTCGGGGCGCCCGCCTTGGAGGCGAAGATCACATAGCGGTCTGCGTCGCGGTTGTACATGAGCGGGTTGACCCGGGCAGCGCCGGTCTTGGCGCCGACGTGGTGCAAGAGCAGCAGCGTCCCACCCTCGAACGGGCCGCCGACACGTCCCTCGTTGGCGCGGAACTCGTCGATGATCCTGGCGTTGAAGTCGTCGGGCGATGTCGACATCGTGCTCCTCGGTCGGCGTGGAGCTCGATCATGACGGAAACCGCGCGGCCCATGGCTCGAGTTGCACGCGCGCGGCGCCGAGCACGAACGAGATCGTGTGGTACCAGCCGGAGGCGATGACCAGCTCGAGGATCTGCGCTGCGCTGAAGTGGCGCGCGAGCACGGCGTAGCTGGCGTCGGACACCTGCGCGGCGTCGTGCAGTTCGTCGGCGAGTGTGATCACGGCGCGCTCGCGCTCTGACCAGACGGGGTCGTCGGACGGCCCGGTCACGGTCGCGATCAGCTGCTCGTCTGTGAGCCCGACCTCCGGTCCGAAGAAGACGGCATGGACACCCCACTCGTACTCGGCGCCGCAGCGCGCACAGGTGCGATGGATCATCAGCTCGCGATCCCGCGGCTCGAGCAGCCCGTGGGCGAGGATGCCGGCTCCGAGCGGTCGCATCCGGGCGGCCAGGGACTCGTGGACGGCGAGCGTGCGGAACAGCCGGAGGGGCTCGAGGCCAGAGCCCGGCGGCATCCACCGCTCGAGCATCTGCTCGGTTCCGGCTGAATACGGCGGTTCGAGCGGCGCGATCCGCGGCGCCGAGTCTGCATCGATCATGTCTAAACTCCGCTTCGGAAATAAGAGCGCTGGGTGGAGAGCCTACCGCTTCGGAAAGCAAAGCGCAACCCGCGGCACGGAGAGCGAACCGCACGAATGAGCAGGATCCCCAGACCAGGAGAGCCCGTCCGTGGCTCGCACGCCGGCCGGCCGATCATGGCGCTGCTCGACCTGCTCGGGCGGCGCTGGGCGCTACGAGTGATCTGGGAGCTCCGCGGCGAACCCTTGTCATTCCGTGAAACGCAGTCCCGGTGTGGCGCGATCAGCTCCTCAGTCCTCAACGATCGCCTGGCCGAGTTGCGCGCCGCCGGAATCGTCGAGGCCGGTGAGGAGGGGTACCGGCTGACCGACGAGGGGCGTGAGCTCCTCGTGCTCTATCCGCCGCTCGACGCGTGGGCGGAGCGGTGGGCCGAGCGCGAACGCCGCTCGGGCTGAAGTGTCATTTCTGCCGCGACCGTGCCCGGGCGGAGTCGGGCTGACCACGGCGCTCGCGGTCACTCGCAGCGGGTTCGTGATCGTCGGCAGCCTCCCGACCTCGGACGGAAGCGCGAAGACGGCCAAGGCCGGATGCCTGCTCGTGCTCGACAGCTCCGGGAAGGTGGTCAGAACGATCGCCGGCGGCCCGATCAACGGCCCGTGGGACATGACCGCCGTCGACCACGGCTTCGTCACGACGCTATACGTGACCAACGTGCTCAACGGCACGGTGGCGGCGACGACGGACTTCACCCAGCCGGGGGCGAACGCCCGGGATCGTCAGCAGTTGGAGCCGGACGACCGTTCCGTCAGGGACGACCGCCGCTCGACGGCAACATCGTCGAGACGACGCCGGGCGGGACCTCGGTGGCGACCGTGCAGGCCGACCCGAACCCGACCGGCGGCGCCCTGTTCGGGCTGACCCTCACGCCCGATCAGCGCGCGGTCTATTACGTCGACGACGGGAGCAACACGCTGAACCTACTGGCGTCGCCAATGCCGTAACTGGTGTGCGTCCGGGGCTGGGCCAAGCGGCTCGGCCCCGGGCGACGCCCGAGGGGTCAGGCGAGCGCCAGCTCGCGCTCGCCGGTGCGGCGGTGATGCTCGACGAGCACGGCGTCGCGCAGGACCTCGAACTCCTGGGTACGGAGGTCGGTCACGGCCTCGGCGCCGTCGACGGGCAGCTGGGCGGCGCGGCGGAAGCGGCGGACGAGATAGACCGCGGTCAGGCAGCCGGTCAGGCTTGCCAGGTTGCCCGAGCCCAGCACGAGGGCGTGGTAGCCGAGCAGGTTGACGAACGCGAGCGACGTGTTCGTCATGATTCCGAAGCTCCAGCCGACCGTCGACTGGCCAGCGGAGGAGTGCGCCCGCAGCATCGTGATCAGCTGCGGCACGATGCCCGCGATGCCGATGACGGCGGCGAGCATCGAGATGGTGGCGATGAGTGTTGTCATATGGCAGTAGGGGTCGTAGGGCCCTCTGCCTCCCCAGCCCTGTAATCGGGCGCCGTCGGGAAACCCGCAACCCGTGTGCCCACCGTCACATTGAATGCGTACACGTCGCCTCAGCCGCGCGGCGTGAAGGACGTTTTGGGCCTTCCGTCCCGTTTGGTGTGTATGGCGGTCAAGGAGAACCGGTCCGATGCCGATGTTGGGGCCAGAATGCGGAGCTACGACATCGCGCTGATCGGGATCGTGCTGCTGGCCTGCGGCATCGCCGCGCTCGCGAGCGTCCCCGGGATCGCGCTCGGACTACCGCTCGCCGCCACGCTCTGGTCGACCGCCGTCGGAACCTTCGCGGTGGCCCGTCGTCCCGGCCGGCGCTGACCAGCTCCGGCTAGCCGGGCACAGCCGCGGGAGCGCCGACGCTGCGGAGTTCGCGGCGCGCGATCGACCGCTTGTGGACCTCGTCGGGTCCGTCGGCGAGCCGGAGCGTGCGCAGGTGCGCGTACATCCACGCCAGCGGGAAGTCGTCGCTGACGCCGCCGCCGCCGTGGACCTGGATCGCCCGATCGATGACGCGCAGCGCGGTCTCGGGCGCGGCGACCTTGATCGCGGCGATCTCGGTCCGGGCGTGTTTGTTGCCCGCGGTGTCCATCAGCCACGCCGCCTTTAGCGTCAACAGACGCGCCATGTCGATCTCGATCCGCGACTCGGCGATCCAGTCCTGGACGTTCGCGCGATCCGACACCGGCTCACCGAAGGTGACGCGCGAGGCGGCGCGGGCGCACATCAACTCGAGCGCCCGCTCGGCCGCGCCGATGCACCGCATGCAGTGGTGAATGCGGCCGGGACCGAGTCGCGCCTGTGCGATCAGGAAACCGTGGCCCTCCTCGCTGATCAGGTTCGATGCCGGCACCCGGACGTCCTCGAACAGCACCTCGGCGTGGCCCTCCTGGTCGATGTAGCCGAACACCGGCAGGTTGCGGACGATTCCGACGCCGGGTGTCTCCCGGGGGACGAGGATCATCGACTGCTGCTTGAACGTCGGTCCGTCCGGGTCGGTCTTGCCCATCACGATCAAGATCTTGCAGCGATCGCGCATCGCGCCGGAGATCCACCACTTGCGCCCGTTCAGCACGTAGTCGTCTCCGTCGCGCTCGATCCGGAGCTCGATGTTGGTGGCGTCGGAGCTCGCGACCGCGGGCTCGGTCATCGCGAACGCGGAGCGGATCTCCCCCTCGAGCAGCGGTCGGAGCCACTGCTCCTTCTGCTCGGGGGTCCCGAACAGGGTGAGGACCTCCATGTTCCCGGTGTCCGGGGCGGAGCAGTTGCACGCCTCAGACGCAATGTGGCTCCGTCCCATGATCTCGGCGAGCGGCGCGTAGTCGGTGTTGCTCAGCCCGGGCGCACCCCACTGCTCGCCGCCGTGCGGGAGGAACAGGTTCCACAGGCCGAGCCCCTGGGCGCGCTCCTTGAGCTCCTCCATCACGGGCGGCTGCGAGTGCGGGTCACCCGAAGCGATGAGCTGCTCGTGGTAGACCGCCTCGGCGGGGTAGACGTGCTCGTCCATGAACGCCAACAGCCGCTCGCGGAGCTCGTTGCAGCGATCTGAGAACTCAAAGTCCATGGGCGGCGCCTCCGAACACTACCGGCGGCACAGCCGATTACGCCGCGAGCATCGAGGCGACGATCGTCTGGAACCGCCGCAGGTCGATCGGCTTCGACACGTAGGCGTCGCAACCGGCCTCGAGCGCCTCGTGCTCGTCGGCCGGCATAACCCCCGCGGTACAGGCGAGGATCGGGATCGAGGCGGTTACCGGGTGGGACTTGAGCTTGCGCGTCAACTCGAGGCCGCTGCCATCGGGCAGGTTCAGGTCGAGCACGATCATCGCGGGCTCCTCCTCGGCGAGCGCCCGCTCAGCATCGGCCAGCGACCCCGCGGCGCGGACCTCGTGACCGTCGAGCTCGAGCAATCGCTCTAGCAGGGCGACGTTGAGCTCGTGATCGTCGACGACAAGGATGCGGCGCTCCATGACGCCCTAATCGTCTCCACAGCGCGGGAGCTTGACTCACGGGTGCAGGTTTTATGGAGGGTTCGCGCCGGCCACCAGCTCGGCGCGGGTCGGCGGCCACGCTTGTCTCACGCGCGCGAGGGCGGCACCGGCGCCGGATTCGTCCGAGCTTCGCGTTGCCGCCTCGAGGTCGGTGAGGGCCCCTAGGAGCTGCCGTGCGCCCAGCATGAGCGCGTCGTTCCGGCACCGATGGGCGGCCTGTGTCGCGCGATCGAGGTCGCCGGCGGCCAGCGCACGCTCGAGCTCGTCGATTGCAGCGGTCATGTTGTCGAGCATCGAAGCCACGATCGCCGCCGCATCGATACCCATCGCAATCTCGAGCTCGCCGATTCGGCCTAGATCTATGTAGTCGTTCACGACACGTCGCTCAGGCCGATCGGCGCGCGCAGCACCTGGTCGGGGATCCCGAACGCGTCGACCAGCGCCTCGCCGTCCCCGCGTATCTCGTCGCACAGCCGGTTGACTTCGCGCGTCACGGCCTTGCACCGCGGTCCTGTGAGCCGGCCGTGCTCCTGGAGGTATCCACGGTCCTGCTCGATCGCGTACAGGGCGTAGAGGTCGCACAGCCGGCCCAGCGCGTCCTTCACCGGTCCCTCCTCGGACGCGTCGACCGCTGTCGCGAAGGCCTCGAGCAGCACCCGCTCGATGTGGGCGCGGGCCGCGTTCACGGCGTGGTTCTGCACCGCGCGGAACACCTCGAAGGGGTCGTAGCCCTCGTCGATGCCGCGTTTGAACCGCTGGGCGATCGAGGCGGTGATATGCCCCTCGCGCCAGCGGAATAGCTCGAGCTGGTGCTCGCGCTCGAGCAGGTCGCCAGTCTCGTCGCGGCCGCCTGGGACAACGTCGGCGATTACCTGGGCGATCTTGCGCGCGAACAGGCGCTCGACGACCGTCTCGACGGCCTGCTCGGCGACGAACATCACGAGTTCACGCGGGTTGAGCGCGCCGAAGTCGTCTCGATAGTCGGTCAACAGGCCTCGCGCCACCAGCATCATCAGGACCGTGTTGTCGCCCTCGAACGTCGTGAACACGTCCGTGTCGGCCTTCAGCGCCGCGAATCGGTTGACGCTCATGTAGCCGGCGCCCCCGCAGCATTCGCGACAGGTCTGGATCGTCTCGGTGGCGTGCCAGCTCGCCGTCGCTTTCATCCCGGCCGCGAGCGACTCCAGCCGGCGCTGCTCACGTTCGTCGGGCTTGTTCGGCCCCGATGCCTGATGGAATTTCTCGGCCAGCTCGGCCTGGCCGAAATGGAGCGCGTACGTCCGCGCCAGCAGCGGCATCAGCCGGCGCTGGTGGGTGCGGTACTCGAGGAGGACGACCTCGTCCTCCTCGGGAGGGCCGAACTGGGTGCGCCGCAGGCCGTATCGCACCGCGATCGTCAGAGCGGTCTTGGCCGCGCTGATCGACGCGCCCGAGATGCACACCCGACCCTGGATCAGCGCCCCGAGCATCGTGAAGAAGCGCTTGGTCGGCTTCTCGATCGGGCTCTCGTACGCGCCGCGCTCGGTGACGCCTCCATATCGGTTCAGCAGCGCCTCGCGGGGCACGCGGACGTCGTCGAACCAGATCCGCCCGTTGTCGACGCCGTTCAGCCCCATCTTCTCGCCGCAATCCTCGATCCGTACGCCGTCGCGGACGTTGCCGTTCTCGTCCCGCAGAGGGACTACGAGCACGTGGACGCCGTGCGACTCGCCTCCCACGATCAGCTGAGCGAACACCGCGGCCACGTGGGCATGACAGGCGGCGTTCCCGATGTAGTCCTTGCGCGCCTCATCCGTCGGGGTGTTGACGACGAGCTCGTCGGTGTCGGGGTCGTACGTCGCGGTCGTCCCGAGTTGCTGCACGTTCGAGCCGTGCCCGGTCTCGGTCATCGCGAAGCACCCGAGCAGCTCGAGCGTCGCGGTCGGCTTCAGGTAGCGCTCGTGGTGGATGCGCGTGCCGAGTTGCTGGATCGCGCCGCCCCACAGCCCGAACTGAACGCCGAACTTGACCAGCAGCGAGAGGTCGCCGTACGCGATCGTCTCAAAGCCGGCGATGTTCGCCCCCGGATCGTCCTGGCCGCCGAACTCGACGGGAAACCCGGGCGCGGTGAGGCCCTCGTCCGCGATCCGCTGCATCCACTTACGGACCCGTTGCCGGTACTCGGGGGTCGGCATCGCGAGCGGCGGCGAGAACTCGGCCTCGCCGAGAACCTCGAGGATGCGCCGGCGCTGGTCGGCGTAGCGTCCGTCGAGCAGCTCCTGAAGCGCCTCTGCCTGTACCCCGGTGGCGTGCGGCTCGGTCGTCGCCATCGCGCCCGATCATATGTGTCGAGGCCGCGGCCCGCGCCGCCTCCCTCCCTCTTCGTCAGCCGCGGAGCGTCGTGTGGATTCGGCGCGCGAACTCGCTGTGGTGGGCGGTCAGGCCGGTGATCCCGAGCGTCACCACGAACGCTCCCGCGACGAGTGCGAGCCCCGCGAGCACCGTCGGCCAATTCTTCTGGAGGAAGTTGCGCGCGTCGGCCAGGACGCGTTCGGATTTGTCAGGCGCGAACGTGAGGATCGCGATGATCGCGACCAGCGGCCATATGAAGCAGAGGTTGAATAGAACGAGCAGGAACAGATCGCGTATCGGGCCATGCCCCGAGCCGACGATCGCCGCGATCGCGGCGAAGTACGGGAACGCCGTCGGTAGCTCGACCGCCATGATCGATGCCCCGAGCACGAAACTGGACTTGCCCTGGGGGTCGAAGTCCGGCGGGTCGCGTCGCGACAGCCGTACCCGGTGGCGCCAGAGGAATGCCGCGCCGGCGATCAGCGCCGCCCCCACGACGATCTCGACGATGTCCGCGACCTGATGGCGCGGGTGGGGAAGGAGCGGTCTGATGAGCTGTCCGGCGCCGACCGCGATCGCGGCGCCCCCCAGGAAGTAGACGGCGAACACCCCCATCGTGAACTCCGCCACGCGGCCGCGGGCGCGCTCGCCCGTAGCGAGATAGAGCGCCGGCGCGATCGTCGTCGGGTTGAGCGAATCCGCCAACCCGATCGTGATGACTATGCCGACGAGCCGAAGCATGCGCGCATTCTCCATTCCCCGGGGGGCAACGTGCGACGGGTGAGAGGTCTCTCAGCGGGATGGGCCGCTTGGTCCCACAGGGAGCATCGGTGGGAGCCACCGTTGGCGGGCGGCTTTGAACGACTGA
>Ga0335079_10000267_pt1 | contig 60865 bp, 55 predicted proteins | sample Lox_Sample_33_FD_206719 | JGI IMG/M metagenome (GOLD analysis project Ga0335079, IMG submission 206719) | Soil microbial communities from Loxahatchee National Wildlife Refuge, Florida, United States - Lox_Sample_3.3 | ecosystem: Environmental > Terrestrial > Soil > Wetlands | place: USA...
GTCGCTGATCTCCAAGCATTCGGCAATAGTTACGTCCCTCATCTTCTCGATCTGCTTACCGCCGGCGATGGCAGCCTTGATCTCGCCATCGGAGAGGGCGGGACGGCAGTTGAGGCCGAGAGCGGCGGTTTCGCGTTCGATGGTTTGGCTATCATAACGGCAGGACCGGAGGAGCCAAGCGTAGGTCACGCAGCCGAAGTTCCGGCAGCCGTCGTCGAGTCCGTTGCCGCGCATATCGAGCAGCAGCAGGAAGTCGTAGAGCCTCATGCTGGCAGCCTCGACGGCGCGCATCGCGGCGTGCCGCGAGGCGGGGCCTTCGACCGAAGTGCATGGAGGCTTTTTGTTGGGCAGCGGGACATCTAGGAAAGCGGCCATCTCCTCCATCGTGTGCGTGCGCCAGCGCCCGCTCGACGTGAGCCACACAAACTCGACGCGCAAGTTAGACTTGCCGTGGACGGTTCCAGGGACGCGGGCGATGCGGCTGACATCGCAGACCTGCCTGTCGACCTTGTAGTCCGCGAAGCGACGGATGAGTTCGCGCTCCACGGCGCGCCAGAGGAGTTGGCGGTGGGAGTGGGCGGTCGGCGGCCGCATTGTGCCGTCATGCTGGTCGACGAGCATCCACAGCGCCCACATGCCGCGACCGCTTCGGATGATGAGCGACATGGGCGGGATCAGGCCCCGATCCTGCATGTTGAAGAGATAGCCAGCCATCGTGCCCGACTCGATGCCGAGCTTGTAGTGGTCAATGTCCACATACATCAGGTTCAGGTAGCGCGCCGTCTTCGCCCGCCGCAGGGCGCGTGGGTGCCTGAGGATGCCAGTGTCGGGCTGGCCAGGGCGGTAGAAGGAGTTGAGGCTGAAGTAGAAGTCTTTCTCAAGTTCGCCCACAAACTGCGGGAAGATGCCGCTCAACTCCGACACCTTGACTGCACAGTCGTTCACCACGTGGTCGTCGCGGATCAGGTGGAAGGTGACGAACCCGTCTTGGCCTCGGTGGATCCTGGTGATCGGCTCTAGGCTCATCCCGGTCCCTCCGAACACCTCGCCGATGATCGGGTGTTGGCTGACTGCTCTGAGGCTTCCTGCTTGAACTGCAATGGCACACGTCATCCGGCGTCTCCTTGACACTCGTCCCTTCGCCGATCTTAGACGTCATAGAGAAGGGGCCGCCTAGCGGGGCTCCGAGTCTTCTGAGAAGACTTTGAAACCTAGAGCCCGTTCGTTGGCCATCTTTTAAGCGACATCTCCGAGTTCGGCGGGTTGATCCATCTCCAGCTTGCGGAATAGTGTGGGTCTCTTCACTCGTGTGCGCACGACTCGGCACGCTTACGCGTGCGCGGCAGGAAGCTGATGTCACATTTCATTGCTCGTTGCCGTGGCGTTCTTCCCATCGCTGCGCCAAGAGCATCCACTCCGTCGCGGCTATGTGCTTTCTGGCGTCCCCCCGGCGCCGGCGGAAGCGGCCGAACATGAGCATAAAAGTCGCCTCAATCAGGGGAAGCGGACGGCCAGATATGCATTCGAGCGAACTCGCGTCCGGAAAGAGGTGGAGGCAGAAACGTTGGCCCCACTCGCCTCCGCTCATCGTCCCGGCGTGAACGCCCTCCTGTACGATCTGATATGGATCGGCATGAAGTTCCAACGGCGAGTTAGCTGCCTGCCATCGTTCAGCGATGCTCATCCGCGCCGCCTCTTCCGTTGACATTCCTGAACAATGCAGCATTTCTGTCTGTTTCTTCGGAGCCATCTCTATCGATGGCATTGGGCGGGTGTTTGCCTGCTCATCGCGCAGCGCCTCCAGTCTTCGCGCCAGCGCTTCGAGTTCATGCAGGCTGCGGAAAAGTCCGGCACATTTCTCATCACGCCAAGAGATGGCAGAGAGCCACGCTTGTCCGAACGGAATGAAGGATCCGACCCACCAGCATTTAAGACGCGAGCCGTCGATAGAAGATCTTTTCGAGGCGTACCGAACCTGGAGGCCATGTGCCATCAGCAAGCGGTCGAGACTGCGCCTCAACTTTCGCTCGCTCACTGCTGGCAGGTCGGTCGCGCGGGGCTCCACGCGCTGCTCGGTTTCGAGATTCACGACGACTTCCCGGGCAAGTTGCTTTTCGACTGCAATCTTCATTTCAAGCACAGCACTCTCGTTACGATCATTGCGTCGTGATTCCGGTAGACCGGAGCGCTGATCGCGTGCTGTCACCCGGTTTTGCGCCGACGCTGGCTTCTTGGTTGAAGCGGACACCTGCGTCTTTGAGCGTTTGGAGCCTCGCTTCTTCGTGGAACCACTTCCTTTCGTATGCGTCTCCTTCGTCATATCTCGTCCTCAAAGCGTTGTGGATTGGTCATTCATGTGCCCAATGGGGCTGCGCACGTGAGGGGCTACTCGCGACGACGCTGCTGCAACCTGTCTTGGACGCGCAGGAACACGCTGATTGGAATGCGCAGTGAGAAGTAACGGCGCCGATATCCCTTGCCGACCCGCAGAGTCTCGTGACCAAACCGCAGCACGCCCTCCTCGTGCCCGAAGATTCGGCGCACCGTGTCTTCCGACTTCTGCCAACGGGCGGCGATGTCGGCTACAGTGAGTGTGGGTTCGATCTGCGCGAGTATGTCGCGCTTTTGCCATGGGTCGGCGATGTCAGTGACCGTCTTGGCGAGGATGTCCGACTGGCGTGCTGCATGGGCATTCATTGGCGCGCCCCCTTCTTGCGCAGCTCGCGCTGTCGCTTGAAGTCTGCCAATGCGCGCTTGTCGAAGAACTGCTTCTTGCGAATAAGGGTGACGGGCGGACCATCGTCCTGCTCTATCCACCGATCAAGCGTGCGCTCGACCACCTCAAGGTAGAGAGCAGCCTCCGGCTTCGACGCGAAGTCATGTTGAAGGATTTTCTGGATGTTGATTTGTCTGGACATAACACTCCGAGAGTCGATCCAAAAGTTCCCGACCACTGATCGGGCATTGGGACCGTCTCGGCTTGTCTCTTACCCAGACTCTAAAGGTGCAGGGTTACAGCGCAGCGCCGAAGGTCAAATCCTACGGAAGTAGAGGCCGCAGGGCCGAGTGGGAATATAACGGACTTTCCGACATTCCGTCAAGGACATCAAAGCTGCGCTGGACGCGGCTTTCGGCTGGCGACTGCGTGCATCCCCAAGTTTTGCCCGGACCTCAGTTGACAAGTGGCGGCGGCGTGTACGGCTCTGGTTCGGCCTCCGTCGCGGCGGCGGCCTGACGCTCTAGCGCCATGCGTTGTTCAGCGATGGAATGGTCTTCGCGCTGCCGAACCCAAAACAAGTAGCTTCGCTCCGTCATCGCCGTGCTTGCGTGGCCCAGCATTCGCGCAACGTTTTCCAAGCCTACGCCGTTCACGATCGCGTTGATCGCGAGCGTGTCCCTCAACATGTGGGGATGGGCCGGGCGTTTTACTCCCATCTCGGTTTCGACTTCGTTGATACCGATGAATCTACAGAGGTTCTGGAAACGCGCCCGCCAGACTTGCGCGTTGGTTTCCTTGGCGGTGTCGGGGAACCGGAAGGGAAGTTCGGGATCGCTCCCCAGCTCGGGCGGAACCGCGCGCAGCCGTGCGGCCACTTCGGCGGGGAGCAGCACGCTGGCGATTTGGCCGTTCTTGCGTCGGCGGTAGGTGAGCACGTTGTTCTTGCCGAGGTTGACTCGCGGTGAGAAGAACACGATGTCCATGACAGCCATGCCGCCGAAGCGTCCGCAGTCGAGGAACGCGCCCAGACGGGCGGAGTAGTTCTCCGGCATAGGGTGGCTCTTGTCCATACGGTAGAAGGGAAGCGCGCGGTACAAGCGCTCGATTTGGCCGTCCGAGAAGTGGCCGCACCTGTTGCCAGCTTTGACGCGATGCGGCTCGCGAAACTCCGGCACGCGGTCGAGGTGATCGTGCAACCTGCACCATTTCAAGAACGTGGTGACCATTCCGCGCCAGAGATGCGTGGACGCATCATTCGTCCCCCAGGTGACGGACCATGCGTCCAGATGATCGCTGGTCAGTTGCTCCATGCGGGCGACGGGTTCGCGGGCAGTCACGTTGGCACGGTCGAGATAATCGAGCAGTGACACGTTCAGCGACCTGCCATTCTTGTACTCATTCGGGTTGCGGCGCTTGAGGGGCTGGAGGCAGTTCTGCACGTACTTCGCCGAGAGCGAGCGGCGCTTTAGCGAGGCCTCGTAGAGCGAAAGGGCGGCCTCGATGGCGATGCCGGGCCTCGGGTCGTTCTTCTCGCGTGCCGCAGCGATCTCGGGGTCGAAGGACCTCAGGATGCGCTGGGCCTCGGCGCAGGCCTCGGTGAAGCTGGGCGTGCGGGCCGCCTTCTGCATAGGCTTGCCGCCGCGAGGTTTCAGGTATATCCATTTCGGGCACGAGCAGTGGTTCGCGTTGCGATCACCCAACTTGCATCCGTTGATGTGGCGCGGAGTATAGACGATAGTGCTGCCGAAGATGGACGTGAAGGCGGTTTTCTGCGGACGGGGCGGGCGCTGCATGGCGCTCCTTTCGCCTACTAGCATTATACCTGATTTTAGATATGGATTAGATACGACCTAGAGGGCTAGTTTTGTGGCAATGTTTATGCGGCCTCAAGCACCGACGAAGTTTACTATTATAAGGGATGACGGGGAGAGATGTGTTGACAGGGAGAATAGTGGAACCGGTCCCGCAGGAATGTGAGAACGGGAAGGGCACGACTTCAGTCGTGCCAATGGCCACTTCCCGCGAGCGGCTTCAGCCGCTGAGGTTTTGCTTTTTATCCCGAAATGGGATTCAGCTCGGGTAAATCTCTCCTGGATTCTTCCTTTGCCACCCGCAACCGCGATACGCTCGCATGTGAAGCCAACCCGCCGAATCTCTCCGCCCGGGACCTATTTCGTTACATTTCTCGCCTTCCAACGACGCCGGCTCTTTGTCGTCGACAACTATGCTCGCCTTCTTCTCAAGACACTCTATTCGTATCGCCGACAGGGTAAATTTTCACTCCACGCCTTCGTGGTGATGCCCGAGCATGTGCATTTGCTCATTACTCCGGCCCGAGACATCACGCTAGAACGGGCGATTCAACTGATCAAAGGCGGGTATTCCTATCAGTTTGGAATCTCGTTTGGCGCTAGGGAGGTTTGGCAGAGAGGATTTACGGATCATCGCATTCGAGATGCGGAAGACTTCGCGAGGCATCGCGTGTACATTGAGCAGAATCCGGTGCGGCGGGGTTTGGTTGAGCGAGCGGAGCAATATCGCCTTAGTTCTGCGTATCCGGGGTACAGATTGAACGGGCAAACCTCAGCGGCTGAAGCCGCGATCGCTCCGTCAGTTAGCGGCACGACTGAAGTCGTGCCCTTGCCGAATGCTTGAGCCAGAACCGCTATCGGGCGACTGAAGTAGCCCTCTTCGGGGGGCGCGTTGAGGAATAGTTAGTCCCCTTATCGAGGTTCAGTTGTGTCACGGATGAGACCGGCCTTAGGGCGAATTGTTACGATTCTTCGTTCTCTTGATCCCGGCGGCGGGCGTAACGGACCACTAGCGTTGTACCGAGAGTTATCGCACTGATCGGCGGGAAGACCATCAGCAGGATCGCCCGATTGATAGCCTTCTGTCCCTCTTTTGGCGTGGCTTTCGCATTCGCACGGCACATGGCGCATCCCTGGGCGAAAGCAGAGGCACTCCACGTCATCAGGACTAGCAAAAACAAAGCCAGACCGAATTTGCCCACCATTCTCACGATGCCTGAATCCCCACTCCGTTGGGCGGAGGTTGCACCCGGTCCGCATCCGGGAAGAAGAAGAAATACATGATGATGAAGCACGCCGTCACCGAGATTACCAGCAGCCACCGCATCAGGGCTTTCTCGAACTTCAAATGCATGAAGTAGCCGATGATCAGCGCCGACTTGATCACCGACAAAATTAGAAGTACTTCGAGCATCCGGACCGGCGAGAAGACCTGCTTGTACCCCAGCACGACTTCAATCGCCGTGAGTATGAGCAACGCTCCCCATACCCAGAAGTATTGCCCCTTGCTGTCATCGTGTGTCGCTGCGACATCATGCATAGGATGTGTTCCTCGGTGTAGCTCGTAATCGCTTTTTCGTCCTACGAAACCTTCGTCGACATCAGGTACACCAGCGGGAAGATGAACATCCACACCAGGTCCACGAAGTGCCAGTACAACCCGCACACCTCAACGTCATGCGCGTCATAATCTTTCGGCTTCAGGAACAAAATCACAGCGACGACCGCCAGGCCAACTCCCAAGACGTGCACTGGGAAGTGGAAGACGTTGCCCGACGGGATCAGCAGCGCGCACGCAATCCAGATTATGGCCAAGGCCGGGAGGAACCATTTGCGGAACGCCACCACGCCCAGATAGATCACACCGATGGTCACGTGCAGCATGTGCATGGCCGTGAGCCCAAAAAATGCCTGCGGGAATTGCGGCACGTTCTTGGAGATGTCGGCCAGTTCGCCCGAAGCCGCCGGTTTCGCAACGCCCAGCAAGCTCATGAAGCCGGGGATGCTCAATCCCTCGCCGATCAGCTTCGACCATTCCATGCCGTGCAGCACGATGAACGCGGTCCCGAACACCATGGTCGCCAGCAGCCAGTTGCGGGTCCATGCGCGGTCGTGACGCTGTGCGGCAAACACGGCAAGCACCATGGTCAGCGAACTCGACAGCAGGCAGGCCGTCATGATGCTGGCGTTCGCGATGCTTTCCGCGTGAAAAGGCGTCGGCCAGGGATTCGTGTAAATCCGGTTGTAACTGAAGGCAAACAGCAGCGCTCCAAAGGTAAGGGAATCCGAGGCCAGAAACAGCCACATTCCCACCTTCTTCGAATACGCTCCAAACAACGGAGCCTCATACGCTCCGGGCACGCCATGCTGGACAGCATCGTGCGACAGGGTAGCTTCCGCCATTCCGCGATCCCCCCAGAAAACAGTGGTCAGTGGCCAGTGATTCGTGGTCGAGCTAATGTCAGCAAACCATCCGCTGACCACCCATCACCAGCCACTGCTCTATCTTGCAAACCCTAACAACGCGAAAATATAAAGCCAAAGCACTGCCATGAAATGCCAATACCAAGCCGTGATATCGACCGCAATCCTCCGCGACTCGAGCGACCTGTGCAGCAGGGAAGAACTCGCCGCCCAACACAGCGCGATCATTCCTCCCGCGAGGTGTACCGCATGCGCAATCGTCAGCAGGAACGTGAACGAACTGCTGGGATTGGTGTTGATGTAAAACCCTCGGTCGTTTAACTGGCCCCATGCCATCCACTGGCCAACCAGGAAACAAACGCCCAGCGACACCGTAAACCCGAGCCACGGAAACTCTTTTTCATCTTCCAGCGAGATCCCCGGGATCGACCGCACTGGAGCCAGCGCCGCCTGGCGGACTGACTGACGCCGGGCAAATTCCATGGTCACGCTGCTGGCCAGCAGAATCGCGGTGTTGATCAGCAGCAGCTTCCAGGGCAGATCTACGCCGCCCCAGTCCTTCACATAAGTGTTCGAACTGCTATCCAGCGTCGGCAGGCCACGGCGGAATACGTATGCACTGGTCAGCGAAATAAACACCATGCAGACCGTGACGATCCCGCAGATCAGCCCCAGCCTTGCTCTCCGCAGCCGCGCGCCATAATCCGGCACATCGCCGCCGCGTCCATCGCCACCTCCACCGTGCGCTGGTGGCTCAGGAGGTTTGTGCCCAACATCATCAATCCGGGTGCCAGGGGTAAAGGTTGCCATAACTACTTAGTTGCCGGAAACTACCGCGCCGGGTACCCCATTTCTGACGCGCAGTTGGCGCGACAAGTGAGGACCCCGCGCCGATTCTAGTGCGCCGTTCCCACCGCCGGATCCGTCTGCATCACGAAATCCTTCGGAGCGCCTGGAACTCCATATTCATACGGCCCGTTGTTGACGACCGGAGTGACGCCTCCGAAGTTGTCGTGCGGAGGCGGGGTCGCCGTGATCCACTCGAGCGTGGTGGCGTCCCACGGATTGTCGCTGGCCTTGGGACCCTTGAACATGCTCCAGAACAGGTTGATGACGAAGATGAACTGCGCCGCGATCGTGATGAACGCAGCGTAAGTCATGAACGTCTGCAGCGGAAGCAGTTTGGTCTGATACGCGACTTCGGTGAATTGCGAGTAGCGCCGCGTCTGCCCGGCCATGCCGAGATAGTGCATCGGCATGAAGATCGCGTACGTCCCCGCCAGAGTCAGGAAGAAGTGCACGCGTCCCATTCCTTCATTCATCATGCGGCCAAACATCTTCGGGAACCAGTAGTGGGTCGCCGCGAAGATACCGAAGATAGCCGCCACGCCCATGATGAGGTGGAAGTGACCGACTACGAAGTACGTATCATGCAATTGAATATCGAGCACTGGCTGCGCCAGAAACGGTCCGCTCAACCCGCCCGACACGAACAGGGATACGAAGCCGATAGCAAACAACATCGGCGTATCAAATCGAATGTGTCCCTTCCACATAGTGCCTAGCCAGTTGAATGTTTTAATAGCCGAAGGCACGCCAATGCACATCGTTAAAATCGAAAAGGCGAATGCCGAATACGGGCTCATGCCGCTCATGAACATGTGGTGGCCCCACACCATGAACCCGAAGAACCCGATCGCTAGCATCGCGTAGACCATCGCCTTGTATCCGAAGATCGGCTTGCGCGAAAAGGTCGAAAGAACCTGCGACGCCACACCCATGCCCGGGAGAATCGCGATGTACACCTCGGGATGCCCGAAGAACCAGAACAGGTGTTGCCAAAGCAAGGGAGATCCGCCCTTGTGACCGACGATCTGGCCGTTCACCACAACCAGGGGGACGTAGAAACTCGTTCCCAGATTGCGGTCCAGCAGGAGAAGAATTCCAGCCGAAAGCAGAACGCCGAATGCCAGCAATCCTAGGATCGCTGTGATGAACCACGACCAGCAGGTCAGCGGCATGCGCATCAACTTCATGCCCTTGGCGCGAAGATCGAGCGTCGTGGTGATGAAATTCAAAGCTCCCATCAACGAAGCCAGGCAGAAGATTGCGATGCTGGTGATCCAAAGGTCAGCGCCCAAGCCTTCGCCGGGACCGGCCGATGGGATCGCGCTGAGCGGCGGATAACCCGTCCAACCATGCAGGGGCGCTCCGCCAGTCACAAAGAAAGCCGCGACGATCGTTACGAAACCGACAAACGTGGTCCAGAACGACAGCATGTTCAGGACAGGGAAGGCCATGTCCGGCGCGCCGATCTGAATCGGCAGGAAATAGTTTCCAAACCCGCCTTGAGGTGCAGTGGTCAGCACGAAGAACACCATGATCGTGCCGTGCATTGTCAGCAGGCTGAGATAGGTTTCCGGCTTAATCTCGCCGACTAGCGGCAATACCGCGGTTGGCCAGATCAAGTGAATGCGCATCAGCAGTGACAGGAACATGCCGACGAATACGGCTGTGAGCGCGAGGAAGAAATACTGGATGCCGATGACCTTGTGGTCGAGGCTGAAAATGTATTTTCGAATGAACCCTTGAGGAGCCGCATGCGCGTGCGTGGTAACCGGGGTCGCCATTATTGTTTCTCTGCCTCCCGAGCCGCCAGCCACTTATCGAAATCTTCCTGGCTGACCACATGGACCATGCCATGCATCTTGTAGTGCCCAAGCCCGCACAACTCGGCGCAGGCAATCTCGAACTCACCAATCTGCGTGGGCTTGAAATGCATGTGGATGTTCAACCCAGGGACCGCATCCTGCTTAAAGCGCAGGGAGGGCACGAACAGGTCGTGAATCACGTCCACGGAGCGGAGGCTGAGATCCACTTCGCGGTTAACGGGCAGATACATGGTTCCCGTGACGACATCATCTTTCGCGGACGGATCATTCGTATCGAGCCCCACCGCCGCCTCACCGCCGGCCGATGGATCCATCAGGCTCGCCTTCGTCTTGGCATAGGTTCCGTCGGGTCCCGGATAGCGGAAGTACCAGGCAAACTGCATACCTGTCGCCTCCACCTGGACTGCGCCGGCCTCGGCGGCGTCGAAACGCTGGCTCGCCCAGACGCTGCTTCCCATCAGGTTGAGCCCGACGAAAAGGATGGTGGTGAGCGCGGTCCACAGAATCTCGAGCTTGGTGTTTCCGTGGGAATAGCTCACTGGCGGGGAAGATGGCGTCTGTTTGTATCGCCAGACGATGTATCCCAGCGACAACTGGGCCACCACGAACACAATTCCCATGATGATGAACGTGAGCTTGAACTGACCGTCGATCCAGCCTGCCGCGGCAGAGGCGCCGACCGGCAGCCACCATGTTTTGGCGACGAAGAAATACGTGCTGATCAGCGTGATCAGCCAGATCAAAACCAAAAGCGCGAGGCCCATTCCCCAGTACCCCCCGGGCACCGAACGATTTCCCCACGGCTGTGCCGCGCCCCACGGCGCGACAACAAGTCGGGCGCGAGTTTACCACAGCGCCCTGACAAAAATGCAAGCGACTTATTCAAGAAATTGCGACCAGCGATTAGTTTGCGTGATCTGTATTGCGACGAATGCGCATCCCCTGCTGAAAAACGCAACGACGTCGAAGGAGCACGAGCCTTTGAGCCTGACCCAACGCATGATGATTCTGATTGCCGGACCCTACCGCTCCGGCACGAACGACGACCCGGCTCTAATCCAAAGGAATATTGAGACCATGGAGTCGTTTGCGCTACCGATCTTTCGCGCCGGGCACATCCCGCTGCTGGGAGAATGGTTCGCCTTGCCTCTCGTGCATCTTGCGGGATCGAAGAAGATCGGTGACGAGGCCTTCAATGAAATCTTCCACCCGATTGCCATCCGCCTTCTCGAGAAATGCGATGCCGTCCTGAGGGTTGGGGGCCCGTCGCAAGGAGCCGACGAAATGGTTCGCATCGGGACGCAGTTGGGCCTGAAGATCTACAACCATCCGGCGGATATACCAGTCGCAGGGAAATAGAACCACTCTCACAACAGAGTACACAGCGGGACACAGAGAAAAACAGCCTTCCGAAAAACTATTTCTCGGACCATTCCGGCACGCGGCCGGGAGTCCAGGGAGCGCCCGCAGCCTCCATATCTTTTTCCAACTTTACGAGATCGACCTCGACCAGAGTGCGCAGCTTTGTCAGAACATCTCCGAACTCCGCGGATGCGATGTTGTACGAATCGATATTCGACTGTGTGGGCTTTGCGAGAGAAAACCGTTCGCCTTCCATGATCGAGTTCACGCGCTGATCAATCGACGATGGGATGGGTTCGTTCCGGCGCGCAACCTCAAGGTCGCCGCGCAGGGCGCGCAAGAGTTCGCGGTCTCGCTGCTCGATCCCATCAGCGGCCCCGGCAAGTTCTTTCTCGGCTGCGGGGGTCTGGTGAAGCGCTTCGCGTATGGTCTTCAAGCGCGACTCGACGTCCTGCGCCGTTTGGAGCGCGCCATTGACTGCGCGATAGAGCCGCGCAGTTTTGCGCAGGAATTCTTCCTGAGCCTTGCGGTCGGCGTCTGTCATCGTGCTCGCGCCAATCGTCGAGACTTTGAAGGATTGCGGTCCCCCCAACTGCGTTACCACGCGGTCAATCTTCTGAAACATCCGCACCGAGTAATTTCCGGAGAGAACCAGCGGTCCCTGATCGCTCGCATCGGGAAACTCCTCTCCACCGTCGTCGGCGTGTGACACGACTCTGGATGCTGGATACCGCAGGTCCCACGCGATCCTCTGGAAGCCGGCGTCAACGCTGCCGTCGACGCGCCGGATCGGCGTGCCACTCTCGTCATAGATGACGAAATACACTTCAGGCTTCGATTCCTGCGCTTCGGCCCGGAGATCATCGTTCGAGGGGTAGGGAAGTGTCTGGTTTTTCTTGGCGGCATCCTTCTCCGCATCTTGCCGCTTTTCTTTTTTGGTTTTGATCTTCTCTTTCAAATACGCCGTGAACACTGCGCCGTATGGAGGATTTTCCGCCGAGAAAAACGCGTCGCCCTGAAATCCTTTCTTCGGTCCGCCGAGCGGGTGCCTCTCGATGTACATCAGCGAATCTTTCACTGGATACAGTGCGGCCGCCTGCTCGACGGATTCCGGTTTTGCTTGCCGCAACGGCGTGATGTCGTCGAGAACGTAGAATCCGCGCCCAAAGGTCGCTATGACGAGATCGCCCTCTCGCGCCTGGATCACCATGTCACGCACTGCGATCGTCGGCAGGCCGCCTTTGAGTTGTATCCAGTGCCCGCCACCATCGATGGTGAAGAACGCTCCGAATTCTGTTCCGGCGAAAAGAAGATTCGCATTCACCGGGTCTTCGGCGAAAGCCAGCACGGGACCGTTCTCGGGTAGATCGCCGGCAATCGACGTCCAGGTCTTTCCGGCATCGACTGACTTCAGCAGATATGGCTTGAAGTCTTCGTTCTTGTGATTCTCGAACGCGGCATAGACCGTGTTGGCGTCATTCGAAGAAGCCGCGAGGCGGCTCACATAGGTCATGTCCGGCACGCCGGGAAACTTCTCGTACTTCGTCCAGCTTCCGCCGGAGTCATTGGTGACCTGGATCAATCCATCATCGGTCCCGACGTAGATTAGTCCCTCGCGCTTTGGCGACTCCGATAGCGACACGATGTTTCCGTAAAACGAGGTGGACTGGTTTTTGGCAACCGCATCCGGCCCCCAGACCTTGCCCATGACCGGCAGCTTGTTTCGGTCCAACTGCCGCGTCAAGTCGCCGGAGATCGCTTTCCACGTGTCCCCGCGATCATCCGAGCGGAACAATTTGTTCGCCGCGAAATACAGCCGTGTGTGGGAGTGGGGACTGATGATGATCGGCGAATCCCAGTTCCAGCGCAGTGGCGCCTCTCCTTTGCCCTCCAGCGGCTGAAGCAACAACTCTTGCCCCGTGAGTTTGTCATAGCGGATCAGAACGCCGTATTGTGACTCGGAATAAATCGTGTTGGGATCGATCTGATCAACTTGAGAGCGGAAGCCGTCGCCACCAGTCGTCACGAACCAGTCGGCATTGACAATTCCGTTTACGTCACGCGTTCGCGTCGGCCCGCACCATGAAAAATAATCTTGCGTGCCTCCGCACACGTTGTAAAAGGGGGTCGAATTGTCTACCGCGACGTCGTAAAACTGCATCGTCGGCAGGTTCGCCTTGAACTGCCAAGTCTTGGCGTCATCCCAGGTCTCGTACATACCGCCGTCGGAGCCCAGCAGCCAGTGCTTGGTGTCATCCGGATCGATCCACATGGCGTGGTTGTCGCCGTGATGATTCACTTCGTTGACTTTGTGGAGCGTCTTACCACCGTCGGTCGATTCGCGGAGCTCGACATTCATGACGAAGATGCGGTCGACATTCTTTGGGTCGGGAACGATGCGCGCGTAGTACATCGCACCGGCATCGAATTCGTTGCGGCGCTCCCAGTTCGCCCCGCGATCGCTCGAGCGGAAAACACCGCCCTTGCCGTCGGTCGCTTCCACCGCAGCGTAAATCACATTAGAATCCGCCGGAGAAATCGCCAGCCCGATGCGCCCCATATCAACGGAAGGCAATCCAGACTTCAACTTGTTCCAGGTTGCCCCGGCGTCGGTAGACTTGTAGATCGCACTCTCCGGACCGCCGTCGATCAGCGTAAACACATGCCGCCGCCGCTGATAGGCAGAGGCGTACACCACGTCGGGATTCGAAGGATCAATCACAACATCGTTCACGCCGGTGTTTTCGCTGATCGTGAGTACGGCCTTCCACGTCTTCCCACCATCCGTGGTCTTGTAGAGTCCGCGATCGCCGCCTGGTCCCCAGAGCGGACCTTCTGCAGCAACGTAGACCACTTTGGAGTCCCGCGGATCGACGGCGACGCGCCCAATGTGCTCCGACTTCTTCAGGCCGAGGTTCTGCCAATCTTTGCCACCGTCGTCAGACTTGTAGATCCCGTCGCCATACGAAACGCTCCGTTGTGAGTTGCTCTCGCCCGATCCAACCCACACTGTCGAAGAGTCATTTGGATCGAGTTCGACCCAACCGATCGAATACGAGCCTTGCCCGTCGAACAGGGGAGTCCAGGTCGTGCCGTCGTTGACGGTCTTCCACACACCGCCCGAAGCGACGCCAACGTAAAACTCAGATTTCTTCTTCGGATTCACGGCGATCGACATCACTCGACCGGATTCGATGCCCGGCCCAATCGACCGAAACCGCAGGCCGGAGAAGGTGTCAGCGGTCATCCCGCCTTTCTTCTCTTCTTCCTTTTTCGGCTCTTCTTTCTTGGCCTGCTCCTTCTTTTGAACCTTCTTGCCTGACGCAGCAGCACTAGCGACCGCCTGCTTCTTGTCGGCGTCTTTGTCCTGCGCGGATTTTTGATCCTGGGCGCTCTGCGCGAAAAGGGAGAAGGGGAGAAGAACGAACACGAAAAAAGCGGTGATGAGTTTCATCGTTGAACTCCAATCCAAGTGCATTGACGACGGAGGCAAACGCATGGATCCTGAATCGCAACGGCGCGCTTCAAGATGACAATTGCTGGGTTGTGCCGCGAAATACGAAACCGATATGTATACAGGATTTCCGGCGAGAACTCTATTCCTCTAAGACCTCCGCGTCCTCGGCGCTGATAATTCCGTTACAATTTCCGCATGACCGGTAAGCCCCACGGCCACGACACCAAAGATCTCAAGCTTCCCCGAAACACTTGTTTCGTTTGCGGCCCTGATAATCCTGAGGGCATGCGCTTGGTCTTCACTCTCGACGAAGAACGCAGCACTTTTGTCTGCCACTTTAATCTGGGCGATCGCTACACAGGGCCTCCCGGCCATTGCCACGGAGGCATTATCGCGAGCATCCTCGACGACGCCATGGGCAAGGTGAACAAGTTGCGGCATGTAGTCGCGCTGACAAAGGAAATGACAGTCGAGTATCTGAAGCCGGTTCCACTTCACAAGCCTTTACGTGTGGAGAGCAAAGAAGTCGCCGTCCATGGCCGCCAGCACGTGAATATGGCCGAGATCATGAATGAGGGTGGGGAAGTGCTTGCGCGGAGTCAAGGGATCTTCATCGCGATTGATCCAGAAAAGATGTTCGGGAAGTTCGTGGAGAGATAGCGGTCGGCTCTCAGCCATCCGCTGTCAGCAAGAGTGAGAACTTACTTCGCTTGGCGGTCCCCGCTAAATGTAGGGTTTTGCAATCAGGCGGCAGACTGTAAAATAAGAACAGCGAACCCCTCCCCGGTTCATCAAAACAAAGGGTTAGCTGATGGCTGAAAGCTGACAGCTCAGAGCTGAAGTTGACGGCCCATTCTTCGCGATCGCGAAAAAGGTATCCACAGGGTTAAAAACATGTCCCAAAACAACGGCAACAACACCACTTCTCTCCGTCTGAAGACAGGCTTGGCCGAGATGCTCAAGGGCGGCGTCATTATGGACGTCACCGATGCCCGCCAAGCCGAGATCGCAGAAAAAGCCGGAGCCGTCTCCGTGATGGCCCTGGAGCGCGTGCCCGCGCAGATCCGCGCCGAAGGCGGCGTCGCGCGCATGGCGAGCCCCAAGAAGATTCGCGAGATTATGGCCGCCGTGTCGATTCCGGTGATGGCCAAGTGCCGCATCGGACACTTCGCCGAAGCGCAGATCCTGCAGGAACTCGGCGTCGACTACATTGACGAATCCGAAGTGCTCACGCCAGCCGACGAAGCCCATCATGTCGATAAGCACGCCTTTAACGTTCCCTTCGTTTGCGGCGCCCGCAATCTCGGAGAAGCTTTGCGCCGCATCGCCGAAGGCGCGGCGATGATTCGCACCAAGGGCGAAGCTGGCACGGGAGACGTTGTCCACGCTGTAAAGCACATTCGCCAGATTGTGCAGGAGATGAAGATCCTCACGGTGCTCAGCGAGGAAGAACTCTATGCCAAGGCGAAAGAGCATCAAGCGCCGTATGAGCTGATCAAGATGGTCGCGAAGGCAGGGAAGCTGCCAGTGCCGAACTTTTCCGCCGGAGGCATCGCGACTCCCGCCGACGCAAGCCTCGTGATGCAGCTCGGAGCCGAAGCCGTGTTCGTCGGCAGTGGCATCTTCATGAAGAACTCGACTGAGTTCGCCGATCCGGAAGAAGCCGCCAAGCGCGCCCGCGCGATCGTGCAGGCCGCAACACACTACCAGGATCCTAAAGTGTTACTTGAAGTCAGTGAAGACCTGCAAGGAGCCATGAAAGGCCTCGCAGTGAGTGCCCTGGATGAAGCGCATATGCTGCAGACCCGCGGCTGGTAGCCAACAAATTCACACGCCCCGTTCAAGCGTCGCTTGAGCGGGGCTTTTTGTTTTATGTGCAGAGGCCGTGGGTCTCTCCATTTTGAATCTCCTGCACCGCCTCGCTAGAATCACCTACCTCACCCTTTCTCAGGAGAATCTGCAATGAAGCTCGGTTTCGCCCTTCCCAATGTCGGTCCAGTTGCAACACCCGCAGCAGTTTTCACTGTTGCGCAACGCGCAGAGGCGCTCGGTTATCACAGCTTGTGGACCATTGAGCGCATTCTCTGGCCCGTGAATCCGCAGGTCCCCTATCCAGTCACGCCAGATGGAAAATTGCCTGAGCCTTACAAGCACGTTCTCGATCCGCTCGATGCGCTTACCTTCGCCGCCGCGCAAACGAAAAAGATCACCTTGGGGACGAGTGTGCTGGATATTCCTTACTACAACCCTGTGTTGCTCGCACGCCGCTTGAGCACCATCGATTTTCTGTCGAACGGACGAGTGCGCGTCGGGCTTGGCCTGGGCTGGTCCAAGGATGAAATGGATGCGACCGGCGCCGACATGAAGACTCGCGGTGCCAGGGCGGACGAATTCCTGCAGGTCCTCAAGGCCATTTGGACCACGAACCCTGCCGAATTTCACGGGAAGTTTTTCCAGGTTCCGAAGTCATACATCTATCCCAAGCCCGTACAGAAGCCACATCCACCTATCTATCTCGCTGCGTTCGCTCCGCCCGCGCTGAAGCGCCTTGCCACCATGGCCGATGGTTGGAATCCCGTTGCCATCCCCGCGGCCGGAATGGCTCAAATGTTCGACCAGATTAAGCAAATGGCAAAAGATGCCGGCCGCGATCCGTCCTCGCTCGCAATGGTGGTTCGTGCCAACCTCGAACTGACCGATCAGCCTCTCGGCAAGGAGAGAATGATCTTCTCCGGCACCGTGGATCAGGTCGCCGAAGATGTGGAAGCCTGTGCCGGCATCGGAGCGTCTGAAGTTTTCTTCGACCCAACCTTTACGCGTGGAGGCCAGTCGCTCGATACCTGGCTCTCTCTGCTCGAAAAGTTCAAACCTTGAGGGCAATGATCCAGATACCAGACGGCTGCCCACCACGACATCTGCAGCGCCTTCAGAAGGTTATCGCCTCTCGCGTTCCGTGCGTGACTTAGCCCGAAAACGCGCGGGGGGCATTTCGAATTCTCTCTTGAACGCACGATTAAATGCGGCCTCCGACTCATATCCCACTTCGGCGGCAATCTGCGAGACGGGATAACTCGTCGATTCCAGCAACTTCTGCGCAAGTTGCAGTCTCCAACGGGTCAGGTACGTCATGGGGGGATCGTTGAGATAGTAGCGGAAGCGCTCGGCCAGGACTGAGCGGGAAGTTCCGACCTCGGTCGCCAGGGTCGCGATGGTCCACGGATGTGCGGGCGAGCGATGCATCAAGGCCAGAGCCTTTCCCACCTCTGCATCACGTGCTCCTGCGAGCCATCCGGTCTGTTCCGGAGGAAGCTGCGTAATGTACTCACGCAGCGTCTCGACGAACAATGCCTCCGAGAGCTTGGACACGATCGCTTCTCCTCCGGCGCGAGAGACGTCGGTTTCCACCGAATAACGGATGGAATTCTCGAGCCATTTGCCGGACGCCGTGCCCCGAATGCTCACTTTGAAAACGTGCGGCAAGCTCGCCAGGAAAACCCGGCTCAGCTGGGGTTCGCAAGCCATGTAGCCGCAAATGAATCGCGTGAGCTCGCCGCCACCGCCCAGCTGCGCCAGCTTGATGCCCTGCGAAAAAACTTTTGCCAACGCACTCGACATATCTACCGGAGGCGTGGCCGGTCCGTTCTCAAGGATATGGCGGTCGCCGTGAGGGAATACGACAAGGTCCCCGGCCTCCAGGCGGATGCGGTCTCCGTCTTCCAGCCTTGCCGACGCCCGCCCTTCTGTGACCAGGTGATAAATGATCACGTGTTTCGCGCCGCGGCCGACGTATGGCGCGTATTCGCAAGAACGCGGGGAAAGAAAACTCCACGGCGAAGAAAATTCCCCGTGATAAAACATTGCCCCCTGCAACTGCACCACCTTCAAAACCTCCGAAAGCACGTCCATGCACGCCCCCTGCGCACGTTCAGCAAATAATCTCGGACTCTGAGGCAAGCCATCTTACGGCACCCGCGCCCTGAGCAATATTCCCGGACTCGCGGGCAAGCTTCGTCGTTTGTTCCACTCCATAGTGATGATGTCCACAGGTAAACAGATTCGCTGGGGAACAAAGGAGGACGTCATGAAGAAATACATTATCGAACGCGAAATTCCACAAATTGGCTCTGTGAAGGGTGAGGAACTGCGCAAAGCAGCAGCCAAATCGAACGAGGTACTCGATCAACTGGGCACAGACATTCGCTGGCTGGAGTCCTATGTTACAGCCGACAAAATGTTCTGTGTCTATCTCGGAAAAGATGAAGCCATCGTCCAGAAGCACGCCGAGTTGAGCGGATTTCCCGCGCACAAGATCACGGAGATCGCCCGAGTCGTCGACACCACAACCGCCAACCGCGAATAGCCCGCGGCCATTCGCATACTGAGAGGAGGACTGACATGGCAACGCTTACACCTGAAATGGAAGCTTTGAAGTCGAAACTAAGAGCAACCTGGATGGCGGGAGATTACGACCAGTTCTCCCGCTACATGGAGCAGGATGCCAGAGGCTTTTACGAGGAACTCGATCTGCCAGCAGGCTGCCGGTTATTGGATGTGGCTTGTGGATCGGGACAGCTGGCTCTGATGGCGGCGCGTGACGGCATTGATGTCACAGGCGTGGACATCGCCACCAACCTGGTGGCGCGTGCCCAGGCTCGCGCGGATGCGGAAGGACTGCGGGCGCGTTTCTTCGAGGGCGATGCAGAGACTTTGCCCTTTGAAGACGCAAGCTACGATGTCGTGGTCAGCTTGATCGGAGCGATGTTCGCTCCGCAGCCGGAACTCGTCGCTGGTGAGTTGCTTCGAGTCTGCGCCCCGGGCGGCACCATCGCCATGGGCAATTGGACGCGCGAAGGGTTCGTCGGACAAATGTTCCAGACTTTCGCAAAGTTCATTGCGCCGGCGGGCGTTCCATCGCCCGTGCTCTGGGGAGACGAAGCGGTAGTCCGCCAGCGGCTTGGCAGCGGGGTTTCGGAGCTGAACACCCGACGCCGTCAGTACCGCTTGACGTATCCGTTTCCGCCAGCGCGGGTCGTGGAGTTGTTCCGCGAATGCTACGGACCGACGAACCGCGCCTTCGCCTCGCTCGACACAGCCTCGGCGGACAAGCTGCGCGAAGCACTCGTGCATCTCTGGACAACTCACAACCGGGGGGGCGACGAACTCACCGTCGTTTTCGCCGAATACCTCGAAGTTGTGGCAACACGCGCATAATGAGGCCAGATCGCCCGTCCTTGCTCTTATGAACTACGCAAGGACGGGCGTTTGTTCATGCGCGCATCCTTTGCGGACAGCAGGATACCGTTGCCCGCAACCCTCCGCCTGTTCTCCTCATCGTAGTTGCTACGACGCATGCGCAAACTCACCCTGCTCTTTCTGACCTTAGTTTTTCTTACCGTCATTGCTCAAGCCCAATCCCGCATGGAAGCCGGCGTCTTCCTCGACTCGCTTAGCATCTCGCAGACCGGCACCAACAATTTCGGCCTCGGGGCCCGCTTCGGTTACCGCGTTCATCACGATGTGCTGTTGGAAGGCGAACTTGCTTATGACTACGGGATCAACTTCGACGAAGCCTACCGCGACATCACAAACGGGAATGTCACTGCGATTGAGCGCACTTCTATCGGCGTAACTCAGGGATTGTTTGGTCCGAAGCTGCAGCCATCCGGTGGCGGCTTCCGTCCCTTCGTCACCATGAAAGCCGGCTTCATCGATTTCCGGCTGAGCCCAAGTTTGCTCCCGTATAGCAATATCGTGAGCCCGATCCTCGGACTCAGAACGTCGAATGTGAACGCGGCTCTTTATCCGGCAGGGGGCGTTGAAGCTGCGCTCGGGCCGGTGGGCCTCCGCTTCGAAATCGGCGACGAAATCTATTTCAACAACGGTGCCCACAATAATCTGCGCGTCACGTTTGGCCCGATCGTGAGGTTCTAAGCGTAACTCCGCATCCATCCTGTAAACAGCGGTGCCGGCCTGAATCGTGTATCCTGCTGCCTTTGTTGACGCCTTACCACTGGGGAGATTCTCGAATGAAGCTTGGGACAGTTCTACTCGGGGCATTGCTATGTTCATTGCCGCCGGCGCTACTCGCTCAAGAGCAAGACGCTGAAGGATGTAAAGATTCGTCGCTCATTCAACGCATGCCGGGCAGTGCGATTCACTCCTGTGAACATGCAGAGTTCGACTCTGTTCAGATGCCCGTCGGCAAAGATGCCGATGGCAATCCCGCCATGAAAGCCATTGAAGGCGAGAAGTGGTATTGGGATATGGGCAACCGCGAAGGACTCAGCGATGTCCAGGTCTTTCGCAACTTTCTGAATGCTCTCCAAACGGCCAAATGGACGATCGACTTCCAGAATCCCACGTCGCAGATCACCGCCCACAAAGGCCAAGACTACGTTTTCTTCGACAACATGAACGCCGGTTACTACTACGAGACTATCGTTCACTTGAAAGAAATGAAACAGGAGGTCGTCGCCGATGCCGCCGTGCTCGATGATGAGATCAATAAAACGGGCCACGTCGCCGTTTACGGCATTCACTTCGACACTGGCAAAGCTGACATCCTTCCAGATTCCGAAGCCACGCTGAGTGAGATTGTGAAGCTCATGCAGCAAGATGCTGCACTGAAGTTGCGTGTCGAAGGCCACACCGATAATCAAGGCTCTGCCGCCGCGAATCAGACGTTGTCCGATAAGCGAGCGCAGTCCGTTGTGGCGTGGCTTACCAAGCATGGAGTAGCAACCGCCCGTCTCCCCGCTAAAGGATTCGGCCAGACAAAGCCCGTAGCAGACAACTCCACCGAAGAGGGCCGCGCCAAAAACCGCCGCGTTGAGCTGGTGAAACAATAATGTCAATCCGAGCCCTGCAATTCATCGCAACCATGGTTGTTGCGGTATTCCTGCTTCTCAACCAGCCCGCTCAGGCCCAAGGCAACTTGCGTGCTCCCAATCCAACCGAGCAAAAAGTCCTCGAGCATTACCGTGACACGATCCATTCGGTTCTCGACTCGATGGATTCCGAGGACTGGGACACCAACACCGACTTTGACGTGGATGACAATGTTCTCGTTGGTGCGAATCCCGACGTGCCGCTCGATGTCGATGAACTCGTCCAGCGCAGTTACACCGTGAAAAAGGATTCGCCGCTCTATCAGCGTGAGGTCGCGCCATTCCTCGCCAAGATGCAGCAGATGAACCCCATACAGATGGCGCAGGAGGGGAAGAAGTTGAAGCGGCTGCGCCTTGAAGTGCAAGTCCACTTCAATCGCGCTGCTGCCGACCGCGACGCCAAGACCAAACCGCAGCTACAGATTCCAGGATCGGTGTATTCCTTCATGGCCGAGGAGAGCGAAGACAAGCGTTCACAAACGGTCGTCTTGCTCTTCGGAGATTGGAAGTCCGCTCAGCAGCGCAGTGACGATCTGAAATTTCACTTCAAACACCCGGCGCATACGCCGTTCATCGAGAACGTCGAGATTCAGTTGCGGGGAAGTCCGGACCGTATCAAGGAAGTCTTACACAGCGTGGACTGGAAAAAAGTCAACGACGCGCTCATCGCCGGAGCATGAAGAATCTACGGCCCCGAGATGATTCGAATGCCCCAAAATCCTGTGCCGGACGGGCTTTTCCGGCGCACAACGATCTTGACGCATCATAAATCCTGTCGCACAATGTCGCCCCTATGAACAAACTCGTTCTCGCCGTACCCGTTCTCTGTCTCACCGTGTTCGCAATCGCCGCCGACACCAAGACCGTCACCAGCCGCACTGGCAACTGCACGCTCGCCGTTCCTGCGACCTTTACAGTCGAGCCGATGCTCGGTAGCGCGAGCAGTCCCGACAAGAAGATATCCTTGACGGTCTCCTCCCCGACCCATGGGCTGAGCACGCTCGCCGAAGTGGAAGAGACCGCGCCCACCGTCTACAAAGACGATAAGGTCACAAAAAAGACGGCCTCTGAATTTGAAATGGAAGGCAAATCAATCACCGGCAAGCCCAACGTTTACCGCGCAATCCCAGCAGGGGCAAAAGTCTGCATCGTGGAAGTCATGTATGAGAGCGGCACCGCCGCCGATGCCCGCGCCATCGCGGAAACCATGAAGGCAAAGTAGCTGAATGTCGCGCGGGCGGCCACGCCCGCGCAAATACTCCATCCGTTAGAATAAAAGTGGTTCCTCTGTGTCTCCCTGTGTCCTCTGGTGGTGAAAGATGTTAGGAGCCGTGAAAGAGATCAAGAAATGACGATCGGAGTTCTGGCCCTGCAAGGCGATTTCGACGCCCACCGCCGCCGCCTGGAAGAATTAGGCGCGAAGGTAGTTCTCGTCAAAAAGCCTGAGCAGTTCGACCAGATCGACGGCCTCGTCATTCCCGGAGGCGAATCCGGCACCTTTCTCAAACTTCTCGGTGAACAAGGATTCGAAAAGCTCAAACAGTTCGTTCGACTGAAGCCGACCTTCGGCACTTGCGCCGGAGCCATTCTGCTGGCCACTGAAGTTGAGAATCCCCCGCAAGCCGGACTCGGCGCCCTCAACATCCGCATTCGGCGAAACGCCTACGGACGCCAGATTGACAGCTCGATCCGAGAGGGCAAATTCCTGGATCACGATCACCACGAATCACCCATCGAAATGGTCTTCATTCGCGCGCCAAAGATCGAGCACGTCGGAGATGGCGTAGAAGTACTGGCTACGGAAGGGAAAGACCCGGTCGTGGTTCGGCAGGGAAGAGCGATGGCGGCGACGTTCCACCCGGAACTGTCAGAAGACACGAGAATCCACAAGGCTTTCCTCGATTTGATCAGTCGATAGCCTGACGAAGTCAACTAACGAGGCTTGGGATTGTCCTTGGCCTCAACCCGGCGCGTCCACAGCGCAGGCTGATTCTTGAAGCGGATTTCTCCGCCGTTTTCCGGCCTGAATTGAATCTTCATCTCGAAGTGAGTTCCTTGCGAATAATCGGTTGAATAGATTGTGAAGAGCGTATCCGGCCCATCAGAGTTGGACTCCACTCGATCAATCATCTGTACGCTGGCTGGATCGTGGCGACCAGTGATGAGGATGACAAAAGCTCGCGAAAGTTCCAACTCGCGGTCCTGATAGCGAGGATCCTTTGTAGTCCATGTACCGACGACATCGGCTGGCAAAAGTCCCTGATGGGGTAATTTCGCGCAACCCTGCGAGCACGCGAGGAGGGGCAGAATGGCGATCCCACAGAGAATTTTTACAAATAACTTGTGGCTGGTCATCGCGCCTCCCCGGCATGGGCGGCGCTTACCTGCGTTTTCTCTTTCTCCATTCTCTGCACCAGGAGACTGATCACGGCGGGATCAAACTGCGTTCCTGAGTTGGCGATCAATATCGCCATGGTTTTTTCTCTGGACATCCCGTCGCGGTAAGGACGGTCCGATTTCAACGCGTCATAACAGTCAGCCACTGCGAAAATGCGGGCGTACAGATTTATTTCTTGCCCTGCCAAGCCTTCCGGATAACCCATTCCGTTGAACCACTCATGGTGTTGGGCGACGATCGGCAAGGCCTCGCGGAAACTGCGAATCGGTTCCAGGATCCGAACTCCGCATCGCACGTGATCGCGCATAATGCGCATCTCTTCGGGCGATAGCTTATCCGGCTTGTCGAGGATCGCTGGAGGAGTTCCAATTTTGCCGATGTCGTGCAGTAATCCTCCCATTTCCATGATCCGGAGATCCTTCTGCGATAGCCCCATGTCGCGCCCGATTTGGAGCGCCAGATTGGTCACGCGCTCGGAGTGGCCAGCGGTCCACTGCGACTTGGCGTCGATCGCTCGAGCCAGGGCTTTCAGCGTTCCGATATGCAAGTCCTCGAGCGCGTGGATCAGGTGGACGTGAGACAACGCAACGGCGAGCTGGTCCGCTACCTGTTCAACTTCCTGCTGATCCTCGACGGCCGTGGTATGAGGGCCCTCGCTTGCGCACACCAGGACCGCCTGGATGGTGTTGTCGACACGTATGGGTAGCAACAGGCCTGAGCGAACGCCAGCCTGCCGCAGCGGTTCCAGGTAAATGGGAAGCCCGTGATCGTCATTAACGGCAATGGATCGACCACTCCTTTGCAGTTGCAGCCAGTCAGTTGTGGTCAGCTTCAATGGTGCCGTCTTGATCTTCCCTGTCTTCACGAAGCGGAATCGGATCAAGCCTGAGATTCGAGTCTCCTCAAATATGCAAACTCCGAATACGTCGGCAGGGAAAAGGCGAGGCAGTCTCTGGAGGACGCCGTCAATGATGGCTTCACGATCCAGTGATGCAAAGATCGCCTGATCCATCTCATTCAGGGTTCTCAGCGCGTGAAACTGCCGGCCCAATTGCGCGGCCATGAGGTTCAACGAGTGGGCCAGCCCCTCGAACTCGTCGCCGCTATGAACCTCGACGCGGTGCTCGAACTGTCGCATGCCGATCTTCCGTGTACCTTCTTGCAGCTGTTCCAGCGGGCCCAGCGTGCGGCGGATCTGGATCAGGCTGGAGAGCAAGACAATCCAGAGCGAAAGCAGCACGACGAGCGGGAATATGCGGCTGAAGCGAGTGATCGGAGCAAGTGCCGCAGCGTGGTCTTTGCTTACGACGATGGTCCAGGAGTCCTGCAAGAACGCAGGTTTGGTCAGTAGCGTCCAGTACGCAGCATCGTAGGAAGTTTCGCCATCCTTCCACTGGTATTGGCCGGAGGAATGACCTGCCGGCGTTGCGGCTGCCATCGGACTGCGCAGCTCATCGTTTGTACAGAAAAGTATCGACCGGGATGCTGAGAGGACGCACAGTTTCAGTTCCGGAGAAAGACTCAGCGGCGAGAACAAGTATTCATTCTGCGGCTCGCCCACCAGAAACATGTCTCGGCTCTGCGCATCGGCATGGCGTAGCAGCAAAACCTGCTCAATGCCGTCCTGCGAGTGCACGACCTTCAGGAGCGGATTTCCGGCAAGGAGATGTTGCGTCTGTGCTGAGTCGAGGCCCGGTAGAGATAAGCTATCGCCCCAGCCCGCGCGTCGCGTGCCGTCGGAACTGAACAGACCCACGCTCCGATAATGTTTCTGCAAAATAGGACTGCTTTTGAGTCCGCGATGCTCTCGGACATCCGCCGCCAGCACCTGTAGATCTGAGTCAAGCAGTTCCAGGCGCTCATACACTTCCATCCCCTGCCGCCGCGTTGCCTGGGAGAGTTCCTTCTGGCTGAGTTCGCGAAGCTGTTGCGAAACCTCGAAATATGAAATGACCGCTAGAATCGTGACCGGTAGCAGGGCGCACGAGATGAACAGCAACACCACCCGGTGTGCTACCTTGCTGCGCAGAAATGTGTCGCTGGTCTTCATCGTCTAGTAGTCCGATGCCTCTCCCACGTACTCACCATCGTTGGCCCAAATGATGTCGTCTTGACTGGCCTGCGCTGTGAGAGGCGAGACGCTCTTTCCGTCCGGACCCATGCTGTAGAGATCGAAGAAGCTATTGATCGGGACAAGGAATCGATCCTTGCGCATCTTGCCCTTGCCCTGGACGTTGGCAAAATTCAGATACTGGTAAGGATTTCCCCAGGGATCGTTGTAGTTGCTGTATCCGATGTCGCCGAGAGTGTTGGGGAATTGAGAATTCACCAGCGCATAGCCTTCAATGTCCGTTCCAATGGAGTGAATGTCGCCCACGGCTTTGGCGATCTTGGCCTGCTTGACGGCGGCCAGCAGGTTCGGCACCGCCAGAGCAGCGATGGTGAGGATCAGCGCAACCACGATCAGCAGTTCGATGATCGTGAAGCCCTGGACAGACCTCTGATAACGTTTCCGATACGGCTCGCAGGATTTCCGCACTTGTGTCAGAACTCTTTCTTACTGAGCTCTACAAAGAAACTTTCGGGGGGATGGTTCGAGTACTGACAATTATCGACGCCCCCGGTTTTCTGCCTTAGCAAAATCGAAAATCGGGCGATGCCGTCAGTAACCGGGAATGATTACTTGAAGAATACTGCTCAACTGCGCGATCTGGATAGGTTTAAATACTTTGGAATCAATCGAGTCTGAACGGCGAACTTTTCCTACCACCGCCGGTCGAACTACAATGTCCGCGCTTCAACTCACCCCCAGGAGATAACAACCATGCCCAAGATGCTTGCTGCTGTTCTGCTGGCCGCAACCCTCGCGCTTCCTGCCGTTGCCCAGGACGCGATGAAAAAAGACGCACCAGTCAAACCCGCCGATCCGCCATCGAAGGTCGTCATCGATTCGTGGAACGACATCGGCCGAAAACTTATCGCCATGGCCGAGGACTTTCCCGAGGACAAATACGATTTCAAGGCCACGCCCGCACAGCGCAGTTTCCGCGAGCAGTTGCTCCACGCCGCCGGAGCGAACTACTTCTTCATCAATCCGCTGCTCGGACAGAAGCCTCCCGCGGAAGAAGACATGAAGGGAGACCGATTCAAGGCGAAGTCCGAGGTCGTCGCATTCGTGAAGAAATCCTTCGCGGAGGGTGCTGATGCTCTGAAGGCCCGAGGCGACAAGGGCATGAACGATCTCGTCGTCGAACCCTTCAGCCATCAGCAGGTCCGCGTCTATGACCTCGCCTACGGCTTCATCGAACACAGCGGGGAACACTACGGACAGTTGGTCGTCTACTACCGCCTGGCAGGGCTGGTTCCTCCGGAATCAAGACCGAAAAAGTAGGAGATTCAAGTCAGCGGGTGCCCCATTTCTCGCGCGTTGTGTGCGCGAGAAGTGGGGCTTTCATATGTCGAGAAATAGGAAACGAAATCCACGGCAGGAGGCGAATCAGCGGTACGCGTACGGATATCTCTTTTCCCGTTCCGGAAAGATCTTGATCATCACCATTCCGGCGACGAAGCCGCCGATGTGCGCCCAGAACGCGACGCCGCCCACGTCCTTTCCCTGGGTCGTCATCGAAAGCACTGCTGCTCCGTTGAAGAACTGGATTACGAACCATTCGCCCAGCACGACCCATGCCGGAAGATAGACGATGAATACGAAGAACCACGTCAGCACCCGCGCGCGTGGATATAGCAGGAAATACGCACCCAGCACGCCTGCAATCGCTCCGCTCGCGCCCACCATTCCGATGTGAGATTGGGGATAGATCGCGATCTGCGCCGCATCAGCACACAGCCCAGCAAGTAGATAAAAAATCAGGTATTTGAAGTGCCCAAGATGATCTTCTACATTATCCCCAAAAATAAACAGGAACCACATATTGCCGAGCACATGTTGCCACCCTTCGTGCAAGAACATCGCCGAGAAGAAGGGAAGAATGATTTGGGGCAAGCTATAGTGCGGATTCCACAGATGCGCGGGCACCAGCGAGAACTGGTCAAAAAACGCCTTCAGCCCGGCCCGCGTGAGCGACAGCTCAAAGATAAAAATCAGGATATTCAGCGCGATCAGGAACCCGTTTACATAAGGAGTGCTATATCGCGGCTGGTCGTCTTTAATCGGCAGCATGTCTTGAAGTCAGTAATTTTGGTAATTTGTATCTGAGTAATTCGACAATCGGGCTTTTTCAAGTACCGTCTTTCGGCTTCACTTTCAGGGATCCGATTTTCAACTTCCAAATTACTCAGCTACCAACTTATCAAATCTTCCTGTGACTGGCGTCCTCATCGTCGATAAACCTTCGGGTCTCACCTCTCACGATGTTGTCAACCGGATGCGCCGCATTCTTGAAGAACGTTCTATTGGACATCTCGGAACACTCGATCCCATGGCTACCGGAGTTCTGCCGATGGTATGCGGCGGCTTTACGCGTCTCGCGCAGTTTTACCTCTTGTCTGAGAAAGTGTATGAAGGCACGATCCGCTTCGGATTTTCCACCGATACCTACGATGCCGAGGGAGAACCCACCAGCGAGCCCCAACCTGTCGAGCTAACACGGGAAGTTCTCGAGGAACTGGCGGCAAAATTCTGCGGCGTGATCGAGCAGCTTCCGCCCCCGTTCTCGGCCAAGAAGATTAAAGGCGTCCCCGCCTACAAGCTGGCGCGCAAGCAGAAGGACGTCACGCTCAAGCCGGTCCAGGTCGAAATCAAGGAACTGGAAATCCTAAGCACGGAAGGAGACCGCGCGCAATTTCGCGCCCGCGTCGGCTGCGGTACCTACATGCGGTCCGTTGCGCATGACCTCGGACGAGCTTTGGGGTGTGGAGCGCATCTCGAGAAGCTGCGACGCACCGCCGCCGGTGAATTCAAAATCGAAGACGCTCATACACTCGAAGAAATTGCGGTCGCAGCAGGGAACTGCGTTCGCAGTGCCGGGCGGGTGTCCACGCCCACCAGTCCCGACGGGACACAGGCTCTGGACGAACTGTTCATCCACCCCCGCAAGCTCCTTCCGGAATTGCCCTCAGTCACTGCAGATGAACAGACGGTGGCCCGCATTCGTTCCGGACTCACAGTCAATCTTCCGGAGCTCTCCCGCGCCCGCCAGGTCAAAGTCTTCGCAGGACAAAGAGAGCTTGTCGCCATCGCAACCCGCGTTGCCGGCACCCTGTTCCACGCCAAAGTTGTGCTATACAGCACGAGTACAGAGCGGGCGCCCACCCCCGCTTAGCCTCGTAAGGACGGCGGGGCCCCGCCAAGTCTCTTGACGTTTCTCATAGATGTTCTGGGTATGCGACGACACCCGGCGGTGTCGTCAGTAAGAAGGTCGTCTCCAAAACGGACCATCGAAAGAAAAGTAATTTCCGCTCCCTGCCATTAACAGTATATCGCCCACCCCGGGACTTGCGGGAAGCCCCGCGTCCTGCCGTAGAGTCGGCCAGAAATCACCAAAAACTGGGAGGAGCGAAATGCGAGATTTGTTGTCCGAGCACGCGGTCGTGATCGCCGGAGGTGGCCCAACAGGATTGATGTTGGCGGGCGAGTTAGCGCTAGCGGGCATCGACGTCGCCATCGTTGAGCGCCGCGCCAGCCAGGAACTCGCCGGTTCCCGTGCCGGCGGTCTGCACTCCCGCACCATTGAGGTCATGGACCAGCGCGGCATCGCAGACCGTTTTCTCTCCCAGGGAAAGTTGCATAAGGTTGTGCATTTCCACGTCCCCCTCGACATCAGCGACTTTCCCACTCGCCACAACTACGTCCTCGGACTGTGGCAGAACCACATCGAGCGCATTCTCGCGGAATGGGTCGGCGAATTGAACGTGCGCATCTATCGCGAGAGGGAAGTTGTGGGCTTCACGCAGGACGATAGAGGCGTCAACGTCGAGCTATCCGACGGCAATGCGCTGCGAGCGGAATATCTTGTCGGCTGTGACGGTGGACGCAGCGTGATCCGCAAGGCAGCCGGCATCGACTTTCCCGGATGGGATCCGACGACGAGCTGGCTGATCGCCGAAGCTCAGATGGCCCAAGAACCGCCTTGGGGATTCCGCGAAGAAGCTCGCGGTACCCATGCCATCGGCAAGACCGAAGATGGCCGGGCACGTGTCGTGCTCATCGAACCTCAACTAGGAGCTACGGACGAACCGACTCTGCAAGATATCCGTGAGGCGCTGATCGCCGTCTACGGAACTGACTACGGGATTCATAGCCCAACCTGGATCTCTCGCTTCACCGATATGACCCGGCAAGCCGCTGCTTACCGGAAGGGAAGAGTCCTGCTCGCCGGCGACGCCGCGCACGTCCATCCGCCAGTCGGCGGACAAGGCCTCAACATCGGCGTGCAGGACGCAGTGAATCTCGGGTGGAAGCTGGCTCAGGTAGTCAAGCAAACATCGCCCGCGAGCCTTCTCGACACCTATCACGATGAGCGTCACCCGGTCGGCGCCCGGGTGTTGCGCAACACCATGGCGCAAGTGGCCCTTCGCCGTCCGGACGACCGCACCAAGGCCCTGGGCGGCTACCTTTCCGAGATCTTCAGCATGAACGAGCCTCGCAGGCGGTTGGCCGCGGAGATATCAGGCCTCGACGTTCACTATGATCTCGGCACGGGACACCCGTTGCTCGGCCGCCGCATGCCCGATCTTGACGTCGTCACCTCCAACGGCCCCAAACGAGTCTTCTCCCTGCTGCACAAGGCGCGGCCGGTCCTGCTTAACTTAGGTGCGACAGAAGGATTTGAGATCTCTCCATGGTCCGATCGCGTTCAGTCAGTTGATGCCGAATACTCGGGTACGTGGAACCTTCCGGCGATCGGCGCGATCCCCGCGCCCCGAGCTGTCCTGATTCGCCCTGACGGATATGTGGCCTGGGTAGGAGATCGGGATCAGCAGGGCATCTTTGACGCGCTAACTAAATGGTTTGGGCCGCCCGAGTGTGGGAACGGCGGCCCGCCCTCCTAGTCGCGCGGTCGTGCAACCGTATAGTCTAGGCATCCCGGCGCTGGGGAGCTCGTGCTTTTTGTCCATCCCCTAAGTCTGTGGTGGAGGCTTCGACGCGATTGGGAGGAGTAACTGCGACTCCGAAAACAAGCTGTTGTGCGGCCCTTTCGAAGATTTCTTTCCAAGCGGCGTATACTTCCAGCTCTTTCTGTCGGGCCCTAAGCATTTTAGTGAAGGGAGTCCAAATGTTTCTCGACAGCAAGCGCATCGTCGCGCTCCTACTTGCCTGTCCGTTGTTCGCTCAAACCGCCGCACAAAGCTCCAAGGTCGACGCGACCGGGTCAGTCGTTGGTCAAGCAGTGATCGCGATAGCTCGCGAACGCGCCGCAGCTTTTGAGAAGGGCGACTGTCAGAAATGGGCATCCTATCTCGATCCAGATTTCCACGACATCGAGGGCAACGGCACGACTGGTGTCGAGAAGCTGGTTCAGGAATGCGAGCAGTTCAAAACGTTGCCGCAATATCGAATGCAACGCATTCTCTCCGACTTTCACGTCACGCTGATTGGACAAACCGTCGCGGTATTGGACTACCACTATGACGTTAGAGAGACGTTTGGCAGCGTTGTCCTCTCCGATCCACACCGCCAGATTGACATCTATGAAAAACGAGACGGCAGATGGGTCGGCGTTCAGGCTGTGTCGGCCATCGAAGTGACGGACCCGCCAGCGGCGGAGATGTCCGGCGCTCAACTCGATCCCTATGTCGGCGAATATCGATGGGTGGGAGCTCCGATGGTCGATAAGGTTACCCGAAAGGGAGACAAACTTTTCATACAAGCCACCGGCGATCTTGAGCCCACTGAATTGGTACCTGAAAGCGCCGGCACATTCTTCATCCGCGGACAACTTGCGCGAGTCAGCTTCGTCAGGGACAAGAACGGATCGGTTACCGAAGAGAACGCATTTTCCCCAACGGACCACCAGGGATATCACGCGAAGAGAGTTAAGTGAGGTAGCGTAAGCGGAAATCCTGCCTAGCCCGTTGGGCGGTCTAGGCAGGCGATTGAATCTTGCGCGATCTCCCTTTCGAACCTTCTATCTACTGCGCACCGGCTAGAACGAATACCTGCCGCTGACTTGCAGCACGCGCGGACTGCCCTGAATATTCGTAAAGTTCGACCAACTGGTTGGCGGCGTAACGTTCGCTAACTTTGCATCAGGAAGCACACCCCAGCCGGTACGTGTGCCGGTGGAGGCCAATCCAAAATGCTGAGTGTTGGTTACGTTAAACGCATCCATCCGGATTTGTAGCTGGTGCTTTTCGTTGTAGGGCATGCTCCAGGTCTTTCCGATCCCCAGATCCGTGTCGATGTAGCCGGGATAGCGGAAAATATTCCGTGGTCCGGTTTCGCCAGGATAGGCGCTCCGGAAGTTCTGGTAGATTGCCGTCACATCGCAACCGCCAAACACTTTGGGGTCGCCAACCTGCGGGCGATTGGGGCAAGTGTGCACCGGAGTGAGTGGCGTCACACTAGCCTGAACCTGAAAGTTCGTCGCCCACTGCGCTGAGTCGAACGGCGTACGGATCGGGAGTCCCGTATTCCAACGGAAGATGCCAGAAAGCTGCCATCCTCCCAACACGGCCTGCGCCAGCTTGCCGGAGTTGCTCAGCAAGGGCTGTCCCTTGCCAAATGGCAGTTGCCACACCGCATCCGCGTTGATGTTTTGACGAACGTCGAACGAGGAGTTGCCGTAATAACTGTCTGGCCGAAGCGGATTCTCAATGAACGAGGCGTTTGCGAATTGCAGAGCCCCCTGCAATCCGGAAGCGTTATCCAGAGAGTGAGAAAGAGTGTAGTTCACGTCCATCGTCAGGCCATGCAGGCGCTGCCGCAGAGAAACCGCGAACGCGTTGTAGTTGGAGTGGGCGACTGTGCTCCACACCGAAAGGTCGGCATACTGCGGGTGCATGAAGCGGGTGGGGAAACCGAAAATGCTCATGAGGATATCGGTGATGCCCTCTGTGTCGGTCCAGTCATTCGCGGTAAAGAACGCACCCGGGTTCGCGACGGAGGAATTGTAGGCGTAGAACGCCTGCGTGTTCGACCAGGTCGGGTCCCAACCGCCGCCAAAAATAGCGTTACTCATGTTGGCGAGGCTGTTTGCACCTGTCGGAAACAGATTTTCAAAGAAAGGAATCGGCGCAATCTGGTCGATCGGGACACCCTGCTGCCGCTGTTTCTCTAGCATGGTCCCCACGCTGTACCAATCCGCGTGGCTCGCGGGGTCCACGATGTCGTTAAACGCGGTGACATCTTGCTGCGCTAACAAATTCCGCGCAACTCGCCCGATATAGGAGAGCGTGAGCACTCCCTGCTTGGGCAACTGGCGCTCTAACGTGAGGTTCCAGACGTAGTTCCTGGGAGCGGTCAGGTTTGAGTTAATGGAAGATTGAATCTGCTCACTGTAGTCTGGCGTCTGCGACAGCGGGAACGACAATTTGGGGGGTACGGTTATATTCGGTAGCGTACGAATATCCATGTCGAAGCCCGTAAATAGTGGCGCCAGGTTGCCAGCGTTCTCAGTGCCGTAGGTATTGACGGGAATCTGATCGCTCGACGTGAATCCCAGCGTGTTATTTAAGTCAAAGTCGACAGCCAGAGCTTGCCCATAGTTATCGTTGGTGATCGCGAAGCCTCCGCGCAATACCGTAGTGCCGGCGTGGCCTAGCAATCGACCCAAGAAACCCTCGCCGCCATTCATTGTCCAGGCAAAGGCAAACCGTGGTTGAAATTCGTGGTAATCCCAGTTGTACATTGGTTTACCGCCGTTGGCAGGACCAGCCAGATTCACACAGATCGAGTCCGTGAAGTTGTTTCCCTGGGCAGATGCGGCTATGCGCTTACTGAAAAAGCTGGAAAGGGAAGCGGGCGTACAGGTCGTCCCAGTGCTGTCGAGCATCCCGGTTCCCACTTGATAACCGTTGGTCTCATAGACCGGGCGTTCGAGGCTATAGCGAAGGCCAAAGGTCAGGGTCAGATTGCGGCGAACCTTCCACGAGTCCTGAATGTAGCTATCGTAAGCCTGGGTGGCGAAGTCTCGATTGGAGGGCGAGCCAGTGTTCAGCAAATCGCCGCTCTTGGCAAATGTGAAATTGGCGTTGTAGCCAGACAGCCGGCCGATGATCGCAGTGCCTGCGTCCTGCACGGAAGTCTGCGAATTCATCGCCCCAGGTGAAGTCGGACATAACGTTCCAGCGGTTGTGGGATCGCAACCAGGAAGATTGTTGGCGTTCAAGAAATTCTGAAAATCCGTCGAGACCGACGTTCCTCCAGTCAAATAACCGGAAGGATTGGTAGTCCCAAAATCAAACGCATCAGCAAAGCTGACGCGGCGGTTATTGATTTTTCGGAAGTTGAATCCGAACTGGATCGTGTGGTTTCCGTGAATCCACGAGACATCGTCCGTGATGTTGTGAACCGGCGAGATCCGGCTCACGTCGTGGGCCTCACCATTGGGCTGGAACACAAAACGGAAATTGATGTCATTCCCATTGCTGTCCCCGAGCTGAGAGAATGCCAGGCGAGTGTAGCCGTAGCGGAAGTTATTCACTACGTTGTTCTTGATAGTCCAGGTGTGACCGAACGCCAATCCTCGGGGATGGCTCCAAACCGAAGGGGTTGCGGCACCGGGCAGGTACTGAACCAGCGTCTGGTGGTCGTACTGCACGTTTGCCCGCACAAAAGCTTGCTGCTTCGGGGTCAGGTTGAAGTCCAGTCTTAAAGTGTGGGAGTTGAGTTTGATTGGAGTGAGGGAGTTGAAGCGATATCCTCCAGTGTTCAATCCATCGCCCACGCTGGAGTCATTAGCTGGATATTTTGCGATGGCATCCGCCAGAGCAGCCGTTGCGGCAGGGTTGATGCCTGCCACGGAATATACCTGTTGATCTTGAGCGAGATTCAACGAGCCCACGCAGCCGCTTGAAACAGAAGCCCCGGGACAGCCGCCCGCAGGGGTTGGATAGGTGTAGTGGATCACTCCGGTGCCCAAATCGCCGTCGCCGAAGACCGTCGAACCATTCAGTGGCACGATCTGGACCTGGCTGGTTCCGCTGGAGTCGCGTCTGCCCTCGAAGCTATAAAAGAAGAAGACCTTGTTCTTGACGATCGGCCCGCCAAGTCCGCCGCCAAACGTATTCCGCTGCAAAGACTCGCGCGGAATTCCATCGTGATTGTTGAACCAGTCGTTGGCCTCGAATCCCTTGGTGCGGTACGAATCAAAGCCGGCTCCGTGCCAAGTATTCGTTCCAGATCTGGTGAGCATGTTGATCTGCCCGCCGGACGAGCGCCCCTGCTCGGCATTTCCGTTCGCCGTGGTGACGCGAAATTCCTCGATTGCTTCCGAGTTGAGCCTTAAGACCGGACCAGTCGTGATGTTGCCGCGGTCGGTATCGATGGCGCCGATCGGACCTGCCCCGTTGTTGGGAGTCGTAGTCGTGTTGCCCGTTTGGGCGTTGTTGATATCGACGCCATCCAAAGTTACATTCGATTGGTCGGCTCGCGCGCCGGTGGTGTAACCTTCACGGCTCACTCCGGGCTGCAGGCTGAGCAGGTCAACCAGGTTCCGGGCTTCCAGCGGGAGTTGAGTGATCTGATTCGACTCGAAGACATTGCCCAGCGTGGCATCTTGTGTGTTGACGACCGCATCCCGCGCCGATGCCTGCACCTCCACGATCTCGGTGGAAGCTCCAACCTCCAGTTGTATGTCGGCTTCGGTCGGCTTACCGATCAGCGCCTTCACGTTGTTCACCTGGCCCTTCCGGAACCCTCTCGCATCAACGTCCACGCGGTAGTCGGCCGGGGTGATTAAGTCGAACACATACGCGCCTGCATCGCCTGTCTTGGTTGTTCGCACGGCGCTGGTGGCAAGGTTCGTTAAGGTAACGCTCGCCCCGCCGACAACTCTTCCTTGCTGGTCCGTGACTGTTCCTCGAATCGTGGAAGTGCCAGTTTGACCAGACAGGTAAGTTCCCAAGAGCACAATACTGATCACTAAGCTCAGTAGTCTGACACGATGCATGGCTGCTCCTTCGCACGGGATGCGTGCGACATTTTAGTTTTTGACTGTGGTCCGCCCAGGAATGGGAAAAGATTGAGACCCCTGGATACTGATGGGGCGACATTGTGCAACTGGCCTGCCAGCTCAATCAAGCTTAATTTTCAAATGTGTTCGATTATTGACAAAGTCAACGAATGCCATTTGACGTAGTCTGATATTCGCATTTTGGAAGACTAACGTTGGACCGGGACGAGTCGTGAAGATTTCGGTACGACGCGTATCGCAACGGGGATTGCATCGAGCGCAGACCTAACGATCTCTTTCCAGCTGCGATCAGCTGGAGTCAGGGCTCGCTGTCTGGTGATGATGTTCCGCCAATGATCCGGGGGCGCGTAGAGTGCCGAAACGCCGAATCGAGGCGCTTGGATAACCAATTGCGAAATCGGTTTATTTCCACTTTGGCAAAGCCTCTCGGAGCTTTGAAACCACCTGTGGATCGAGCGTGTGAAGAAACTGGTTGCGGTGCTTGACGAAGTAGAGTGAGTTCCTCCCCTCCCAAGTTCCGGCGTAAGCTGGGGACCCCTGAAACCGATACCTGTTGTAGCCGCCATTCTCATGCTGCTCATTCACCTGCAACTTGTCCCAAGACTGTGTAGGCGGCAGAAACAGAGCCTCAAAATCGCCGATCTCAGTTCGGAAGAAGGCTGCGCCGAGTTGCCCATCAAACAGCTGCGCCTCCTTCGAAAGCAGCACACATCTTATGTGTAGTCCGTGCCTGTTCAATGTTCTCGACAGTTTCATTGCCTCTGCATACGCAGGATCGGTGGCCGGCAATAAGGCTCTTGAATCACACGGCGCGTTCTGCGCCCAAGCGGGCGATACAACCATAGCGAACGCGAACATCAGAGGGAGTCGACATGACATAAAGTTTCTCCCGTACATCAATTTGTAACGATCAGTACCGAATTGACGAAAACGGACGGCGTTAACACCTCAAAATACAACTCCTACCCGTGTTCCACTCTTGTCTTGATATCCTCGTATGCCACGTCGATCAGCCTTTGGAGAGCTGCTGCGTCGGTCGTCATTCCTGGCCTCAACTTCACGTGCCGCATGAATTTGCCGGAGCCTTGCAACAACCGTGCCGGATCCCGTAGTGATGCGCCCTGAAAGAATCCCACGTTGACATGCGACGTGAATACATTCACGTAGCCGAACGGGACATCTCCCAGACACGCCACCGGACAGCCGTCATGCAGGACCTCCCGGACCTCATCGCCGCATTTGCGCATCACTTCGAACCATCGATGCGCAATCGCTCCCAGGTCGCCCGAATGATCTTTCATCCACCGGTCGATCGCCGGATCCCGTTCAACCGTGCCGTTGAACCGCAGCAAGTCGTCTCTCATCGCCCGCTCACTTTCTCAATCCTGATCTGTGGCACCCGTCCTGTTGGCCCCGCGCCGTTTCCACCGCTATACTGGCCTATATGTCTGGGTATGTCCAAAAGACCTTCTACCTCGAAACCTTCGGCTGCCAGATGAACGTCCATGACTCCGAAAAGGTCATCGGAACGCTCATGCAGGAAGGATACCGGCAGGTAGAAACCGTCGAACAGGCCGACCTGATTCTGTACAACACGTGTTCGATCCGCGACAAGGCGGAGCAGAAAGTCTTTCATCGGCTCGCCGACTACAAGAAACTTCAGGCCCAGGGGAAAAAATTCGGAGTGCTCGGCTGCGTCGCCCAGCAGGAAGGCGAGAAAATTTTCGAACGCGCCCCGCACGTCTCGCTGGTGTGTGGATCGGCGTCGTACACGAATCTTCCGAAAATGCTGGTGGGACTGGAAGGGAAGACGCTTCCCACGAAGCCGGAACCGGGAAGCCCTCTCGTGCGCATCACGGGCCTTGATGATCGCCAGACGGACAAGTGTTTTGAGACGGAGTACACCGCTCGCACCAACCCGCATCGCGGGTACATCACCATCATCGAAGGCTGCGACAAATTCTGCGCCTACTGCGTCGTTCCGTTTACTCGCGGCAAAGAACGCAGCCGCACATCGGACTCCGTGCTTGCAGAAGCCCGCCAGATGGCCGATCTCGGTTATACCGATATCCAGTTGCTCGGCCAGAACGTGAATTCGTATAAGGATCCGGAAGGGAAGAAGTCTTTCGCTGAATTGCTGGCCGCAGTCGGCCAGGTTTCAGGCATCAAACGGGTGCGCTTCACTACGTCGCATCCCCGGGACTTTGGCCGAGACATCGTCGAAGCCATCGATGCCGTGCCCACCCTGTGCGATCATGTGCATCTGCCCGTCCAGAGCGGCTCGACGCGGGCGCTCGATGCGATGCAGAGGCTTTACACCCGCGAACAATATCTCGAACGCATCGCTTGGATGAAAGCCGCAAAGCGCGAAATCAGCATCACAACGGATGTGATCGTCGGATTCCCGGGTGAGACCGAACAAGACTTCGAGCAGACGCTCAGCCTGCTCGACGAAGTCGGCTATGACGGCGTTTTCTCGTTCAAATACTCGGCGAGACCAAACACTCCCGCGCTCAGCCTCGAAGATGCGATCCCCGAATCCGAGAAATCTCGCCGTCTTGACGCCCTGATGGCAAAACAAAGAGAAATCCAGATCGCTCGCTACAAGAAATATATCGGGACAACTCCTGAAGTGATGGTTGAATCCCATAATGAGCCGAAGGCCCAATGGATCGGCCGCACTTCGCAAAACAAAACCCTCAACTTCACGGCGGCAAATGGCATCACTCCTAGGATCGGCAGCTACGTACAGGTTCTTGTGACGCGCAGCTTTCCCAACAGCCTCGCCGGCGAGCTGATGGTATAAGGAAGCAACATGAAGAGCCCGATGGAGGTCTCCATGGAAGTCGAAATGACAATCCGCGGCCTAATGATGGATCCGGTGAGTAATATGCCGATTGTGATCCTGAAGGATGTGGGCGGAGAGACGGTGCTGCCGATCTGGGTGGGCGTGTATGAAGCCAATGCGATCGCGCTGGAGATGGAGAAGGTTTCGACGCCTCGTCCGATGACGCACGACCTCATCAAGAACGTCCTCATGGGGCTAGAGACTCAGGTACACAAAGTCGTGGTGACCGAGTTGAAAGAAGATACTTTCTATGCGGTGATCTGGCTCGAGCGTGGGGGCGAAGTGATCAGCATCGATTCTCGCCCGTCGGATGCGCTGGCTCTGGCGCTGCGGGTGGATTGTCCGATCTTTGTGGATGAGATTGTCTTAAAGACTTCGAAACTGGCGGCGAATATGTCCGACCGCGTAACGAGCGACGAGTTGCGCAAATGGCTCGAAGGTTTGAATGACGAGGATCTGGGCAAGTACAAGATGTAGGAAAGCGGGTCTTCGGCATTAGGTCTTCGGTATTAGGTCTTGGGATGTCAGACCTTGACGCCATTCGTTGATTGGCAGGGAAATCCAACACACAACCGACCCGAAGTAAACACTGGGCCTGCACGGACGATCCTGGGCTGGGTGCTTACATCTGTCTTAGTTTACATAATACCTGTTATCGGACATTACGTGACAGGCTAAGATACGGCGGCCCTGGGTCTTGGTCTTAGGTCTTGAGTTCTCGACCCCTCAGCGGCTGAAGCCGCAATGCCAGTGCGCTCGCCACGACTAGAGTCGCGCCCCTCCCTCGATGCCTCTGGTTCGAAGTCTCCTGCTTCTTTTGTTTTCAGTGGGCGGGCCGTGGGCGCCCGCCCCATACGAACTACACCGCGATGGGGTGCAGTTTGTTCTTATCGTCTGGCGTTTCGATGTCCTCGTATTCCTGCTTGCGGTGCTCAAAGATATACGCTGCCAGCAGTGACAAGACGAGCAACGCGAGGATCATGACCAGTAAAGCAAAGATGGTCGTGCTGTGAATCGGTCCTGTGATCTCGCGCGCTTCCTGGCTGGCGAGGATGATCCAGGGCAGATTCGGATAAGCGTCTTTCAACGCCGTGTCGGCGAAACCAATCAGGTACAGCTCTCCGTTGGATAGAGTTGCATAAAGATATCCCGCACCGCGACCGCGCACGCTGCCGAGAGCATCGTGAATCGCGGCATACTCTTCCGACTTGAGTTGCATGGAGGGAGTGATGCCCTGCGCTTCGATAACAGTGCCATCCTCACGCACGAGCAGCAGACGTCCGCTACGGCCTATCTGCCGGCGATGCAGTTCAGCAAAAAGCGGCGACATGTTCACGGTTGCCGTGACGGCACCGATAAAGCGGCCAGTTCCCTCTTGCAGAATGGGATACGCCACGCTGACGTAGTACATATGACTCTGATCGTCGTAGCGCAGATCGGAGATGCGGATGGCGCCGCGCCCCGAGGCTGAAACCGCCTGCCAGAAATCGCGATCCATTTGAGCGTAATGCGCAGGCCGGTCGGTTGCCGCCACGATCGCGCCAGCCTTATCGGATACGGTGATCTTCAATAGGCTGGGATCAAGTTCGCGCTGACGCCGCAGCTGGCGGGCCAGGTCGGACGTAAGGATCTCGGCGGAGAGCCGGTCGGACTGGGGAGCCTCCCAGTTCTGATCGATCCCCGTGATGCGAACGAGGGCTTGCTCAGGAGACAACTTCTCATACTGACGGTTTGATTGAGCAACAGCCTGCATGGGGCCGGGAGCGTTGGCGATGAGGCTGACGTCGCGCACGGAATCGGCAATGAATTCGGAGGTGGATTCTGCTGCGTTGAGGGTCAGGGCGCGGAAATTCTCACCACTGGCCTGGCGGACGTGGTTCTCGCCTTGAAGGGTCACGTAAAACCCAAAGACGGTAAGAGGGACCAGAATCAAAATGAGCCCGACGAGCAATTTTTGCAAAGATGTACGGAATTCCAGAGTATCGAGGGGCATGGGCGGACCTCCTCACTTTTCAATTTGCCGCAAAGGACATTCACGGCACGCCTAGCGCCCTTGGTAGGAATGAGAACGCCAGGAATTATGACTACGTGCTTGACGTTACGTCGAAAAGCCTGGGACGTCAGTGATTGACCGCACAGGAACCGTATAACCCACGATGGACACGAAGGTTCCCAGTCGTTTGAGGATTGCTCGAGCAATTCTGAGTGGGATAACGATTGTTCATCAACTGACGCCACGGTAGCTAAATTTAAGTGACCTCAGCGGCTGAAGGCGTTAGCCCCTCATACGCTTTCCTTCGGCACGCCTTAAAGGCGTGCCCTGATACGAAGCTGCGCCATTGGAAATGGAAGCAGCTTCTTCGATTGACTCGAAGGCTTCGCCTCATCGACGATTGCAGGTGAAACACACAATTTACGAATCTGCACGCGAACGGTGAAAAGCCTCCGCAATCGCCAAGATGTTGACGAAATTCTCGCCCGAGTCGAACGCCTAACCTCGGCAACGCCTCGTTTGTGGGGGAAGATGTCGGCCCACCAAATGATCTGCCACCTCAACGATGCATTCAAACTTTATACAGGAGCAATCACGGCGGCTCCGCCGGGGTTCCCTTACCCCAGTAAGCTACTGAAGTGGGGATGCCTGTTTGTTCCACTCCGGTGGCCGAAGGGGTTTAAGACAGTCGCAGAAGTCGATCAAGAGCGAGACGGCACTCTTCCGGTGGACTTCGAAAAAGACCGCGCAGAACTCGGAGGCTGGGTGAATTTCTTCGCACGGATTCCCGAAGGCTTCGCGTGGCCCATGCACCCACACCTCGGCGCGATGTCCGCGAACGAATGGATGCGTCTAGGATATCTGCATACCGACCATCATCTTCGACAATTCGGAAAGTAGGAGCGTCGGAATCGCCCTCGGACACCCTTCCAGTACAAGCGTCCCGAGCGTTGCCCACAGAGTTTTGCTTTCTAATTCGCGATTGTAAGATCGTTCACGATGAAATCGAGCTGTTTGCGAAGTTGCTCGGAACCCGAAAACGGAAGGTCCTTGGGCTTCAGGGGGCTCAGTATCTGTAGGGCCTGATCTCTATAAGGATAAGCACCGGGATCGGCCCTTCCCAACCTGAGAAGGTAACAGGCTGGTCGCGGTGAGTATGACTTAACGGTATCCATCCGCGTGTACATCGGAAACGGCAGGGGCATGCTGACGACGATCAGCACGTGATTGGTAGCTCCAGTGGGCAAGCCACACTCGTAACGGTCTCTGTTGACCTTTCCGATGAATTGCTTGAGCCAGAAGACGCGATCGCTCGCGTGCTCGGGAGTAAGATCAACTTCTTTGATCTCTGTTGATGAGATTCTTTTCGAGAGACTATCCCAATCGACATGAGATGCGTCTACTCGGTCGGAGATGAGGTCCTGCCGGAGCGCATCCACGGCGCTGAAGCGCACGCAGCCAGCTTGCGGAGCCAGTTGGGACACAACATTCCCAGCTTCCAGAGCCTTCCCCTCGATCAACTTGTACGTCCTGGACTCTTCCCCCGAGAGGTCCAGGTGACCACACATATTCCATGCGAATGGTCTTATGTCAATGTCGTAAAACTGGCAAGGGTACTCATTACGAAGTACCGCAATGGCGGAAGACAGATCCACGACCACATCAATGCGCACTGCTTTTTTGTTTGCGACGGGAACATGAGCGATGCCGTTTCCGAGCGCTAGCGTATCCTGCTGGTCTAGTCTCTTAAGCCATTGCTCAACTGATGCCGACTCTGGTAGCTCAGTATCTTGAGCGCAGAGTGGGGATGCGAGGCAGATCGCGACGATGAAACCAGAGAGGTATTTACAGTTCATGGGCGGGCCTTCTCTCAGGAGTGGTAGCCCGCAGCCGTTTGTGTGGAGGGACCCGGGTGTCCGGGCTCCACTCACCGAGGCTAGATATACCACCCTCTACCAAGGCGTGTTAAGTAAAGTGTTGTAAACGGCCGCTACACTCATCCACCCAATCAACGCCGCACGCCTTCATGGTCGTCTATGCGTTGGGACAGACGGAGCAGCGGACCGGGAGTGCGCGGCATCGGCAATGGAGCGGGATGTGCCGGCGGCCGCGAGTTTGCGGCTGGCATGCCAGAAGGCACCAGGCTTCGCGATACTTTTCGTAGCGGGAGTTGCGTCCGGCGTGGGGGTAGAAGCGGAGTCCTTTGCGCCTGGCGAAGGACTCGATGGGGACGATATACCAGATGTTCTCCGGAACGATGTGAGCCGCGATGAAGTCAATGTCGTCGGCGGTGTAGGCATCACGCCACCCCGTGGCTTTGACGCGATAGCGATTTTCGGCGCAACGCTCGGTGGCTTTGACCTGAACGCGCCAGAATCCGTGGCCGGCGCTGACCAGAAAATCGTAGGGATGAGTTTCTCCCCAAGGCTTGGCGATGTCGAAGTTGAACAGAGCAACGCGAGCCAGAAAGGCGGCCTCGATCGCCTCGCCGAGACGTTTGCGGGACGGATGTCCGATGATGGGCTTGCGAAGCGAGAACGGTTTGTCCGGCTTCGGCTTGGATGACTGAGTGGTCTTCATAACAAAAAAAGCGCAGCTGGTTGGCTGCGCCTGTGTGCTCCTTTGCGGATATCAAAGTTTCAACGTTTCAAAGTTTCAGGGTTTCAAGGTGCTGGAGATAGCGGGGGATCCGACTCGTCTTGCGGGCTCCGCTAGCAAGAACTCCCCAAAAACACGAAAAGCGCGGCCCTTTCGGCTGCGCTTTCAGTAACTCTTCTCTATATAACCATTATATCAAGTTTCATTGGGTAAACTGGCCATTTTTAAGGATTTATTTTTCCTGCGAAATGAATGGCTTAAGGCAAGTTGCACCATTTCTGGGTCTTGACAAGGTTTTCCACCGCGGGACTGCTTTTCCATTTGTGATAGATGTCACAAACGCGTTCAGCGAATCCTCAGCGGCTGAAGCCGCGGGCCCGTCTTACGTTTCCTTCGGCACGCCTAAAGGCGTGCCCTGATACGAAGCCGCCGCGAACAGGCATGTTGGCACGGATCATCGGGGCTTCCCATTCATCAGACAAAAGTCAGGTGATCCCAGTGGCTGAAGCCGCCCGCCTTGTCCGCTTTCGGCGCCTAAAGGCGTGCCATGATACGAAGCTGCCGGGTACAAGGATGATGGGACCGATGACGCATGTTCTTCAATATTGTCTGGACGCTCTCTGAGTGCAGCACTGCATGGATCCTGAGGCGCAAATGCTGCGCCCCAGGACGACTAGTTCTTGCATCAGTTTCTGTTTTTTCGAATTGCTTTTGCGAATTACTTCCGGTCCGGCGCAAAGGCGAGCAGGACGTTTCCGTCCATGGCGTTGGTGTAGCCGGTGTTGACATAAAGGACACCGTCGACGATGGCCGGGCCCGCGCCATTCAACGAGCCGCCGTGCCCTTTTACCCCATTGGTGGTTTGGAATTGCTGCGCGGTATTGAAATCCCAGATGACGCTGCCGTCGTGTGAGTCGTAGGCGCGAAGATGGCCGTCGAGAGATCCGGAGAAAATAACGCCCGGGATCGCGGTAGGAGGAGCCATCTGCGCGGCGCTGCATCCGTACTGTCCGAGGCAGGCAGGCTTGACAGGATCGGCATGCCAGACTTGCTTGCCGGTGCGGAGATCGAGGGCGAAGAGGCCCCCGCCTTTGAGTGGATCGTCAAAATCGAAATCCGAAACGGGGATGTAGGCGTAGCGATGGTCGGCGGCGCCTCCCCACTCGATGCCACCGAGAGGGCCACCGCGTGCGACCCGTGTTTTCCAGATGAGACTTCCCTGCTCAGGATCAAGCGCATAGACCAGGCCTGATTTCTGGGCGAGGACAAGGATGTCGCGTCCGGCGACGGATTGGAGAATCGGAGGAGCACCGAAGTCGTAATCGTCCCCGTGCGCTTCGGGACAGTTATCTTTCTTCTCAGCGACGCAGCCGCTGTTCCACAAATCTTTCGGAGTGAACTGGCGCGACCAGAGTTTCTTGCCGGTATCGAGACGGAAGGCAACGACGGCGTCGGACATTGAGGTCGGTGGCCCGGAATAGTTATTGCCGGTTGTCACGTAAAGAACTCGGCGTTTGAGATCGGCAGTGGGTGTCGACCAGACGGCAGCTCCGGACGGTCCGAAGTATTGCGTGCCCTGGGCATTCTTGCGCGTGGGCTTAGGCGATTCATCGATGGTGTAAGACTTCCAAAGTTGCTTGCCAGTGGCGGTGTCGAGGGCGACGACGCTGCCGCGGAAAGTGCAGCAGGGATAGTCGGGATCCGCCGAGGCTCCTTCTTCGCCGGACGAAACGGGGACGTACAGTTTTGTAGCTACGAGCAGGGGCGACCCGGTGATGCGTGCTGCTGGGTGCGGATCGGCGTGAACTTTCCAGACAAGCGAGCCGTCGTCTTGTTTGAGGGCGTAGACGATTCCGTTGGTATCGCCGAAAAAGGCGGTAGTGCCATTGTTGCCGATTGATATCGCGGTCTTCACGGTGGCGGACGCTTTGTAACTCCACCAGACGCATCCCGTGGCCGAGTCGAGAGCATAGACGGTTCCGTCTTCACTGCCGACGAAGAGGCGTCCTTTGAAAGCAGTGGGTTGTCCGTAGGTGGCGGCAACGGCGGGAAATGCGAACGCCCATTTCAGTTTTAAATTGGCGACCTCCTCGCGGGTGAAACCGGCGGCTGCCGTCGACTGAAAGCGGCGGTTGCGAGGATCGCCACCCCATCCGGCCCAGACGGGCGGGTTCGGTGGAGGATCCAGATCCCGGGCGCAGAAAGCATTTGTGGCGATCTGATTGGTGACAGGGGCAGCGAGATAGTCGGCGATCGCGTTCTTCTTGGCCTCAGACAGAAACTTGGCTTCCCACTTCATGCGACCAGTCTTAAGCGTTGCCAAGATGGCCGGCTTGCTCATCTGGTGAAGTGCTTCGGGAACAGGAGCGCGCATATCGTTGTCGGCTCGATGACAACTGGAGCAGTTCTTGGCGAAGAGGGCGGAGCCATCAGGCGGAGGGGCAGCTTTGCTGGTGCAGGCGATGGTTGCCGCTAGAATCAGAGAACAGCTGAACAAGAAAAAAGCGCGGAGTTGGAAGTTGTATGGATGCGTTCTCATTCTCTCGTTCAAACACGAAAAAGACGAATTAGTTAGATGACGAGGACGGGCCGAGGGAATGCTTGGCGGGAGTAAAGAAGGTTAAAGATTTGTGACGGCGTGCATTACAGGGACTGCGCTGAAGCAGCTTATGACGAGTACCGATCTCCTTCGATTGCACAGAACGCGGGATTTCCCCGCGTTCCGCTCCGCGAAGACAACCATCCGGACAGGTGTTCGCTCCACAGAAACATCAACATTATGATTTGGTGACGTATGCCTCCAGCCAGCCCAGGACGCGCTTCCAGCCTTCTCCGTGGGCTTTGGCAGATTCGACGTTGGTACCGAAGCCCTCCTGACGGACGCGGACCAAGGTCCCCGTACCAGCCTTCTTCGGGCCACTCGGATGAAGCGCGTTCACGGTCTGAGGCTCGAGTTCCCAATGGACGACGGTCTTAGCGGTGTCGTAGCTGCTTTCCCATGTATGCACGAGCAGGCGAGGAGGATCGACCTGGAGATATTCCCCTTCCACAAAAAAGGTCTGGCCGTCGGCGCCCACACCTTCGCTGCGCCACTTGCCGCCGACGCGGATGTCCGTCATGGACTTGGTGACGTGGTAGAGGCCATCCTGTCCCCACCATTTAGGAACCTGGGTGGGATCGCTGATCGCCTGGAAGACCCGAGCAGGCGGCGCGGCGATGAAGATCTCAGCGATGACGGCGTTTTGATCAGGCGTAATGGTGGCGGTTGCCATTCGTTTATCCTCGAGGCTTCTTAGTTTCTCAGGCACTTGAAAATGCGATTGTGCTGGTGCCGCCCATACAGAGGCTGAAGCCTCTCGACGTTGCGACACCAAACGCGGCGCTAAAGTGCCGCTCTTCTACCCTCTACGAATCTCTTTAATCCTTCGACGACTCCCGGCCAGCCTCCGGCGTAATCCTTGCGCACGATGGGCATTTTGCGCAGGCCGCTGTGCGTGACGCGGAGAAAGGTGCCGTTTTGTTTGGGCGTGAGTTCCCAGCGGACAATGGTGCGGCTGTTCTTGTCTTCATGCCAGTTGGCGATCCAGGTGTAGACGAGGAGGCGAGGAGGATCACTTTCGAGGATTTCCCCATGGCACTCGAAGGCACGAACGCCGTTGATCTCGACGGAACCCGGTTCGGATTCGTAGGCGTACGATCCTCCGACACGCGCGTTCATCTTCCAGGATTTTGCCGGGCAATCGGGACTGGTGAACCATTGCTTCAGCTGATCTGCGTCGGAGAGCGCCTGGAAGACGCGCTCGGGCGGAGCGGCAATTTGAATTTCCGCAACGATTGCGTCTTGATCGGATGTGACAGAGGTGGTCGCCATGTTGTCTCTTTTCCTCTCTCGCAGCGCGCTCGATATGCGCTGCCTCAAGAAAACCTCAGCGGCTGAAGCCGCAATTGTTACAACCGTCGTGGCACGACTGCAGTCGTGCCCTTCCCTTTTGGTGCCAGGTGCTTTATGCAGCGTGGCGCGAGTCCCGCCACGACAACCGCCGAGACGGCGGCGCTACAATCCCACTTCTCGCGCAAACTTCCGCGCGAGAAATGGGGCACCCGTTTTACGACTTGCGGTGGAGATCGAACAACGCAACGTTCTCCTTGCCGTGATCGACGAAGGTCCACTTTTCCGTGTGATGGTTTTCATCGAGTAGAGTGAGGACCATCTGTTGCATGTGACCTGCATCCGGGGTTGCGAGATTGGTCGCGTCGACGAAGGTGAATGTAATCGTCTTGCCATCGGGCGAGGTTTCGGCTTGCATGCGCGGTTGATTGCCAATGGCGCAGTAGTGCGTGAGCAGCAGGCGGTTTCCATCCATGTGGAACATGGAAATCATGTCCTCGTGGTCGTGCATGGCACTGGTGATCTCGCTCATGACGGCTGAGCCGGCGCCGGTGACTTTGAAGTTCACCTGAACTGGTCCCTTGGGCGTGTCGCCGACCCATGTGCCGGGTAAGGTTTTGAGGGTAGCGAATGCTTTCTGGCTATCTGATTGGGCGACCGCGGCAGCGGCACAAAATGCGAGGGCAAGCAGGACGGCAGAAAGCGTACGAACTGGGTGTGATTTCGTCATAGGGATTTCCTCTCTGTTGGATTTGGCATTGGGCAGTTGCCGATCATTTGAATTTCGGGTCGTCGTCGGACGACTTTTTCTTGGACTGCAATTCCTTCTCATATTCAGCTTCAACAAAGGCCTTCAAGTTGTTGAGGCTTCTGGTCCAGAACACGCGATACTGCCCGATCCACGAGTCGACGGCGCGGAGCGGTTCAGGGTTGAGTTGATAGACGCGATGCCTTCCTTCGCGGTGTTCGCGGACGAGGTGTGCACGGCGCAGGAGGCGGAGATGTTTGGAAATTGCTGGCCGGGAAACCGGGAAAGCGTTGGCTATCTGGCCGGCGGGTTGACTGCCACGCCGAAGCAGGTCAAGGACGGCACGGCGGGTCGGGTCGGCCAAAGCCTGGAAGGTGGCTTCCTGATCGCCGGAATATGTAACCGATCGGTCACGCATAATGCGTAACCATATCGTTACATGATTTGGATGTCAAGGAAAAAATCTGGGCTTGCACAGGCCAGAGCTGAAGCCCTTTTATCCCTAAGAATCCTTTCGCGGCCCTGAAGGGCCGCTCTTGCACGGTGTCGTGGCGGGAAGCCCTAGCCGCTGAGAAGGTGGCGTTACAGCGTTCCGACCGACGGGAGAATTTCCAGGGATTCCACGGTTGCGTTTTGCGGGAGGAGGATCGCTTCTACCAGCGCCTTCGCGACAGTGTCTGGGGACATCATTTTGCGTCGCGGGGCTTCAGGCCAGAGAGTCTTCCAGATATCGGTGCTGGTGGCTCCGGGCATGAGACCGATGACGCGGATCTGCTTGGTGCGCAGTTCCTCGCGCAAGGTGTTGGTGAAGCCCAGCGCGGCGTGCTTGGAAGAGTTGTAGGCCGCGCTTCCGGTGAAGACACGCGTGGCGGCAATGGAGAGATTGTTGACGATGACCGATCCAGGCTTCATCAGCGTCAGCGAGGCTTGGGTGATCAAGAACATCCCGTCGACATTGGTCGCAAGGACGTCTTTCCAGACTGGGTAAGGGAGTTTCTCGATCGGCAGACTTGGATGCGCGATACCGGCGTTGTTGACCAGAATGTCGATTCGTGAAAACCGGCGGCGGATGGCGCGGAAAAGATCGTCGACAGAATGAGGGTCACGAACGTCGCAGGGATGCAAAAGGAGTTTCGTGCGAGATAGTTCCCTACCCGCTCTATTGAGTACGGATTCGCTGCGGGCGGCGAGGATGACTTGGCATCCCTCGGCAGCGAAGGCGCGCGCAACGGCGAGTCCAATGCCGCGTGTGGCGCCCGTGATCAGGGCGACGCGGTTCGCGAGGCGGAGATTGCTTTTGCGCGGCAAGGCCGGGGACATTGTACGCGTTGGTAAGAGATGGCATTCAAACGTAAGTCTACGTTTCGCGTGCGTGTTTGGGAAAGCAATCCTCAGTGGCTGAAGCCCGAATCCGTGCACCCCATATGGCACGACTGAAGTCGTGCCCTTCCCTAACACCCTCTTTTCTGATTAGTACTGCGCGCCTTTCCTAACATTCATTGCGTCTTTTAGAGTTCTTGCCCGTTACTGCCGATCATCATCGGTACTGCCACAGGCAGATCTCGTTGCCGTCGGGATCGTGGAAGAAGGACAGCAGGCCGCTGCCCTTGTCTTCGACTGAAGTGGAGCGGAGTCCTTTCCGTTGGAGAATCTCGATTGCAGATGCCATATCGTCCACGCGCAGGGCAAGGCGAGCGTTTCCTGAGCCACTCAGTTTGTGTGGATCGTTGGTGGGGACTAGCTCGAACAGAGCGCCGTCGATGATGAAGCGCGCGACCTGATCGCGGGAACTGAGGCGTAGTCCGAGGACTTCTTCGTAAAACGTGATGGAGCGGTCGAGGTCGGAGACGTAGTAGAAAATGCAGTCGAAGTGAAAAAGTGCGGGCATGGGTGCCTCCGCGGGGAAGTGTAGCGCTGCGGCAAACAAAAATCCCCTTGTGGGAAAGTGGCAGCCTTAGGCAGACCTCAGCGGCTAAAGCCGCAACTCGTGCGCTCGTGATGGCACGACTGAAGTCGTGCCCTTCCCTGCCTGAACGCGCCGGGCGATTGACGGATGCGGCAGCGAGACGCCGTCAGGACAGCCGCCGAGACGGGGGCGCTACAAAGAAATCCCCACTTCTCGCGCAGACACCGCGCGAGAAATGGGGGGCATCCTTCTTCGAGGAGCTTTTCTTTGCGTTCTAAACGCCGTTGGGGCGCTGACGGATCAGAGAGAGGAACTCCTGGCGGGTTTCCTGCTCGTCGCGGAAGCATCCCAGCATGGAACTGGTGACGGCGGCCGAGTGCTGCTTCTCGACACCCCGCATCATCATGCACAGGTGGCGGGCTTCGATGACAACGCCGACTCCTTGCGGCTGGATGACTTTCTGAATCGTCTCGGCAATCTGCGTGGTCAGGCGCTCCTGAATCTGCAAGCGGCGCGAGAACAGTTCGATCAGACGTGGAATTTTGCTCAGACCGATTACTTTGCCGTTGGGGATGTACGCGACATGCACTTTACCGAAGAACGGCAGCATGTGATGTTCGCAAAGGCTGAACATCTCCACGTCTTTCACGATGACCATCTCGTCGTAGTTGACGGTGAAGAGGGCGGCTTTAAGAAGGGCCTCGGGGTCTTCGTCGTAGCCCTTGGTTAGAAATTTCATCGCCTTCTGGACGCGCTTGGGCGTCGAGGTAAGGCCCTCGCGGTTCGGATCTTCTCCGAGGCGAACTAGCATTTCACGGACGAGGTCTTCATAGGTGGCGCTGGTGAGCGTTGCAACGTCCTTTGATTTTTCGAGTTCGGCTGGTTTCATAGGCAATGGTCCCGGCTAAAACTACATAAATCCTGAGCCGGGCAATATCGGCCTGCCTCAGGATGACATCATTACAAACAGTTACCTTCGAGCGGGGTTTGAACCCGTGTATTCGAAGGAATTCATCATGGTTTCTTCCAATCTCACTCTTTCCAGATGCGCATGGGGGAAGGCGCGCTGCAATATTTCGAAGATCTCAATACATAGATTTTCCGTAGTGGGAACGGTTACAGCAAATTCTTGAAGGTGGTTCAAATTTTCGAGGTCATAGCGGGAAAGGACCTCTTTTGAGACGCATTCGTCGAGATCGACCAGGTTGCAGACCATCCCGGTCGATCGATCGACCGGGCCACTGACTGTGACTTCGAGCGCATAGTTGTGGCCGTGACCGTGAGGGTTGTTGCACTTGCCGTACGTCTCGCGGTTCTCTTCAGCGGACATGGCTGCGCTGTGCAGGCGGTGCGAGGAGGAAAAACGGTAGCGGCGAGTGAGGTGAGCGTGCATGTTGAGCTTCGAGCTGCGAGTCGTGAGCTGCGAGCTATTCCTCCCCGTAAAAATCTACGAATAAGTCCGGGGTTTCGTAGACGCGGACGCGGTGCAAGCGGGCCTGCTGGAGCTTGGGTTGAAGGCGCTGCCAGACTGCGATAGCGAGATTCTCCGTCGTCGGAATGCTGTTGAAGAACTCCGGAACCTCTTTGTTGAGGAAACGGTGATCCATTGCGTCGAGGACTTCGCGGTTCATGATGTCCTTCAGCTTTTTCAAGTCAACGACAAATCCCGAGCGCTGGTCGACCTCGCCTTTGACCGTGACTTCGAGCGTGTAGTTGTGACCGTGTCCATTGGGGTTGTTGCATTTGCCGAAGAGGCGAAGGTTTTCTTCCGGGGAGAAGTCCGGATTGTGATAGTAGTGCGAGGCGGAAAATTCGGCTTTGCGAGTTAAGTAGACCATAGTCAGAACATCAAATTATTCGCCGCGAATTTCGCGGATTCACGCAGATCAAAAGTGATCGACAATCCTTAAACTCACTGCGATTCAGGGCTCAGTTCGACTGGCGGCTCCTGCGCGTACTGGTGGATCGACTGCCACGAGTTCGACGTTACTTTCTCCTGTTCCGGGCAGAAATCCTTGTTCGGTTCGAACACGATTATTTTATAGACGTAGCGCTTGTGATGCGGGCGATCGTAGGCCAGGGCGAAAGCGATACCGCGCTTTTTGTCGAGCCAGAAGACCAATGGCCTCGATCCCAGGGCAGGATTCAGCGTGGTTAGCAGCGCGTAGGCGCGTAGATCTTTGTAAGCCGCTTCGACCTTTTCAGGCGGATCAAACGTGGTGATGCCTTCGACCGTATGGAAGCGAGTGGTGGAAGACTCGATCTGGAAGATCTTGCCTTTCTTGTTGAGGCGGATATAAACATCGCCGTGGCCCATGGTGTTGGTGTTGTCGACCCAATCTAGCGTGGTGCCGCAGGGGTCTTCCCATTCCTGGTCGATATCTTTCTTGGGAAACAATTGGAGAGCGACGTTGCGAGTTTCGCCCAGCTTCAAGGGACCGATGCGCAGTCCCGCGTCGATTGTCGTGTCGGTGAAGTGAGGCTCATCGTCGGGCGCTGCGTGAATGGCAGCGGTAGCCCAGAATGCAAGGAAGACGATCGGCAGAATCAACGTGACGGCTCTCTTCATGCGGGTTTTCCCGTGGGGAGGGTGGTCTCCTGAGGCGCGGCCTTGACGGCGTTTGATTTCGCCTCATAGGTGCGTCCCTTCCAAGATACATTACCGCGGGCATGAGCGCGGCTGGAGCGCAGAAGGAGGTAAGCGAACATGGGCATGCCGAAGAGGGCGCCGTTGAAAAGACCGTCTGGCCTGAAATTCGAAGGTTTTAGCCTCATCACGAGACAAGTGAAAACCGCAACGTCGACACCGTCGAGCCAATAAGTCCAGCGAAAAGCTCTTACGACGAAGACCACAATCCAAGGCATCATCCACAACAGGGACGTCTTGGCCGCAAGCAGCCTTGGATTCGGGAACAATAGCGCCAAGTTCTTGGTCCAGCCTTCGCGGAGCTGGTGGAAATTCCGGTACATACGGGTTCGGACGGCATCAGCGGCGTAGCGGAAGCGAATTTTCCTGCCAGAGTGTTTCACGGCACGGGCCAGAGCGACGTCTTCAAGGATGCTGCTGGCCAATGCAGCGTGGCCACCGATCGCTTCATAGGCTTCACGGCGGATGAGGAGGTATTGTCCGTTGGCCGCAGCTTCGGGGGAATTCGGGTCGCTTACCTTTTTTGGAGGATATTGTCGGGCCAACTCAGCGAAGACCACAGGGAGCACAGCCATCTCCCAGAACGTGACTGCGATCTGCTCAGGCGAATAGGAGAGCATGTCGGCGTGATGGTCTTCTGCCTCACGCAGTGCACGGGCGAGTGATCCGGGAAGGTGAACGGTATCGGCGTCGGTGAAGAGAAACCAAGAGCCGTGAGCGGCGTGGGCGCCCGTCGTTACGGCATTGTTCTTTCCGGTCCAGCCGGTGGGGAGAGGGCCGGCCTCGAGGACCCTTGCCGATGCATAGGATTCGGCGATTTCTCGGGTGCGGTCGGTGGAGTGGTCGTCGACGACGATGATTTCGAAAGAGACTCCGGTCTGCGAGACGAGGGAGTCAAGGCAGGATCTCAGGTTGGCTTCTTCGTTGCGCGCGGGGATGATGATGGAAATTAAGGGTGGAGAAGTTGGAGGTTGATCGATCATTGTGGTGAAGCGCAAACCTCAGGGGCTAAAGCCCCATCAAATCCCGCGCCTGACGCGGCGCTAAAGCGCCGCTCTTCCACAGCGCACATTACGCAATTTCCTCAGAACGCCACACAACAACTCTCCCGACAATGGCGTGGCTTAGCACGGTTTCGGACAATGCGATTCGATTATTATAGCTGTGTGCGGCGGCTGCCTTATCTCGCAGTTCCCTTCTCGTGCGCGTTAATTGTGGCGTTATCGGCGTGTTACAGCGGATCGCGGCCTCCGCGGATCGGATCCATTGCTCCCGATATCACGGTGCAGGATTCCGACCGAACACTGACGCTGAGCCGGTATCGAGGGCAGGTCGTGGTGCTGAATTTCTGGGCGACGTGGTGTCCGCCGTGCGTGGAAGAGATGCCGTCTCTGGTAGAGATGCAGCGGCGGATGAAAGCCAAGGGCATCACCGTACTCGCGGTCAGCGTGGACGTGGATGAGAAGGCGTATCACCAGTTTTTGAAGGATCACGGCGTCGATCTGATCACGGTGCGGGATCCGTCGCAAAAGAGCGCCAATCTGTACGGGACGTTCAAGTTTCCGGAAACGTACGTGATCGACCGCGAGGGTAAGATGCGACGGAAGTTTATTGGGGCGGTGGATTGGACATCGCCCGATGTCGTGGAGTTCCTCGGCAAGATGTGATCCGGAGGCATTCCCCGGAAGAGATTCACGATTACAACATCCGAAACTGATCGTCAAACAAAATAGCAGAACGTTATAGCCATCTCTCGATGAGGTCTCCTTATGCGGCGATATGGTCTGACTTTTTCGCGTCGTTTCCTGGCAATCGTATTTAGTGCCCTCCTGACATGCGCGGGTTTTTCGCTTCACTGGCTGCGTGATGTCGAAGCTGCGGCAAAAACAGGGTCATCCCGTTTGCAGAAAGTGGAGCAGGTCGCGGTGGAGTTACCTGCTACGGGGCAAGGCCCCTCTACTCTGAGCCTCGCGGAACTGATGAAGGCGTTCAACGTGCCGGCGCTGAGTATTGCCGTGATCGAGAACTACAAAGTTGTCGATGTGAAGGCTTACGGCGTCATTTCGCCCGGATCGACCACTCCTGTGACACCGAAGACTCTCTTTCAAGCGGGATCGATCAGCAAGCCCGTTGCAGCCACGGCGGCGTTGTGTCTCGTGGAACACGGGCAGCTGTCGCTCGACGAAGACGTCAATCAGAAGTTGAAGACGTGGAAGGTTCCGGAAAACGAGTTCACGAAAACAGAAAAAGTGACATTGCGGCGGTTGATGTCGCACACCGCAGGTACCACCGTACACGGATTCCCAGGTTATGACGTGGATGCGGCGGTCCCGAGCGTGGTGCAGGTGCTGAACGGCGAGAAGCCGGCGAATACCGATCCGATCCGCGTCGATACGGTGCCGGGGACGATTTCGCGATATTCGGGAGGAGGCGTCACGATCGAGCAATTGATGATGACGGATGTGACCGGGAAGGCATTCCCTGCCCTGATGCGCGAGACCGTGCTCGATAAGATCGGGATGACGGACAGCAGTTATGAGCAGCCTCTCCCCGCGGCGCGCGCGGCAATGACGGCTGGCGGGGCGTACGGAGACGGCAAGGCGGTCCATGGGAAGTGGCATGTCTATCCCGAGATGGCTGCGGCGGGGCTGTGGACGACGCCCACCGATCTGGCGAAGTTCGCCATCGAGATCGCGCTGTCAAAGCAGGGCAAGTCAAACCGAATCCTGTCGCAGAAGATGGTCCAAGAAATGTTGACGCCGGTGAAGGACTACGTTGGGCTGGGATTTTTTATGGAGAAAGACAATCCGGGGCAGTTCGGGCACAACGGCGCCGATGAGGGGTTTCAGGCCCTGCTGACAATGAATTCGGACACTGGAAACGGTCTTGCGATGATGGCGGATTCGGATAACGGCATTGCGGTAATGAACGAAGTGTTGAAACGAGTCGCTAAAGAATATGCCTGGAATTACAAAGTGGACGATGATCCGGGGAGCCAGTTGTATCTGATCGCAAAGATCCAGGGAACTCCGGCAGCCCTCGCGCGCTTCGACGCATTGAAGTCGCAGGATGCCTCGAAGGTGAACGAGCAAATGCTGAACGGCCTCGGGTACCGGTTGTTGTACGGCGGCAAGGAAGCAGATGGAGTCACCGTTTTCCAGAAGAACGTGAAGGAGTATCCGCAATCGTCCAACGTGTACGACAGCCTGGGCGAAGCGTACGCCGTGGTCGGACAGAAAGATTTGGCAATCCAGAATTACGACAAGTCGATCGAGTTGAATCCGAAGAACACGAACGGGATCGAACGGCTGAAGAAGTTGAAAGGGGAGGCGATGGATCCGAAGGTCGTCCAGCAGGATGGGTTCACCGTGATCGGAATTGCAGCGCGCACCAGCAATGCGAAGGAGATGTCGGCGAACGGGGTGATCGGAAAGCAATGGCAGCGCTTGTTTGAGGAAGGCCTCATCGGGAAGATTCCGAACAAGGCGGATTCGTCTATCGTCGCCGTATACACCGACTACGCAAGCGATTTCAACGGAGAGTACACCTTTGTGCTCGGGACGCGTGTGACGTCAGATGCGCAGGTTCCGGAAGGAATGGTCGCGAAGAAAATTGCGGGCGGAAAGTTCGCCGTGTTCACCTCGGACAAGGGCCCAGGGCCGCAGGTCGTGCCCGCGGCATGGATGAAGATCGATTCCCTTCCGAAGGGTAGTGTCGGTACGGACCGCGTGTATCAGGCAGATTATGAAGTCTACGACGAACGCGCGCGCGATCCGCAGAATCTGCAGGTTGATATTTACGTGGGAATTCGATGATGCGATTCGGATTGTTCTTTCTTGCATGCGGAACTCTGCTCCTCAGCCAGAGCTCCGTTCCTGAGCGGAAGGTTGTGAACAACACAATTGTCTCCGAACCGACCGATGCCGCGCGGCAACTATCGGGCGTCTGGCAAAGGGATCGCTTGTTCGAGGGGCACGCGGTAGATGTTTCCTAGTCCGTTCATCGTTCCCCGAACTTGTTTTCGAAACTCCTCGTAAGTCACAGGCTGTTCGTGCTTGTCTGTCGGGAAGCCTCGTTCGCTTGAGAACAGCAGATATTTTCCGTCCGGAGAGATGCGAGGGCTGTAGTCGCGCGCCCGCGTATTGATGGGTGGGCCGAGGTTGACTGGTTTTGACCATGTGCCCTGGCGGTTGTAGCTTACATAAATGTCGGCGTTGCCAAGGCTATCGAGAGCGAAGCTCCCGAGCAGGAGGTAGCTTTCATCGGGAGCGACGAAGGCTTCGATGGTGTATCGACCATCGTTGATGGCTGGTCCCAGATTCTCCGCAGCTTGATATTTGCCATTCTCCAGTCGGCAGCGGTAGACGTCGAATGAGGTGGCGTTGCGATCGGAGGTGAAGTACATGTTTCCGTTCGCGGCGAAGGAGATGAACTCGGTGTTGCCTTTTTCGTTGACTGCCCCTTCGACGGCATGCAGGTTGATCCAGCCCTTGTCGGTGCGATCGACAGCCCAGGCGTGAAAACGATTTGGTTCGAGCCCTTTCGCGGGACGGTCGGAAACGAAGTACAGGGTTTTTCCATCCACACTTATGACTGGGTCTGAGTCGCGATACTGGCCCGAAAACGGCAGGACCTCTGGCGTGCCCCACTTGCCGTTTTTCTGGTGGGAGACATACATCACGTAGTGGTAATGCGCAGGAATAGAGCGATTGAAGTAAAGCGTGCTCCAGTCATGGTCCGGCATGGCGCCGAACTCATCCTGACTGGTCGAAATAACGTCTTCCCCGACCATCTCAAGACTCATGTTGCTACCTGGTTTGGGACCCGCCGTGGCTTCGATTGAAAGTGAGAGAACGCACGCCAAGGCCAGAAATGGAGACAAGCGCAGATCCACGACTCTCATGGGGTGGCCTCCAGTGCTTGAACGCTGATGTAGTAAATGTTGCCCCGTCCGTTCAGAGGAGTACGCCAGCGCTCCTCCACCTGCTTACGTTGCAGAGCTTCAGTGGGAATTTGAAACGAACTTCGCTCACTTCCCCAGAAGAGATACTTCCCATCCGGCGAGAAGCTTGGGTAGACCTCTTCTGCGAAGGAATTGATTCCATGCTCCAGGTGTCGGGCGGGACTCCAGTGACCGTCTCGATACGTAGAGACATACAAATCCTGTCTCGGATACGGCTTTCCGGCAGCGATTAAGTCCTGCGGGCGTCGTCGTTCAGGATCCTCCGGCGCAGCGGTGGATGCAAATACGAGAAGTCTTCCATCGGGCGAAATCGCCGGAGAAGACTCATTGAAGTCGGAGTTGATGGCGGTCCCCATCTTTTCCGGTTCCTCGAATTGGCCTTCGCGAAAGTGGGCGAAGTAGATGTGGAAATGGCCGGCGGCGTCCTGCCGATTCGAAGCAAAGTACAAGTCACCCGAGGCGGTGATCGCGGGATCAAGGTTGTCGCTGTCCTCCTGATTGATGGGCGCGTGCAGAGGTACCGGCTCGCTCCAGCGCTCTCCATCTCGCCGAGTCACCCAGATTCGAAAATGAGGACGCTTGCTCTCGGGAACAGGGCGGATGGAGGCAAAGAACAACTGCGACCCGTCGGCGCTGACGCGGGGCGCGAAATCCAGAGACTTTCCTGAAAAGGATGCGACTTCCGGTCGCCCCCAGCGGCCGGCATTGAAATGACTGACGCAGATCACTCCGAAGTGGGGATTGGTCGTGTACGGAGCGATGAGCGTGAAATAGAACTCGCGGCCGTCTGGCGAGAAACTGCCGCCAGACTCATCCAGATCGGTGGAGATTGCGTCGAGAGCAAAGATACGAGGCTTCCAGGCTCTTGTGGCTCCGTCGGACGGAGCGCGCTTTTGAGTCTGTACCTGTGCCAACGTAACCAGGCAGAGCAGCACCAAAAAAGCAGGTTGCAACTGAGCCATGCAACCCCGCAAAACCCGGAGAGGTAAAGAGGTCCACATTTGGAGATTCGACGAATCTTGGCGCAGAACGTCAACACTGATGTCATCGATAGCGAACAGCGCCCTGCCTTTCGATCACCATGTCAATTCGGTCGGCTTGAGTTTGCAAATTCTTGCGCACATTGACTGAGGTGCAGACGCATACTAAACTGCAATTCCCCTCCCTTTTGATCCGGCTTTATCTCGTCTTTACGTCCGCTTGAATTGTTCGCAACAACATAGCGACTCCCGAAGGTTCGGTTGGAGGTTTGGAATGAAGGTTCGCAATCTGCTCGTGACAGTGGTAGGCGCCTTGGTGTTCACGACATACGCAGCGACATCCGCGTCAGCCGCTAATTTCTCTCTGAGCGTGACTACAACCGGCTTGAATGGCGGATCGCTGGTCGTTGAGGATATCAAGAACGACACGCTCACCTTCACAACGAACAACACCCAAACCTTCGCCAAGACATTCGCTAGTGGGGCAACTTACCAGGTGCGGGTGAAGACGCAGCCCTCGGGACAAACTTGCACGCTAAGCAGTAATTCGAGTGGAACGATCACAGCAAACACCACGGTGACGGCGACGTGTTCTTCGAGCCAGAATTTCACGGTCAGCGTATCGGTCACCGGACTGACCGCTGGAACGCTGGTGATGCACGATAACCAGGTCGACACATTGAGCTTCACGACGAACACTACGGAAACGTTCGCAAAGACGTTCGCGAGCGGCGCGTCTTATCAAGTGGCGGTCAAGACGCAGCCTACGGGCCAGACCTGCACCGTGGGGAGCAATGCCAAGGGAACGATCACCTCGAACATCACGGTGGCGGTCACGTGTACCTCGAGTAGTTCGAATTTCACCATCAGTGTGGCGGCAACTGGGCTCACGGGAACGCTGGTCGTGCAGGACGACAAGTCGGATCAGTTGACGTTTACGACCAACAACACACAGACGTTCGCGAGTACCTACGCGAGCGGCTCAACCTATTCTGTGACGGTGAAAACGCAGCCGACGGGTCAGACCTGTACGTTGAGCAGCAACGCCAGCGGGACGATCACGGCGAATATCACGGTAACCGCGACATGTACGGCGAGTACATCGAATTTCTCGATCAGCGTGACTGCGAGCGGTCTCAGCGGCACACTTGTCGTGCAGGACGACAAGTCCGACCAGCTGACGTTCACTTCGAACAATACGCAGACGTTCGCGACGCAGTACGCGAGCGGATCTTCCTACTCGGTGACGGTAAAGACGCAGCCTACGGGTCAGACGTGCACACTGAGCAGCAACTCCAGCGGGACGATCACGTCGAACATCACGGTGACGGCAACGTGTACGAATTCCTCTGGAAATCCGACGCTAAGTCTGACAGTGACGGGCTTATCGGGGACAGTGAAGATGCAGGACGATCAGGGCGACACGCTGACGTTCACCAACAACAGCACGCAGACGTTCTCGAAGTCGTATACCAGCGGAACGAAATACACGGTGTACGTAACGAGCCAACCGTCAGCCCAGGCTTGCACGCCTACCTATGCAACCGCGACGATCAATTCGAATACGACGGTCAGTATCGCGTGCGCCACGGGCGCGACACGCGCACTAGGAGCGGTCAGCGCGGTGTCGAGCATCTCCTGCTCGGGATCGATCAAGAACGGCGTGTGCCAACAGATGACAGTGTCGTGCCCTGGCGTTCCTGACGTGCAGGCGTATGTGAAGACGAATGCACCCACTGGGTCGTCGCTTGGAACCGTAACCTACAACACCGGCACCGACGGCAACGGATTGTACGAGAGCATCTTCACTTTCGGATCAACCGCGGTTCAGAACGTGTTGAATGCCGGATTCACGACGGTGCAGATCTCGTGGGGAACGCCATTCAACCAGAATCAGCCGGACGGCTGGGTGTTGGGATCAGGTGGAGTGCTGGCGGCGTCCTGCCGGTACGCAACGGTGAATCAGTGGGTCTACACGAATATCCAGAACAACACTAGCTTGCCTCTGTGCGCTACGGCGAACAGCGGCGGTGCTGGCGCGCTGGCGTATGCGCTGTCGCAGTATCCGACGAATTTGTCGATGGCCGAAGTCACGAGCGGGCCTCCGACCGGACGCCTTGACTGGGGCTGCGGATGCACGCAAGGAAAAATCGCGGTGCAATGCGGATCGAGTACATCGTTGGGGACCTGCTTTGGGAAGGCCGACGCCCCGGTGTGGGATCCGGCATATGATCCGTCGCAGAATCCTGCCGTTTGCACTAATGCGGTGTCCGGCACGTTGCCTCCGGGAGGGCTGAACTTCTTCCTCGGCGATAGCGTGGAAGCTCCGGGAGCTAACTACAACCTTCCGCATACGCATGTGAACCTGGTGTTTGGCGGGGCGGATAACAGTTCGGCGATTCCGATCGGCCAGGACTGGTTCAACAACATCACCAGCACGAAGTCACAGGCGTGCGTCGCAGGAGGAA